>Ga0187893_10001044_pt1 | contig 69124 bp, 46 predicted proteins | sample MA1701074metaG_FD_139574 | JGI IMG/M metagenome (GOLD analysis project Ga0187893, IMG submission 139574) | White microbial mat communities from a basaltic lava cave in the Kipuka Kanohina Cave System on the Island of Hawaii, USA - MA170107-4 metaG ...
ACATGCGCGGTTGCTGATGCCGCTGTTCGCTTTCCTCCTGGTTGTGTGGCTGCTGCGCCTTTTCCTGGCCGCAGCCGGAGCTTCCCTTTCAGTCTCACGCGTCTTCAGTGTCACCACTGCCAGCGCGGTGGCTGTTTTTCTGGCCGCTCTGCTGATCCATTTTCAGGGTTTCGGGGGATACACCAACGTTGTCGCCACGAGTTTGCTTCTCAATGCATGGAGTCAGATCCTGATCGTCATAGCAATACTCTTCGCTGTGGCTACGGGCACCGAGAATGTTTACACTTTGCCGGAGTTTTCCGTGCCGGGTGACGACCCTCTGCACTTGCGGCATATCTTTGGGCACCTGACTTTCATGCTGGGACTGGGAACGCTGTTTGGAGCGGGGGTAGGCTGCCTGATGCTGTGGTTTCTAAGACTCATGGTCCCGGTACGAAGGGATAAGGTGAAGGGATGAACTCGCGACTGCGTGGGTCATCGGTCGTTCTTATTTGTCACATGGCTTGGACGAGCGAACGTTCTCCTCATTAGCAAGCAATCGCTCCCCTCTATCACTCCTGCACGATCGGATTTTCCAGCCGTCCCAGTCCCTGCACTTCGATTCGAATCGTCTCCCCGTGCCGGAGCCAGCGCTGGGGCTTGCGGGCTGAGCCTACCCCTGAAGGGGTTCCAGTCGCGACGATCGTTCCCGGCTGGAGCGTCAGATATTTGGTGATATCGGCAATAATGTCAGCCACGGAGAAGATCATATCGGCTGTATTGGAATGCTGCAGGATTTCGTCTCCAATGCTGGCTTTAAGCTCCAGCTTCTGCGGGTCTGGAATCTCGTCTTTCAACACCAGATAGGGTCCCGCCACTGCGAACGTATCGACACTTTTCCCCAGCAGCCATTGCGACCCCCGGCGCTGCACGTCACGCGCGCTGACGTCGTTGAACGTCATATACCCGGCAACGTACTCGAGCGCTTTTTCCCGGGGGACGTTTCGGGCGGGCTTGCCAATCACGAACGCCAGCTCGGCCTCATAATCGGGCTGGGTCACGGCTTCGGGAATCCGAATGGTTTCCCCTGCGCCGATGGGCAGTGATTCCTTGGCAAAGACTTCCGGAGCATTTGGAATTTCTCGGCCGCTTTCTTCAGCATGTTTTCGATAGTTCAACCCAATGGCGAGAATGCGATGAGGGGCCGGCAATGGCGTCAGTAGTTTCACGCGCTTGAGGTCGCGCAAGGCGCCGGCAGTTCGCAGACGGTCCACCTCCACCGGATCGCCCAACAACTGGCGCGTGTACTCCAAGGTTTTGCGGACTGCCTCCATCGCCGGTTCGCCGCCTTCCAGCAGCGGCAGCAGAGCGGCAGGCACCAGTGAATCGTCTGCCTTTGGCCCAGCTTTAACCGCGTTAAAGAGGTAGAACGCATACGCACGGTTCAGGTCGACGACGTAGGTTCCTTCAATGGCACCGGAGCGAACTTCGTTGAAGATCGAGTACGTGACGAGCTTCGTGGCAAACACCGGCGACGGCAGACAAAGCAGAAGCAGAAAGTACATGAACCTATTCATAGCCACATCCAGTGTGATATCAGCTTTTTGGATTTTCGACGTTCGCACGAAAACGGAATCGAGGGCTGGGATAATCGAAGTTGGATTCTTGCTTTCACGAGAATGGTAGTTGCGGCCAACTCGCTATTCACAGTGTTCTACCGCCGTCTACCACCACGACCTGTCCGGTGACAAATCCCCAATCGGCGGCCATGGATAGTGCGAACTCTGCGATGTCTTCTGGAGTTCCGACCCGCTTAAACAGAGCGGCGTTCTGGAAATTCTGCCGCATGGCATCGGCACGTGCCACGCCATCCAGCCAGCGCGTATCGATCAGTCCGGGCGCGATCGCGTTGACCGTGGCTTCGGGCGCGAGAACCCTTGCCAGTGACTTGGTTACGGAGACCACGCCGGCTTTGGCAGCGCAGTAGGCGATCGAGCTTCCGTTACCGGTAAGCCCAGCGAGGGAACCGATGTTGATCACTCGTCCGCTGCCCTGCTTCTTCATCACCGGCGTCACGGCCCGACAGCAGAAGAATACTCCCTTGAGGTTTACGGCAAAGATGTCGTCCCAGATTTTCTCTTCCATCGCTTCCAGGTTCGCGTGATCGATGAAGCGGGTGAACCCGGCGTTGTTCACCAGAATGTCGAGGCGGCCCCACTTCTCGACCACTTGACTGACCATGCTGCGCACTTGTTTGTCAGAGGCCACGTCGGCCTTCACAATCGAGCTTTGGCCCCCGGAAGCCTGCACCTCGCCCGAGGTCTTGGTAGCGTCCGCTTCCGACTTGGAATAGTTGATGGCGACGGCCGCACCTTCCCGCGCAAAGCAAAGCGAAATGGCCCGTCCAATGCCCGTGCCGCCCCCCGTTATGAGTGCTACTTTTCCAGTGAGTTTCATGAGGTGTCCTCGGTCTCAGGAGATGGATGTGCCAAGTTGTAGCACAATCGAACCGGCGGTCAAAACCAAAATCCAGATGAATCAGCGACTGCCGAGAGGCAAAAAGCCAAGCACGGAAGCAGGCTGGCGCGTTCCCTCGGAACTGCGCCTCATGCGATCAGTGACCTTTCCTGAATCGTGATGCGGCTCATAACTCCATACACGAGGGGTTTCCGCCGTTTGAGAATCTGCGACAGGGAGCCGCGGCTGGCCCAAAGTGCTCGTCAGGCAAAAAAACTTGAACCCATGCCCAAGATCTTGCGAAGATTGCGCCTTCGAGAGCGACCATACTCCACAATCGGCGTGAGCATGGAGCGAGGGAGGCGCACAATGGGCCATCTGCGGTCGGCACTTCTTGCATTGCTGATTGCATGCGGTGGATGCCTTTCTGGACAAGCCTTCGCTGGGGTTGTTGGGGACGTGGACAGCGAGCTTCGCCAGATTCAGGAACTCATCCAGAACGGTCACAGCGTGGAAGCTCTGGCGCGCTTGCGGCAAGCGTTGTCTCATTTCCCGAAAGAGTCCAACCTATACAATTTTCTTGGTGTGCTCGAAGCACAAGCTTCCAACTATCCGGCTGCAGAGGCCAGTTTTCGGCGCGCGATTGAGCTGAACCCCTTGTTGACGGCCGCTTATCTGAATCTGGCGAGACTTTATCAGGAGAACTCAGGCAGGGATGCTCAAGCGCTCTCTAAAGCTCTTGAGTGCTACAGAACCTTGCTCACCCGGCAACCGAGCAATCCCGAAGCGCGCTACCAGTTTGCCAGGCTTGCCTGCCTGGAGGGAAACTTCGAAGCAACACTCAGGCAACTGTCGAAATTACCTGTTGCTGACCAAAACCAGTCTCACGTTCTGATCATTAGTTTGACAGCCTACGCCGGGTTGGGGCGTCGGGCCGCTGCACGGGAAACGGCTTCACAACTCTTGTCGAAGCCAAGTTTGACAGAAGCCGACCTGCTCCCGTTTGTACCCTTGCTCAGCAAACACGGGCAAGGCGCGACGGTCATGTTGCTCTTGCAGTTGCTGGATCGGGCTTCCAATCTCACGCCGGATGGACTGCGGGAACTTGCCGTGCTGCATGAAGGCAACTCCCGGTTCTCCGATGCGAAACAGACTTTGGAACGCGCGGTCCAGGCCGGCAAGCCTTCTGCAAGCTTGCTGCTAGATCTGGCTCGAGTTTCTCATAAGCAAAAAGACCCCCAGGCCGCCCTGGGGTATCTGGCTCATGCGCGAGATTTGAACCCTCAGGATCCTCAGATTCATTTCTTGTTCGGAGCCCTCTGTGCTGAACTGGATCTTGCAGAGGATGCCTACGACTCCTTCAAGAAGGCAGTCCAGTTGGACGAGCAAAATGCCGAGTACAACTTGGCGCTCGGCGCAGTTACCCTGCAACGCCGGGTGTCCGGCGAAAGTATTTCCTATCTGACCAAGTACAGTCGTCAGAGACCCGGGGACCCGCGCGGACATCTGGTGCTTGGAGCGGCCTATTATCAAGCGGGCCAACTGGACGACGCCCGGCAGGAACTGCGACTGGCGTGCGGGAACGCTGAGACAGCCTCCACGGCACACTATTACCTTGGCCGCGCTGCCCTGCAGTTACACGATTTTGAGCTTGCAGCCAGTGAGTTGGAATCGGCGTTACAGGCCAATCCGAAGAATCTCGATGCAGCTGCGGAGCTTGCCCTGGTGCGGCTCAGGACGAAAAACTACCGCAAGGCTGAAGAAACTCTGGCCAAGATTCTTGTCGAGGACCCAGACCATTACAAAGCGAACCTGCATCTGCTGAACCTATACCAACGAACCCGCGACGCACGAAGCGACCAGCAGGAGCAGAGGTTTGAACAAGTAAAGAAGCGCCGGTCGGATCGGGAACAATCCCTGTTCCGTCGCGTTGAATTCGTCAAATAGCAAGCCATCGGTCATCCTAAAGCATCGGTACTTCCGTACTCGGCTGAAAGTAAAATCGAGCCTATTGTCACAAATCGAGTGTCTCAGTCGTTGTTAGAAACGGGCAGCCAAATCAAATCGCGGGCCATTGAAGGATCACTATTGAAATAGCACAGCTGGATTGCGGAATAATCACTGAACCCAGAACATCGGAACCCAAGTGTCAGCACAATGATCTTGATCGTTTATGGACACTGAAAACTGTCTTGAGTCAAAACTGCTTGGCGTTAGGCGCGAAATCGTCACGACGGATCAGAGAGTTACGGAGCTGTTCGAGACGATGCGCGATTCGGTCTACCGCTATGTTGTTCTGGTTTTTGGCAATCCTTCTGAAGCGGAGGAAATCACCCAGGAGGCCTTCCTGCGGCTTCTGCGTCATCTCCAAAGCGGCCGGATCGTGGACCATGTTCGGCCCTGGATTTTTCGGGTAGCCCACAACCTGGCTGTCGATCTGCAAAAAGGCAGGAAGTATGAATCCAACCTCGATGCTGACGGTTGGGAAGAGTGTTGCCAGACGCGTGAGGATCCGGAGCCCAACCCGGAGATGAGGATTCTCCAGCAGGAAAGCTTCAAACTCCTGGAGGCCGCACTGGCTCAGCTATCGTGTCAGCAGCGCCAGTGTTTGATTCTCAGGGCTCAGGGGTTCCGATACGAAGAGATTGCGAAAATCTTGCGGATTACGTCGTCAAACGTCGCTCAATCCCTCCGTCGAGGCATAAAGAAAGTTGCGGAACTCAACCATGAGTAGATTGCGAGTGCCAAGCTGGACAAAAGAAAATTGGCATCCCTCAGACGATGAGCTGTTTTGCTATGTAGACGGAGCGTTGAAGGCGGGGGAAAACCAACGGGTCAAGACGCATCTGGAGGCATGTTGGACCTGCCGCGTAAAGGGTGAAAAGATTCAAGCCAGCATTGCATCCTTTGTCGGTTTGCTGGACAACGTGACCCAGCGAAGTGACCGCCTGTTGCCGCCGCGCCAGTGGAGGACTTTCGACGCCAAGGCAAGGAAAGTAATGTCGGAGTTTGCAAGGCCTTGGCTTGTTTCCAGGTGGTCAGCCACGATTCGAGACACCTTCTTCTCCATCTATCTTCCATTCAGGCTGGTGGGCGGAGTGGCGTTGGTGTTGGCGTTAGCTGCTCTGATTCTCCGGTTTCATCAGACGGCCTCGGTTTCAGCGAGTGAGCTGATCCACAGAGCTGTCGACGCGGAGGTTAATCAAGTCCGGAGACCCGGACTTTCCGTGGTTTATCAGAAGCTGCAGGTTCGTCGGAAAGCGGGCGTCCCCTTGCGGGACGATATCGTTACTTGGGAAATTTGGAACGATTCAAGCAGCGGTCGGTTCAGTCAGCGCGCGGCAGTTGGCAACGCTCACAAGCTCAGCCATGTCCCCTTGGGAAGTCTGCCGACCGAAACCAGAAAGGAAGAAAAGCTTGGTTCCACACAAACGGGAAATACCGGTCAATCGGAACTCACTGCAGTTGCGCCTATTCTGTTGGAACTGGGTCAGATCTTTCGAGTGAATCGAATCGACGGGAGAAAACCGCTGGCCCCCACTACTTATGAAACCTGGCGAAGAACAATCGAACCCAAGGCCGAACGCGTAGAGAGAACGGAGCTGTCAGATGGTGAAAAAGCTCTTGTCGTTTCCACAAGCACGAAGGGTCCGTTTGCTCCTCATTCAATTATTCGGGCAGACCTGGTTGTCCGCGTTAAAGACTGGCACCCGGTCTCAGAGATTTTGCGAGTTCAAGGAAGCCAGGAAATTCGTGACTACGAGCTAACCGAAACAGACTTTGGCTTGTTGGCCCTGAGCAGCCTGGGTCCGGGGATTTTCTCGGATATCGCGCCTCAGGCGACTCGCGCCATCCCGCAGACAACGTCGCAGCTTGTGGCCCCTGCTGCAACCGAACTTGTCGCGGCTGAAATCATGGCTCGTTATGCGTTGCATCGCGTCAAAGCCTGCTTGGGTGAACCCATTGAAATTTTGTCACGCTTCGACGGTGTCCGTGTGAGCGGACTGGCCGAAACTCCAGAACGCAAAGAAGAATTGATTGCAGCGCTGCAAGCGATACCGTGGGTCACAGTGAAGATTCAAAGCCTCGCCGAAGCCGAAGCGGCAATGACAACCGCCGGAACGGTGGGAGACTCTGATTCGGACTCGAACACAAACACGTCCGGAGAACTTTCACCAGTGACGGTTCGAGCCAGCAAGCTTCCGATTCAGGATGGATTGAAGCGGTACTTCACGCAGATCGGCAACTCCCCAAACTCTCCACTGGGCGAGAGCGAGCGGAGCGCAACGGACGCTCATCAAAAAATCGTAGCCCTTTCAAGCCAGGCAATCTCGCTGGCTGATACAGCTCTGGCCGACGCCTTTGCCCTGCGTCGGCTGGCCGAAGTGTACGCTTCCCTCAACAAGGGCTCGCTGGAGGCGTCGAGCAGATGGCTTCTGGAGGCCATGATACGCGAGCACGTCCAGTCCATCAGGGCCGCTACGGTTCGTTCCCGCTCACTGCTCGAACCCGTGCTGCTTTCGCTTGAAGCTCGCAATGAAGAGAGTGCTGCCAGCAAGTCCCTTGAAGAGGTTGCTCCGGTTTCAGACTGGGCCGGTCAGGCGCTGCAGCTCTTCAGGACGATCAGGTACATGGAGAGGTTGACGGCTTATCTCTTTGCCGGTGCCAGTCTGCCTGAAGCACAAGGAGGCCATGCAGTTGCAACATTGCTGGCATCCTTCAATCAGATCGACCGGCAGTCGAGCAAACTAGCCGATCACGTCCAACGTAGTAGCCCTGATCGATCGGATTCAGCGGTTCTCAAGCAGGAACGCTAGAGCTGGAGGCGGTTTCGGGTTGGAACCATGCAGAAAAACACGGTAGGCCGGTCAGCTCAAGTATTTGCGCTGACTCTTGTTTTCCTTGGAATTTCAGAAGTTTCTTGGGCGCAAAGAGCCCAGATCAACGGCAGGATAACTGATACCAGTTCGGCCGTGATTATCGGCGCCAGGATCACTGTGTCCGATCTGGAGACGGGAGTCAAAAGGACCGCCACCTCTAACCAGGAGGGTTATTACGCGGTTCCGCTGCTGCAAGAGGGGAATTATCGAATTCTAGTTGAGATGCCCGGTTTCAAACCCGTTGATCGCTCGGGCATCAAGCTCAATATCGATCAGACCGCGCGTGTCGATTTCATGCTGGATGTCGGGGAGGTTACCGAGGTCGTTAAGGTGGAAGAGAATGCTTCACCTCTAAATTTCGACAACGCTGAAGTCAAAGGAGTGATCTCGCCTGAAACGATTCAGGAACTTCCGCTGCTGGTGGGAGGCATTACTCGCTCCGCTGTGAGCTTCGTCAAGCTGCTGCCTGGCGTTACCGAGGGCGGCGGCCCGGAAGGCAACCAGTTTAATGTTCGTATCAATGGAGGAATGACAGAAGGCGACGAGGCGGTGCTGGATGGGGTCTCTTCGTCCGACGGCGCCCTCGGGCAGAGCGGAATTCTCCTTCAGATTACTGGCCATCCATGGTCTCCCGAAGCGATCAGCGAGGTCAGCGTGTTGACCTCCAACTACGAGCCCCAATACGGGGCCACCACTTCCTCGGTGACTACGGCAGTTACCAAGTCGGGTACGAACGAATTCCACGGTTCCCTCTATGAATTTCATCGCAACACGGTGCTGAACGCCCGGCAATATAGCAAGAACCCGGGTTCGCGACCCAAGGATATCGAAAACGAATACGGCGGAACCATCGGGGGGCCAATTAGAGTTCCGCGGCTGGCCTGGTCTGACCGAAGAAAGACCTATGGATTCTTTAACTACACGGGGTTTACGTTGCGAGGCGGTATTACGGCGCCGACCGTGAGCATCCCGTCGCTGAAACAACGGGAGGGAGACTTTACAGACTGGAGAGATGCTGGAGGGAATCTCATCCCGGTCTATGATCCCGCGACCACTCGGCGGGATTCAGTAACCGGTAATATGATTCGCGACCAGTTCATGGGATGTGATGGTCGGACCCCGAATGTGATTTGCCGGTCCGATCCACGCTTGCAGACTTCGCTGGCCAAGCAGTGGTTCCGCTACTTACCCACTCCGACGAATTCTGATCCATTAAACAACTACACCCTGCCGGTGCCGCTTACACGCACCGTCAATGGGGATACTAAGTTGTGGGACATGAGAATCGATCACCTCATCGGCGACCGAGATCGGTTCTTTGTGACATGGCACTATTACGCCTCCAAGGCCAACGTCAATGAAACGGTGCTGCCGAAGGAGATTTCAGCCAACGGCTATCGGAAGCCCAACACGAACAATCTGTTTCGGGCCAACTGGGATCACATCTTCAGCTCAGACCTGCTGAACAGTCTCAATCTGGGCTACAACAACATCCTCTCTAACTCGGTCTGCGTTGACGCAGAGCAAGCCGGTGCGGTGCCCAAAATTGGAGGCGTGGTTAGCAACGAGTTTCCACCCAATATTCGCATTGCGGGTTTTGCAGCGATGGGTTGCAATGGTGGGTTCAATCAGGATCGGCCGTCGTACATCGTGAACAACCTGCTTTCCTGGGTGAAGGGCAAGCACACGTTGAAATTCGGCGGTGAGTATCGCAACCAGCAGGTCAACAACGAAACTTACGGGGGCGAGTCAGGAACATTCAATTTTAGTCGTGCCAATACCGGCCTGCTGGGTGTCAATAGCGGCAGTGCCGTTGCCAGTTTCCTGCTGGGAGCCGTAGACAGCGCCAGCCTGGCTTTGAGAACGGCAGGTTCGCAGTATGCGCGTCAGCCCTATCTCGCCCTATACGCGGGCGACACTTGGAAAGCAACTTCCAGGCTCAGCTTGAACTACGGATTGCGCTGGGACTTGGCTTCGCCGGTCACTGAAAAGCATGATGTGCTTTCGTTCTTTGACCCTCACGGTCCGAATGCGGCGGCCGGGGGCCGCTCGGGGCGGTTGGCTTTTGCGGGAACCCGCTGGGGAGAGGCCAGCCTAGGCAAGTCTTATCCCGAATCCATTTTCAAGAAAGCCCTGGCGCCCCGGGTAGGACTTGCCCTCACCATCAATCCTGAGACTGTTTTAAGGGCAGGGTACGGTATGTTCTTCACCCAGTTGTACTACACGAACTGGACGGGCGGCATCGGGGGTGGACTGGATGGATTCAATTCCACGCCATCGTTTTCAAGCACCGATGGCGGGATCACCCCGGCATTCTATCTTCAGAACGGGTTCCCCACCGTACCGCCGAGCGAGCGACCCCCTTTCATTAGCAGCACCTTCCGCACAGGACAAAGCATCGGACTGTACCGCGGAGCGGAGCATGGACGTCCGCCATACGCTCAGCAGTGGAACCTGACCATCGAACGGCAGTTGACCAAAGAAACCTATGTCACGGCCGCCTATGTTGCTAATAAAGGAACCCGACTGATCTCAGGCGTGGCCGGCATCAATGCTCTCGATCCCAGGTATTTGTCGCTGGGGACCCAACTCTACGACAATTTTGCACCAGGCCAGGCTAGCTTGAACGGTGTTCCAGCTCCTTATCCAGGTTGGGCGTCACATATGACGGGCTGTGCTGCCTCGGTCGCACAGGCATTGTTGCCTTACCCGCAGTACTGCAACTCGTTTTATTCGATCAACGAGAATGCGGGCAGCTCGACCTTCCATTCGTTCCAAGCGAAACTGGAGAGGCGTTTCAGCGCAGGCCTTTGGATTCTGGGGTCTTACACCCTAAGCAAGTTGATCTCTAATTCCGATGATGTGCAGCGCATCGATTCGGGCTCTGCGTTCGCCTTCAGCCCGTTTGAGCGGGAACGGTACAAATCGCTCTCGACCGGCGATGTCCCACACTCCTTCTCGGGAACTTTCGTTTACGAACTGCCGCTTGGAAAGGGGAAGCGTTTCTTGAGCGCCGGGGATGTTACGAACAAAGTTTTCGGAGGATGGCAGTTAACCAGCATCTTTACCGCCTCATCGGGGATTCCTTACATTTTTCGCTCCAGCCAATGTAATGTCCCGGCACAGTTCCGGGCGGGATGTGTGCCAGCGATTTTGCCCGGTGCAAATCCTTTCGCTCAGAAACAAGGTGGGGATTTTGATCCCAACCAGCCTCTGTTCAACGTGAATGCCTTTGAACCTGCCAATGGATTTAACTTTTACACTGGCAAGGGATCGCGCTCGTCCAACGTGAGAGGGTTTCCTTACTACGGTCACCAGGTTGCATTGATCAAGGACACCAGGCTGGCGGAGAAGCTGACCTTTCAGGTGCGGGGCGAATTCTTCAATGTGTGGAACTGGCACCGTTTCGTATACGGAGGAACCTGGGGCACCGGGAGGGCGTTTGACGAGGATGTCTCCAGTCCGACCTTCGGCAAGTGGACCGGCGCAATCAGTAAACCACGAAACATTCAAGTGGGCGCAAAGTTGATATTTTAGGATCCGTTCTCGCTGACGACGTCGGGTCACCCACGATCTGCGTTTTTCTTGCACTGGCCCGATGTTCGGCTCGCGACGGAAGGCTTTCCCTGCATCAGCACCTCACCTGAACGGCAGCTTCAAAAAAATTTCAGGCAAAGTGTCACAAACCGCCCCCCTCAGTCGTCTTTAGGGTAATTCAGGTACAAAAGATCCCGGCCACGAAGCCTGCGGTAATGCGCATGCTCTTTCCCTACTTTCTAAGTCCATTTGCGGTCAATCGAAGACCAGAACCAAGGAGGTCTCCCGTGATAAAGAGAGGAGTTGCTGGTTGGTTTGTCGGATTTGTCTTGCTTCTATTGCCGCTTGCCGCTTCAGCGCAGAGCTTTAATGCGACACTGACAGGCAGCGTTACTGATCCATCGGGATTACCTGTTCCGGATGTGGAGCTAACCCTGACATCGGTCGGAACGGGAGTTTCAGTCAGCGTCTCCTCGGGTTCAGGCGGCTTGTTCAGTTTTCCAAATCTTCAGTCGGGGGAGTATGAGCTGAGGGCCACGGCGAAGAGCTTCAAGGAATTTGTGCAGAGGGGCATCCTGGTGCTTTCCAACCAGGTGGCGCGAGTTCCTGTCAAACTGGAATTGGGTGCGGAAACACAAACCATTGAAGTCAACGCCAACGTCTCGGCGGTCAATTTTGACAACGCGGAGGTGAAAGGCGAGATATCGCCCCAAAACATCCAGCAACTTCCGTTGCTTGTCGGTGGCATCACGCGTTCAGCGGTTGCTTTCGCCAAACTACTGCCCGGCGTAACGGAAGGAGGCGGTGCGGACGGAAGACAGTTCAATGTGCGTGTTAATGGCGGCATGACGATGGGGGATGAAGCCACGTTGGACGGCATTTCGGTAGCCGATGGAGCGCTGGGGCAAAGTGGCATCGCTCTGTCGATCACGGGGCATCCCTGGTCACCCGAAGCGATCGCCGAGATCAGTCTGCTGACTTCGAACTATCAGCCCCAATACGGCGCCACGACGTCTTCTGTGACTACGGGCGTCACAAAATCTGGCACCAACGAGTTGCACGGCTCGTTGTACGAGTTCCATCGCAATACGGTCCTTAATGCCCGCCAGTTCGGCATTGCGCGGCGTCCAAAGGATATCCAACACGATTTCGGCGGATCGATTGGCGGACCGATCAAGATCCCCTGGCTCGCCTGGACCGATCGACGAAAGACGTATGGTTTTTTCAACTACGAGCAGTTCATTCGTCGGGGAGGTGCAGTGGCACCCACCGTGAGCATTCCCTCAATCAAGCAGCGTGCGGGAGACTTTACCGACTGGCGGGATTCGGCAGGCAATCTCATCCCAATCTATGATCCGGCGACCACCCGGCGCGACCCCAATACGGGGCAATTCATACGCGACCAGTTTATGGGTTGTGACGGCAACACGCCTAATGTCATCTGCCCTTCCGATCCGCGACTGCAAAACTCGCTGGCGAAGCAGTGGTTCCGCTATCTACCAACGCCGACGAACAGCCAGCCGCTGAACAACTACGTACTACCGGTTCCTCTTACGGGCAATGTCAATTTTGACACCATCCTGTGGGACGCGCGGATTGATCACCACGTCGGGAACAATGACCGTTTCTTTTACACGCAGCACTACTACGCGTCTGAAGCCAACGTCAACGAAACCGTCCTGCCGAGAGAGATTTCCTCAGGCAGCTACCGCAAGCCGAATACCAACAATCTCGTGCGAGCCAGCTGGAACCACACTTTCAATCCAAACCTCTTGTTTAACTTGAATCTAGGCTACAACAATATTTATTCGGTTGCGAATTGTGTGGGCAGAGATCCGAGTGTGGTCCCCAAGATCGGAGGTGTTGTTAACAACAACCTGCCACCGGCAATTCGTCTTCAGGAGTTCGCGGCCATCGGCTGCAACGCTGAATTCAGCCAAAACCGCCCGGCGTACATCGGCAATGCGATGCTTTCCTGGGTCAAAGGCCGACACACGTTCAAGTTCGGCACTGAGTATCGCAACCAGCAAGTGAACACCACCGAGTTTGGCAACGAGTCAGGCACCTTCAACTTCAATCGGCTCAACACCGGATTGCTAGGGGTCAACAGCGGAAGCGCCGTGGCCAGCTTCCTCCTTGGGGCGGTGAGCAGCGGAAATCTCGCCGTTCGAACACAAGGTTCGCAGTACGCAAGGCAACCTTACACAGCCATCTATTTCGGAGACACCTGGAAGGCAACGTCGAAGCTGAGTGTTGATTATGGCCTGCGATGGGATTTGTCGTCGCCGATTACCGAAAAAAACGACGTCTTATCCTTCTTTGATCCAAAGGGAACGAATGCAAGTGCGGGCAACCGTCCCGGCCGACTGGCGTTTGCCGGCGACAAATGGGGCGCAGCGAGCCTCGGCAGGCGCACTCCAGAATCGACCTTCAAAAAAGCGTTCGCACCACGCCTTGGCTTTGCCTATAGCATAGATCCCCAAACGGTGGTCCGGGCAGGCTATGGCCTTTTCTTCCAGCAACTCTATTACACCGCCTGGACGGGGGGAGTCGGGGGCGGCCTCGACGGTTTCAATTCCGTCCCCATCTTTGGCAGCACTGACGGCGGCATTACGCCGGCTTTCATGCTGCAAAACGGATTTCCGCAGAACTACTTGCGTCCGCCGTTCATCGACGGCGGATTCCGAAACGGCCAGAATATTGGCTTGTATCGTGGTCCCGAGCATGGCCGCCCGCCCTATGCCCAGCAGTGGAATTTGACGATCGAGCGGGAGCTGACCAAAGATTTCTATATGACAGCCGGATACGTCGCCAATAAGGGCACCCGGTTAATCTCGGCGGTGGCTGCGGTCAACGCCATCGACCCGCAGTTCTTGTCGCTCGGCAGCCGTCTGAACGAGCAATTCACGGTTGGTCAAACGAGTCTGCATGGTGTTTCGGTTCCGTATGCGGGTTGGGTCCAACAGATGACGGCTTGCCCACCCTCGGTCGCTCAAGCCCTCTTGCCCTATCCCCAGTTCTGCAACAACTTCATTGCCAATAACGAGAACGCGGGCTCCTCGACCTTCCACTCCTTCCAGCTCAAGGCAGAAAAGCGGAGCAGCCATGGACTTTGGTTTCTGGGCTCCTATACTTTCAGCAAACTGCTGGCAAACACCGACGATGTGATGCGGATTGATGGCGGCTCGGCAGGTGTGTTCAGTCCCTTCCAGCGTGGGCGGTTCAAATCGCTTTCCAGCGGGGATGTGCCGCACACCTTGCGCGCAACGTTCATCTATCAGCTACCGTTCGGCAAGGGGAAACGGTTCTTGGGCAACTCCGGAGTCGCTGACAAGATACTGGGCGGTTGGGAGCTGACTAGCATCTATACCTACTCATCCGGCATTCCCTACTTCTTCCGTTCGAGCGTCTGCAACGTTCCTGCGCAGTTCCGGGCGGGTTGCGTACCTGCGATCTTGCCGGGCGCCAATCCATTTGCCCAGAAGCAGGACGGCAGCTTCGATCCGAACAAAGGACCGATCTTCAACGCCGCCGCCTTCGAAAGGCCCAGTAGCTTCAATTTCTATTCAGGCAGCGGCTCCCGGACTGAAAACGTACGGGGGTTCGCCTACAAAGGGCACGATGTATCGCTGATCAAGAACACGCGCATCTCAGAGAGAGTGACCTTCCAGATGAGAGGCGAGTTCTTCAATGTCTGGAACTGGCACTATTTCGTGACCGGCGGCGTCTGGGGAGTCACAAGGCCGTTTGTGGACGATGTTGCCAGTCCGGCCTTCGGACGCTGGAACGGGGCGGTCAGCCAGCCGCGAAACGTTCAAGTGGGCGCCAAGATTATCTTCTGATCAGTGTTTCCGATAACATCTTCGTTCTGAAACTCGGAGGCGCCGAAGGTCGGCGCCTCCGCTTCTTATTTCACACAAACACAAAAGACCGAGCAGCTTTCCAGGCCCGCCTTGCCTAGGCACCCGGCAACCAGATTCTTTCTGGCAGTCGCCCAAACTCCGCACCTAACCGATCGTTTTGCGAGTGGCCGAGAGTGCGGCGAAACGCGTTCCACAATTCCTGATGACCGGTGGGAGTTCGACAATGCCCCAACAGATCTTCATGCACTTGATCGTGTCTTTGAGCAGGCTCTTCGGGTTCGTTGTCCTGATATCCAGTGCGCTCCAGGCTCAGAGCGACTCTCGACAGGTACAGACTGTATTGAAGGAGCCGATTCTGTCGCCAGAGGTTTCGCTCTTCCAGTTGCGGCAGTACATCCTGAGCCGGGTTGCCAAGCCCCCGACCCCCTCTTCAGCCCAACAATGGACTGCAGAATCCAAGAGACTGCGTCAGCATTTGCTGAAAGGGGTGGTCTTCCATGGCTGGCCCCAGGCTTGGGTAGATGGGCCCCCGAAGTTCGAAGACTTGGGTTTGATGGAATCTGGTAGCGGGTATCGAATGCGCAAGTTGCGCTATGAGATTGTGCCCGGCTTTCAGTCCACCGCGATTCTTTATGAGCCTGCGAAGCTCCAGGGCAAGATTCCTGCGATCTTGAATGTCAACGGGCACGTCGGAGTTCCCGGAAAGGCCATCGAGTATAAGCAAAAGCGCTGTATCACCTTCGCACGGAACGGCATTCTTGCGTTGAGTTTGGAGTGGCTAGCCTTTGGCGAGCTGTCGAACCGGGAGAACCTTCATCTCTTTGGAGCACACCTGGATCTCGTTGGCACCAATGAACTCGGATTGTTTTATCTGGCCATGCGTAAAGGTCTGGATTACCTCTACGAGCATCGGAACACAGACCGTGAACGACTCGGTATGACGGGACTTTCGGGTGGTGGTTGGCAGACCATGATCCTGAGTCCGCTCGACGAACGCGTGAAAGTGGCTGTCGAGGTAGCCGGAATCACATCGCTCCAGACGCGGGTTGAGGTCAGGGATTTTGGCGACTTGGGAGATATTGAACAGTCGGCAACCGATCTTCTGGACGGACAGGACTACAGTCACCTGTCTGCGTTAATGGCACCCCGGCCTACGATGCTGGCGCACAATGCGGAAGATGATTGTTGTTTTCGCGCCCCGCTGGTAAAACCTCTGCTCTATGACGCTATCCGCCCGGTCTACAAGCTGTATGGGAAAGAGGAGGTTTTCCAGTGGCACGAGAACCGGGATCCCGGCACTCACAATTATCAGCTCGATAACCGGCTGCAAGCGTATCGCTTTTTCAGCAAGCATTTCAGCTTGCCACTCATCGAAAGCGAAGATCTTTCCGGTGTTCAAATCAATAGCTATGACGAGTTAGTAGTCGGTCTACCGAAGGACAACCTGACCATTCTCGGCTTGGCGCGGCAGCTGGCCGGGACGCTGAAACGCCAACCGATCCCGCAGGAAGCCCCCGCCCGCTCCGCCTGGGTTCTCAGGGAGAGGAAGAAGCTCGAGTCCCTGATTCGTTTGAAGCCCTTGTCCATCAAACGCGACTGGACAATTGCGAATACGAAGAACACTGGAGTTGAAACGAAATCTTATCTCTGGGAGATGAACAACGGCTTGAGTGCGAACGGAGTGTGGCTGAGAGCGATCGATGCTCCTGACAATGCAACTGTCAGCATTGTGCTTCATGACCAGGGCAAGCGGTCGGCCGGGGAACCGGTGTCGGATCGGGTGAACCGCGGCGAGCAGGTACTCGCGGTTGACCTGGTCTTTAATGGCGATGCCTGGTGGATTCGCTCGCCGGCGACTCCGGAGCGGGAAACCGGCCCATGGGCCTATGTTCAGATGCTTCACGGAACTGGCGATCGTGCCCTTGGACTGGAAGTTGCCCAGTTGCTCGAAATCGCCCGCTGGATTCAGACTCGGTCAGGAGCTACGAAGATCCGGCTGGAGAGCACTGGCATGCGCAACCAGGTGATTTCAGTCATTGCCGCAGCACTCCGTCCAGACCTGTTCTCTGAAGTCGTCATACGCGACGGAATCCGCAGTCTGAACTACCTGCTCGACAGACCCGTGGAGTATCAGACAGCTCCGGACTTATTCTGCCTGGATCTGTTGAAGGAATTTGATCTCGATCACCTGGAGGCCCTCAGCCTTCCGACAACGATTCAGCATGCAAGTTGGGTGGAAAACAAGCGCCCCAACTGATCGAAATGAATGATCTTTTGGGCGAAGCTCCCTCAGAGTCCCCGCAAGTGCATCAACGCGGGAGCCACCCGTAGGATGCGTTGGCAAAGAACGCCAGCGCATCGCACTCGCTTTCCTCTGACTTTGATGGGCCGTCACCGTCAGGCAGCGTTCGTTTGCCATGTATATTCCACATTCTTGCCCTGCGTTAATCTTGCAGAACCGTCCTCTGAAATGGTGATCCTCCCTTGAGACGTCGTCTCGTGAAGTTGCTGGTCGCACTCCTTGTTGTCTCAACCATCAATCGGTACCACGCCCTGGCTGCGAGCCCCGAGGGACCTGAGTTCGCACAAGCCCGGCAGAATGGCGTCCGTTTCGATCAAATGGCGCGGGCGGCCCAAAACTTGCTGAAAGCCTGGCTGAAGTACGCCGATCCGCGCACGACCTTGTTGCCGGAGCATCTTCCCCAGTTGAAGCCGGGAGACACGAGACGGCGCTATACGCCCCACAACTCCGGTGCGGACCTTTATCCTTATCTAATTCTGACGGCACACCTGACGGATCCCGACCTCTACCAGGGCTCGCTGCTGGAGATGCTCCGCAACGAAGTGCTCTACACCACCCGCACGGATTCAGTTCCGGGCAACCTGGATCTCAACACAGGCGAGTTGGGTCCAATGAGCCTGTTTGGAGCCGGCGAGTACGCCAAGGACGGGCTGTTGGCAGTTACGGAACTGCTGGGTCGGACGCCATGGTTCTATCGGATGGTCGATATGACGGCGGATGTGATGAAGAACGCTTCGGTGCCCTCAAAGTTTGGCAACCTTCCCGCCTCCGACAGCGAGCTTAACGGCGATCTGCTGCAGACGCTGGTGCGGCTTGGTCCGATGACTGCCGATCGGCGTTTCATGGAATGGGCAAGGCGCATCGCCGATGCATACGTGGAGGAAGTGCTGCCGGCCAACGAAGGGCTGCCTTGCCTCAAATGGGACTTTACAACGCACACGGGGGATGGCCAGGTGAGGCTGCGAGACCATGGCAACGAAGTCGTGGTTGGATTAGTGCTGGTCTATGCCTTGGAACGCAGCCTCAATCCGGCGCGTGCCGCTCGCTATCGTCCGGTTCTGGCCCGCATGCTCGACCGCATTCTGGAGTCAGCTAATCCCGACGGGATGCTTTATAACCAGATCGATGCGAAGACGTTGAAGCCAGTTCAGACCGGCCTGTCCGACAATTGGGGGTACATTTATGGGGCCGTCTATGCCTTCTACCAATGTACCGGAGAGACTAAGTACCGCGACGCCGTCGTTCGTGTCCTCAAAAATCTTCCGAAATACCGTAACTACAATTGGGAAGGTAGGTCGTTTGACGGTTATGCCGATTCCATTGAGAGCGCATTGTATCTGGTTGCCCGGGAGTCCGTGCCGGAGGCCCTCGATTGGGTTGAATCTGAGATTCAAGTGATGGCGGCCCTGCAGAAAACCTCGGGTCTCATCGAGTACTGGTATGGCGAAGGGAACTTCAATCGTACCTTGCTGCTCTACATGTATTACAAGAGCCAGGGCTGCCGCCCTGACCACTGGGTTCCGGGACTCAAGCTCGGAGCCGTGCGGCGTGGGCAGACTCTGTATCTGAGCCTGGATACCGACGGCACTGCCCGTAGCTGGAGCGGTCGCATCAGATTTGATTTTGCCCGCCACCGACGCGTGGTGAACTATGACCAGAACTATGTGCGTCTCAATGAATTTCCCGAGTGGTATGTCGTTGATGAGAACACTCTGTATCGGATATCGTCACGATCTCGAAAGGAAAAAATCCTGCTGGGTTCAGAGCTGATCGCTGGCGTGCCCCTGCCTGCAGGAAATTGGAAGGTCGAACCGGTTGGTCCGCCGCCTTATGGTCCAGCCAATCAGCCCAGGCGCTGAGCGTGCGCCGCGGGAAGCCGCTCCGACTGCAACCAAGTCGTTCGCTGTGTATCTTAATCTCCTCGCGCGTGCCGGCCCGGTCAACTACGAAACACCAATCTAAGGAGTGGACGATGCTTCTTCGCAACGCGCTTGTTGTTGTACTTCTAAGCTGGAACGTGGCTTCAATGTTCGGTCAGAGTGAGCCCAGGCCGCTGGCAGCAGTTTTGGGTGAAGAGATTGTTCCTCCGCCCGCGTCCCTGCTGCAACTTAAAGAATATTTGCTAAAGCGTATTGCCGAGCCGCCGGCTCCGACTTCGGCGCAGCAGTGGACAGCAGAAGCAAAAAAAATACGGGAGCGCCTGCTGAACGTGGCGTTCAATGGATGGCCGCAGGACTGGGTAGGTTCTTCGCCACAGTTCGAGGACCTGGGATATATCAAAGCCGGCCAAGGATACCGAATGCGCAAGCTCCGGTACGAGATCGTGCCGGGATTTCAGTCGAGTGCCATTCTTTATGAGCCGGAGAGATTGGAAGGGAAAATTCCGGCGATCCTGAATGTGAACGGGCATGTTGGGGCACCTGGAAAAGCCATCGAATACAAACAGAAGCGCTGCATTAACTTTGCGAAGCAAGGCATGCTGGCCCTGAATCTGGAGTGGTTGTCGTATGGTGAACTAGGGCACAAGGAGAACGAGCACTGGTTCGGCGCACATCTCGATCTGGTGGGTGCGAACGAACTGGGATTGTTCATCCTGGCGATGCGTCGAGGCCTTGATTATCTCTATCAGCATTCCAACGTCGATCGAAACCGTCTCGGAATGACAGGCTTGTCTGGCGGCGGTTGGCAGACCATCGTCTTAAGTTCCCTGGACGAGCGAGTCACGGCCGCGGTACCCGTGGCGGGATTTTCATCGCTGATTCCTCGTGTCGAAGCGCGCTGGTCTGGCGATCTTGGAGACGTAGAACAGTCAGCTACCGATATCTTTGAGGGCCGGGATTACACGCACCTGACAGCGTTGATGGCTCCCCGCCCAATGCTGCTGACCTACAATGCCGAGGACGACTGCTGCTTCCGCGCCCCACTGGTCAAGCCGCTGGTTTATGACTTTCTAAAACCCATTTATCGACTTTATGGGCAGGAAAAAAGTCTCGAGTGGCATGAAAATCATGACCCCGGAAACCACAACTATCAACTGGACAATCGACTTCAAACCTACCGTTTTTTCAGCCAGCATTTCAAGCTGCCGCTGACCGAAAAAGAGATCCCGTCAGATGCCGAAATCAAAAGCTATGACGAACTGGTGGTGGGACTGCCCCCCAACAATTTGACGATGCTGGCACTAGCCCGAAAACTGGCCGCTCAGATCCGGCGTCAACCAATGCCTGCGGATGCGAGTAGCCGCTTCGCGTGGGCAAGTTCAGAAAGAAAAAAACTTGAGAACGTTGTCCGATACAAAGCAACTGGCATTCGGAGGGCATGGACGGTCGCGAATACAAAGAGCAAGGGGGTCGAAACCAAATCATATTGGCTTTTCTTCGATAACGGCCTGAGCGCAAACGCTGTCTGGGTAAAGTCGATAGGGGCGCCGGATAACGCGCCCGTAACGGTCGTCGTGCACGATCAAGGAAAGAAAGCCGCCGCGGTGGAAGTTTCCGATCGGGTGAATCGAGGAGAACAAGTCTTGGCAGTCGATCCTGTCTTCACGGGTGATGCTTGGAACAAGATCGGATCCGCTAATTATCAACAGGTGTTGCATGGGACGGGTGATCGTCCCCTCGGTCTTGAGGCGGCGCAGTTGCTGGCCATTACCCACTGGATTTGCCGACAGGCAGGAAGTTCGAAAGCACGTATCGAAAGTCGCGGCATCCGCAATCAGGTTGCTGTCCTGGTGGCTTCCGCGTTGGAACCTGAGCTGTTTTCCGAGGTCCTGATTCGTGAAGGAATGTCGAGTTTGGCCCATCTCCTTGAGAAACCGGTGGAGTTTCGTCAGGCGCCGGAGCTTTTCTGCTTCGGTCTGTACAAAGAGTTCGATTTGGACCGCCTGGTGGCGCTCGCCAGCCCTGCCCGTGTCCTCAATGAGCAAATGCAAACAGACACTGTTCGATAGCTGTACAGGCTGTAGATTACCAATGGTTGTGAGTCACTCCAAGCGGCCGTAGAACGATGTTTTGATGAACGTCTCGTTGAACCTCAGCTCACGGGGCTTTTTACTGTGCATTGCTCTTTGCGCGAACTTCCGCCATACCCCATGGTGAGTAGTTGAATGCCTGCTGAATCAGGTTTATCCTGCCGGGAAGTCCACTCACCTGATCTGCAGGGGGCGTGTGTGGCGCAGCGGCTTGAGCCTCTTATCTGGGTTCAAATGATGAAGACCTTGTTCGCGGTTCTTCTACTTCTTCTGGTCGGAAACCTGATATCCGCGCGAGATGGGAACCCTGGGGAGAACGGCGCGCCGGATCTCACTTCGAGCATTCAGTCGGGGCTCCAGCCGCTGATTCGTTCCCAGTTAGAGCAAGTGTTGAGGGTTCGTGACTATCAGCGCGCGGAAGCATTGCTTGCCGACGAGATCGGCCGGGACCCGAAGAGGTCCGATCTGCTCAAGCTGCTTGGGCACGTCTTTTTCCTGGATCGGAGGTATCTGAACTGTGCTGTGGCCATGAAGAAGGCCGACGCGCTTGGGGGGCTGGACGAATCGGGCAGGTTTCTCCTGGCCATGTCCTATATTCGCCTGGGGAAGCGGGAGTGGAGCCGACCCGAACTGCTGAAACTCCAGCAGAGTCACCCGCAGAAGGCGATCTACCCCTATTGGATGGGACGGCTGGAGTACCTGGATCAACGCTTCCAGGCGGCAGTCGTTTGGTTTCGCCAGGCTTTGAAATTGGACCCGCGATTCACGCGAGGCTGGGACAATCTTGGGCTTGCGTTTGAAGCTCTGGGCCAACAACAGGAAGCCCTGAATTCCTATGAAGAGGCTAACCGCTTGAATCGTGAGAGTCAGACAGCTTCTTTTTGGCCCCCTTTGAACCTGGGTTCTCTGCTGCTCAAGTTGGATCGTCTGGGCGACGCGGAGAAGTTCCTGCGCGAATCGCTCACTTACGATCCAAAGGCCGCCAAGGCTCACTATCAGCTTGCGATCTTACTCGAGAAGCAAGGCAAACTCGAAGACGCCGTTGCTCAACTCAAGGAATCCTCAGCTTCAGATCCGGCGTACGCCGAACCGCACTACGCTTTGAACCGTATTTATCGCAGACGAGGACAGGTGCAGGATGCGACGGCTGCGCTGGAGACGTTCCAGAAACTCAAGAAGGAAAAGAAATCTTCGGACATCTTGTTCCAGGAGTGACCGTCCGGGGGCGACGGGAGGCCGACAGGGCAGGATCGTGTCGGCAGGTCTGAACCTGGAAAACTGGGTGGTTTGTCACGGGTGATGGAACTGGGAACAAAATTCATCCCGATGCGCGTGGTTTCCTATTCAGGAATGGATAGGAACAGACTCGCATCAGCAGTAGCGAACGGTGAACCAGAATTCCGAACGCTCCATTCATCTTGCTTGTCGCTCGATGCACGGGCAATGGACGGGAGGTTCTGACTGGAGAAAATACTTGCCATTGCCCAGAGGCGCCGATATCTTAGCGACGCGTTTTTCGCACGTGCCACAAGCAAGCACTTGTCATTTCGTCCCAAGCACTCTGCCTCAATCGTCCTGCGAGTCAAGGCCTCAGCTCCCACGAGAGATCTTTCGGGGGTCTGCTCCACTCCAGGCATCGTCCTGGCGTATCTGTGGCACGAAGAGGTTCCAGGAAATCTGAGATGAGTCGAAGCCGAAAAATCCTGTGGAGTGAGGGCATGTTCCTCACCCCTCACCACTTCCAACAGTGGGACAACTACAACGAACAAGCGCTCGATTTCCGCTTGAAGTCGCTGACTCCGTTCACCTGGGGAGTGACCGAATGCGAGATCCGGAGAGAAGGGATAGCCAACGGCCAGATCACCTTGGCCCGTTGTAGTGGCTTGTTGCCCGGCGGCATGCCGTTCAGCATTCCGGAGTCGGACGACCCGCCTCCCACCCGTTCAGTGGAAGGGCATTTCGACGCCGCGGCAGAGTCGCTGGATATCTACCTCGGGATCGGTATAAAGCGGCCCGGAGCTTCGAATGTAGCGATGAATGGAACGGAGGGCTCGCGTCCTGCGCGGTATCGGGGTGACATTATTAAAGTCACCGACGAGACCACGGGTGAGAACGAGCGGGAAGTCGCCGTAACCCAACAGAACCTCAAGATCTTGTTTGGAGGCGAGGCCCTGACCGACTACGAAACTCTCAAGATCGCCGAGTTGCGGAGAACGGGGCAGGGAGTGATTGCTCTTCGTGAGACCTACATCCCGCCGTGCCTGCGGCTGGACGCGTCGGCTTTTCTCCGGGATATGACCCTCCGGCTGCTCGAGATTCTCCACGCCAAGGGCAGTTCTCTGGGAGAGAGCCGGGGGCAGCGCACGCAAGGTTTGGCCGAATTTGGTACCGCTGACGTCGCCAATTTCTGGCTCTTGCACACCGTTAATTCCTTCATCCCTGTGCTTGACCACCACTATCACAGTGGCAGGACGCATCCGGAACGGCTCTTCCTCGACCTCGTCCAGTTAGCAGGCCAGTTACTGACTTTTTCGCCGACGGGTCATCCGAGAGATTTGCCGAGATACAATCACAACAACCTGGCCCTGACTTTCGTGCCGCTGGAGGAAAAGATCCAGGAGCTTCTGAAAACGGTGATTCCGACCGGCGCCGTTCAGATTCCTCTCAAGAAGGAAAGCGAGTCAAAGTTTACGGGTCAGATTGTGGACGATCAACTTGTCATTGGAGCCCAGGTGATTCTGGCCGCCAGTGCGGAGATGTCAGAAGGGCAGTTGATCACCGAACTCCCCCAACAAGCCAAGATCAGTTCCATGGATCGCATCGAATCACTCTTGGGGCTGGCGCTGCCTGGAGTCGGGCTGGCACACAGGTCCGTGCCTCCTTCGCCGTTGCGCATCAAACTCGGTTACCAGTATTTTCGACTTGAAAACCAGGGCACTCCCGAAATGCAGCTTCACTGGGACGCGATCTGCAAATCGCGGAATATTGCCATTCGCATTCCCAACCCCAAACGGTTCGCCGGGCTTAAGCTGGAACTCTGGTCCATTAAGGAATGATGTGAATGAAAGAAGCCGCCCTCGCTGGGAACAGCCTACCCGACTTCTGCACAGACATCTTTCTTGCCGTTTTGAGGATTCAGAAAACCGGCGATGTCGGAAGTTTTGAGCCGCTCCACCCAAATATCCAGAAGCTATTCGAGACTTTCGAAGAACGCTGCAAGCGCCTGGCGCTCGACCACGACGATGTCGCTACCGCGAAGTATGCGCTGGCGGCGTTCATGGACGAAACCGTCCTGAATTCGCAGTGGCCTCATAAGGATCGCTGGGCGGATAATCCGTTGCAGTTGGACTACTTTGGAACCTACCTGGCGGGCGAGAACTTCTTCGACAAACTGGAGGAGGTTCGCGCGCGGGCAGACGCCAAACCCGATCTCCTGCAGATCTACTATCTTTGTCTCTTGCTGGGCTTCAAGGGTAAGTACGGCGTCTCTGGCGAAGAGAAGCTGCGAAGCCTGATTGAGAGCGTTGGGGCTGAAGTTGGACGGGTGAAGGCGGCAGGGCTGAAGGAACTCTCACCCCACTGGAAGATTCCTGATGGGCCGCAGGCAGTCGTCAGCGACAAGCTGCCGCGCTGGTTGGTGCTCACCTGCTGGGGCGTCGTGGCCTTTGCCCTGGTTCTCTACCTGGGGCTGTTTTTTAAAGTTCGGTACGACGCTGACAAGCTCAAGGAAGACATTCAGAAGCAGACATCAGGACAAGGACAAGCTCGGCAGAGAGACGCCGATAACCGGACCCTGTTGGGCCTCCGCGTTAGCTTCGAACGACTTGAATCCTAGCTGAGAGCTCGCAGTCAAATGGGTTGCCGGGCTCGTGCAGTTGAATCTCCATGGCACTACTGAAAAACTTCATCGTCTGGACTGGATTGGTTCTGCTCGGTCTCCTGGCCGTGATCTGGTTCGTGGGCCCACTGATCGGGCTGACGCGCGTCGATTTCCGCTTGTTCGTAGCACTCGTATTGATCGTGTTATGGGTGATCTTGATTTTTATCAAGAAGAACCAGCCCGGGCCCAAGGTGACCGCGCAGGCGCCGCAGGTGAGCCTTCAGACTCCACAGATCCCGCAGGTCCCTCAAGTTCCTCAGGCATCGGCGCAGGTTCCGAATGTCACCGCCAGTTTTTCGGCCGGGGCCGCATCGGGAGATAGCGTCAGCACGTTCAAAGCGCAACTGGACCGGGCCATACAGTGGTTGCGGGGATCGAAGCTGGGCAAGACCGGGCAGGACGTGGTCTACCGTTTGCCTTGGTATCTGGTATTCGGACCGCAGGGATCGGGCAAAAGCACACTGATCTACAAGTCCAGTCTCAGCTTCCCTTACAGCGACCCCGACCGGTCCCTGGCCAGTCGGGGAATCGGGCCGACGCACAACTGCGACTTGTGGATTGCCAACGAGGCCGTCTTCATCGATGTTGCCGGGCGCTACAGCCTTGAGGAAACCGACCAGGAGACATGGCTCGGGTTCCTCGACCAAATCAAGCGTTTGCGACGCGACAAACCTTTTGATGGAATTCTGCTGGCGATCGACATCGCCCGAATCATTCGAGCGGGAAACAATGAACGCCGTGACCTTGCCAAGAAGTTGCGCGCGAGGTTGGACGAAATGACGCAGCGGCTGGGCATGCTGATCCCGGTTTATCTGGTGTTCAGCAAGAGCGACCAGTTGGCAGGGTTCTCTGACTTCTTCAGGGATTTGGCAACGGAAGAACAGGGCCAGGTTTGGGGCTGCACGTTCAAACGTGAGCAGTATCAAAGCTTGCAGTCGCATCAAGAGTTTCAAAAGGAGCTGGACCTGTTGTTGGATGTCCTCGTTGCCCGGCGCACCAGGCGTCTCACTTCCAGGGCCGTTGAAGAACGCGACAAAGTTTACAGCTTCCCGCTGCAGATTGGCCTGGCGCGGCACTCCTTGGTCGATTTTGTGACCGAGTTGTTTCAGGCCAACAATTTTCGTGAACGCCCTCTCTTTCGTGGCTTCTATTTCAGCAGCAGCAATCAGGAAGGCCCCGGAGTCGACCTGGCGGCTGACTACATCAATCAGAAAGTCGAGTTTCCACCTTTAGGAGTGCCGGCAGGACAAGCGCAGGAATCCAAGAGCTATTTCATTCAGCGCCTGCTGACGCAAGTTGTTTTTCCTGACCGTATCCTCGCAGGGTCTTCCGCAACCTCAAAGCGCCGCGGCCTGCTGGTCCGCATCGCGCTGGGTGTTGCGCTCGGGCTCATTCTTCCGCTTCTGTTGTGGCTGGTAGTCCGCTCCTACGTTAGCAATCAGGCCTTGCTTGCCTCGATCGAGAGGGCTCGAACCGCTCCCATCCAGAGTGTTAAGTCCACTTCTGAGCTGCAGATCCTTCGTGAGTTGCGCGTCCACTTGGAAAAGCTGGACGACTGTCCGGAGGCGAAAAGCAAGCCAGGGTTTCAGTGGGGCATGTTTATCGGCGACAGGGTCCTGGAACCGGCTCGCAGCCTCTACGCCCGTCGGCTGAAGCAGTCTTTCATTGCGCCGTCCGGCCAGGAAGTGAAGATCGAGTTGCGCAACAATCAAAGTTCGACCGGGCTGGTCTATCATCTGTTGAAGACCTACCTGATGATGACGGAGTCCGATCCGGTCCGGGCCGACGAAAAGTATCTCCTTTCCAACGCCTCGCCGCTCTCGCGTTACTGGTTTCAGGGAGTGCGGCCGGAAGAAAAGGAAGAGTCCGAAAAACAGCTGGCGTTCTACCTGCACATGCTCGCCTTCCACAAGGATCCCAATTATCTGGTTGCGCGCACGGGAACCGACGATGCGCAACTCATTGCCAGCCGGCGGGACTTTCTCCTGACTTTTGATGTGCTCGGGAATTACTACAATGTCCTAAGCGCCAGCGCGAACCAAAAGGCCGTGCCCATGACCCTGGGCCGGGCGTTGGACGGAAAGGACCTCGATTTGTTTGCGGGGACCCACGAAGTGCCCGGTGCCTTCACCCGCAACGGGTGGGAGACATCGGTCAAGAGCATGATTGGCGCTATCGGCGAAGAATACGAGCGCGGCAGCTGGGTGCTCGCTCGGCCGGCCATGGGAATCGATCCGAAAAAGCCGGGCCGCGAGGCCATGTCGAGCCGGCTGAGCGAACTGTATTTTGACGACTACGCCAAGGAATGGTCGAACTTCATTAGAGGCATCAAGATCGCCGCATTCAAAGATCGCAAAGACGCTGCCGAACGTCTCGGACGGTTGACCAAAAGCCAGGATTCTCCGCTGAACCGACTGTTTAAGACAATCTCGGCCAACACGTGGGAAGAGCTGGGAGGCAAAGACTCCGGCAACGTGAGCCAGGATGGTCTGGTCGCCAGCTTCAAACCGATTCACCAATTTGTGGCTGCAGCCAAAGACCAGAAACCTGCCATGACTCAATATCTTGAAGTCCTGGGCAGAGTGTACAAGGAACTTTACGCGTATGTTGAGGCGGGTGAACCGCCGACGCAGATTGGCACCATCAAATCGGCCGTGGGAGAAGCTTTGGGCCAGACAGCTCTCTTGATTCAAAATTTCACTCCCGAGGCTAACGCGCTGGTAAAACCGGTGCTGGAGCAACCCATCAAAATGGCGCTTACGTTGACGCCAGCGGAAGAAGTTCCGGCAGGAGCCTCGCCGACCTTGGCGCCACTTACCCCGCCCAGTCTGTCGGGCGGAGGCGGCGGTTCAGGCCTGGTGGTGGGCGGCCTCGTCACCGCTCGGGGTGAGAGAAGTCCGATCGACAAGGCGGTTCTTTACCTGCTCAAAGCGGGCAGCCGCGAAGTGACGCTCAACAACTACCTGACTCTTGCCACCACGGGCACTGATGGAACGTTCAGGTTCCCGAAAGCCATGCCGCCCGGAAAATACGGTCTGTTCGTCAAGGCCCGCGGATTCCGAACCGTTTCCCAGGACATTGAGTTGAATGCTGGAAGATCGCAGTTAAATATTGCCCTGCCCAGAGAATAGTTCACCTGCGGAGTCGAGTATGCTCAGCGGGGCCGGTTTCCGCCAGCCTTAAGGAGGTCTGATGCCAGAACGCATCTCCTTTGGGAAACTGGATGTCCACGTCACAGCCAGTTCCGACAGCCCGGAAAGAACTCCGAGTTCAGACATTCCATTCCGAATTGCCGTCCTCGGTGACTTTAGCGGCCAGGCAGGTCGCGAGAGCGCGCGGTCGCAGCCTGCCAAACTGCGTCCTCTTCTCATCGACCGTGACAATTTCGACGAAGTCCTGCAGAAGCTCAATGTCGAAGCCCATCTCCAGTTGGGCACGACAAGCCAGCGCCTGGTGCTTCGTTTTCAGTCGCTGGACGATTTCCATCCGGACCAGATTCTTGCCAGGGTGCCGCTCTTCAGCCGGTTGCGCGAGGCGCGCAAAAAGTTGAGCAATCCATCGTCGTTTGCTGAAGCCGCAGCTGAGGTCAGAAGTTGGGCAGGAGAGCAACCAGAGGCATCACCGCCGAAACAGGCAGGCGAGGCACAGCCGGAAACGAGTCAGCAAGAGAATGAGCTGAGCGCCGGGTTTCTGCTGGACGATCTGAAGGTGCGAGAGACATCGGCACCGGGCGCGATCGTTTCCAGCGAATGGAACGAAACGTTGCGGGACCTGGTGAGGCCGCATCGCCTGCCGGCTGAAGATCCGGAGCAGAGCCAATTGGTCGGTTATGTTGATGCAGCGATCGGCGAATTGATGGAAGCCATCCTGCATCATCCGGAGTTTCAGGCCCTGGAGGCCACCTGGAGAGGGGTGTATTTCCTGGTGGGCCGGTTGGAAACCGGCAGCGAGCTGAAGATTTATTTGCTGGACCTCACCAGGGAAGAACTCGCGTCAGACCTCAAATCCGCTGACGATCTCTCCAGAACGGCACTCTACCGGGCCATCGTCGAGGAAACTGTGCAGACGCCAGGCGCAGATCCCTGGGCACTACTGGCGGGGAACTATGCGTTCGAATTGGAGAATGCGGATATCGAGACTCTTGGCCGTCTTGCCAGGATCGCCGCGGCAGCCGGTGCACCGTTCGTCGCCGCTGCGGGTTCCAGTCTGATCGGATGCTCGTCGCTGGCTGCCACCCCCGATCCTGATGATTGGTCGCTACCCAGTGGGACCGATGTTGCCCAAGCGTGGGAGGCGCTTCGTCAGCTGCCCGAAGCTTCCTCGCTGGGTCTCATATTGCCGCGCTTCCTGCTGCGGCTTCCCTATGGAAAAAAGTCCGATCCTGTGGAATCCTTCTCCTTCGAGGAACTGGACGCGACCCCTCAACATGAGCATTACCTGTGGGGGAATCCGTGCTTTGTAGCAGCACTCCTTCTGGGAAGGACGTTCGGGGAGTCGGGATGGGAATTCTCCGAAGGAATCCAACAGGATGTGGAAGGATTGCCACTTCACGTGTTTGAGGAAGACGGCGAATCCGTCGTCAAACCGTGCGCGGAGGTCCTCATGACGCAGCGCGCCGCTCAAAAGATCCTCAGTCTCGGCGTCACGCCGTTGGCGTCAATGAAAGGTGAGGACAGAGTTCGGTTGGTTCAGTTCCAGTCCATAGCGAGCCCTGTAGCTGCGCTCGCTGGCCGGTGGCGGTCTTGAGCGGGTGGTGGATTTCCAATCCCCCTCTATCCTCTGAATTCAATCCTTGAGATTCACTTCAGGCCTGCGGCCTGACCACAAGTTCCCACAAATCGCCTTGGACCCAAGTAGGCCTCATCGACGAAGGCGAACATGCCGACGGCGGACACAACCTCATGGCGGCGGGGATCGGCCGCAAATGGGACCAGCCAGGCCAGGATCGTTCAGGTCTGAGCCATCCGCAATAGCGGGTACCTTGGCCGCAAGCAGGGCGGGCTGAGACTGAGCCAACTGGTTGGTTTGGACTATGGGAGTGTGAGCGTGGCGTTGCAACGGTTGGAGAAGCGGCGGCAACAAGACTCCCAACTTGCCCTTCGCCTACGCTAAGCGGAAGCTATCTTGTTGAATGTTGAGACCTGACCCTAGACTCCCTAAGTCTTGAAGCGAATAGGCCACGCGAAGCCGAACGTCACATCGATATCTACTCTCATGTCTTCGAGAAGCGCCGTCCGAAGGCCGCTAGCTTAACGGACGAAAAGATGTTCGGCAAATCGGCCGTCGTCTAAAAGTTCGCCATTTCTGGCTAGGGTTCTTCAAATAAGAATCTCGGCTTCTGTCGTTGTCACAATTCGTTTCCACTAATGTCTAACCGCCTCTTACCTTTCAGTGCGTTAAACCAAAAGTCCCATCGCGTTTAGGTTGCCTTTGGCCTGGATATCATGGAGAGCTTGAGGGTCGCAACGGGAGCCTTTCTGAGGCAGTTGAAATCTTCCAGTTTCATCCTCGATAATTGAAAGCGCAGTCAGCGAGGCATAGAAGTTTGGCAAATGCCTTTTTGCAGCTTTTAGCTCTTCCTGAACATTAAATTGTCCGGTGGCGACCCCAGGTTCAAAGAGCCACCTCGACAAATGGGGCATCTGCAGATCGAAAACGGCGCGGTGATGCTCATTAACGAAGTAGTCCGCATTCCGGACATAGTCGGACAAGTTCCCGGCTAATGACCGCGTTTCTAGTTTGCCTCCGGCCGCAATAAAGAGCTTGATATTCTCAATCGGAGTTTTTCTGTGATATTGGTGCTTAATCGTGGCTAATTCCTCGCGATGCATCGTCATGTAGCTATACTTTTCCAAGTAGTCACGTCGCGACAGAATCAACCCCGGATTCGTTATCGGTGTGCCGACGTTCTTGAGAAACTGCACTGCCAGTGACCAACTAACCTCGGAAACTTCATCCGCCCTCTCATCATTGCATTGAGGCGCCGTTGAATGTTTGCCAGGCATGGGCAGGAACATAACGTTCGATTTTTTTCCCAATACGTGTACGCGAGAAAGATCCTGGGGCCGGAAAGTGGATCGATTCTCGTTCACGGCCAGAATGGCAAGGAAATTCTTGACATTCTTAGTAATCGTTCTTCGGCTTGCAGCGTCTTTTCCAATCCCTGCATCCATACCAGCAACCGGATCGAACGCAAAGATATTTACGTCGATTTGCCGGAATAGGCCTTCACTCGTTTCCGGGTCGTACAGCATATATGCGATCATCATGGCGGTGACCGATCCCCGGCTCCAGCCAATCATGTTGATTGTCTTGGGCAACGCGGGCAGGTTAGCGATCGCGGCGAGGGCATGACGCGCGTTATTGTCTACGCCGAAGCCGATCGCATTTGCGATTTGGGGGTGTGTCTGAAGGACCTGCCCAAGCTGTCTCGTTCTGCCTGCGCCTCCTAATTCCTTTGCTATGCCAACATTTGATCCCTTCTTGCGATCAGCCCAGTTAAAAGTTCCAGCCATTGGGTTCTGGGCACCGCTTGTTTCCGGAATACCGCCAACCCCGTCAAGGATCAAGTAGTCTTTATACTCCTCGCCTTTGGCCCGTCTGCCGAGGTAACAAACGATTTCTTTGTCTCCCTTGTCGCGATGGCCCCCACTCCCATGACAAAAAATGGTGAAGATGGACATCATTGCCTCCTTGTACGTTGTTTGCCTTGAGCTATCGAACGTCGAATGTTTCGAAAAACCGAGGCGAGATACTGAGATTATCTCTTTCCGATTTGCTCGCATTCCCCAGGAGTTGAGCCCGTACGTGCATTTGAACCCGGTGCGTACGAGACGACAGGGTTGAGCAAAGCGCAGCAGCCACGATTCAAGCCCTACCCCCTAGGTTTCCTGGCCCGTCCCTAGAAATTGGCGCTCGTGGTATTTGAGGAACCGATCAGATTGGATACCCTGGAAGCGAATGTAGAATGCTACAACCATTCTGAACTTACTGCCAAATGCTTTTGGATGAAGGGCTCTCATTTCCCCAAATCCAGATTCTGAGTAAAATTTTGGACTGTGCTGTCGACCCGCGCGGCAAAGACATGAGTGGCCCTCGGCACCGATCACGTTGTGGAATGAACGATGATCAAAACTTCGAATACAGTTGCCGTGCGGTTGACGCTGGACTGCAGTGACCGATCAGGTGGACGACCTGAGGGGAGCGCCAGAATGCACGTAACGGAATTTGTCGCCAGAGTCGCAGCGGGTGAGAAGATGTTTCCAGAGATTGAACTCACCAATGCAGATCTCGCAGGGCTTGACCTTAAGCAGATCAAGCTCCCGAAAGCGCGTCTCACGGACGTCAACCTGCAAGGTACCAACCTCACTTTGGCAGATTTTTCCCAGGCCAGGCTCATTCGAGTTCGGCTTAGCGGATCCCACTTGTTCAAGGCGAGTTTCTTTGCAGCGCACTTGGTCGGGATCGACTTTTGCGGTGCCAACTTGCACGCCGCTGATCTTGAGCGTGCCAACCTTTCAAACGCGTACCTGCGGGCCGCCCATCTGACTCAAGCAAGGCTCTGCCAGGCGAACCTGACGGGAGCGTCGCTGATAGGCGCCCATCTGACCGAATCGGATTGCCGCAACGCGAATCTTTCGAATGCCGATCTCACTGAGGCCATACTTTCCAAGACGAACTTCGGCGGCGCCAACCTTTGTTGCGCCAAACTGCCGGCCGGGTTCCCCATTGTTTAGTCCATGCAGCAGATCAACCGCATGGATCATCGGTTTTTAGCTTGCACGGAGAGCCGAAAGCTCAACCTCCAGGTATCCGCGTTCGATCATCTTGGCGGCGAATTTCAGGAAGTCGACAAGCGCAAGGTGTGGTGGCACCCAGGAAGCTTTTTGGGCGATCTTGTACAGTTCCTCCAAGCTCGTTCTCCCGTCACACTTCAGCAAAACCTGCACCATTTCCGGATCGACTTTGCTTTCGGACTGAAATGGGCGGGAAGCCTCGAGCCGGAACGCCTCCGGGACCAGCTCCTGGTCTTGGATCACGTGTGTGATATTCACGCGAAGGGTGGACCCGAGACGTGGCTTGAGTTGGCCCAGCGCCTGGGGCGTCTGTGCTCCTGCCACCCACCGCCACCAGATCAGGCACGTGTCGAAACAGGAGCCGTCCGTCAGGGGAGTCAATAGGCTTCGAACTGTGAGTGGCGGTCTGGCCTGCGCTGATGCCGTTTCAGCTCTGCGATAGATGAACAGAGCGCCAGTGACAAAGTTCACGGCGCCGATTTCTCTGAACCGTTCGAAAAGGGGCTGCCCGCCTGCTTCGGCAGCATGAGACTGGCTTCCGCCGGCCAGGTGCCAGGGTGATTTGTCGAACTCAACGGCGAAGAGGACATCAAACCATTCATTGGAGGCTCCTATCCAGCTTCGCACCCGCTGTTCAAACGCCAACTCCCTGGTGTCAAAGCCACCGCAGCAGGCATAGAAGGTTCCTCCCGGACGCAAGAATTGAGGAAGTCCTTCCACAATTCGGCGGGTCGGCTCCTCGCCCGTGGCGCCTCCGTCTCGCCACACCACGGCGTTTGGATAAGGAAGGGACGTAGGGAGGATGAGCGACGATGCGGTCAAAGGTTCTCCCCTCCAAAGCAGAGTAGAAGTCACTTTCCACAGCGTTCACGTGGCTGCCGCTATTCAGCTGACAATTGAATCTGGCAAAGTGGACGGCCCGGGGAGAAACGTCGGCGGCGATTACATGCTGACAGTACTTACCCAAGAGCAGGGCCGCAACTCCCGACCCCGAGCAAAGGTCCAGTGCCTCTACGGCGGGACTCCGGCTCATCCGCTTCAGAAAGCGATAGCTTAATGGGCTAATAGCTGGAAACACGGCATCCTGAAGATGCTTGTCCCGGTCGGAAGCCAGGATGAGCCCTTCCACTGGGTAGAGCCAGACTGTTGAGCTGAACAGGTGCCCTTCGGTGCGGCGTAGGAGGTCGAGGGTCTGCAGAACCTCAACTTCGTCATTCGAGAATGCGAATTCGATCTCGTGGGCTGGAACATCTTGAAGCAAGAAGAAAACTTGGACCAGTAAACTGAGAGGGCTGGCTTCGGTGGGTACTGCCTTCGAGAATCGGCTAAAGTCAACTTGTTCGAAGTCGCAAATTCGATCGATTTCCAGAAATTCGCAGACGTTAGCCTCGTTGTACCCAGCCCTTTCCAGGAAGGAAAGAGCCGCAGAGAAGGCCTCGGGACCCAGCAGTCGCAATGGCTGATCAAAGCTCATGATGACTCAATCGATTAACTGTCTCTGACAAGAGCTCAATCGACGAAATGTGCCGTTGTGCTGCCTGATCCGTGATTTGATCCAGTACCCGTCAACTGCTTTGCGTTGTGGGTTCTCATTGACGCCCGCGTGGCCTGAAGGGCCACGACAAGCAAGTACAATCCACACCACCAGTTACTTTACAACAACTACGCACGGCTCCACACCCGTCATGCTCGGCTCGTGAGTCTGGGAAGACCTAGTGATGGACCCAGCGCCGGAGTAAAGATTCACGATGCTTGACTCGAGCTATGACGAGGGTTTATTCCAATGGGTTACGGCTGGCAGAAGGGACAGTTTGTTGGGATCGCCCTAGCTGGTCGGCCGATCCAGGCTTGAGTCTGAGCATAGGTCCAAAGAAATCATCGGGCTTGAGTTCGATTACCGCCGTTGCTTGACGATGGTCTCGTCGACTACTAGAATCATCGTCTCTTAAGCAGGGCCATTTTGAGGTGAGGAGCGCTCGAAAATTGCCATTTATGGACCGAAGGCGCTGTGTTCGAAATCTGATTATCGGAGGCGTGAGCTTTGGCGCCGCTTCATATGGCATCCGGCCAAGTTTCTTTTCCCGACCTCTGACGGCCAAAGATGGGGAATTGTTTCTGCCTACTGACTTTGCTCCCTACCCTTGGATGGAGTTTGCCCTGCGGGAATACGGGATTCGCGGGATCTCGCGGCGGGGCCGAACCGTCAACGTTACCGCGTATTTAAAGGCTACCGGAATCGGCCGTTCGAGCGACGAAACCGCCTGGTGCTCGGCGTTCGTGAACTGGTGTATGTTGATGGCTTCTTTCCCGGGAACTGGACGAGCCAATGCCCGCTCGTGGCTGGATTGGGGTGGAATCAAGTTGGACTTTCCCGTCTATGGCTCCGTGGTTGTCCTTTGGCGTGAACAGCGCGACGGGTTCCTCGGCCACGTGGGTTTCTTCGTAGGGATGCAGGGCGACAATCTGCTGCTCTTGGGTGGGAACCAGGGGAATGCCGTAAGCGTTCGTCCCTATTCCAAAGAGCGGGTGTTGGGAGTGCGGTGGTTGGAGAGCTTTCCGCTCCCAGAGGATCCATGAGTTCCCCCGAAAATCGCGACGATTCAGCCCTGCCGTGCCCCGAACCTTTTGCAGGTCCCACAAGGTCGAGAATGGCTGCGTCCAGAGCCCAGATCCAACAAGCTGGAAAATTAAAGTTTGACTGTGGCCCAAGCGGAATTGTAATCTTTCCATCCCAATAGCGTTGATCCCGTTATCAAGACCGATGCCTACTGCGAAAGAGATGATCGCGGCAGGAAACCTAGTTGCCGCGATTCAGGAGATAACTCAGCAGGTGAGAAACCGTCCTGCCGACCTCACGGCTCGGATCACCCTCTTTGAATTGTTGTGTCTTGTAGGCGATCTGGATCGGGCTGAGAAGCAGATTGATGTCGTGGAGCAGCAGCGCTCTCAGAAAGACTTGGGTGTCCAGGTCTACCGAAACTGCCTCAAGGCCGAGCGTGAACGAAAACGGGTCTTTGACGAGGGGATCCAGCCACATTTCCTTAAGGAGCCTCCTTCCTATGTAGATCTACACCTTGAAGCGATCTGTTGTGTGCGGGAGGGCCGATTAGCGCAGGCCCGTGAGCTGCTCGACCGCGCCGAGGAGGAACGGCCCGTTTTGCCCGGCAGGCTCGCCGGGGTGGCCTTCAAGGACTTCCGGGATGGTGACGACTTCACGGCGCCCGTTTTGGAAATGGTCGTTCACGACAAATACACGTGGTTGCCCCTTGAGCAGCTGAGTCGAATCGAGGTCAGTCCTCCCAAGCAACTGCGAGACATGATTTGGGCATCGGCGCGTGTTCTTTCAACGAGCGGGGTCGAGGGGGAAGTGATGGTGCCGGTGCTCTATTCGGGCACCAGTCGACATACCAACGATTCGGCACGTCTGGGTCGAATGACCGAATGGCAGACGATGGGTGATGACCTTGTCAGACCTGTCGGTTTGCGGGTTTTTTTGGTCGACGATCAAGACCACTCTTTTTTCGAGTTGGGAAACGTTGAATTTGGTGAGCAGGGGGCCGCGGTTGCCGAGTCTTGAATCAGTGTCGTTGCCCCCGACTGATCCTCCTTTTCGTTGGGAACTGTGATTTCTCCTCCAATGCGCTGAGAAAGCTGCCGTGAACCTTCAATTCCACGCGATACGGAGAATTTACTCATGCCCTTGACCGTTCCGGTCATTGAAGTCGATGCGATCCTCACTCCGATCGCCGGCGATAATCCGGTGGGAGAAAACCTATTGTACGCAGGCGTGCACGATGAGATTCGGGAAGCCCGTCGCGCCGACGACCCGGCCACGATGGGTGACTGGCAGGGCGAGTTTAAGTCAGCCGATTGGGCCGGTGTAGTCAGCCTCTCCACCGATGCCCTCAAGAACAAGACCAAAGACCTTCAGATCGCCGCGTGGCTCTGTGAGGCGTTGGTTAAGGAGCACGGATTTTCTGGATTACGCGACGGGATGAAGGTGCTGCGCGGCTTTCACGAGTTGTTCTGGGACAAGCTCTATCCCGAGATTGACGATGGCGATCTGGATGCGCGCGCCAATTGTCTGGCGCTGACGGATCGGCAGGCGGCCCTGGCCGCAAAAGAGGTTCCCCTGACTGATGTTCGAGGTGACGAGAACTACAGTTATCTTCAATGGGAAAAAACCAAACTGCCGGATGAGTACAACAAGATTGTTATAGCTGACAAAGCTGAGGCCGATCGCATCAAGCAAGAATCAGAGAAAGCAACCGAAAACTGGGCTCGACTGAATCGGGCTACACCCAGAAAATTCTATGAGGAATTGTTCACGGTAGTAACCAGTTGCTGGGAGGAGTTCCAAGGGCTTGATCGCGCCATGGACCATCGATTCGGCCGTCAGACCCCCGGTCTCGGTGAATTGAAGAACGCACTGGAAAATATCCGGACGTTGGTGGAGAAGGCCGTTAAAGAGAAGCGCCTTTCGGAACCAGACCCCGTCGCCCAGGGACAGGAGGAAACCACAACACCAACCGAAGGGAACCCGGGCACATCCGTTTCTGGAGCCGTTGTGACGACCCTTACGGGAGCCATTCGTGGGCGACAGGATGCCTTGCGCAGGTTATCCGATGTCGCGGAGTTCTTTCAGAAAACAGAACCTCACAGCCCGGTGTCCTACCTGGTTGGACGCGCCGTCAAATGGGGCAATATGCCTCTGGAACAGTGGCTTGAAGAAGTGATCAAGGATAGTTCCGTGCTGGCGCAGATCCAGGAAACCCTTGGGGTGAAACCTCCGGAGAGCTAAACATGGCGACCGGCGGATCTTAACCAGGCAGGATTGAAAGCAATCGCGATTGTCCAGTCGAGGAAGGAAAGGAGATCAACATGCCTAAAAAGGAAAGTACTCAGCAGAAGCTAAGTCGTGTTCGGCCTCCCCGCGTCCACATTACCTATGACGTGGAAGTGGGCGGAGCCATCGAAACCAAGGAAATTCCGTTTGTGGTCGGCGTGATGGGCGACTATTCAGGAATGCCAGCTGAACCGCTGCCGCGTGTCCGCGATCGGAAGTTTATCGAGATCGATCGGGACAATTTTGATTCGGTTCTGGCCGGCATGAAGCCGCGCCTGGCATTCCGAGTGGACAACAAACTGACCAACGATGGCAGCAAGCTCGGCGTGGAACTGAAGTTCAACGGCATGGCCGATTTCGAGCCAGACCAGGTTGTCCAGCAAGTCGAGCCGCTCCGTCGCTTGGTTCAAGGCCGGCAGCGTCTCTCTGACCTGCTTTCAAAAATGGACGGGAACGACAAGCTTGAGAACCTTCTCACTGACGTCCTCAAAAACACTTCGTCTCAACAGCAACTCGGAGCGCAGTTGGGTCTGGATGCTGGCAAGGGCGGGGAGCCCCCTCAGGAGGAATCGAAATGAACAAGCAAGTTGAAAAGGGTAAGGCGGAAGCCATCGTCCAGGAACAGCAAGTGGATCTGCTTTCCAAAATCCTGGAAGAAGGAAAGATGGCGCGCACCGACATCCAGGCTGCGGCGGCTAAGGACATGATCGGTGAGTTTGTTCAGCAGATCATGGAAGGGCAGCTGGTGATGTCGAGAGACCTCGAAACCACCATCAATGCCCGCATCGCAGAGATCGACCGGCTGCTGTCCGCCCAGGTGAACGAGATCATGCATGCCGAAGAGTTTCAAAAGCTGGAGGGTTCGTGGCGTGGTTTGCACCATCTGGTAATGAACAGTGAGACCAGCACCATGCTCAAGATCCGGGTCTTGAATGTCGCCAAGAAGGATCTGGGAAAGGAGTTGGAAAAGGCGATTGAGTTCGATCAATCCGCATTGTTCAAGAAAGTCTATGAAGAGGAGTTTGGGACTTTTGGCGGAAGTCCCTATGGAGCCTTGATTGGCGACTATGAATTCAGCAACCATCCCCAGGATGTGTCCATGCTGGAAAAGATTTCGAACGTGGCTGCAGCGGCTAATGCACCCTTTATTTCAGCAGCTTCGCCCCAGTTGTTCGGGATGGATAGTTTTGCAGAGCTTTCTGAAGTGCGCGACCTGGCAAAAATTTTTGAGCGTGCCGAATTTGCCAAATGGCGTTCCTTCCGGGAGTCGGAGGACTCGCGCTATGTCGGCCTGGTTTTGCCGCGGACACTCATGCGTCTGCCCTATGGAGCCGACACAACCCCGACCGAGACCTTCCGTTTTGAAGAAGATGTGAATGGCAAGGACCATTCCAAATACCTTTGGAGCAATGCAGCCTACTCTTATGGCACACGACTGACGGAAGCCTTCGCCATGCATCAATGGACCGTGGCCATTCGCGGCGTGGAGGGGGGTGGCTTGGTTCAGGGCCTGCCTACCCACACTTTCAAGACAGATGATGGCGAGGTCGCCTTGAAGTGCCCCACGGAAGTGGCGATTACCGATCGGCGCGAAGCCGAATACTCCAATCTTGGTTTCCTGCCGCTGGTTCATTGCAAGAACACCGATTACGCCGCGTTTTTCGGCGGCCAATCGTGTAACAAGGCCAAGAAATACGATAGCGACGCTGCCAACGCCAATGCCCGTCTTTCAGCCCAGCTGCCCAATATCTTCTCAGTCTCACGGTTCTCTCATTACCTGAAGGCGATGATGCGAGACAAGGTGGGAAGTTTCATGTCGCGGACCGATTGCGAAAACTTCTTGAACAAGTGGATCATGCAGTATGTCACGCCGGACGACACGGCTTCGCCAACCGTGAAAGCCAAATATCCGTTGCGGGAAGCGTCCATCGAAGTGAGCGAAGTGGCCGGGAAGCCGGGTGTTTACCGGGCGGTGGCATATCTCAGGCCTCACTTCCAGTTGGACGAAATCTCGGTATCTTTGCGGCTGGTAGCTGACCTGCCCAAGTCCGCTCGCTAGGGCAACGTCCCGAAGTTTTTTCTCATACCCTCCAAGGGAGCCCATTCAACTCACGCTGTCAACACAAACGATAAGGAGAAGAGCAAATGGCATTCGATACCTGGTTGAAACTGGAAGGAGTCGACGGGGATGGCACAGCGAAAGGCTTCGAAAAGCAGATTGAGATCTACAGTTTCTCGTGGGGTGCGTCCAATCCTACAACTATCAGCGCTGCAGGCACTGGCATCGGTGCTGGCAAAGTCAGCATTTCTTCATTCAACATCATGAAGAAAATGGATTCCACGAGTCCCATCTTATTCGAGAAGTGTTGTACCGGGACTCACATCACCAAGGCCACCGTCTCAATGCGGAAGGCGGGCGGGGAACAGGAGTTGTTCCATAAGCTGGAATTCGAGCCCGTCATGATTGAGAGCATTCAGTGGAGCGGGTCTTCGGGCGGCGACGACACGCCCACCGAGTCGGTTTCTATCGCCTTCGGGAAGGCTTCTGTGGGCTACGACAAGCAACTGCCCACCGGAAAGATGCAGGGCATGGTGACCAAGATCTGGGATCTGACGAAGGTGGTCAAAGGATAACCGGCTCCTCCCGGAACTCAGAGCCTGTATGGTTAGGCACGATCAGCTGGATTTCGCAGTTGATCGTGCCTGCCGAGACCACTGTGGAATCCGGGACTTTCGAGGTGAGGGCGCGTTCGCTTGAAGGTGAGGCTGCGTCGCCATCCAGGAAGTGCTGAAGTCTGCTGAGAAGATCAAACCCCATTGCATTTCAAGTTGCGAAAAAGCCTCCCGCCGAAGCTTTCCATATCAGGGAATCGAGATCCGATCGAATGGCAAGAATCGACAACGATGTCCGCATTACGATTTCGGTGTTGGATCGGCTGCTTGATTTCGAGCCTGAGATTTCCCAGGAGCCCCTGGCTTCCCGGTCTCGAAACCTTCGGCAGCTCAAGCAGTCTGTGCGCCGTGATTTGGAATGGCTGCTCAACACGCGACAATACATAGAAGAGATTCCGTCTGATTTGAGAGAAGTGCAGCGCTCTGTAGCCGCTTATGGCCTGCCTGACTTCACAGCCACGAGCATCAAGAATCCTTCCAACCAGGAGCGCCTCAGGCGGGCCATCGAGGATGAAATACGTCTCTTTGAGCCTCGGCTGGAGGCTGTGATCGTCACGCTGGTCGCCAGCAACGAAAAGGAGCGCGCGATGCAATTTCGCATTGAAGGGCAGCTCCGGATCGATCCAATGCCTGAGCCGGTAAGCTTCGACACCGTCCTGGAATCCGGAAGCGGTCACTTCACTCTGCAGGGAGACTGATGCGGGACGAACTTCTGGGGTACTACGAACGCGAGCTGACGTTTCTCCGGCAATTGGGCGCAGAGTTCGCCGAAAAATATCCCAAGGTTGCCGCACGTCTTCTTCTCGAACCAGATAAATGCGAAGACCCTCACGTCGAAAGAATGATTGAGTCCTTCGCTTTCCTGGCGAGCCGCGTTCATCTCAAGATTGATGATGAATTCCCCCAGATCACCGAGGCCTTCTTTAATGTTCTCTATCCCCACTATTTGGCGCCTATCCCGTCCATGTCGGTCGTGCAGTTCTTGCTGGACCGGGAACAAGCCCAACTGAGCTCCGGATATGCCATCGAGCGAGGTTCAATCCTCTATTCTCGCCCCGTTCATGGAACACCTTGCCGCTTCCGGACTTGCTACCCTGTCACTGTCTGGCCGATAGAGATTACCTCGGGCGCTCTGGAGTCCCCAGATAGGCTGCTGAGCAGAACCAGTCGCACCGAGTCGATGTTGCGCATCAGCCTTCGCTGCCTTAACGACGCCTCCCTCGCCGATCTTAAGAAAGGTCTGGACGAGAAGTCAGGAGGTATTGACTCTCTGCGTTTTTATCTGAACGGCGAATGGCAATTAACCTATCCCCTTTATGAGATGATTCTCAACCAGGCCGTGCGGGTCGAGTTGCGGCCGAGTCCATCTCGACGGCCGGGGGTTCGTCCGTCCGGGCCGATTGTGCTACCTCCTTCCTGCCTGAAGCCTGTTGGCTTTGAACTCGACGAAGCGGTTCTGCCTTACACCGCGCGCTCATTTCCCGGCTATCGGCTGCTCTCGGAATACTTTGCCTTCCCCGACAAATTCCTCTTTTTCGATGTCACCCGACTGGATGAGGCGGCACGAGCTGGTTTCGCGGACGAATGGGAGATCGTCATTTATCTTCGCGAGGGAGCGGAGACGCGCTCGAAAGTCGATGCTTCTGCCTTTCAATTGGGCTGCGCGCCGATAGTGAATCTCTTTGAGAAGATAGCGGAACCCATTCAGTTGACCCAGCAGCAGAACGAGTATCAAGTGGTGCCGGATGTGCACCGCCAGATGGCAACTGAGATCTATTCCGTGGACTCGGTTACCAGCACCCACCCGTCACAGCAGGAAGCCCGGAACTATCAGCCCTTCTATTCCCACCGCCACGGCTACGCACGCGAGCGGGAGAGGATCTTCTGGTATGCCACGCGCCGAGCTTCACAGCGACGGGACGATCCAGGGACCGAAGTCTACTTGTCATTGGTCGACCTTGGTTTTAATCCAGAGCTGCCGCCGGTTGAAACCCTAACGGTCCGCGCCACCTGTACGAACCGGGATCTGCCGGGGAGACTGCCCTTTGGCGGTCGAGAAGGCGATTTCGAAATGGAGGGCGGCCGGGGGCTTTCGAAGGTTCGCTGTTTACGGAAACCCACTAATACGTTGCGGCCGCCGTTGCGCCGGGGCGCCCACTGGCGATTGATGTCGCACCTTTCGCTGAATTACCTTTCTATTGTCGAGGGGGAGACAGGGGGTTCTCCCGAGGCTTTGCAGGAAATTCTGATGCTTTATGACTTCATGGACTCGGCGGCCACGCGGAAGCAAATCAATGGAATCCAGCGGATATCGAGCCGTCGCATCGTCCGTCAAATCGGTTCGTTGAAAGGGGTTTCCTTGGCACGAGGTATAGAGACGACCATTGAGTTTGATGAGGACCAGTATGTGGGCAGCGGTGTGTTTCTGTTCGCCTCGGTTGTGGAGCGGTTCTTGGGACTGTATGCGTCCGTTAATTCTTTCAGTCAACTGGTGGCCCGATCACGCCAGAGAGAGGGGTTGTTAAAGCAATGGCCGGCCAGAGCGGGAGCGCAAATCGTCCTCTAAGCCGCCTTCTGTTTGACGAAGCTTACCGCTTTGACTTCTTTCATGCGGTTCGGCTTCTGGAAAGAATCTATCCCAAGCGGGAGCAGATCGGCAGCGACGGGCCTGTCGGCAACGAAGTGGTGCGTTTCAAAGCGCGGACGTCGCTTGAGTTCCCGGCCAGCGAGATTTACGAGATTGCACGCGAGCGGGAAGATGAAACCGGCGCTCCGGCCCAGATGGTTGTCAACTTCCTGGGCATGACCGGGCCGTCAGGCGTTTTGCCCGTGCCTTACACGGAGTTGGTGATTGAGCGTGTCCGCTACAAGGACACAGCGCTTCGAGATTTCCTGGATCTCTTCAATCACCGCCTCGCATCTCTGTTTTACCGTGCCTGGGAAAAGTATCGTTTTCCCGTTGGATACGAAAGAAACCAGAAAGACCCGTTCAGCCAGTTTCTTTTCGACATCGTCGGTATGGGTACCGGCGGTCTGCGCGGCAGGCTGGGTTTTGCTGACGAAGGACTGTTGCTCTATGCGGGACTGATCGCCCAGAGACCGCATTCGGCGACTGCCATCGAGTTGATTCTCAGCGACTATTTCGACGTCCCGGTAGACTTGCAGCAATTCTCTGGTCAATGGCTCGATATTGATGAGGCCAGCCTGACGCGAGTGGGTGCCGCCAATACTGAACTGGGGGTTAATGCCATTGTTGGAAGCCGTTTCTGGGATCGGCAGTCTCGCTTTCGGGTCCGGATCGGGCCTTTGAATTTCGAGCAGTTTCAGGCGTTTCTCCCGAATGGGTCGGCGTTTCAGCCGGTCACAAGATTAACCCGTTACCTGGCAGGCATGGAGTTTGATTTCGACGTCCAGTTGATCCTCAGGGCGTTTGAGGTGCCAGCCTGTCAGTTGTCGACTCGAGGGCCGGAACTGCCGATGTTGGGCTGGACGACGTGGCTGAAGACCAAACCACTCCAGATCGATGATCCGCAGCTGATTTTGGCTGTGAAGAACTGAACTGGGTCTGAAAGGTACAAGAACCGGCACGAGAGGCTTGCTCGCAGGTTGCGACCAGACCGCCAAACGGCACCACGAATTACAGAATCACAGGAGGACTCCGGCTCGAGTTTCTTTATCGATCGGTTAATTCTTTTCGAGGTGAAACCATGAAGGTCAATCTGAAATCCCTGATCGGAAGGTTGAACGACACCTGCCGAAGTGCTCTTGAAGGAGCAGCCGGTCTCTGCCTTTCACGTACGAATTACGACGTGGAGATCGAGCATTTGCTCATGAAGATCCTGGAAACGGCGGACACGGATTTTTCTCGAATTCTGCGCCAGTACGAGATTGATGCCTCCCGTCTCAACAAAGATGTCACGCGGGCGCTGGATCGCCTAAAAACAGGCAACGCTCGCACTCCGGCACTGTCTCCGCGAATCCCCCAGTTGGTTGAAGACGCGTGGCTGCTGGCCTCCGTCGACTTTGGTTCTGCAAAAGTTCGTTCCGGACACCTGATTCTGGCATTGCTGGCCAACGACGATCTGGCTCGTTTGGCGCGCGAAGTTTCAAAAGAATTCGTGAACATCTCGGTCGAATCGCTTCGCAAGAATCTGGTGGATATATGTTCCGGAACGGCGGAAGACAAGGCGGCGATGACTCTGGGTTCTCAAGTTCCAACGGGCGCGCCGGAAGCGGGCACACCCACCGGCGGAAAGACACAAGCACTCGATCAATACACCGTGGACCTTACCGACAAAGCTCGCAAGGGCAAGATCGACCCCGTTCTCGGTCGTGACTTCGAAATCAGGCAGGTGATTGACATTCTCACGCGCCGACGGCAGAACAATCCCATCATGACAGGGGAGGCGGGCGTGGGCAAAACGGCGGTTGTGGAAGGATTTGCCTTGCGCATCGCCAAGGGTGACGTTCCGGGACCGCTGAAGAACGTGGCCCTCCGTTCGCTCGACCTTGGCCTGTTGCAGGCTGGGGCGGGAGTAAAAGGAGAGTTTGAAAATCGCTTGAAGTCGGTGATCGAAGAGGTGAAGGGATCGCCGCAGCCCATCATTCTCTTCATCGATGAGGCTCATACGATGATCGGGGCCGGTGGGCAGGCTGGCCAGAACGATGCGGCCAATCTGTTGAAGCCTGCCCTGGCGCGCGGCGAGTTACGAACCGTCGCGGCTACAACCTGGGCCGAGTATAAGAAGTACTTCGAGAAAGATGCCGCGTTGGCCCGCCGATTTCAGGTGGTCAAAGTGGAAGAGCCCACTGAAGAGCAGGCCATCATCATGATGCGAGGGTTGACTGAGTCTCTCGAGAACCACCACAAGGTCCGCATTCTGGACGAAGCCGTGGAGGATGCCGTGCGGTTGTCGCATCGCTATATTTCCGGGCGCCAACTGCCCGACAAGTCCGTGAGCGTGCTGGACACGGCCTGCGCAAAGGTGGCCATCGGACAGGCTGCCACGCCCGCTGCCATAGAGGATGCGCAGCGCCGCATGGACCAGTACGCTGTGGAAATGGGGGTTCTCGACCGGGAAGCGATCACCGGGCAGGATCACCAGGAGCGAATTGAGGGACTGAAGACAGCCAGAACAACGGAAGAACAGCGGCTGGCGCAGTTGGTTGGGCAATGGGACAAGGAGAAGGAAATCATCGACAAGATCCGGGAAATCCGGTCGCAGCTTGAAGCACACGTCAGCGCCAAGGCGAGTCCCATTGGTGGCGACGGAGCGGCCAAGGCCGCCAAGGCAACGGCTGAAGCTTCGGCTGCGCCCGAGACGGCAGCCAGCACTGCTCCGATCGACGTGGAAGGATTGCGCACCGAGCTAACGCGCTTGAATCAAGAGTTGGAAAAAATCCAGGGCGAAACTCCCATGATGCAGGCCTGTGTCACGTCGCAATCGATTGCCGAGGTGATCTCGGGTTGGACCGGTATTCCCGTAGGCAAGATGCTCGCCGACGAGATCAACACCGTTCTCACCCTGAAAGAACGCATCGAGCAACGCGTCATCGGCCAGTCCCACGGTGTGGAAGCCATCAGCCAACGGATCCGAACGGCCCGTGCCAACCTGACGGATCCACGGCGGCCGATCGGAGTGTTTCTTCTCGTCGGGCCCAGCGGTGTGGGCAAAACCGAAACGGCGGTGACTCTGGCAGACATCATGTATGGGGGCGAGCGGAACATGGTGACGATCAACATGAGTGAATATCAGGAGGCCCACACCGTCTCGTCGCTGAAGGGATCGCCTCCGGGCTATGTGGGTTATGGAGAAGGCGGAGTTCTTACGGAAGCTGTCCGCCGCAAACCCTATTCCGTCGTCTTGTTGGATGAGGTGGAGAAGGCGCATCCCGACGTCATGGAGTTGTTCTTTCAAGTCTTTGACAAGGGAACCCTGGAAGATGGCGAAGGCCGCGAGATCGACTTCAAGAACACGGTGATCCTGCTCACTTCGAACGTCGCCACCGATACGATCATGAAACTGTGCGCCGATCCCGAGACGGCGCCGGGTCCGGATGGACTGACGGAGGCCATCCGACCCGAATTAAATAAGGCTTTCAAGCCCGCGTTATTGGGGCGCATGGTGGTCGTTCCTTACTACCCGATCTCCGACTCGGTCATGCGTCTCATCATCAAGCTCCAGCTGGGACGCATTGAAAAACGGTTGCGGGAAAATCACGGCGCCGAATTCACCTGTGATGACTCCGTGGTTGCAGAAATTGCCAATCGCTGCAAGGAAGTAGAGAGCGGCGCCCGCAATGTGGACCACATTCTGACGCGAACGCTCTTGCCGGAGATGTCCGGCGAGTTCTTGTCGCGGATGGCCGTTGGAGAAAATATACGCCGAGTACACGTAAGCGTGGACCCATCAAGCCGTTTTCAGTATGAGGTGTCATGACGGCGAGGGTGAGGTTGGAATCCGGCCTGACCGCTGTCTGACACATTCGATTCGAGACGCCCAAGCATGCCAAAGTACACGCAAGACAACCGGTTCATCAAGTTGGAGACTCCGCTCGGCAAGGATGCCTTGCTGCTCCAGGGCTTCACGGGGAGCGAAGGGGTTTCGCAGCTGTTTCATTTTGATCTCCGGCTGCATTCTGAAAACAGGGCCGTCTCGTTCCCTTCGATTGTTGGCAAGAAAGCCACGATCAAAATTCAGCTTTCCAGCAAGGAAGAGCGCTGCATCAACGGGTTGATCAGTTCCTTTTCGCAGGGCGGCTCCACAGCCATTACCGTAGGCACCGGCACCGCAACCCTGGCGTCGTATTCGGCTGAGCTGGTTCCCTGGCTCTGGATGCTCAAACACACCAGCGATTGCCGTATTTTCCAGAACAAGAGCGCCCTTGAGATCATGGAGGCCATATTCAAGGAGAATGGCTTCTCTGATTTTCAAGTCAAGACGCAGGGCAGTTACGCCCAGCGCGAGTATTGCGTCCAGTGGAACGAAACCGATCTGGATTTTGTGTCGCGCCTGATGGAGGAAGAGGGGATTTTTTACTTCTTCGAGCATTCTGCCGACAAGCACCTATTGATTCTTGCGGACAAGCCGGCAGAGTTCAAACCCTGTCCCTTCGGCGCGGACGCTCGCTACACCACCGCAGAGGGAGCGGGCCGATATGAAGAAGTGGTCACCGAGTTTCTTTACAGCCAGGAGGTGCGACCTGGAAAAGTGGAGACTACTGATTTTGATTTTGAGCAGCCCACGATGAATCTGATGGCCAGCCTGGAAGGCGAGGACGAACGTAAGTTTGAAGTTCGTTACTACCCGGGTAATTACACCAAAAGAGATGACGGTGAGAAGATTGTCGCCGTCCGAATGGAGGAGCAGTCAGCTCCGGCAACCCGAATTCGCGGCGGTGGCACTTGCCGCCAATTCTCCTCGGGCTATCGATTCGAGTTAAAGGATTATTACCGGCGTGACACGGTCGGCAAGCCCTTTGTGTTTACTCGCGTCGAGCATGAATCGGACCAGGGGATGAATTATCTGACGTCACCAAACCAGGCCGTCGAAGACTTCAAGTATCAAAATCGCTTTGAGTGCATTCCCCATCCCACTCCGTTCCGCCCGCCCCAAGTGACACCGCAGCCTTTTATCCGCGGTTCTCAAACAGCCATCGTAGTCGGACCCAAGGGGGAAGAGATCTTCGTTGACAAGTATGGACGCATCAAGGTGCAGTTCCATTGGGACAGAGACGGCAAGTACGACGACAAGAGCTCCTGCTGGATTCGTGTGTCTCAGGTCCATGCCGGGAAAGGTTGGGGTGCGGTTCACATCCCGCGCATCGGCCAGGAGGTCGTGGTGAGCTTCCTGAACGGGGACCCCGACCGGCCGCTTATTACGGGCCTGGTTTACAATGGGCAGTCCATGCCGCCGTATACGTTGCCGGATGAGAAGACGAAGACGACGTTTAAATCCTATTCCTCGAAAGGCGGGGGCGGCTTCAACGAACTCCGCTTTGAGGACAAGAAGGGCGATGAACAAGTCTTTCTGCACGCCGAAAAGGAACTCGACGTTCGAGTGAAAAACGATCGGCGGGAATGGATCGGACGAGACCGGCATCTGATCGTTAAGCGGGACCGCAGGGAGTTGGTGGAACGCGACGAGCAGACGATCATCAAGCGGGACCGGGTGGAAGAGATCAAACGAGATCATCATTTGAAAGTATCCGGAAAACAGGCCATGGAGGTGTCGGGTTCCCAGTCGGTCAAGGTCTCGCAGAATGTCGGTCAGAAGTTCGACATGAATCACAGCGAGGAAGTCGGGATGAACTTCTACCTCAAGGCTGGGATGAACGTGGTGATTGAGGCGGGAATCGGGTTGACGATCAAAGCGGGAAGCAACTTCATCACCTTGAGTCCAGCGGGCATCATGATCACGGGTTCGCCGCTCGTATTGATCAATAGCGGTGGTGCGGCCCTCCCTGGAACACCTGGGCAGCTGGTACCTGCGATGTCAGCGGCGGAAGCCGAGATTGCCGACACCGCAGACCCCGGCAGCAAGGAACCGACCTACAAGAACCAGCGCGCCGCAGCTGTTGCCGGGCTGTCGCCGGCGGCGGCCGCTGCGGCCCAGGCTGCCGCTACGGCGCCTTCGCACGATCCAACGTCGGAAGAGAGCCAGCAGAAAAAGTCCTGGATTGAAATCGAACTGGTGGACGACAAAGGGAACCCGGTTCCCGGAGAAAAGTATCGCGTGACGTTGCCGGACGGCACAACCCTGGATGAAGGCACGTTAGACGAGAAAGGGTTCAAGCGTATCGACGGGATTGATCCTGGAACCTGCAAGATTACATTCCCAAACCTGGACAAAGATGCTTGGAAGCCGAAATGATCCGGCGGGCCTTGTGAACTGTCGCAGGTTTTCCATTCACCAAGTTTCGGACGTTGCGGAAATGATCGAAGCTCGGCGACAGGTTTGTGAGGAGCCAACACGATGCCTCCAGCTGCCAGAGTGACCGATATGCATGTTTGCCCGATGGCCACCCCCGGTGTGCCACCGATTCCCCATGTGGGCGGTCCCATTCTCCCGCCCTGTTGTCCTACGGTCTTGATTGGTTTCCTGCCAGCGGCCCGAGTAGGGGATATGGCGTTGTGCGTAGGTCCTCCCGACGTGATCGTGCTTGGTTCCTTCTCGGTGATGATTGGCGGGCAGCCGGCTGCCCGGCTGGGCGATACGACTGCGCACGGCGGTAAGATTGTCGTTGGGCTCCCAACGGTGATGATTGGGTGACTCTGGTGCCCGCAGGACAGCAGGATCGAATCCTGCTGCGTTCCCTACGAAACCATGTAGCGAATTCGAGAATCGCCGATGGGAAAACAACACATTGTCGAGGAAGGGGAGCACCTGGCCGGCATCGCAGCTCAGCACGGGTTTTCGAGTTTCCTTACCCTCTGGAACCATCCCGATAACGCTGACCTGAAGAAACTGCGAAAAAATCCCAATGTGCTCTTTGCCGGCGATCGGGTGTTCATACCCAACCGGGAAACCAGAGAGGAAGACCGCCCGACAGACAAGAAACACTCCTTCGTGGCAGCCAGCGGGGAGTTGAAGCTCCGCGTCAAGGTACTTGAGCCCTTGGACACGCCTCGTTCGGAACCCTGCACACTCACAGGAAACGGATTTCAGAACCCCATGTTCGATCTCGGTGAAGGTATTCTGGTGGGACTGATTCCCGTCAACGCCAGGAAGGCCGAACTGTTCTTCCCGAATACCGGCAAGGAAGAATCTGAAGTCAAAGTTCCGGTAGGAGTGGGTCTGCTCGACCCGATTACGGAAGTGGCGGGGCAAAGGCAGAGACTCAACAACCTCGGATACTTTGCAGGATTCGATCCTCGAAGCACTTCCCAATTCAAGTTCGCCGTCGAAGAGTTTCAGTGCGATCATCTCAAGGAGATCGGTAAGAAGAAAGAAGACGGAGTTTGCGATGCCGACACCCAGAGGGTTTTGGAGAAAGTGCATGGTGTGTGAAGGGCTCCAGGGCGCAGTTGCTGGGAGCGTGATAGTTGGCGGAGCCGTTTTTGTCACGGGACGTCACCGCGCCGAATGGAGGCTGACCTTCAAACGATGAACTGCTTTTGGTTTATTCCGCCTTCTGCACGTTTGCTCGAAGCGTGACATTGCGTGTCTACAGTCCATACCAGCCATGGCGGATAACACCGAACAATCCATCTTCATTGATATTTCCGAAGACGATGGCGTCATTGCCACTCACTTCGATCAGATCGCTTTCCCCAAGCACGTCGCTACCACCACACCCGACACGGATGAAAAACACAACACTCTGAAGGAGTTCCTACTTGCCATTGCCTGTGTCAATGTCCCCAAAGACCACTTTGAGTTCGACTCATCCTTTGTGCTCCCTGCTGCCAAGGAAAGCTTCGTCAAACTCTCGACTCTGTTCGATGCGCTCACTTCGAAGAGCGTCTTTGATCCGACGCCGCCCCTGGCCATCTTCGGTCACGCCGACCCGGTAGGAGATCCCGTCTACAACAGTATTCTCAGCGCCCGGCGCGCCCGGGCGATATATGCCGTACTGATCCGTGACACAAAAACCTGGGACGAATTGGCCACCAAACCGCATCCAATGGGCGGCGATGTCTGGGGGAGCGCGCCCATTGAGACCATGATCAACACGGTCGGCTTTCCTGACGAGACACCACCGGCCATTCAGCAACAGCCCTCCAAGCAGGCGGCGGCTTCAGTTAAAGGCAATTCCAAGCTGCGGCAGGCCCTATATCTCAAGTACATGAACGCTTTGTGCGTGCGCTCTGTCAAGGAGGTTGAGTCGGAGTTCATCCTGGAGAAGAACAAGCATTTTCTGGCTCGCGGTGCAGACAAAAATGGGAAGGGCGACCTGCAGGGCTGTGGAGAATTTAACCCCAAGCTGATCTTGTCAAAAAAGAAAGACACTGAGGCGCAAAAGTCTAAAGCCGCGAAGGATAAGCGGGACAAGGAAAACGCGCTCAATCGCCGGGTTCTCATTTTTTTGTTTAAGCCGGGAAGCAAGGTAGACCCCAAAAAATGGCCCTGCCCGCATGTGAAAGAGGGAGCGGCAGCTGTTAAGGCTTGCGACAAACGCTTCTGGCCAGACGCCAAAGAGCGAATCGCTCAGGACCCGGAGGTTGACAAGACTTTTCGAGAAGAACGAAAAAAGCCAAGGCAGGAGACTTTTGGAGGCACCTGGGCCTGCCGCTTCTATCAGGGCATTGCTCAGTTTTCGCCGTGCGAAGGCGTCAGCCGCAAATGGGCTCTGCGGGTATTGGTCGATACACCTCGGCTCGGTGAGAACCTGAAGCCCCTGGCACAGACGCGCTTTGTGGCGATAGTCAAAGAGAAACCAGAGTCACCCGAGTCGCCAGAAATGCTGCGTATTCACGGCGCCACCGGCAAGGACGGCACACTGCGCCTTCCTGTCTTTGACGAACACACCTTCATCGCACTCAAACTGGAGGCTGGGAAGGTGCTTCAGCCGGGGGGCGAGCCGAAGGAGCCTCCCAACCCTACAGTCGCACCGACGGAAGAAGAGGAAAATGGATTTCTCCCAGTTACTTTGGACGCGGGCTCTTTGCGCCAACTCGATACGGGCTCCTTGCCCGACGCCAGTGACGGCAGCGAGGAGAACAAGCGATTGGCCGTCAAGCAGCGCCTGTTTAACCTGGGCTACGGTCGTGAGAAGATCGAAACGTGGACGGAGGAGGAGTTCAATCTGGCGGTGAAGCAGTTCCAGAAAAACGAGCAGTTGAAGAACCAGGATGGGACCGTCGATGACGACACGCGAGCCCGGCAGGCCGAGGAACATGAACCCGCACCGCAGAAGCCCAAAGAAGACGAAGCCTAGATGCCCATCGAGAAAAACAACCAGACCAAAGAGTTCAACCGCAAAGAACCCTTCGTACGGATCAAATCCAGAGAGTTCAACCCCAAAACACCCCATGCAGATGGCAAAGGGCGCGATTGTGGCTGCCGCAATACCGAAGACTACGATTCCATCTTCCTCGCAGCCATCCTGGCGTTTGGTTTGGATGAACTGGAGGGCCTCATCCCGATTCCTTCGGAACTTAAGGAAGCAGCTAACAAGGCTCTGAAATCAGGCACAGGCCAGGACCTCGAGGATTTTAAGAAAGAACTCTCGGAGTTCCTCGGCAATAAGGGGGAAGGCTTTATTTTTGGTTCCGGCCTTCGTCAAGTGCCTACCTGGGCGCCAGTAGGACGAAAGGTGACTCGCGACCAGGACGGGAAGAAGAAGTTTGATGCCAACTTCAAGGAAAAAGACAGAGAAGTGGCCGGAATTCTTTCCCGCTCCTTTCAGTCGTGCACGGACTTGCCACTGCTTCCGTGGCAGCGGTTTTACAACTGGAATTTTCATGTACGGGTCGATCGCGAGGGGGTGGTAGTCAGCCCTGAAGGTCAAGCCCAGGGAGGCAAGGGTGGATTCCTGCATGTCATAGGCTTGGGGAATATCCCGAACGAGTCGGAGCAAGAGGTGATCAACGTTGATCCGAATCGCGCCGCATTTGACGTGTCCCCGCCCAGCGGCATTGTGCCAGCGGGTCCGTTCTTCGAAAACTCGCTGGAATGCGTGCTCGACACGGGTGCTTTCTCCACCTCACCGGGAAACGCGTTCGATGCTCCCAATCGGCCACCCTTCGACCGTGCCGGCGATGATCTTCCGGGCGCCATGTTTCACCCTAAATGGCCATTCTGGCCCATGACGAACGATTATTTCTGGGCCCAGGGGCGTTGGGTATTCGACTGCAGTCATGTGGTCGACGGAGACTTTTTTTCTGATGGCGTCGACCGGCATTGGACGCAGATTCATCCGGTTCGCGCCTTCGCCTGCTTTCGCAGCGAAGGGTTCAAGTTCGACGAAAACCAAAAGCGCGTTCCGGCCTCCCGATTCCTTTTTTTTGCGTGCCAAAAAGGAGGCTACATTGATCTCTCGCCCTTCAATGAGCTGGATGCCGCTGACGATCCTCAGTTCATCGTCGACCTACCGCCCGGTCCGATATCAGAGGAACTGACGTGGACCATCGGCCACACCGAGCACTTTGACATGAATACCGGGGTATTGCGGCCGCGGTTGCTCATCAAAACAGAGTTCGCCCCCTTTGGTGTCCCGGGAACGTTCTTTCAGGAGGGAATCAATTTCGCGCACAAGGTGGATCCCGTCATCGAGCCCATTCGATCGAAGCCCGAGATCAAGGTTTTCGACCAGGTGAGGATCACGGTGCCTCTCAGCAAGCTCCCAAAGAACGCACCAGCCTTCGGGTTTGTAACCTCCCTTGGCTGGGCTGATCCCACCAACGAACAAGCAGCTCGGGTAAAAAAAGTGACTGTCAATTTTGACGAACTGCGCGAACTCGATAAGGATGGCGAGCTGCGATTTAAGTTCTGCGTGAATGGGCACTGGGTTTACGGCCCGCTGCATGACGTAGATGATGAGAATCTCAAGTTCGGTGGCTCTTTGACCGTGTTTCTTCCTGAGGATGAAAAGGTTTCTCTGAGCGTTCACGGCCTGGAAAGGCACGGCTACGGTGAGTTCTTTGAGGAGGAGAAGGATGCTGACCGACAACTCAACGTTGGCGGCTTGTTTCCGTTTGGCAGCGGCAAGCTCCAGGAAACGATCAACAGCATCAAGCAACAAATCGAGCAGGGGCAGGCGTTGATCGACATCGGAGGAAATGTGATTTCAGCCGATGCTGCCAAAGCGCTTCTCAAAGTGCTGGAAGCGGCCGCCGAAGTGCTGAAGGAACGGCGGCCCGTCCAGTGGCTCAAAGACGTCGATCAACCCGACGATGGCATTGCCTCCGCGGTGGCCCGGGAGCTTTTCTTCAAGCCGTTTCCCATTTTTAACAGGAAGGATGTGCCTCTCGGGTTCGTCGATGATAATGACCCCTTCCGTTTCGGATTTGAAACGGGCCGGTTCGGTGCGACTCCTTCGATTCTACTTAGCTACGAAGGAGACACAATGGTCGGGTTGGTCAAGGATTTCCAGGCGGGGACGAAGAGCCGCACGGTGACAGTGCTCGCGCATAAGACACAAGTCGCGGGCGATGCCCACTTGTTGAGCTACACCTTCTTCAACGACGAAAAGGGCCGCGACTATCTGTTGCAGTTTACCATCACTGTCGAAGAGCAGCCATAGCGGCTGAGGCGGCCGGTGGCTGGTATCAGGATGGTTTTTTTGCGTTATGGGTACGAGATACACTGCAAAGCAGGGAGATTACCTGGCAAAGATTGCGAGGGAGCAGGGCTTCTCGGATTACAAGACCATCTGGGACGATCCACAAAACGCTAAGCTCAAAGAGCAGCGCAAGAATCCGAACGTGCTCTATCCAGGTGACTTGCTTTACATCCCGGATCGACAGACAAAAGAGCAAATGGGTTCCACCGAGGCCAAGCATCACTTTCAAGTCAAACAGGGTCGGATGATGCTGCGCCTTGTGCTGGAAGATCTCTATGGGAAACCCCTGGCTGATGCCAAGTGCGAGCTGACCGTGGAGGGCAAGACCAGCAAACTCGTGGCGGACAGCGCCGGTAAAATCGAGACGGAGATTCTGCCGACGGCTGAGCGTGCTGAACTCATCGTGAAGGACGGAACAACCCCTCTAAAGGATCAGCGCTTGATCCTGCAGATCGGCCATCTGGATCCAATCGAGGAGCTTTCGGGCCAACGGGCGCGGCTCAGCAATTTGGGCTACTTCCTTGGATCGATCGATCAAGGCGACACGGAAGGGTTCAAATCAGCCGTTGAAGAATTTCAGTGCGACTTTGGGTTGGCTGTCGATGGCATTTGCGGACCCAAGACTCAGGCGAAACTCAAGCAGGTGCATGGCTGCTAATCCCGGCAGCGGGCTGAGTGCCCTTCTGACACAACTCGGCTAACTTCACGAACTCCTCATGGCTCGCCAAAGATCGAATCAAGGCAGTTCCATTGGTGAAACACACCCTGATAACGAGGCCGTTCCACTGCGCGTGGCTCCAGCAGTTGCTGCCGAATTCAACACCATTCGTTCTTTTCTGATTCCGCGAGCCTGCTGGCTGGTTGAAGACAGCAGCTTTGAGTTCGACTCGTCGTTCATCAGTCCCGATACCTTTTTTGAGGATCCGCTTATCGAGCTCCTTGAGAAACATCCCGGGGCAAAACTTTCAATATTCGGTCACGCCGATCCCTCAGGCAGAGATCCCTATAACAAGACACTGAGCGGACGTCGCGCCCAGGCTGTCTTCGGCCTGCTCACGCGCGAGGTTCGACTGTGGGAAGATCTCTATTATGACCACGACCAGAATGGGAAGGACAAATGGGGCGTGAAGTCGATTCAGATCATGCTTGCTTCCACGGGCTTCTCAGGAGGGGGTGAAGGGGGTGCTGTGGATGACTCGGCCCGTCAGGCGCTCAAAGACTTTGAGAAGTCTCAGGCACTCCCGCAGAAAGGATTTCGCTCCGACAAGACCGTGGAGCGTGCAACCTTCCGCAAACTGGTGCGAGCGTATATGGATGTGATCTGTACCCGCGGCGATGGCACACCGTTTGTTCTCACCGCGGGCGATTTTCTAGCAAAAGGGCGCGGGAAAGATGGTAAAGGCGACTTTCAGGGTTGTGGGGAATTTAATCCACTCATGCTTTTTTCACAGGCTGAGAAAGCCACCCTGGATAAGGAGAAGAATCGGCCCGAGCGCAACCGCCAGAATGCCGTCAATCGGCGCGTCATGGTGTTGTTGTTTCGACCGGGCAGCCAGGTAGATGCCGCCAAGTGGCCTTGTCCGACAGTCAAAGAGGGAGTTGAGGGTTGCCGAAAGCGCTTTTTTTCAGACGGAGAAGAGCGACGTAGCAATGGCTCCGAACGGAGGACGTTCGAAGAGTCTCGCAAGACTCCAGGCGCAAAAGGCACCTTCGCTTGTCGGTTTTACGACCGACTGGTCGCTCATTCCCCGTGCGAGTTAATCCGGCAAACCTTTCGAATTCGGCTTTATGACGCATTTGGCCAATTCATGGCGAACGCGCCTTGTGAAGTCACCATTGGCGGAGCAGCGCCGTTTCCGGCCACTGCCAACTCAAGAGGGACCTTGACGCTTCGAGAAGTTGAGGTGCCAGTGACATGCCACATTAAGTGGGGCCACGTTCCAAGCGGACAAGCCGAGCCTGTCTTGAGCTACAGCATGAATGTCTTCCTCACAGCCAGCAAGCAGAGTGACGATGAACCTGCCCAGAAAGAGGAGGCCCGTCAGAAGTTGAGTAATCTCGGCTACAGCGATCCCGATCCAGCAACGAACGTTGCAGACTTCCAACTGGATTACGGACACCTCGTTGATCCGCCATTGGCGCCAACAGGGGAGCTGGATTTGACGACGCTGGAGTTGCTCCGGAACGTCTATGATCAGGCTGCTGACGATCTGAGACGCACTCCGCTTAAACCTCAAGGAGCTTGATATGGCCGGCCAGCCTGCGGTGGCCCCAACCTTCTTTTCTTTTTTACCCCACTTTTGTCATTCGGAGCGTAAGCCTCAAGACGTGGTCAGGATGAACCCTTCAGAAATGGATCCGGGGTTTCTGACGGCAACGGACGTCATCCGGCATCAGAACGCAGCAGGAACGGGCTTGCAGGATATCGTGAATCGAATGCTGGAACGGAAAAAGCATTTGAGGAAGCATCGTTTTTCTTTGGTGGATCTTACTACCAATCTTTTCGTACTTCCGCCGTTCGCTGGAAACGAAGAAAAGAAACAAGGCGGCCTTGGCAGCATGGCCAAGCTTGCCATCATGTATGCGGCCTTCCAGCTCAAGTTCGATCTCGAGCAGTTAGCCAAACAGCAAGGGCTTCAGAAAGAGGAAGAGATCTTCAAAGCCGCGCGAAGCCAATGGGCGGAGACGCAAAAGCGAGACAGCAACTCGCCCGTCACGGAACTGCACCCGGGTGACCAGCAAGCGAGGATTCCGAGGATCGAATTGCGTGGCAGCCTCGTAAGAGTGGATGGAAAGGCGTTTCCGCTACCGATACCGGCGACAGCCGCTTCGCCTAATCTGGAGAGAATCTTTAAGATGACGGCGACCGGGCTTCAATTCCAGGGCAGCGATCGAGTGTTCATCGATCAGCCAGGAGCGCCGCATACCAGCCAGGGCGTTGAGGATTACGTCCACAAAACTCCGGAGAATTTCACCAAGATTCGCCAGTTGTCCTTTGCAGAGCGTATGCTGCTGATGGTGGACGAGTCGGACAACACAGCCAGCCATACCTGTGTCCAGGATGTGGGTTACCTGTATATCGCCTCCTCTCTGTTTCAGAGCGATCTTTACAACCCCAAACGAGGTGGGGGGTTGTGGGAAGGCTCAAGCCATCGGGGACTCAACTGGGAGAAATCGTTCGTGATTCCTGCCGCGGACTTCCAAAACAGCACCGCGGCCGCTTTTGCCTCGCTCCTGACCCTGATCGCTCAAGGACGCCTCGTCAATCCAGCCGCCTCCGCTGCTATGAAGCATCTGATGAGTAAGAAGAAAACGGGCCTGACGGTCGTCAGTCAGGGACAGGCCCGTTCGGTTGGCTCGTATACCCGGAGTTTTCTGGGTGAAGGCCTATTGCCGAAAGGTTTCAGGTTCAAGGAATTTTCGTCCAAGATCGGCATTGGAGATTTCGTCAACGATTGTGCTTTGGTCCTGCGCGAGGATCGCGGAAAAGAGCTGCACTATGCCGTTGCTGCTTTTGACGACAATGGAGATGGAAAGTCTATCGGAGAACTGATGGTGGAGTTGGACATGTGCGTTCAGGAAAACAACGGTTTGGCTCCCCAGTAGGCTGACGAACCGCGCCTTCGATAGATCTGCACGGCGCGGTTCGAATGAATGTCCTTTAACCGTGTGCAGGAAACTTAACGTCGTATTCTCAATGAGGAACGACGGGGACGCATCATACTGTTGAGCAAGGCGAGTATGTTTCCTTGATCGCCAGAAAGTATGGTTTCTCCAGCCATTTTTGACTGTTTGGGATCACCCGGAGAATTCCGAGCTGAAGAAAAAACGCCAGAAACCGAGTTTCCAGGAGATCGCCTTTTTGTCCCTGACAAGGAAGAACAAAGTGAGCTTGAAGCCGGGCACGACCGAGAAGAGTTTCTCTCAGAGCGGTCCTTGACGGGGTTATGCTATCGATTTCCACTCTTATGATGTGCTGGTGTTTGAAGGTTTCCACCACGTTGCGGTTATTGGTGGTGTGATCAAGAAAACGCCCGAATGGGCAGAGTGCATTATTTGTGAATCTAGAAGCAAAGACCATGGCGGGGCGCAATCAAACACTTGGCGCATCGAAGCGATGAAGAATACTGGCGGCATGATTCCGGGCCGCTTTGTGGTCAAGAGTTTGAGTGGCGCCGTCAGGGACACTCTGGATTGAATCGTACGCGTGTGGGGGACATGAGCCTTTCGGGGCACGAGCGTTCGGCAAGGGGTGACCTATTGCTTGATTTTGCCAGGGTAGGGATTTCCTTCAACTGAGCTGATCTCTCCAGGACGGCTTTGAGACCTTGATCTGAGTGAAACTATGGCAACCCACCATGTCGTGGAGCAGGGTGAATATTTGTCGCTGATTGCGCGGAAACATGGCTTCTCCAGCTATCTGACTCTTTGGGATCACCCGGAGAATTCCGAGCTGAAAAAGAAACGTCAGAACCCGAACATTTTGTTTCCAGGCGATCGCCTTTTTATCCCTGACAAGGAAGAAAAGGAACAATCGGGCGCGACCGACAAGCGGCATCGATTTGTCTTTCGTGGCCAAAAGCTCAAGCTGTGCTTAGTGTTAGAAAACATCTACGCGCACCCCATAGCGGATGCCCCATGCACGCTGGAAGTTGAAAGCGAAAACTTCAAGCTGATGACGGACGGGCAGGGGAAGATCGAACAGGAGATCCAGGCCGATGCTCAGCGTGGCCTTCTGACGGTCAAGGATCCTCAAACTCCCATTAACAAGATCGTTATTCCAATCAAGATTGGTCATCTCGATCCAGTTGAGGAGGTCTCCGGGCAGAAAGTGAGGCTGAACAATCTGGGTTATGCCGCAGGGCCGGTGGACGACGAAAGCGATGATGAGAATACAAAGAGGTTTCTTTCGGCAATTGAAGAGTTCCAGTGCGAGCATAGTCTAACGGTGGATGGTGTCTGCGGACCGGCAACCCAGGCCAAACTGAAGCAGGTGCATGGTTGTTAGAGATCGAACGCGGGAGTCGTCGATTCCTGTTAGGTATCTCGATTCGCGCCGGCGCCTTCGTGGTGTCTGCTCGAGGGTCTTCTGGTCTAGAAAAGGTGTTGCACTTTCATGGCTGACAATCCCGACGGGACCATTCGTTTGGCTTCAGGCGGCGGAATCGTGGCTGAACACGTTCCGTTGCCGGTTCAAGAGGCCCTGGTGGCGCCAACGACCGCCGAAGACCACAACACGATAAAGGCAGCCCTTATTCCTTTTGCCTGCTGGCGTGCGAACGATATGCGGTTCGAGTTTGAGTCGTCGTTCGTACTGCCAGAAATTCAGAAGGAGGTCGGCGCGCTCAAAGAGTTGATTGACCGTCACACCTTGACGGATGACAAAGGGCAGCCTAACCATAGGCCTGCACTGACCGTCTTCGGTCATGCAGACCCGACCGGCGGAGACGATTTCAACAAATTGCTGAGCGGCCGGCGTGCTCAGGCGATCTATGCAATGCTGATTCGCAAGGTGGAGCTCTGGGAGGACTTGTATTCGAATGCTCTAGGCAATGACCAATGGGAACCCAGGGCTGTCCGGACGATGCAGGGTACACTTGGACAGCCAATCAGTGAAAAACCTTCGCCCGCAGCCCGCAAGGCCCTGTTTAAGGCCTACATGGATCATGTCTGCACGATCCGGGACGAGGAGACTGGCGCGCCAGTGCCTGACGACGACGGGCGGCCAGTTCAACTGGTATTGAAGCCCACTGATTTTCTTGCCAGCGGGGCCGATTCCGGGGGCAAAGGTGACTTCCAAGGCTGCAGCGAATTCAATCCGATTCTGATGTTCTCGCAAGAAGAGAACGCCCGGTTCTCTCAACCCAAGAACAAGCCCGAACGGGATCTAGAAAACGCTTCGAACCGCCGCGTGGTCATCTTCCTGTTCAGGCCGGGTGTGCGCGTGAACGCCGCAGCTTGGCCCTGCCCGCGTGCCAAGGAAGGTACGGCGGGCTGCAGGAAAAGATTCTGGTCTGACGCCGCGAAGAGGCGGACATTTCAAGAGAAGAGGCGCGAGTTTAAGGATACGCGGGACACTTTTGCTTGCCGCTTTTATGATCGGTTGTCCAGCAATTCACCCTGTGAGCGGGGGTTGGTTTCATTCGAGATCCGGCTTTATGACCTGATGGGGCGGGCCATCGGCCAAGCGCCGTTTGAATTGAAAGTTGGGTTGCGCCAGCCTATCCGCGGCACAGCCAGCGAGGAAGGAAACGTCATTGCGCAGGACCTCGAGCTCCCGAATCGCGTTGTGGTCGATTGGGGTTTCCCGCTTGAGAAGGACGAGAAGCCCGACCTGGTGTTTAACCTGGACATGTTTCTGACTCACGAGAATCTGAGCAAGGAAGATGAGGCGAGGCAGAAACTGCACAACCTGGGCTATCCGAGGACGAACAAGCTGGATATAAACGTCGAAGCGTTTCAGAATGACCACGGCCAGTTGGCTAAGCCTCCCCTGAACACGGACGGGAAATTGGATGACAGAACGCTTGAACTCATACGGGATGTACACAAAAGCTGTGAGGATGATCTGAGGAACAACCCGCCTGAAAAGACGTGATTGGAGTGCGAGCGGACGCGGCAGTCGGGTTACGGGACAACCTTGAAAGCGACATTCTCCTTGGGATCCCCAGGCAGGAGCGGATCGCCAACATCGAACCAGTGTCGGAGGTGGGGATTTTCCGCAAGCTGCGGAGCGCTTTGGAGATTCTTTCTCTGGGCTTGATCGAGGTTAAGAAACGCAACACCCGGCTGACCCGGCATGGTTCCCTTCAACACCCCGATGATCTCACCAGACTCATTGAACACGCCTCCGCCAGAAGAACCCGTCGTCGCCTCAAATGTTGCATAGCCATAGTCGGTGCCACTCTGCGTTATAGGATTGGGACCGAATACCTTTATGTGAGCTCCCACTGATGCCTGGGTGCCTTCGCCTTGCGGATGAGCGATCAGAACAGTGTGTTTTGTAGGTACACCGCTGGGTGGCGGAAAGTGAATTTGCCTTGGGACCTCGACGATTTTGAGTCCGGCAACCGCATCGCTGGGCTTGAACTCTGTCCATTCAATCGCAAACAGCACAAAATCCAGGTTCACAGAGTCGCCCCGTTCCAGGGCTTTGATAACCTTTGCTTGAGGCTTGGTTCGCAGCTTGTTGCAGTTTTGCCAGTCTGGCAGACTGGTTTTGTCGTACTGGGAGCGATGGCCGGGCGGGGAGGTTTTGGCGTTGCATTCAAGGAATAGCAGGATCTGGATATCCTTGTCTGACTGATTGGCAACTGAGTGAGCAGCGCATAGAACGACATTCTCTCCGATGAGCGTGCCACTGGCGACGAAGGTCAGACCGCTCTTGCCATCCTCTTGAACCATGAGCGCCACCGATGAAGTGGCGAGCTCGAGGATCTTGGCACGGCTAAACTTGCTTGCAAAATCATTGATTCCCTTGCCCCCGACATGGCAACGCCGACTGATCGGGCATGACGGCTGGACTGCTACCGCAGGATTCCCCATAACTTTGTCCGCTCTATCCTCTTCAGGGCGTTATGCGTTACACAGCGATTCGGTGGTTGTCGATTTCACCGAGTCATTCGGCGGCAGCGGTTAGTTAGAGCGGTTGTGAGAGTCAGAAGCTTGCACTTGACGCCGATGAACTACCAGCGGCATTAGTCAGCGTCACCGAAACCGTGCCGAGGGCATTGATATCGCCTTGAACGGTAAACGGTATTCTCAAGCGAAACTGGCTGCCAAACTGCCGCGAATCGGCACTCTCGTACCAGGTTGTGAACTGGCTGGTCACGTTCACGTTGACATCGCCGCCTTGCACATTGCTTCCAGCGCGCGGGCTGAAACGGAACGCGGCTTGTGAAAGGGAACGGGGCGTTGAGTAGCCGACCACGACAATTTCAAAGCCGGAGGCTGTGCGGGAGGCCACCGTAACGCTCGTGATGACAGGAGCCCGGCGCTCAACAGTCACCGTGCGATTCGGGTCCGGGTTCGTGGGCGTGACATTGGCGCTGCCGTTTCGCAGTGTGACAACAAACCGAAGAGTTCCAGCCACGGTCCCCGTTGAAAATGCTACGTCAGGCGTGCCACTAAAGTTGCTTTTGGTGCTGTTCGCCGGCACCGTGAAACTAACGGTGCGTCCACCCGTAGCGAACTGCACGGCAGGATCGTCAGTCGGAACGTCGGCTGTGGGCGTAAAAGTCAACACCAGATCGCCCGTCAAGGGGACCGAACTGGCGGCCGTGAGGTCCAACCCCACCCGAGGTTGCTGGGCGGCGGGCAAGACTTCAGTCAATCCTGTCAAGATGGCACCCGATGCCAGCCCGGTTCCCGCGAGTGTAAAGGTTCGAGTTCCCACCAAGAGGCTTCCCGTGAAAGGCCCGGGGGCTGTTGGACGAAAAACGAGGTTGACGTCCAGGCTGCCTCCCCCCGCGATCACCGCCGGAAAAGATGGCAAATTTCCAAGTGCAAAGGACGAACTGCTCGAGCTGACGCTGGACAGGTTGGCGACTCCGGCGCTCGGATTCACGATTTGAAATTGCGCAGAGCTGCTGCCGCCAGCGGCGACTGACGGCATAGGAATCGTGCCGCCTGGAGACAGGTTGACCGGGGGGGTACCTGGCAGTACGTAACGGTAGGTGAGGGGTGACAGCGTTGCGGTCGCCGTCAATGTGAAGTCGGTGTTGTTGATCGACAGCCTGCCCGTAAAAGCTCCTGCCGTCACCGGTGCAAAATTGACGGTAAACGACTGGGTCCCATTGGGTGGTAGCGTCAACGGCAGAGTCGGAACGGCGGTGAGCGGAAACAAACTGCTACTCGAACTGATACTGCTGATCGTTGCGGACGTGGATCCCGCGTTTACAACCTGAAACTGAACCGCGCTGGAGCCTTCAACGTCAGTAGCTGGAAGCGGGACGGTTCCGCCCGGCAACACGGCAACCGGAGTCTGACCCGAGACGGAATAGCTGAAAGTGAGAGAAGTCAGCGTACCTCGTCCTGTGAGTCCAACAATGAGTTCGGATCCCGTGAACAGGAGAGAAGCAATCGCATCGTAAAGAGCCACGGACGTAGGCCTGAATGTGATGGTCACCGCGGCTGAGCCATTGGCAGGCAAAGTGAACGTGGAAGGGGCAATCGTGTAAGGAGACCCAGCGCTGGTTGAGGCGCTCACTTGAAAAGAAACATTTTCCAGGTTAGACAACGTCAAATTACGCACGGCCGTGGACCCAACGAGAATGTCGCCAAAGTTTAGGCTTTCCGGAGAAACCGTGACTCGGGGCGTTGCCACCGTGAACGCGACGGAGTTGCTCGTTCCACCAGCTGGCACGGGGTTGAAAACGGTCACGTTTGCTGTCGTTGCCTGGCTAGCCACACTGGCGGAGATTGAGGCCCTGATCTGGGTGCCGCTGACATAGGTGGTTGAGTAAGGAACACCATTGAGGCGTACGGACGAATTCGGAACGAAGTTAGAACCATTCACGGTCAAGGTGAACGCGCCGCTGCCGGCCAGAACCGAGGAGGGGCTCAGGCCGCTGATCACCGGCACCGGATTGTTAATCACGAAAGTGGCTGGGCTCGATTGTACTCCATTGGACTCGACAATAATCGAAGCGCTTCCGCCCGAGACAATATCGCTGGCTGGGATGGTCACCGCCAGCTGTGTGCCGGTGCAACCTGTCGCGGGCCGGGCGGAACCGTTCCAGAGAACCAGGTCACCGTCGCAAATGAATCCGGCACCGTTGACGAGAAGTGTGAATGCCGGACCACCGGCTATGGCGGACGGCGGGCTCAGTGAGGTAATGGTGGGGCGCACGGTGAAAAGTGCAACGTTTGAACGTCCAAACGCGTTATCGACCGTTACACCGTTCACTCCGGCGGACGTCAAGTCACTCGCAGGAATGGCGGCCGTCACTTGAGTTGAACTAACGAAGGTGGTTGCTCGAGGGCCCCCGTTCCAATTCACCGACGAGGTGATGGCCGAAAACCCAGTGCCATTCACAGTGAGTGTGAAGCCGCCGCTGCCGGCATTGATTGAGGTGGGTGCCAGGTTCAGGATCGTGGGTACCACGCCCTGTCCGAGGATCAACAGGCTGGTGCTTACCAGGAGCGCCAGGACAACAACGAAACAGGCATAATGAAAGAAACCGGTGCCTGAAGGCGGAGCGGGTGTGTCGTTCATGGTAGCCGGCTCCTTTGCACCGTAACCGGAAGGTTGGCACGGCGTTCCCGCGCTGCGCGATCGGGCCGCCGGACATTCTCCGGCGGCACAAACAGCACCCGGTTTTCAGTGGCACTGGCCTCGAACATCAGAAGAGGCTTCTCCGAGAGTTCCGTCAAGCGAAAGACACCGTCACCCTCCAGCCTTTCCAGAGTTTTTGGTATGCAGTCACAGGACGTAACCGCTGACAGCCCGCCATCGAGACTCAAACTGGCAATCGTTCCGGACCCCGCGTTGGCGACGAACACACGGTTCTCTTGGTTCGAAAACGCCACGGCGACAGGATCGTGAATACCATCTTGCTTGGCAGCGAGGACGACCCTCTGTGCGCCTCCCAAAACCTCGTGGATGAGACTGACTTCATGGTTTTCCCGATCAGCTATCAGAGCACGCCGGTCTGCCGACAGTTTGAGCGCCGAGATTCTGCCAAAAATGCCCAGCGACTGGAGTCCTGTCTCATGAGCATAGACAGAAAGCCGGCTTCCCTGATTTTCGGGAACTGCGAGAAGCACAATTTTACCGTCGTCGTCCAATGCCACAGCCTCGGGCAAACCCGTCAGGCGTAAATCGACTTCTTCTGCCAAAACAGGGGAGTCAGGCAGGCCGCTCAGGATCTTCAAGCTATGTTTCTCCGGAAAGAGCAGAGCGGCGGACTTTCCTTCGTTGCTCAGAGTGATGCGGCTTGCCCCGGTGCCAGCAGATTCCAACGTCAGCGCTGAGCCTGGATGGTCGCTTTCTCGAAGACTGATAAGGACTACCTTGCCATCCTCTCCGTGCGTGACACCCAGAGCATAGTCCTGTTTTGGAGAGACTTCTGCCAAGGCAAGACCTAATCCCAAATCGAGCGCGTCTCCCAAACGGGACGCACCAGGAATCCCAAGAATGGGCCTCAGCACGCCTTCTTCTTTGTCGAAGACAAAGCCGAGTTGTGGCCCGCGAATCTGGCTCCAACAGTTTCCTCCCAGCAGCCCCAATAGCACGCTGCACAAGGCGAGCTGGCATCCTGGTTTTCGCAAACTAGGTTTCATCGATTTTCCCTCCAACAGCAGCAATTCTCAGCAAAGCAGCTGCGCTTGTGCAAGATTCCCGCCCGGCGGTCTCAGGGCTGCTTCATCGGGCCACCCAGTCTGGTCGACAAGGGTTTCAGAACGGCAACGGCTGGGCTACTAGTTCGGACCTCCAACGCTCGGTGTCCCAGCGGTGACCGTAGCGGTGGGAACGGGCGCGGGTTGCGCAGCGGGCGAGTTGCCTCCCCCACTGGTCGCGGCGATCGCTCCCGCTGCTGCGGCACCTCCGGCGATGGCGATAATGGCCAGCAGTTTTCCCGAGATTCCACCCGCAACGGCAGCGGCAGTGAGAACATTTGTCTGCCCGATGACAGCACTTGCCTTCAGTCCCTGCGAAGTGACGTTTACTGTGATCTGATAGGCACCCGCGATGCTATTAGGCTTCAGGCCATTCGCCTTGGCTTGGCCCTTCGGATCCGTGTAGGTGATGAGGCTCTTGGAACCGTTTGGAAAAACGCCCCCCGCCCCGCTATCCGGGAGGGTAAACAACACCATAGCACCGGCTACGGGCTTTCGATTCTCGTCTTCAACCTGGACGATTGGCTCGCGAGCCGTGCGCTGGCGAATGTTGTTAATTGCGCCTTCCCCCTCTAGGATGACGATTCTTAGTTGCGAGCCACTCGGAGTCTCTTGCGCCTGGAAGGGCTGCGGAACTGTTACGATCCCAATCCAAACCGCAAGCGAAGCCGCCAGAATCCGGGAGCAGTGGCTCATGCGAGAAGTGTTTTTCATTGAAGTCTCCTTCATGGAACAATCCGTCTGGGATAAAGGCTGACCAGGGAACTGCCGAATACTCCTATCGTAAACACTTGTTGACTCTGTCGATGGAAGCCGTGATAAAGCTGCCGAGAGGTGAGCCCAACAGCCGGACCGTTTTGAAGGAAAGCCCATAGTGAGCGCACCGACCATCTCAATCCCGAGTCGCTAAGAATCGCTTCTCAATAATTCCAGTCCGTGGCTGCCGAGTATTATTTATAATGATTGGGCAATAACAAGCATTTTCTCGAGGGCACTCCATAGCGACTGATCCCCAAGTCGCGGGACTCTCTCAATTCTCGGCAGGGAACCAACATGAGCTCAAGAATTTCGATTCGATTTCTTCAAACCGGACTGGCCCTCGTTGTTCTGATTGCGAACCTGTCCGCTCAGGCGCAGAAGGAGTTGCGGGCTCGCGATCTTTTTCTCTCGGGCACGCAAGCGACCGATTCATCCCAGCCAGTGAGTGCCAGATCAGACAAGACCGTGAAAGGCACTCCGCCGTTGGGTCTGCGGTACAGCATTCTCAAGCAGATTGGTGGAGAAAGCGTGGAGGTGGATCCAGAAAGCGTGTTTCGATCTGGAGATCGAATACGCTTGAACGTTCAGTCTAACGACAACGGTTATCTCTACATCGTTTTGCGCGGATCGAGTGGCCGCTGGAGTCCACTGTTCCCCTCCAAGGAAATTCTGAGTGGTGAAAACCGGGTAAAGAAAGGCCGTGAATACGAGATCCCGCTTGGAAGCGTTTGGTTTGCATTCGACGAGCAGCCGGGAACCGAAAAGCTCTTTATCGTCCTGGCGCGCCAACCCGAACCTGATTTCGAGAAACTAGTGCAGTCTCTGCGCCAGGAGAGCACTTCCCAGCCACCGCAAACAGAGGGTGCCAAGAAAGGTGTCAAGGATGATGAGGACGCCGTCCAGGTTGTGGCGTCGCTTGACGATGGAACGGTGGGGAAAGTTCGGGGACAGGTGCGCAGCCGCGATCTGGTTTTTCAAAAGGTGGACGAGACAACTCCCGGAACCAGGAAGGAGCAGGCAGTCTATATTGTCAATCGAACGGGCGGTGCCGATTCGCGTGTTGTCGTCGACGTCTCCCTGAATCACCAATAGCTGGAGAGTCTTCATGCTTTTGCGCAGTGCCATCGCCGTATTGTTTCTGATCCAGTTGGCAGCAGAACCTCCGGTTTTGGCCCAGAGTCAGTCTCTTGCGCAGGGGCCAAGCCGGCTTGAGATCTGGCTTGAAAAGAAAACGAAAGGGCGCTGGCAGCCGGCCGACCCGGGTACCGTCTTTCTCCAGGATGATCTTTTGCGATTTCGAGTAACCACGAATTTCAGCGGCTATCTCTACGTGTTGAACCATGGGACATCAGGAGAATATACACTCTTGTTCCCGCGGGCCGAGACAGGCCAGGAAAATCGTATAGAAGCTGGCAACAAGACGAATGTTCCTGCCACCGAAGGCTCCTTCCGGATTACCGGACCTCCGGGCCATGAAGTGGTTTACTGGCTGGTGAGTCCGATTGAGCTGAGCTCGGAGAAGATTCAATCCGAGTACGTTCCGTTGCCTCCTCCCCCAAAGCAGCGCAAGACCCCACCCAAACTCATTCCACGCTGCGATGACAAGATTTTCCGCGCCCGCGGAGATTGCGTTGACGTTTCCGCCGGTCCGCAGCGCGCAGTGGATGAAAGTTTGCCTGACAACCTGACCACGATACCCGCACTGGCAGCTCGCGAGCTCAAATTCGAACGGGAACAGAGCGCTTCGGTCGTCTCCGCTGTGGAAGCTTCAGGTAAACCGGTGATCTTCGAGTTTCGAATTGCACACAGGTGATCTTATGAATGCCGTCTTGTCTTTCAGGGGGATCAGCCTACCAGCCACGGCTTTGCGGACGGGGCTATTGATGATGTGCTTCATGATCGGCTCAGGCGTTGAGATGGGCTTTGGCCAGGCGAAAGAGCGTGATCTGCGGCTGGAGAAGGACACTCCAAAGCCGCCGGCATCCTCGGAAGACTTGTCGGCATCCACGGCAGTCAAGATTCCGCGCAGCTATGCGGTCGTGATTGGCATTGCCCAGTATCAGAACCTCGAGCCCAAGCATCAATTGCAGTACTCAGCGAACGACGCCGAGTCCATCTATTCCATTCTGATCAGCCCACAGGGAGGGAATTTCCGAGCGGAGAACGTTCATAAGCTGATCGGCAATCAGGCAACCCTGGAAAACATGCGCCGTGAATTGGAAGTCTGGTTGCCATCTGTCGCCCGCGAAGACGACCGTGTTCTGATCTATTTTGCCGGACATGGCTTTGTGTACAAGAGCAAGGGTTACCTGGCGCCCTACGATATCAGCCTGGATAGCATCGCTCAAACAGGCTATCCGATGGATTCGCTCGGCATCGTTGTTGGCAGTCGCATCAAGGCTAAGAATAAGGTCTTGCTCACGGATGCCTGTCACAGTGGTGCCATCACTCCCGGAGCGCAAACCGAAAACCTTAGCAGTAGTTTACTTAATATCCACAAGTCGCTCTTCTCATTGACCGCCAGCCGCGACCGGGAGCAGTCCTTTGAGAGCCCTGACTGGGGTGGCGGCCACGGCATCTTCACCTATTACGTTGTGAAGGGGCTCGAGCGGGAGG
>Ga0187893_10001046_pt1 | contig 69030 bp, 92 predicted proteins | sample MA1701074metaG_FD_139574 | JGI IMG/M metagenome (GOLD analysis project Ga0187893, IMG submission 139574) | White microbial mat communities from a basaltic lava cave in the Kipuka Kanohina Cave System on the Island of Hawaii, USA - MA170107-4 metaG ...
CCGTGAAAGCGCTGGCGAAGATGCAGCGAAAGTAAAAGAAGCACTGAACTGTGCACAACAGATGCGCGAATGGCTTAAGAAGCTGGGTAAAAGGGAATGGAGCCGATACGAACCAGTCTAGCGAGAGGGAAATGATGAACAAGCCAGTGATTCCATGTCCGAGTTGTCAGGGAGAAGGTACGAGCACGGCCGTTGTATGCGGGCGGCGTTGCAATGTAATGCGGCTTAAATGTGGCACTTGCAAGGGTACAGGTACCGTCACTCACGGGGGGCTTCTATGCGGTACGAAGCGCAACGGATGGGAGTAGATCTAGCGGAATGATCACGCATTGAGCATGGACGCGAGCCTGAAACCGAAGCTGGATCTAGCGCATTTAGTCAACGTTGCGCCGAATTAGGGATTCGCTGATGGCTAAAAACGTAAACATTCAGAGTGTGCCAAGATGATTTCAGTTTTAACCATTCCCCGGACGGGGACACGGATGGCAGCCGTGGTTGAGACAACCAGACCTGGGCCCTGATCTCAGGGCGCGACTGGTCGCTACTTCGACGGTTGTCCGAAGTCAACTGCCAAACGCGCCTCGCGTCCTGAGATGAGGGTCTTTTTGTCAATGAACATGACTTGGTATCCACACTTCATGGCCGACTACGAATCCGACACCCAGCACCTTTCCTTGATTGAACATGGCGCATATCGCCTGCTCCTGGACTACTACTACAAGCACAAAAAACCCCTTCCTGCAAATGCATCTATTTTGCATCGCGTTTGCAGAGCGTTTGCAGACGATGAGCAGGCTGCAATCCAAAATGTTTTGGACCAGTTTTTTGTCCTAAAAAAGGATGGCTGGCACCAAAAACGTGCTGATGCAGAGATTGATAAGGCCTCAGAAATTTCTGCTAAGCGAGCCGCCGCGGCTAAGGTAAAACATAGTAAACAAAAGGAGATAGGGACACGAATTACAAGTAAAAACGGGACTAAAAAAGCAGCAGAAAACGGTTCTGCAAATGCACTGCAAATGCATACACAACTCACAACTCACAATAATAAAGAAATACATTCTTCTCCGAAGCCGGAAATTAAACCCCGCGACGAACTCTTTGAGGCCCTAGCTTTCGTGTGTCGGGTGGATTGGAAGATCTGCCCAGACGAGCAGCGCGGAGCTCTGAACCAAACAACCAAGATTCTGCGGAAGGCTGGACGAACAGCGGAGGAAGTACGCCGGGTGGGCGATTGGTGGTTTGCAAATGACTGGCGAGGGAAGCAAGGGCAAGCTCCGCGGGCGGAGCAGATCCGGGAGGTTTGGGCACAGGCGTTTGCCCCAATGCCTGATCGAGACGAACACCCGAACGCCTATCGGCCAGGAAAGATGGTGTACTGATGAACTGGGATTATGAGGGCGAGTTTCTAAATGCGTGGTCGCCGGCGCGACGATCACTGATTGTTAACCAGTTTTGTAACGCAGTCCGGGCGGGGGCATTCACGGTGAATCAAATACTTGAAATGGTAGGGGCTGAGGCGAATGAGTATTGGTTCCAAAATGGCGATGGTGGAGAGCGTGGTCAAGCCCAACGGCTTTTATTGAAATTGATTGATGAGCCCGAAACCCGGAAATTTGCTGAGTTTATTCTCCGACGTGAGGGTTTGCCTGACGAGGAAAAAAGACGATTGAAGGAAGCAGCTGGAGATCGTTATCGCCGGGATTACATGGAGAAGCAGCCTCCCACGGAAAAGCAACTCGGTTATTTGCGGTCCTTGGGCTATCTACACACGCCGACTAACAGGTTAGAAGCAAGCGATCTGATCGAAAAGCACAAAAATGGCAACGTTCAGAGATAGGGACACTCGGCCAACTGTTCATCCGCCAATTTTGGAGGCGATACCGCTACAGGTGCGCCGACTTGATCAGTGGGTACTCTGGTACTTTCTTTGGAAGGAAGAAACGAAACAGTGGGCGAAGGTTCCGATTAATGCCAAGACATTTAATTTTGCTAAGTCAGACGATCCAGATACATGGGCATCGTTTGAAAAGGTGGCTGAATGTTATGGAAATGAGCCGGAGAGTTTTGATGGTGTAGGGTTCGTATTTAGCGCTGATGATCCGTATTGCGGGATCGACTTCGATAACTGTGTTGTGGGGGATGGAACTATAGATCCGAAAGTGTTGGCAGAGATTGAGCGCCTCGACTCTTACACGGAATTTTCTGCCAGCGGCACAGGGGTTCACGTCATCGTGGCTGGCGCCTATGGTGGGGGGAATAAGCGCAATGATAAAGAAGTTTATGACCGCACAAGATATTTTGCATTCACCGGTCGGCCTACAGGCGAAGTACGAAAGATCGAATGGCGACAGAGGGAAATTGAACGACTGCGGGCCGAACTCGCCCCCGTCCCACGTGCTGAGGTTAAAGCTGAATCGATTAAGGTCGGTGCCACGGCTGGCGAACTTCTCAAAGCAGCATTCAGCTCGGTAAAAGGGGAGCGAATTCGTCGGCTCTATGAGGGCGACATTAGTGAGTATGGTGGTGATGATTCGGCGGCGGATCTTGGATTGTGTGGGATGCTTGCATTTTGGAGTACGGGCAATCCGGGAATTCTGGATGAGATGTTCCGAGGCTCGCGTTTGTTTCGTGGGAAGTGGGACAAGAAGCATAGTACTGATGGGCGTACTTATGGGGAGATGACGGTTCAGCGGGCGCTGACGGGTAAGACCGAGTTTTATAAGCCAGGCAAGAAACCCGCAGTTGCCCCGAAAGAAGATCCAGCGACCGGAATTTATCCAGCCAGTTCTCTGCGTAAAGAATATTTTGAACTGTATCGCAAGGGTCGTCAGCCTGGGGAGCATCCTGGATGGGATTCATTGGCTGAACTCTACACGATTAAGAAACAGCAATTCACTGTCTTAACTGGGATTCCCGGTTCCGGGAAGTCAGCATTTCTTGATGCGCTGCTTGTCAATCTAGCAGTTTCCAAGGGATGGAAGTTTGCAATTACCAGCATGGAAAACCAGCCAATTGAAATGCATATGAGCATGCTGGCAGAGCTCTACCAGGGGCAGCCATTCAGCGAAGGGCCAACTCCGCGTATGACGGAAAGCGACGCCGGAAACGCGCTTGAGTGGATTGGTAAGCATTTCATCTTTGTCCTACCGGAAGAGAAAGACCGAACATTAGAAGGTTTAATTGGGCTGATAGCCGAACTCGATGTCGATGGCGTGATAGTAGATCCCTGGAATGAATTGGAGCATCGGCGCCCGGCAGCGATGACAGAAACGGAATATATCAGCCATGCACTCTCGAAGATGCGGCATCATGCGCGACTATTCAATCAGCATTGGTGGTTAGTAGCCCATCCCACAAAACTACAGAAAGACAAAAACACCGGGCAGTATCTAATCCCGACTCTGTATGACATAGCCGGTAGTGCTCATTTCCGCAACAAGGCGGATTTTGGCCTCGTGGCATGGCGGAACGCCGGCGAGCAGATAGGGCCAACGACGATCTATGTTCAGAAGGTTCGTTTTCGCTGGTGTGGAAAACTCGGCCAGTGTGATCTCTATTTCGACCGAGTTACAGGCCGCTATTCGGAGAGAAATAATGTCTATCCACTTTCTTGGCAAGATGAATGTTACGAGGAATCAGCATGAGCACTCTTCAGCAGGAAGCAGAGGAAATAGCGAATACCGTATTCACTTCTACGCAGCGGATCAGGGAGAGTTACGAGAGGCAGATCAGGCAGTTGGCTGAAGAGTTGGAAGCGAGAGACACGCGGATCAGGCAGTTAGAAAATCAATGTCGAATATTAGCTAAACGAGTAGACGAGCTTGAGGGTAGGGATGACACCGGCGCAGGCATTTGAGAAGCAGAAAGAGCGGGAGCGTCGGTTAAGGGACGAAGAGACGATCCGTCAGTTGAGACATGAGTTGAGGATTGAGCGGGCCCAGAACGATTGTTTGCGAGAGCTATTGAGATTAACGGGCAATCGAGTGATCAAAGCTGAAAGAGAAGCGCGGGAAGTTTTATGAGTTTTAAACAGAAAACGGCTGGTATCGCAGTTGATGACTATAAATTAGCATTTTATAAACGCGAACTGCGACGGTCTGGCTTTGATGATTTTGACGTGTTTACTTTTACGAAAGGGACAAGCCTCATTGAGGTGAGAACTACAGCAGATCGCATACATGAAATCCATAACCTTTGTCGAGGGTTAGAGTTGTCATTCAAAGGAGGAATACAACAATGAAAGATCGTAAGGATCAAGAGGTATGCACAACTGATGGTCGCCCTGGAGAAGACGCAAATATAACGGTGCGTTCTGATGGGCAACAAAAAGATTATCTGGTGTTATGTACAAGCGAGCGGGCTAAGGGCTTTATACGCCCAGTGCGTGGTTCCTATCGCCATTTGAAATGTGGCTCTATAACAACGATGGGTCAATCTATTGCGGAGACCTATGCTCGAGATCCTGGATTCTATTCAGCAACATTTTGCTGTGCATGTGGCGCTCACTTTCCTGTTGGGACGGATGGTGAGTTTGTTTGGGATGACGGCACGAAGGTAGGAACGTGAATTTGAGAAGTTCAGTAAGTTTGTTCTACCAACCCACTAGGAAAGGAGGGAGCAGATTTAAATAAAGCCAGGGGCTGCGTTTTTTCTAAGTGTGTGAGCGCGGCCCCTGAACAAAAATCATGGGAACGGTAGAAGCTCTACAACTTGAGTTATTCAATCTCAGCCGCAAGGTAGAGAGTTTAGAAGAGCGGTTGAATGAACTGGATCGTGGGCCCGCGACTACGAAACGCTGTCAGAGATGCGGAGGACGATTGGCGCTGGATTTGTATCGCCGAGATCGCCGCAGTCCTGACGGACGGTGGTTGTACTGCACTCCCTGCGAGCGTAAGAGAGGGAAAGAAGGATACCGGAGGAAGCAAGCAGCGTGAGTCCAGCAATCCCTTCCATGAGACACCGATGTCATTCCTGTTTACTCCTCCGTCCGGTGGGGCAGTTTGAATTGGATGAAACTACACCTTCAGGGCTCTCTAATTTCTGTGGAGTATGTATTCCTCCGATGAAGAAAATATTGGTTCCGATCAAGGTTGAGCCGAAGGAAGTTGAGGAGCTGGAGTTGAAAGGGTTTAGTGATCTGCTGTGGCCAGTGAAGCAGGTGGAAAGAAAGTGGAGGGCAGGATGAATGTTCATACCGTTGATGGTGCACGATCCGATAACACAACAACTTAAACCTCTGGATTTGTCTGAAGTGGCTTATGAGTCAATTGAATTTGCTGTAGCTGAATTAGATGAAATGGCCGTCAGGTTTCGCTTTTTAGCTGATTGCTTAGCGGACGGATTAGGCGCGAAGGCTCAACTACAGAAGTGTGCTCGAATGCTTCATGAGCGAGCCGCTAGGTTGCTTTATCAATCTTGTGAACATCAGTTTGAATGGCAGATGCAGCCCGGGACGCCACATAGCCCACCGGAACACTTTCACATTTGCAAGCATTGTGGTGCAGAGAACCAAGATGATGAATGATTGACAGTTTCAAAGTTGAGAGTGGAGAGTTAATTGATGAGTGCGGTACTTAAATCAATCATGTCTAGTGAAAGCGTTGAGTGGGGCACGCCCTCTCGTTATATCGAGGCAGCGCGAATGGTTATGGGCCAGATTGATCTTGACCCAGCAAGTTGTGACGCGGCGAATCGAACAGTCAGAGCGGCGCGATATTTTAGTGAGTTAATGGACGGGTTGAAGCAGTTATGGAGAGCGGAAACTGTTTTTCTCAATCCACCTTATGGGAAAACAGGCAACCGGAGCAATCAAGATATTTGGGCGGAAAAACTCATCATGGAGTACAAGTTTGGCGAGATTAAGCAGGCGATCTTATTGGTGAATGCTTGTACCTCCGAGAGGTGGTTTCAACCGTTGTGGGTGTTTCCGATATGCCTAACTAATCATCGAATTAAGTTCAACGATCTAAACGGTTCAGGGCGGACGCAACCGACGAAAGGATCGGCGTTCGTTTATTTAGCGCCGAATGACGGAACGTTCGTTGAGCACTTTCAGCAGTTTGGGCCAATTGTTAAGGCTCATTGGTTATGGCAATGAAGTGTGAAGGCAATCGACATGTATTTCCGAACAACTCAATGATCTGCATCTGTGGCCGGATAGATCGCAGAAAGAAAATGATGCAATGAAAAAACCTCGTGTGACTTTCGAGATTATCAGGGCGGTGAACAACGAATTCTTTGTAAGGATCGTGATGCGAAATGGAAGATTCACCTGGAATACGGGAGAAACGCATCTCAAGAAACAAAGTTGCAAGCGGGCGATTGAAAGATTAGTAGAAGCTCTTCATGGTCTTGATTACGAGATAAAGGATTTGACGTGACTTTACCTCTCTTCGATCACCAACCTTACAAAGTAACTGGAATCACCCTCCGTGATCGGGGGATGAAGCGGGTAGTTCGGAATACACCTCCTGACTTTCAAGCAAGGTTTAGATCGGTAGTTGAGATTCTTCCCAGAGGGACTTTATTCACGGTAGAAACAGTGAGAAATGCCTTACACGATATACCTCCAGAGGTGCATTCAAACTACTTTGGGGCGGCAATGCGTTCTTTGGCAAGGCAGAACTTGATTAAGTCTACAGGCCGCATGGTGAACGCTGAGAGAGTGTCCAGGCATAGTGGATTGTTGAGGCAATGGGAACGACTATGATGAGCCTAAAAGATAAATTGTTTTATACCGACAAAGATTTATGTGAGGCGCTGGAAGTGGATCGGCGTACTCTGCATCGTTGGCGAGAGAAACGCTTGATCTCTTTCATTCGGACTCCTACTGGGAAAATTCGTTACACGCGAGAGCACATCGAAGAATGGATTAGGCGCAATCAGAAACTAATGCGGGGTAAAGCGGCGTGATTACTCTTCGTCTTCCTGTTCCAGTAACTGTGCAGCTCGTCTTCTTGTGGACTTATCAACGTGCATATAGCGCCAGGTAGTCTTAGGTTGAGAATGACCCATCAACTTGCCAGCCTCCTCGAGACTCATACCACGCCGGATCAGGCGTGTAGTGGTGGTGTGTCGCGCATCGTAAAGACGAAACCCTTGCAGCGGGATTCCCTCAAAGCCGGCGAGCCGTTTAGCCGTGGCGAACGACCTCTTAACGGATTTGAAAGGAACATCTACTTTCTGTTTTCCCTTCCCTTTCTTGTATGTAAAAACAAAATCGTCGGGTTTCTTTTTCTCGCACAGCAGTTCAAGTGCGGCTTTGGCTTTAGTCGTGAGATCAATGGTTCTTTCGCGTCGGCGTTTGCCTTTATAGGAAACCACGGTGATGCAGTTGTCTTCCAAGTCTACGTCTTTGACTTTGAGTTGAAACAATTCAATCGGTCGGCACCCTGTGGCGAAGGCACAAATCAGCAATGGCTTCAAGTGTTCTCGCCGGGTATCTTCTTCGCAGGCAGCAAGGAGGGCTTCTTCTTCTACTCTCGTGGCGATTCGTTCGCGTTCGGTTTCTTCGGCCTTTTCAACCAGGGGATCGCCCTCAGCAAATGGGTTGCGTTTAATCCAGCGACGTTGCGTGGCGAGCTTGAACATGCGTTGCAAAACCTCGAGTTCTCGGTGAACGCTGGCAATCGAGCGTTGCCACTGTTCCTTGATTATTGTCTTAGTCCGCTTGCCCTTCTTGTCCCGTTTGTACTTTTCTCTAGTAGCCGGGGTACGCAGACGAGTGCTTTTGAAGGTTTCCAAATCTCCATAGGTAATGCTTCTGACTCGTTTGTGCGGCCCGAAGTAAGCGATCAGAGCATCAGCTTTGCGGCGAGCGTCTTTCCACGAACGCATGCCCGCCTTCTTGATGCCCTTGCGGTCGTACTCGGCTTCTATTGCATAGTTTTTCTTGTAAAACTCAGCGAGTTGTTTGATCGTCAGGGTCGAGCCATCAATGCTCACGTCCTCGCGTTCATCTATGTCTTCCAGCAGATCCTTAATATGCTGGCGAGCTTCCTTTTTGGTGCCGCTCTTCGACTTCTTTTTCTTGTCGTGGATCTTCCCTTTATCGTCCGTCCAGGTGACGCGACCATAAAGGTTTCCTTGGGGGTCATACCAAAAACTTCCAGTGCGGGCACGGGGCATAAACCTCCAGATTCAATGTCCAGATTCAACAGGCGACACAAACTACATCAATGTCCCATTAAGTCTCAAGAGCAGGGTATAATTAGCCATGTTTTATTTGCTGGGAGCATGAATAATCCGGTGTTTTTAAGCGATGATCCGGTGGAGTCACGAGGCGTCCGAAGAGCGAAACGAGTGCTTTTAACCAGTGGGTCGCAGGTTCGAGTCCTGCTCGGCTCACCAATAAAAACGCTTCCTTCTCACGCCTCGCCTAAAAAACTTCCAGATTTAATTTCCAGAAACGCAGGGAAAACTGCGTCAAAAGAGAGGGTGTGATGTACCTGTACGCGGTTCAAATGAAGATTCCTAAGTACCCATTTTGCCCGATTAAGATCGGCTTTAGTGTTGAGCCGTCTCGTAGAGTGCGGGAGTTTACTCAGGGCCCGTTCCCAACGGTTTGGCTAGGCCAATGGGATGCGCCTAATGGGTACGCGGATGAATCCGCTGTGCATGCAGCGTTTCATCGTTACCGTCTCTTTGGTGAATGGTTCTATCCAGCCCCAGAGGTAATAACATTTCTTGAAGAGAAATTAGGCGACCAAATGACTTTAGATGCTGAGGCTAAATCTTCCCGAGTTCGGAAGTTTGAGCGACGATTTGCAGAAATGTTTCAGCAAGGACAGCCAGCTTCTCTACCAGATCCTTTTGATCTTCCGGCGTATTTTCCTTTGCCTTATGAAGCCGCGCTGAAAGAGTACATGAAAGTAATCACTGAGCGATGGCCTTATTACGGAGCACCAGATTTCAGACCAAATTTGCAATGTGCAACCGAGGAAGATCTGGTTGAGATTCTTGATATTTCTTTAGATGAAGTACGCACCAAGGTTCCGTGTATAAGACTAGACAAAAGCACTGTTCGTTACGACTTGGAATGCGTGCGGCGATTTCTTATGAAGCACCCAACTTATTTAAGGCGACATCAACAGACAGTTCTACAGGTCAAATAAACGCCAAGTTTAGGGGAAGGAGGTGATGCCAAGTGATGAGATGCGGAATTTGTAGCACGGTGCACAGCAGCGATATTTCCTGTCCTCGACCAGTGAGTTAGCCGGGGGCTGCGTATCCGGCAAAACAACACGCATCTATTCCGATGCATCCGGCTAAGAATTTAAACACGCAGGAAGGTTTCTGAAAGGATGAAACGAGATGAAGAAATTCAAACTTAGTGAAGGCGAGAAGTTAAGCCGATTACCTAACAACCCGATCATTGAAGTCGTTCCAGGCGGAGAGCAGACTTATTTATGGATTGGGAACGACGCCCCAAATGATATGGCCTGTTTTGCATTGCTGAGTGATCCAGACGCGCTAGAGAAGTTAGCAAAGGAAATTCTCCGCTGCTTAAGAATGAAGAACCAAGTAAAGCCAGCAGCATGATCTTCAACCGCAGCACAAAGTGAAGGTTTCTGAAAGAGAGGAGGATTGATGATGCTTATTCGCTCTTTGATTTGGAAATTTGATTTATTGGTTTATCGGCTTTTCTTTTGGCGGTGGAATCCACGCTTAAAGGCCGATGCGAACCTTGCTTATGCATTCAGTGTTTTCATGCAAGCTTGGACTAATGCGCGTCCCCCACGGGATCGTGAGGCAATGGACAGGTTTATTTACGAGAGTCTCAGGGGCTGCGAATCCAGCGTTTACGATCCGACTAAGGGTATTAAAGCCTTCATAAAATGAACCAGATCACAATCTTCAATGCCTAAACCAAGTCTTACAGAAAAGGATTATCAAGAAGCGGCAGATCGCCTTGGTTGCGAAGTGGCGGCGATAAAAGCTGTGGCCGAAATCGAGTCTGGCCCATACGGAGCGTTCCTTGATACCGACGAGCCAGTTTTACTTTTCGAGCGCCATCTTTTTAGAAAACTCACGAACGGAAAGTATGACGAGTTTCCTGATATTTCCAATCCCCGGCCCGGAGGTTATGGGAAAGTCAATCAGCAACACGCACGCCTCCAGAAAGCAGCAGCGTTAGATCGCAACGCCGCCTTGCAGTCAGCTTCGTGGGGCCGCTTCCAAGTCCTCGGAGTGAATTGGAGCTGGTTGGGGTACGAAAGCCTTCAAGAGTTTATCAATGCGATGTACAGCAGCGAGAAGGATCATTTGGATTCGTTTGTGCGGTTTGTAGAGAAGCGCGGGTTAGTCGGGGCCTTGAGGCGGAAGGACTGGCGCACGTTTGCGCGGCTTTATAACGGTCCCGCATTTGCCAAGCACAAATACCATATTCGTATGGCAGCAGCTTATAAGAAACACGCGGGAGAAAGTGTACAGGGAGGATGAATAGCCAAGGGACTTGAGAGAACCATGCAACGCGAGCGAGCCAAAAAGCATGAGAGAAACATTTGACAAGAGCGAGCCATTAGGCAGGAGAGAACCATTACGTGGGAGCGAGCCACATAACGTGAGAGCACCATATAGCGGGAGCGAGCCATCACTCCAGAGAGAACCAGAATGCAAGAGCGAGCCATGAACCGTGAGAGAACCATTATCGAAGAGCGAGCCATTGAGCACGAGAGCACCATTACCCCGGAGCGAATATGTCAACACAATTAGAGCCAATTCAAAAACTAACCAAAGACTTGCGCGAAGCATCGATCACCCTGTCCATTGATGAAGTACGCTTCCTTGTTGATGCTTACTACACCATGCAGGAAGATCGGATTCGCGCATTTCATCAAGTGCGCACTCTGTCTGAAGGCAATGAGCCCCATGCCGTCGTAGGCTGGCTGGGCCAGCAAACGGAAAGCTTGGAAAACCAGATCAAGCGGGCACTTCACGAATACGCCAAACACGATCCTATAGGTGAATGGATGTTGGGATTGACAGGTATCGGGCCCGTGTTGAGCGCGGGGTTTCTGGCGCACATTGATATTACGAAAGCGCCAACCGTGGGCCATATCTGGCGGTTTGCTGGCCTCGATCCAACTGTAAGGTGGGAGAAGAAAACGAAACGCCCGTGGAATGCGCGATTAAAAGTCATTTGCTGGAAGTTAGGTGAGTCGTTTGTCAAGACGAGCAATAACGAGAACTCAGTTTATGGCCCGATTTACAAACAACGCAAAGAGCAGGAGACGGAGAAGAACGAGCGCGGCGAATTCGCTGAGCAAGCAGCGGGAATTCTGAGGGAGAAGAAGATCGGGGAAAAGACTGATGCGTACAAGAGCTACATTCAGGGAAAGCTACCACCTGCTCACATTCATGCTCGGGCGACGAGATTTGCTGTAAAACTGTTCCTAGCACATTTCCACTTAATGGCGTATTTCAACCATTATGGAGTATTGCCGCCTAAACCTTACGCGATGGAGCATTTAGGTCATGTCCATATTATGTACCCGCCAAATATTGAAAACATGTCAGAATTGCAAAAAGCTATTGATGCTGAAGGCTAAAGGTTTTTGCCAGGCTTGTTATACGAGCAATTGGAGAAAGCAAAACCCGGAACGTGCAAAACTGATTGCTCGTCGCTCGCACTACAAATACAAGGAGAAGAACAATAATCGGTCCAAAGAATATTACGAAAAACATAAAGAACGACTCCTACGGCAACAACGCATTAGGGATTTACTCAGGATAGATGAGCGCCGTGACTACAATAGGAAATATGCAAAAGATAATAAGGAAAAACTTGCGGAATATTATCGAGCGTGGAGACTTGCATTCAAGTATGGCATATCAATTCAGGACTATGAAGACTTGTTAGAACAACAAGAAGGATTGTGCGCTATTTGTGGGGAGCCGCAATCTACTGTCGCACTGAATGGTAAAAAACCGCTGCATGTAGATCATGATCATGTGAATGGTAGGGTTAGAGGTCTTCTTTGCAAGAACTGTAATACTGCAATTGGCCATGTCGAAAAAACAAAATGGCTTGAGAAGGCCTTGAATTATCTAAACAACTCAAAGTGAGTCGTATCCGATAGCACATTTGAACCATGTGCATAAAGTAGCTATGCCTTAGCCAGCAACTGAGAGAGAACCAAGTATGGAGAGCGAGCCATCGTTCATGAGAGAACCACGGGTCCAGAGCGAGCCATAACTGGCGATAGAACCAGAAAAGCAGAGCGAGCCATTTCCAGTGAGAGCACCACTGCCTGTGAGCGAGCCAACCGTCATGAGAGAACCACTTGAGCCGAGCGAGCCACAAAATGTGAGAGGACCACTTGGGAAGAGCGAGCCAGGCAGTACGAGAGAACCAAGGTGTTAGAGCGAGCCAGCGTGGGTGAGAGAACCACTATGCGAGAGCGAGCCACGGTTTAGGAGAGTACCAGCTAACCAGAGCGAGCCATAATGCAGGAGAGAACCATGAGACGCGAGCGAGCCACCGCGGGCGAGAGAACCATGAAACGGGAGCGAGCCATTCAACCTGAGAGAACCAACAAGCCGGAGCGAGCCATCCGTTATGAGAGAACCACAATACCAGAGCGATAGCAACTAAAATGACAATCTATCTCCGCATCGGAATATCCTCTTTACTTGCTGGCTACTTCATTGGCAGGCAAGTAGGTAAATCTGAATTACAGAGACTAGAAAGAATGAATGCCCACGCATTAGCAAGGCTGTGTGTAGCAATAGACGATAAAGACAAAGTTCAAGAGAAGTTAAATGATGCTGAAGAGACGATCAGGCTCAGGAAAGATCCTGAGTTCTGGCCGGAGGTTATCAATTGAACTCGATGGCTAACCCCTTTGACAAGTTCTTTGATTATCTCAATAGCAAACAGGAACCACTCTGGATAACGCCCATGAAATCAACAGTCGTCAGCCTGAAGTACGAGTTATCGGTGGTGCCTGAACCTAAAGAGGCTTCGGAACCGCTTGCTCGTATTAAATTCCTAGACGGAAATGATGAGCCCGCCGTCACCATGTTGATGAACGTCACGGCGCTGGATGCGTTTATTGGCAAGTTAATCTCGTTACGCGATCTATTGGAGCAAGCGAAGAAGTGAACTCCGAAGATCAGCAGATCATAGGTTCCTGTTTAGTCAGCTTACTACTTTTGGTGGTGATCTTCTGCTTGATTGCGGGAGTGATTAGTTGGAGGTGAGTTTAATTGTTTAGGATCCGCATCGCTCTTATTGTCCTAGTGTTTATGGTGGGGATTGCTCTCTTTCCTTGGGTGTTTTGGGATCCTGAAGGTACTAAGAAACTGCTTCAGAGTATGGGTTATTCAAGCATCCAAATTGGCGGTTATGGGTGGTTTCAGTGTGCTCGGGAAGACTTGTACGCAACGAAGTTTACTGCCACAAGTCCCAGTGGGCAGCAAGTATCCGGAGCTGTGTGCGCGGGGATCTTTAAGAATAAAACAGTGAGGCTTGATTGAGATGTACGACGACACTGAACTAACTTACTGGCGAGAGAAATCCCCGAGACAGAGAAGATCTGGAAGGATCGCTTTAGCCTGCGGGATCTTTGTCTTTATTGTTCTGGCTTTACTGATTGGGGAGTGAGAAATGCTTCTACTTCTTTGGCTCACCACTTTTGCTTGCGGCTTAGTTATCGGCGGCGTTTTGTCTGCTTGGATGAAAGATGCGGAGTTCTCGCGCTTTGAGTCTCAGACTGAATCCTTGGTTGATCAACTTAAAATTCTGACAGAGGCTCTGGAGCGGGCTAGGTGCGAAGCAGAAGCCGCCAACAGGTGGGCCGAAGAATTCAACAGACTTCGAAAAAAGGCTGAGGCCGAACTTAAAAGCATGGAGGAATGGCCTCCGTTTATTCACTAATGAACAAATACCGCGCAGTCAGAACTGAAATCGATAACATTACCTTCGCGTCCAAGAAGGAAGCGGCCCGCTATCAGGAACTGCGCTTTCTGGAAAAGGCCGGGGAGATCAAGGATCTGAGGCTCCAGGTTCCCTTTAAGTTCCAATTAAACGGAGTGCACATCTGCAAGTATCTAGCGGACTTTGTCTTCAAGGAACGAAAGAACGGCTACTGGATCGAAGTGGTTGAAGATACCAAGGGACGCGCAACTCGGGACTACCGGATAAAGAAGCGAATGATGAAAGCCTTCTTTGCCATCGACGTAAGAGAAAGCTAGGGAGATTTAGGGATGACTACAGCAGCACAAACCTTAGAGTTCTTTGAGGAAAAGGCTGATGGACTGTTGGAGTATAAAGGGCCAGTTGATGATGTTGGGATCGTTGTTGAGAAGTGGCGGCAGATGGATGCGACTATTGACATTGGTATCTGGGGGCAAGCATCGATCGCGGCGGCAATTGAGCCAAAGTACCGGGACGGGCGCATGGAGAAATTCGCTGAAGCAGTTGAGAAACATCCCTCTTACATTCGACGGATAGCCAAAACCTATAAATTCTACGTGGTTGAAAACAAGACCCGGGTCTCAAATCTATCATTCAAACACCATTCAGTAGCAATGAGGCACCCGAAGCCCTTTGAGGCGTTAGAAAAGGCTGCAATGGGGGGCTGGGGATGCGTAAAACTGGAGGAATGGATTCTTAACGAGGCTGTTGCGAATAGTAAGGTCAAGCGAGCGGCAAAGCAGCGGCGACAGAACGACTTTAGAGATTTCCTTGAACGGGTGGACGGATTGATTCTGAATGATTTCATGCAGACTTGTCCTAACGCAGAGTGGGGCCGGCGAGTGTTCGAGAACTGGCGCGAGGACATAACCTGGGAGCTGAGTCAGATAGAACGTACTGAGGTTGACGATCGGGTGGTCGATGCCGTAACTGATGGGGCGGTCACAGTTCAGGACATTAAAAGCAAGACCGGGCTGGCAACAAAGGACATTGAACGGGCGGTAGCAACGAAAATGACTGAAGGAGTGTGGGAGTGGGTACGAGAAGGGGGAAAAACGGACGTGGCCCGAGGGACGCGAAGGGCGATAATTCATGTGGTTGGAGAACGAGTTTTCACCTAAAATATCAGCATCAGAATACAAGATATTTATTGGATAGCCGGGATACTAGAAGGTGAAGGGTGCTTTGACTTCAACGGTGGGTATCCGCGTATTCGTCTTCAGATGAACGACGGGGACACGATTAGCCGCGCCGCAGCCATAATGGGGTAAGGAGAGGCATGAGGTGGTTGCGGCCAAGACAGCCCAACCGGGCGGGGCAATACGGCATCTGTGTTACAGGGAAGAATGCGCTTGCTTGGATGCTGACTTTATATGCCCTGATGAGCGCAAGACGGCGACAACAAGGTGAAGTGAATTAGATGGGCGAGCATGCTTGGGATTATTGCGGTCACTGTCAACGCGCTTACGTTAGATGCGGCCAGTGCGGGAATAATTGTTGCAATGGCGGCTATGGTAGAGCTGATGGTAAAGGGCCGTGGAACGGAGATCCCCTAGTCGCTATCTGTGAGGCATGCCCGTCCGCGTACGATAAACAAGCCAATGAGAAACCACCAGACTTTGACCCTGAGTTTATCGCTCAACAAATCGCCCTGGAAAACAGCTGGGTGCTAGAGTGAGTGCTAGAATAGGATTATGTTTGTATTCCTTCAGATCCTTTGCAGTAGATAGGGTGTAAGCAATCCCGCTTGCGCCCTTTGCAAAGGAGAATTGTCTTGCAAAGATGGCATCAGGAAGTGCCGCTAATGCTCAGGCGGCAGCGGTTTGAGGTGTCTAAGCATTGGGATCGAACTACTGGTGAGATATTTCAGTGCAATTGCCTTGAGGGGATCGGGACAATGCGAAAGCACCGGCCAAATGAGAGTTGCAATACCTGCTCGCTTTGTGATGTCCATCGTTATTATAAACGTTTGGCAAGGCGTCAGGAACGGCGAAAGTTAAAGCGAATCACCGATCCGGCGGAGTTCTTTCGACGCGGCCAATACTTTTAGAATAAGCCAAATAAGCACTTAAAAAGGTGAACAAAGGGCGAACAAAACAGGCAATTTATTTGCCGAATGCGCTTGACAAAGTGCTGCACCTAGTTTACTGTCTCAGCATTGAAAAGGAGATAAGAAAATGACCAAGAAAATCCTGGGATACAACATTCTCGGCCAGCCCATGTTTGAGCAAGCGGATGGCACAGTATCTACCGCTCGTACACTTACCGCTGTGGAAAAACGCGATATTCGGTATCGCGAGGAAATGAGGCGTTTTGAATGGCCAGGCGACGAACATTTTTTTGCGCCGCTCGCTAGTGAGAGGCTGATTGAAATATATAGGGGAGTGGAAGCCGCCCATCCTGGCGGCGGGTGGAAGATGCAATGGGTCGTCACTATGAAGGGTGGCCAGGGGATTCCGGCCAATTGCTATTACCCGCCTAACGACGGTCCGGCCACAGCTGTTTTCGCGGATGGCTCCAGTAGCACGGACTGGGAAGCGTAGAGAAAGGGAGATTACAAATTCCGAGGCTGATTGGCTTCGTTGGCCAATATATCGGACGAGCGAACTAATGTCCACCAAACACACTCGCATATCAGTAATCGTAACGGAGAGAGAGAGCAAGTCTCTCCTCCGTGAGTGTCGAAACGGCGAAACCTTACCGGCCTTGATTCGCCGCAAGTTAAATCTTGTGCCTCTCAAACAGGGACCTCCGAAGGGCAACAAGAACGCTGCCAAGAAATAGATACTTCTTTCCCGCCTTAAAACGTAAATCCTCCAATTAGCCTACTCTCTTACTAGGGCGCGCAGCCCTATCTTGTGTTCCTTTCATGCACCGAGTGGCCTTCGTTTGGAAGTCGGGGGCACTTCAACCTATCTGCGAGGGCCAACCATATGCTAGGCAAGGAGCCAGCAGTCTTAGCACTGACGGAAAGGACGACTAAGGGCTTTGTCTACGCCCCAATGAGCAATTCTCCATTCAATTGTCCCTCGCGAGACATGAAAATAGTTGCCCCACCCCGCGAGCGTCCGTGTTTCACCGTTGAACGTGATAAGTCGATTGTTAGATTTATTATTAGACTGCTCTTGCCATGTAGCCCATTTACAATTATCAGGCGAGTAGCCCAAGTGGTTGTTCTTGCGCTCAAGGGTATGAGTTGGAGAAGGGCGCGGCCCCATGTCTTGGAAAAACGCCTCAAACGAGTTTCGCCATTCATCACAGACGCTAATACCGCGTCCGCCATAACGTGCAAACGCATGATTGTTCGGATTAAGACATCGATCTCTCAGTTGATTCCACACCCAATATTCAGGAGCCTTGCTCATATTGTGGGTCCGATTCTTGGGCGGGCCTTGTCGGAGACACCCACAAGATTTAGTTATGCCAGTTTGCAGTTTATAGGAGTTAACCGTGGTGGTAGTTCCGCAGTCGCATGTACAGAGCCATTGGGTGCGCTTGTTGATTATACAAAAACTAACAGCAGTCAAGCGGCCGAATCGTTTTCCCGTGATATTGTTAAGTTTAGTCATGGCGTGAATCTCCTGAATAGATTTGCGTCGTGGTTAGGCTCGTCCGTTGCTTATAACAACGTTCGAGCCGTTTCTATTTTAACATAGAAAAGGAGTTAGCTTACATGGTTGGAAAAGAGCCGGCAGTGGTTTTTGGAGCGATTTCTGAATTACTGAGACAGCTAATCCCAATGTTGATCGTCTTTGGGTTTATTAACTGGACAGATGTTCAGATAGGTGCCGTATTTTCGTTTTCTAGTGCGGTAATTGCCGTGCTAACCGTTTTGCTTACTCGTGCCGCCAGTGTATCCACAGAGACAGCTAACAAGCAGATCGAGGTGGCGGTGAAGCAGCCGATAGGGACGCCGGTGGAAAAGGTAATTGAGATAGCCAAGGAGACTTAATGCAGCGTCGGCACGTCATTTCTTTAATCCTGGTTCTTTCGCTTGCTTGTCTGGCGCCGAAGTGTGGATCAAACAAAGTCCGGGAAGCCAGTAAAGCAAGTGACAGGATTGCCACTCTGATTGGCTCCATGATCGATCTCAAAAGGGATTTGGGAGTGATAGGCCCGCAGGGCGGGGGGATCAGTCCGGCAGAAGAACTGAAGCTAACTGAGTGGTTGTTGAAGGTAAATACTGCGACAAAGCAGTTTACAGCGAAGGCCAGAACGCTTTCTGAGGATTCTCCGACTACCAAGCTGGAGCTGGCGAGCGCGTTTAATTCAGTGACCACGGCGGTAAATAGTTTGAGCAATCAGGCGATCTTCCCGATCAGGAATCCAGAAGCGAAAGCGAAGTTTCTAGCTTTGTTGAACAGTGTAAATGCCAGTATCCAGATCATTGATACGGCTTTAAGGAGTTGAGATGGCTGACTGGGTGATATTGGGGCCGATGTTGGCCAAGATTTTAGCGGACTTCATTGCTGCCGAACGATCTCGATCTGGCTTGAGTACCCAAGAAATATTCGAGCGAGCAGGGCGTCAACTAGATCAAAACGAAGTCAAGCTTCTTGAAGATCTTGAACGGTTACAGGGAGCCGAGGAACCAACTGAGTAATGGCGTGGATTGATTTAAACATGAGATTCGGTCCTTGGATGCTCACAGACGAACCAGCGTTAGAGCCTGGTCCTCAAGAAGTAAATGTAGGGCAACAAATTCCAATGCATCGGCGGATTGGGGATTTAATTACCGAAGCCAAGCAGAAAACCTCACTTGATAACCGTTGGAAACCCATCGTTGAGCAGCTTACCCGGGCAGGCGCCGGAGCGTGGGAGGTTGAAGGAGATTGAAATGAGCGCAGAATTAGGTACGTCAAGCAGTCTTAATTATATTTCCTCTAATAGCCCCAACTCGGCTACGTTTAACGGTTATTCCTGTTCACTATGCGGCGTGTGGGTGGTTTCTGGATTTCTACACACATGCGTATTAATTACGTCAACCCAGTGGTTGTTTTGCAGTCGCTGTGGAGCGTATTACTTGGACTCGCATGTTTGCTTGTCACCATCACTTGCGATAGATCGAACGCTTCATAAGTGCCCTTGTTGTGATGGTTGGGGTGAACGTTCACTTGAGGAACAAAAGCGAACGTGTAAATCATGCAATGGCACAGGCGTGCTATGGAGTTAAGTTATGAACCTCACCGACAAGCTTTCTGACGTGGTGCCGTGGGTGAAGTCAGAAGCTAATCCAAAACAGAAGGTAATCCCGACACACATGAGTTATCTACAGGACGAACTCGACTCGTTTGATAAAACTCTTTCTCTACTGGAAGAGAAGTTAAATCCGGTGCTGAGTCCAAAGCTTGACGATGCACCAATCACCCATGCCTCGGATCCGGTGCCGGTCGTTCCCTTTGCGGCGTCGGTGCAGGAGAAAGCTTGGGCGTTGAAGCAACTCAGAGCGCGGGTAGAGGCTTTGAGTAAGCGGATTGAAATTTAGGGGTTTGGCGGTGTCTTTGTGAATCTTGGCAACTAGATTCGGGTAAGGAGCAGGGATGCCGCCAAAGCAAGTTTGGCGATAACTCTCCACTGGTAGCCGGGGAGCGTAGAACTTAGATCAGCTATTTGGATAGTCGGTTGATCTCCGCACGCTTCATCATTCCTTTCGACCAAGAACACCGGAGAAGGTGGAACGGTTATCGCCAAAGATATTTCGGGGATGCGCCGAGATCGGGAGGGGCTAAGCGAAAAGCCTCTTGATTATACGGGAGACATCGCATCCCCGTCCAGAATTCGCGGGGGCTATAGGAGAGGAGCACATCGGGGAGACGGGGAGATTTCCAAATGTGTTTATCGGTAGTTCCCGCGGATGATTCACCAAACAGCCCAGTTGAAGGTGAACGTGATTGAAACTAAAGAGCAGGCTCAGGGAGATCCTTACGGCACCCGCATTGGGCCCGTCAGAAATTATTTTGGGATGTACCACAGCAGCCTATGGCCTCGGCTTATTGCTTCCGGCGGCGGAATTCACGCAGGCCGTAAATATGGCAACGTTCAGCGAACCCATCTGGGGAGTGATTTTTTTGACTGTGGGACTGACAAGGGTATTGAGTGTGTGTGCAGGCCACTATCCCGGCAGAGTGATCCTGACAATGTTGTCCATCGGACTTTGGGTGTATCTATGGGGCTCCTTTCTTGCCGCCAGTTCGTGGGCATCATGGACACCCCGCGTATGCGTCCTTTTTTCTTGGATACTCGCCGAGTCGTGGACGTTATTTCGAATCAGCAGGGAATAAGGATGCCGCCTGTATATCTGCTGGCAGCGGTGGGGTCAACAATCTTTCTTTTGATTTCCGGCGACTGGTGGGGAGAAATCAGAGGGGCGGTTGCTATTGCTATTCCTTTAATTCTCTATATTTTACGTGAGCGGGCCCGACAGAAACGGAATTCACAGATGGAGCAGTTGCAGACTACGGACTCGTACTTAAAGCTGACGGGCGACAGAGAAAGGAGACTGGAAGAGCGGGAGAGTCGTTTAAGAGAAGATGAACGAGAGTTTTTCTTACAGCAATTGGCGATCTCGCGTTCGCGCAGTCACGTACTGGCGGGTGGTTACATGGCGATGGAACTAGCTTGTGATCGGTTGATCGAAGTCTTGAGGGAGCATGAGATTGAGATACCGAATGAGATCATGGCCCAGCGGACTCGAGGACGGGTATTGAATCAATTGCAAGTCCTGGAAGAGAAAGAAGTCAATCTTCACAACACGGATCCACAGAAAGGACACTAATTATGCAGAATGAAGAAGAAGTTAAGCCCGAATCAGAAACATCTGAAGAGAGTGAAGCGGTGCCGACAGAAGGAGCAGAAGGCGAAGCGGCTGAAGCAGAAGCCAGTGAAACGAGTGAATGAAACTTAGCCTGGTCGCAGTTTGCTGTTTGTTCTTGGGGATGATGATTTCGTTTTCGTCCTCGGCCCAAGATCCGTGTGTTTGTCCTTGCCCGACGCCAAGTCCTACGCCCACCAGTACGCCTACGCCAACGGCAACTTCTACTCCAACTCCTACTCCTACGCCAACACCGACTCCCACCAGTACGCCCACCCCAACACCTACGCCGGAACCGATAGGCGGGGCGATTTACTACGTCTCGCCTACTGGTAACGACTCTAACTCAGGAGATTTATCGCGGCCGTTCAGGACGATAGCCAAAGGGATCTCCGCGGCTCGAGCCGGGGACGCGGTGTATGTTCGTGAAGGGGTTTATACAGAGAACGTCTCGGTGACCAAGAGCGGCACACCTACACAGAGAGTCCTGATAGCGAACTATCCGGGTGAGCGGCCGATTCTTCGTGGACTACAGCGGTTTGTATTTAATTACGTAACCTGGCGGGGAGTGCACCTGACCTGGAATACGGGAGGGTATTCCGATCACATGGTGAAGTTTGTCGGCGGGACAGGATGGATCTTGGAGCAGACGGAAGTGTTTGGAGCGCGTTCGTTTGCGAACATCTTAGTCGCGACTCGCCCGAGTGATTGGGTGATCAGAAATAACTGGATCTACGACACCTGGGGTGGTGAGTCAAACATCTTTCGGTCGCACAACTTGTATATCAACACAGAACTGAACGCAGGATCGGGATTGATTGAAGGGAACGTGATCTTTAACGCGCCTCATGGGTGCAATGTGAAATTGGCTGGTCCGGGAGGGCCGGGAGGCGGATCGGCAAACGTGACTGTGAGGTACAACACGATCTACCAGGGGATTCAGCCGGTGTTGATTGGGGATGGATCGAAGAACAACTTAATCGAATACAACATTATTGGCAGAGGGATCAGGCCGGACGGGAAGAGTTACTTACTGCGTCTCTATCAATTAGTTGGAGTCAACAATATCGTCAGAAACAATCTGGGTTTTGACGCTGATATGTGGTGTTCTGACTACAACGGAGGGAACTTTAAATGTTCCGGGGTTGACGGGGGAGGAAATCTATTTCCTCTAGATCCTGACTTTGATTCAACGAGTGTGGGAGGGTTCAGGCCGGGGAATCCTCAGGCTCAGAATTATGGAGCGTTTGCGCCGCGATGAACTGAGTTTTAGATGGCTATTATAGCAACGCATTTGACCACGGACAGAAGTTTAACAGATGGCACGGAATTCACGACTGCCTCGATCTCCCCAGCCTCGAATGCCTTGGTGCTATTGTTGGTTAGAGGGAGGAGATCAAATGGGCTGGGTTCTTCGCCAACAGTTTCTGGTAATGGACTGACGTGGGTGGAGATTGTCTCGGTAGGGTTTGAGTTAGTCAGCACAGGTTGGTGTCGTTTGTCTTTATTTCGGGCTATGGGTGTCTCCCCTTCCTCCGGAACTGTAAGCATCAATTATTCAGGTGGGAATTTAAATTGTTGTTTCTGGTCTATTGTGCAGTTTGAGGGAGTGGACACCTCAGGCACAAATGGCTCTGGGGCGGTAATCCAATCGGCCACCAATGCTCAGGATTCAGGCACTACGTTAACAGTGACTTTAAGTGCGTTCTCTGATCCGGGCAATGCCACTTATGGCGGGTTCTCAATTTCCAAGGCCACTGAAGCGATAAATCCTGGCTCGGGCTTTACTGAGTTTGCTGAGGCACAAGGGACAGGAACGAGCGCGGATTCGGGAACAATCCAGAGTGAGTATTTACTAGGAAATGATACTTCGGTTGACGCGTCATGGGCCACAAGTGCCAATGATTCTGGGGGCATTGCCGTGGAAATTAAGGCGGCACTAGCAGCAGCAGTCCCCTGGGATCGTCCACAACAGTTCAGTCAACTTTTAGCGCAGTGAGAAGAGTATGACAGGCAGAATTTATGCGGCCTCGGCTGAGAATCTCACGCTTGGCACTGGAAATGTTTTGATTGCCCTTCGTACTGCCACGGGAGTGAACGCGGCCTCGATCCTCGGAATCAAGCGGGTAGAGATAGCGCAGAATGGAACGACTACGAGCGCCCAGATTCGGGGGGCGTTTTCTACGCGAAACACTTCTGGGACATTGACTACTACGTCAGTGACGCCAGCAAACCTATCGGTGGTGACAGGACCATCGTCGGGGCTAAGCGGAAACACCAGCGTGATCGGGGCAGCGGCCCGGATTGGGGTGAACTCCTCAGCGGATTCTGGGGGTACTTATACCGATCATCTGCATTTCAATTTTAATAATCTGAATGGGTTTCTTTGGGTACCGACGCCTGAAGAAACAATTCTGGTTCCGCCTGATGTAGTGTGGTGTGTCAGGCTGCTGGCGACTCCGGGTACTACTTCAGGGTGGACAATTCTACTTATCTATCAAGAGCTTAACTAAATGGCGATCTGGCGCGGTCAACCTCCACCTCAACGGCCGCCGCGCAAGATTGCGCCTCTAGTCAGTCAGCCACAGACCTACGAAACTACTGTTTCCGGCTCAGTCTCTAGTTCCGCGTCTCTGGTTGAACAGGTAAATAAGGTTCTGAGTGCGTCGGCAACCTCTTCTGGCGTCTTACTCAGCTCTTTTGCCCGGTCACTTACTGCAACTCTAATTTCAAGTGGGTTATTAGCCTCTCAGGCTCAAAAGCTGTTTGCGGGAGCCCTGTCCCTTGCCGCTGTGGTGAGCTTTGTTCTTTCTCGTGTTTTTTTAGGGTCAATCTCTTTTGCGGGAACGCTGATTAACCAGTTTCAGCGGTTGTTTGCCGGGTCAATAAGCTCAGCCGGAAGCATTCTTAATTCCATCTCACGGATTGTTAGTGGAACCATTGCTTTAGCGGGTAGTTTGCTGAACTCGATTGCCCGAGTATTCGTCGGCGCTCTGACCTCAGCCGGGGAGCTAACTGCGGTACGAATCATCCTTCTGGCTCTTGCTGGGGTGTTGAGCACAACGGGATCGTTAATCAAGCAAACAGCACGTCTTTTCCAGTCCGCGCTTGATTTCAGTGGGAGTGTAGTTAAGAGTGTTCAGCGAGTGCTCACAGCATCGCTGGCTTCCAGTGGGGTTTTAACAGCGGTTCGGATAATTGTCCTCACAGTCTCGGGTACGCTCAGCTCGAGCGGTGCATTACTCGGAACGGTCGGGAAATACCTTTCATCGGCCATTGATTCGGTTGGCGCCATCTCTAAGGCTGTGGCGCGTCTGCTTACTGCGTCTCTAGCATCTTCGGGCGCAGTAGCGAATATTCGAACAGTGCTCTTGGCCTTAAGTGGAACTCTTACGTCGGCTGGGAGTTTGATTCGTTCGGCACTCAAGAGCTTCACGTCGAGTGTGAGTTCCAGCGGTGTGCTGGAAGTTCTACGAATAGTTTATTTGAGCATTTCAGGGACTATTGCATCCAGTGCAACATTAGTTAAATTTGCGGGTCAGGCACTCACGGCAAGTATTACTCCTACGGCCACACTGGAAAACATAAAGACAGTTTTACTGGCTTTGAGTGGCGCGTTGACCTCGGCGGGAAGTGTTCTTAAAAGCACACTTCGAAATCTCTCGGCCTCTCTTTCTTCGAGTGGTGCTTTAGCGAATCTTCGTACTGCTGTGCTGAGCGTGGCAGGTTCGGTTTCCTCAACGGGGTCTCTTCTGAAGATGGTGGGTCGAGCCTTCGGTGCGGCGCTAGCTCTGAGTGCCACGCTGGATGTTCTCCGGTTAATAGTCAGGGTATTCAGTGGAACTTTAACGAGTAGTGGAACGCTGATTCAAAGCTTGCTGCGAGCATTTACGGCCTCGCTCAGCAGTGCTGGAACCTTAACTAAATCCCTGCTCCGAGCTTTCGCTGGAGTGATTGCTTCAAGTGGCGCACTGACTCAGATAAAACTGGTTCTCTTAGCGGTGAGTGGAGCGATTGTTTCGGCTGGGAGTTTGCTGAACACTTCAGTGAAGACGTTCAGTGCTCAGATTAGCTCAGCAGGACAGATTCTAAAACACGGTTCCAGATTGATCAGTGGCTCTATGGCGTCTTCGGGGGCGATTAGCCAGGTACGAATGGTGTTCTTGGCGCTGGTCGCTTCTCTCGCTTCAGCGGGCAGCACGTCTTTGTCGGTTGGAAAGTTTTTTGTCGGCCAGCTTACTTCTGTGGGTGCTCTTTTGAAGTCGTTGGCGGTTCGGTTTGTCGGAGTTATCGGCAGTAGCGGTCTTGCTCTATTGGAGATCGTTGGAGTGGTCCCGTCGATTCAGCGGACGGTGATAGTCCTGAGGGATCTCAGACAGACTGCGGTTAAGGCAGTTAGTCGAACATTTAAGTTGGAAAATCGTGGAATAATGCGAGTGAGAGAAGATCCGCGCTCGACGCTGATCGAAGAAGACGATAGAGACGTGGAGGTTTGAAACATGACTGTAGGAAGCATTGCACCGGGGGGCGCAGTGGCTATGAGGGTGCTCAGGGGCGGAAGCTATTCAGCCGTTCCTCCGAAGGAATTGGGGATTCTAGCAATCCTCTGGTATGGGTTGCCACGTCCTGGGCTTACTGGAGACGTTTTCTGGTGGAAGTGCCGGAATCTCCCGCATCTCTGGCGGGGTTTGTGGCGCCTCGTAGTAGCTCGATTCTTCAATTTATCTTACCACTATGGCCAACTCTCACTCGTTAAAGTTAACTCTCAGGGACAGGCAACGGACTACGGTTTAGTGAGCCTCCGGGTGGTCACGACAGCGGGAGTGAACTTTCTGGTTGACGCGCTTCAGGGAACGGTTGAGCCGGAGATCTTGAAGTATCACGGTTTGGGTACTGGGGCGAATGCTGAAGCTGTGGGCGATACGGCCTTACAAACCGAGTTGAGTACACAATACAACCCAAACGATACTCGGGCCACGGGATCGCTGACTGAGGGAGCCAGTGCGAACATCTTTCGAACGGTAGGGACAAACACTGTGGATGCCTCTGCGGCGGTGACGGAGCATGGAATCCTCAGCCAAGCGGCAACAGGCGGCGGGACGCTCTTGGATCGTTCTGTCTTCTCAGTGATCAACCTGGCTAACGGCGACAGTCTTCAAAGCACTTATGATTTGACTTTGTCGAGTGGGGGTTGACCTTTCCTCATTGCCCTACATGCCAGTGTTTTACCGGAGTGAATCTTAGTAAATGATAGTCTCACGATTTGTTAAGAATCCGAACTCCAAGCTGGATTACTCTCTTAACTGGGATGATTGGCTTGGGGCGAACACGATTACTGCGTCGAGTTGGGCCCCTTCTGTTCCAGTGGGACTTACGGAGCACTCTGACGGATTCGCCGGTGACGTAACGACGGTAAGAGTATCCGGTGGGACAAGCGGGCAGAATTACAAGTTGATCAACTCTATTACCGCTTCGAATGGTGAGCAGGAGGAGCGTTCTATCCTGGTTAAAGTCCGATAAGATGTGTTCAGAGCGAGTGACCATGACAAAATGGTGCTCCGGGTGAGCGGTAAGAAGGGGAGTTGTGGCCACGGAATCTATCCTCGAGAGTTATTCTGGAGAATCGAGCAGAGAGACTTAAAAGAGTTGTATGGCAAGCACGAGCTGAGTTTCTGGGAAAGGATCAAGGCGTGGTTTAGAAAGTGACACGATTATTGCTTTACCCGATCTTGTCGATTTCCTTTCTGGCTTGCGCTCAACCACGTTCTTTACACTTTCTGATGTTTGGCATTTCAGGATTGATAAGCTGGCAGTTCGTCGAGTATTCGTTTCACCGCTTCATATTTCACAACGAGAAGCTGGGCCAGTGGGCGAACAACATGCTCTACAACCATCGAGAGCATCACCGCCACCCAAACCACAAGGAGCATTTATTCCTTCCGCTCAAGCTTACATTGCCAGTCTCAAGCGTTCTCGTCCTGACTCTTATCTTATTGACAGGTAAAGAGATAGCCGCATGTTTCTACTTTGGATTGTTGCTTGGATATTTTGGGTATGAATTGATTCACTTCAAGGCGCACTATGGAAAGCCGAGTAGGAGGCAACCATGGAGGTTCTTGAGAGACTATCATTTAAGACACCACCACTTTGATGAGAGTAAAAGGTTTGGGGTGAGCAGTCCCTTAGTCGATTTAATCTTCAGCACATTTAGGTGATAATGCCCGCATGAGCGTAGTTACCAGCATTATTTTGACTTGCGATTTGGGGGAGGAGCAAGGGGATGATGTCTTTCCGCCAATTGATGAAATAAATGCGTGGTTGATGGCTAAGGATTATGGAAAGCTGGAGCATTTAAATGGGCATGCCCAACAGGTTAAAGAACGTGGGGTTTGGGTTAATGAAGTTAACGACAGAAAAAAGGCAAATCTTTCTCGATGAATTAGCGGCTGGAAATAGTGTGACTTCCGGGGCACGGCTGATTAGTGTATCCACTGTTGCTCTCTACAAATTGCGGCACAATGATGCTGAATTTGCGAGTAAATGGGCTGAGGCGTTGGAGAGCGGAACGGACATTCTCGAGGACGAGGCTGTAAGGCGAGCGAAGGATGGCAGCGACACTCTATTGATATTTCTATTGAAGGGTCGCCGGCCGGCCAAGTATCGTGAACACGTACGCGTAACAGTTACCGAAGTGGATAAGATGATTGATATGGCGTGCGAAGAACACAACCTACCTTTACCCGAAACCTTTGGTGGTGAGCCATTGAATGAGCCAGAGATGTGAGTATCCAGTTAGGCCCAGACTTAAACAAATGGCCAGACGCAATCAGGAAGAGATATCAGGAACGGCGTCTGCGAGCGAGGCAGTCAACTGAGCATCGGATCACGGTTGGCAATTTAACCCTTCCTGCTCCTCACCCCAGTCAACAGTACGTATTGAACGCCGAGCGACGGTGGAATATTTTATGCTGTGGGCGTCGTTGGGGGAAAACTACCATTGCGATTGACAGATTAGTTCGTCCGGCAATGGAGGGCTACCCAGTTGCCTACTTCTCACCTTATTACAAAATGCTCACTGATGTCTGGCGCGAAATGAAGCACATTCTTTTGCCAGCGACGGCTCGCAAGAGCGATCAGGAGCACAGAATTGAACTCACTACTGGTGGCATAGTCGATATGTGGTCTCTTGATAATGCTGATGCTGTAAGAGGTAGAAAATATAAGCGGGTAGTAGTGGATGAAGCGGCTATGGTGAAAGACCTGGAAAATGCTTTTCAGGCAGTGATTCGCCCTACACTTACTGACTATGAGGGTGATGCGTGGTTTCCTTCGACGCCCAAGGGAATGGGGTATTTCAAGATGCTGTTTGATAAGGGTCAGGATCAGGCAAAACCAGACTGGGTATCATGGCGGATTCCGACTAGTGAGAGCCCTTACATTACCGCAGGAGAAATTGAGAGCGCCAAGCGGGAGTTGCCAGAACGCATCTTTGCTCAGGAATACTTAGCGGAATTCCTTGACGATGGTGGTGGGGTGTTTCGCAAGGTGCAAGAAGCGGCGACCGCCAATCAAATCGAGTATGGACTTGAAGGCCATGATTATTTGATTGGAGCGGACTGGGGCAAGTATCAAGACTTTACCGTCTTAACAGTCCTCGACACCCTGACAAAAGAAGTGGTGAAAATCGACAGGTTCAATCAGATCGATTATGCAGTTCAGATTTCCAGGCTGACGGCTTTATGTGGGCGCTTTCGCACCAAGTCAATCATTCCTGAGCGAAACTCAATGGGTGAACCGCTAATTGAGCAGCTCCAGAGGGAAGGATATTCAGTTCACCCCTTTACCACAACGAATGCGAGTAAGGCTGAGGCGATAGATGCCCTGGCTTTGGCTTTCGAGCGGGGAGAATTGAAGATCCCTAATGATCCAGTGTTAATTGCTGAATTGCTCGCTTATGACGCGGAGCGATTGCCGAGTGGGATGTTGAGGTATGGAGCGCCGGCCAGGATGCACGACGACTGTGTGATGAGTTTGGCGCTGGCATGGAGTGGTGTTTCTCAGCAGCTTGTTAAGGTAAAACCGTTTTCGATTCCCCAGCGAAATCCCTGGTTAATAAAATAAATTCTCATCTAATGCTATTGCTTATGTGTGGCTCCGCCCAAACTAACTCAACCCTCTGGTAACTTCTCCGAACTGGGCCGCACCGGGCTCTTCGAACATTCCGGCTACATTAGAGAAGAGTTCCTTCGCGAGCTATCCGGCACACGCTGGAATCGTGTGGTCAGGGAAATGCTGGCGAATGATCCAGTGATCAATGCCATGTTTTTCGTTATTGAGATGCTGGTAAGACAAGTTGAATGGGAAGTAGAACCTGCTTCAGATGCTAACGAAGATCAGCAAACAGCTGAGTTTTTCAAGGAATGTCTGTTCCAGGACATGTCTACTTCGTGGGCTGAAAGTTTAGCTGAAATTCTTTCGTTCCTGCCGTGGGGATGGGCCTATCATGAAGTGGTTTACAAGCGGCGGGGAGGTGAATCCAGAGATCCTGCTATTAATTCCAGGTTCACTGATGGGCGCATTGGCTGGCGGAAATGGCCCATTCGTGCTCAGGAATCACGTGAGCGCTGGTTGTTAGATGATAACGGCGGGATTCAAGCGCTAATTCAGCGTCCGGCCCCGCAATACAGGGAAATCATTGTCCCAATAGAGAAATCGCTGCTATTTCGCACAACTAGTCATAAGAACAACCCTGAGGGCAAATCCTTGCTAAGGGCATGTTATCGACCCTGGTATTTCAGGCAGAAGGTAGAGAATTTTGAAGGGATTGGGATTGAGCGGGACCTTGCTGGCCTTCCGCTGATGGCCATTCCTGCCCAGTACCTTAGCGAAAATGCTTCTCCTAGCGAACAGGCACTGGCAACTTATTGCAAGGAACTGGTTACAGCGGTGCGAAATGACGAGCAGGCAGGTTTATTGATTCCTTCTGATGTCTATCCAGAGACGAGTATCCCGCAGTTTAGTTTTAATTTAGCGGGAACGGGTAGTCGGCGACTGTTTGATACTGACAAAGTTATTGCCCGGAAGAACCAGGAAATTCTGATGAGGCTGTTGGCGGATTTTATTATTTTAGGGCATGAGCAAGTTGGATCATTTGCGCTATCAAGTAATAAAACCAATATGTTTGGTACGGCTTTAGGCGCTTGGTTGGAGTCTATTTCTGAGGTAATCAATCGCTACGCCATTCCTCGTCTCGGGAAGTTAAATGGGATGCCGGCAGAGAGTATGCCCAAACTCAAGCACCAGGACATTGAGTCAATCGATCTAGGTGAGTTGGGCGAGTTCATTAAGAATCTTTCTGGTGCTGGGGTCCGAATCACGCCGGACATGGCCGCATTTGCGGTCGAACAAGCGAAAATGCCCGTTCCTGATGATCACAACGAATTGATAGGTGAGGTGCAAGAAGAGTCAGAAGACGACGAAGAAACGTAAATCCTGATAGTAGCGTAAGTTTAACCCGATGAAGACCCACCACCGCATACTTGATTTCTACGCAACTAAATCCTGGGCCATCCTTGAAGAGAACCTTCAGGAAATGTTTGGGATCTACCAGAGCGCCTTGGAACGGAAGGCCTTGGATCTTGAGTTTGACCCAGAGGCGCTGGCCGCGAAGGTGGGGCGGCCTCTTGATAATAGCCGCCGTGTTTCGTTGCGTGATGGCGTAGCTGTTATTCCAATCTCTGGCCCGATCTTTCGTTATGCGAATCTATTTACTCAGATCAGTGGTGCTACCTCGATTGAGGTTCTGGCTACGGATTTCCGCCAAGCACTTGATGATCGAGCAGTGAAAGCCATCGTTCTTGATGTCAACAGCCCTGGCGGCGAGGTGGATGGTACGTCTGAATTCGCTCAGCATGTATTTAATGCTCGTGGCGAGAAACCAATAGTTGCCTATGTCGGCCACTTAGGAGCTAGTGCTGCGTATTGGATAGCCAGTGCTGCTGATGAGATCGTGGCCGCTGATACTGCCCCGCTGGGCTCAATTGGTGTAGTAGGGACAGTGTACGTTCACAAGGACAAAAACCGCTTGGAGTTCGTTTCGTCACAGTCACCGAACAAGCGACCGGATCCAACCACTGAATCAGGTCGTTCACTATTTCAGTCTCATGTTGATGCTTTAGCCGATGTATTTATTGAAACAGTGGCCCGGAATCGCAACCTTTCGGCTGATGACGTTATCAGCAACGGGGGTGCGGGCGGGCTGAAAGTGGGTCGCCATGCCGTTACTGCTGGTCTTGCCGACCGGGTAGGCACTCTTGAGGGAGTCATTAGCGAGTTAGCCTCTGGAACATGGAAGAAAAACGTAAGTGATGAGGCTATGGTAAATACTTTAGGCGAGGCCATTATCACTGAGGTGATAGAAATCACGCCGCCACTAATTGGAGGAGTCGAAACAATGCCAGAAAAAGAAAAACCCGCGGCCGAAGAAACGCCGGCACAGGATGCACAGCAAGTCGCTGAGTTGCAGGCGAAACTATCTGAGGCTGAAGCAGAGGCTGAAGAACACCGCCAAGCGGCGGAAACTGCCCAAGCGGAGGCAGACATAGCCAAGAAGGAAGTCCAGGCTGCTGTTGAACGAATAGCCGCATTGGAGAAGAACGCTCGTCAGACCCGTTTTTCTCAACTGGCTAAGGAATGGATTGGGGAATCGGACAAGCACTTAAGCATGCTTGAATTTCTGGCTACCCAAGCGGAAGCTGGCGAGGATTCCGAACTCTTCCGAGCTTACGTCACCCAGCAAAATGCGATTGCCGAACAGGTAAGGAGTGCCTCTTTATTTGTGGAGGTGGGATCTTCGGCTCCTGCCGAGGGTACGGCGAGTGCGGCGATTAATGCGATGGTGAAGCAATACCGCGAGGCTGATCCCAAAATGACGGAGGCCCAGGCTTTCGCTAAGGTCTGGAGTGAGCATCCAGATTTGCGAATGAAGTACCGCGAAGAAGAGCGGCGAGCAGTTAATTAACTTTTCGATTAGGAAGGAGTTTCTTCACAATGGCCGTAGAAGGCGCACAACCAATCTCAAAAACCTTCAGCGCGGGCGGTACAATTGCGCAATACAAATTCGTCAAAATCTCCGCTAATAACACTGTGGTCGAGTGTTCTGGTGTGACCGATAAGCCAGTTGGGGTTGCGCAAGAGGCAGGGGTCTCTGGTGGAGCTGTCGGTGTCTGCATGGCAGGTATCACGAAGCTCCAGGGTGATGCTAATCTTGCCCCAGGGGATTCTATCGGCACTTCAGTAGATGGTCAGGCAGCAGCGTATACAGCGGCTGACACGACCAAGTATATTGTTGGGCAAGTGTTGATTGACAACAGCGCTGCTGGTGGAATAATCACCGCGGCAATCAATTGCCTGAACTCTCGCACACTTGCGTAATGATTGATGTTCGTTGCCCAGGATGCCGGCGACTGTTATTCAAATGTTCCGAAAAGAACTTAACGGCGACGGTAGAAATCAAATGTCAGAACGCTCGCTGTGGGCGCTTGATAGCGGTACAAAACGCTGACAGTCCAATAACGAGCAATCTTTTCTCAATCACCCCCGAAGGCCAGAACTTTTTAGAGTCCGAGCCTCTTAACTCCAGAGAGGAATTCGGCTCATGCCTCAACCAAGTGCTGGTCAAGTCCATGCCGTAGATGTTCCGCTGACTAATATCAGCACCGCCTACATGCAGGACGACATGCGATTTATCGCAACGAAGGTGTTTCCGATTGTTCCAGTCGAGAAACAGACTGATAAATACTACACCTACACGAAAAATGACTGGTTCCGGGATGAGGCCGAGAAGCGGGCCGACGCTCAGGAATCGGCTGGCTCGGGCTACGGGCTGAGCACCGCAGGTTATTCCTGCGACGTCTTTGCCCTGCATAAAGACATTGGCTCCCAGGCTTTGGCCAACTCTGATCCTGCCATTGATCTTGAGCGGGACGCTACACAGTTTTTAACCCAACGCATGCTGCTACGCCAGGAGATCCAGTGGGTTAGTGACTGCTTTGGTTCCAGCATCTGGGGTACTGATATTACCCCCGCCAATCTGTGGTCGGACTACACTAATGGTAATCCGATTGAAGATGTCGAGACGGGCAAGGAGACAATTTTATCTAGTACCGGGCAAGTGGCAAATACCTTGGTGCTCGGGTACCAGGTTTATCGCAAACTCAAGAACCACCCAACAATCATCGACCGAATCAAATATGTCACCAGCGTTGATGGGCGTGTCATCACTCCCGCTTTGTTAGCGGCGATGTTCGATGTGGAGCGGGTGTTTCTTGCCAGCGCCGTCAAGGCTACAAATGTTGAGGGTGAAACCGCCGCATACGCGTTCACGCATGGCAAGCACGCACTGCTCTGCCATGTGGCCCCAAATCCGGGTCTGTTGGTTCCTTCGGCTGGTTACACATTCACTTGGAACGGTGTGAGTGCGGGATTGGGATCGGAAGTAGCCATTACTCGCTTTGACATGCCACATCTGAAGGCGACTCGAGTGGAGATTGAAACAGCGTTTGATAACAAGATCGTAGGTACGGATCTCGGGTACTTCTTTGCCAGTGTGGTTGCCTAATCATGAAAGAGGCTGAGCTAAGGGCATTCTGCGAGGCGCAGGGTGTTCCTGTAATTGAAGAGGGAGGGCGCTTGCGAGTCATGGATAGGAGTTTATTACCTATGACCCTGCGGGCGCTCTGTAATATGCGGGGATACTTTGAGCCAGCAGAGGATTTATCAATGGAACAGTCTGAAGTTCCTTTAGCAAGAGTCAAGAAACCTGCTGTTAAGAAAAGGGCAAGCAAGAAATGACGCACGTAGTTATTAGAAGCCTTCCCGGGCCAGATGGGGAGATTCCCATCGGTACTAAGGTGGACGCCTCATCCTGGGAACACACTCGACTCTTGGAACGGCAACAATACCTAAAACCGATAACTCACCAAGAACCGCAAACTGAAGTGTCAAGGCGGGCGAGAGTGAAAGCAAGAGATGCCACTGGATGAGAACTTTGCTGAATTATATTTAGAGGCGGAACTGGACTGGAATGCCCAGCCGGCTCTGGGAGAGTTTGAAAAAGTCACTCTCTTGGAACTCGCCTTGGTTGATGGAGCTTATTCGTATTCTTCATTAGGCGCAGCTGTTTATTTAGGTTGGCGGTGGAAACATGCCAAGGCTGTTGAGACTGTTACTGAAGATGGGGAAGACAAGATCTTTGACCACATTACTCAGAAGCTTAGCCAATGGGAATGGGCTGCGAATATTGGGGCACGGGGATTTCCCACGGTGTTTGCGGGAGCAATTTCTGTTGCTGATAAAGATTCACGGCAGTTAGACACAGGTAGGGTTCAATCTGCGTTCAGTGCAAATATGCACTCAATGGATTGAGAGATGGGAATAGATCGCATTCAGATCAGATTGAATGCTTTCAATCGCAAGCGCAAGCGGTATGGAGAAGATGTCTGCGACGTGATTAGTCAGGCGCCATCAACAGATGACTATGGAAACTCAGGGGTGACACCAACAACTCTTGCCTCAAACGTAAAATGCTTTGTCGAGTCCTTAAGCGAAAGAGAACGAGCAATCGGTGGAGGAGATGTGCTGAATGCAACCCATCGGATTACCCTGGAATCAACCGCTGTGACCTTGGGAATTAGGCCAAGTTACAAGCTTCGAGTTCCGGCCCGAGGAAGTGTTCCGGAACTGACTTTTACGAATCCGATTCCGAAGGTGGGTTCATTTAATCCTTTAGTCGAGGTGGTAGCGAGTCTCAGAACACTATGAGCGTGCAGCTTAAAAACTTAGGTCAACTGGATCAGGCCGTAAGGAAATTAAAGGGCATTGCGGTGTTCCAGTTGAACTCTGCGGCCGCAAGTCAGGAGACGCTGGCACGAGAGTTGGCCCCGGTAAGGACAGGGTTTTTAAGAAACAACATTCGGCAGACTGAGCAAGCCGATGATGAGAGTTTGAGATCAGTCGTTGAATCAGGTGCCGAGTATTCGGTTTACGTGGAGTATGGGACGGTGAATGCTGAGGCGCAACCATTCTTCACCCCCGCGTTCGAGAGTGTGAAACGGCAGTTATCGAGATTGAGGAATGTCTTTTAGGTGGCTGATGTCTCAGAGATTCAAGAGGCTAAGAAGTGGATTCGCACTGTGCTACTGTCGAACACGGGCATTACTAACGTTGTTTCGTCTCGTATCTATGCTGATCGTGCGCCTAACCCTCTTACGTTTCCTTTCATCATCTTTAACTACATGGGCGGCCCAGACATCAATGGACTCGGAACGAACAGACAACAAACTCAGCCTTTATTCCAAGTCAGGGTCGTTACTGATGGCGCCCCAGACGCCAATGCCAGACTGGTCGAGAAGCGAATCGATGACGTATTGCAGGCCGCTACTCACAGCGCAAGTGGAGACTTTCTGTTTGCCGCGAGACGAGAGCAGTCCGTGGATCGGGTCGAAGTCGATTCCGAAACAAATCATGTTTACTACAACTTGGGCGGGCTCTATCGCCTGTGGATTCGAAAAACACCATGAATATTAGAGTAATCCGGGCAGCAGATACAGGGAACGAGTTAGACGAGGTGTTCATCACGAACGATGACCCTTATGTGAACCGGGCGATCTATACCAGGCCGGGAGTTTTTGAAGACGGAGAAATTACCGAGGAAGAGCTTAGCGAGCTTGAAGCGTCCCTGAGTGAGTTACCAGCAGCGGAAACAGAGGAGGAGTAATCAATGGGTCGTGCAACCGTAAACCGAGTCGTGCAGGTAGGTGTTGAGACTACGCCTGGAACAGGCGTGGCCGCTAACAAGAGTCTGCCCAGCATGAGCCTGGCGCTCAGCCGCACGATTGAAACCAGAGAATTCCGCTCCCAGGGCTTTAAACCAATTACGGCCCGCCAGATCATCAAAGACTACGGCACAGGGACGATGTCCGGGCCGTTGAACTACACGGAGATCATCTACCCTCTGAATACTCTGGTCACAGGTGTGATCACCACGCCTTCAGGTGGTACTGCTTCTCGTGATCATACTTTTACGCCAGCGGCGACGGGAGCCGATGCGTTCAAGACATTGACCATCGAGGAAGGTGATGCGACTGCCGCAACCCAGATGGTCTATTCGGTCTTTACTGAATTTGGACTCACCACAAACCTCGAAACCGCAGAAGTAACAGGTTCGTTAATTGGCCGCACCCCTACCACTGCATCACTCACTGGCTCGCCCACGGCTATTGCTTTGCTGGTAACGAATATCCGCGAGGCTGATCTGTTCATGGATTCCACTTTTGCAGGTATTGGGACCACGAAGGTGACAGACGCTAAGGCAATTTCATTCTCTATTGCGAATAAGCAGGTGCCAAACTGGGTGCTCAATACCTCCAACACTTCATTTAAAGACACGGTGGAAGTGCCTCCAACCCTGACGTTTTCGTGGACCACTGAGCACAACGCTCAATCACGAACGTTCTATGATGCGTTGTCAACGAACCCGACTCGCTACTTCCGATTGAAACTTACGGGACCGATCATCGAAGGGGCGATTCCTTATAAGTTCCAGTTGGATGTAGGGGCGCAGGTAAACGCCACAGTTCAGGAGGATGTTGATGGCGTGTGGGGTTATCGCTATGATTGTGTGCCGCTCTACACTGCCACCTTTCCGGCATCTTGGGCCGTTCAGGTGACTAATACTTTGACAACGTTGTAAAAATGGAACTCTCGAGCCTTAGTGAGAACATCGTTACGGTTCCTTACACAAGGAACAATCTAACGATCAACATCCAGGTAAACATTGATGCGTTTACGCCTGAATACTTCCGCCAATTAACTGAGAAGTGTCAGAACGTGTTTGCCGAAGAGACGCAGCGCATAAAGGAACGGGAAAAAGTCCTCCAGGTACTAAAACCCTGGCAGCCCGCTTCATCATTTGCGAGTGATGAGCGAATCAGCACGATGGCTGGCCAGTTTAAGGTACTTGTTGCTGGCACGTCTGGCCCAAATGAACCTGCGTGGTTTACCGGGTTATCTCGCGGGCTGGCTGCTTTGCCTGATGGATCTGTCTTGTGGGTGCCTTATATTCCAGTGGATGGAGGAACATTCACTCGTGAGGCTGAACGGATGGAAATTGAGCGACAGACGCACGCAGAGATTCTTTCAGGGGTGGTCAAGGATTGGGATGTTACTGAGGATGGTGCCCCATTGAAACCCAGCAAAGAAGTCTTTTTACGTCTGCCTGTCCGGGTATTGAATGACCTGTGGAACCTATGTTTGGAGGCAGCGCAAACGGTAAAAAAGCCTACAACCGAAGAAACAACTGGGAGCCAGACGACATCCGAGACTACCGACGATGGCTCCTCGGCGCTGCGCGTGGTGGGAGGCCAGAGTATGTAGATGCGCACATGGTGGCCCGCTTTCTGGGCTGTCGGGTATGGGAACTGTCACGCGTGCCGATTCACTATCAGGAAGAGGCCCGCGTGATTTTGCAAGCGCAGTATGGGGCTCGAATGCAGATTGCAAAAGACGCTAAATGCACTCCAGACAAGGTAGTTTTACCGGAGTTTTAAGGAGTGGATGCGTTAAGGAGCGCAGAGATCCCAAAGAAGGCAATGATCAGACTGACTATAACGGCAATCACGCCGAGTGGTAAGCCTCGGGCACCTTCGCTGCAATAAGCGATTTGAAGTATTTCGAAGGCTTTAAACACGATCAGAAAACATAAAAGAATTCCGATTAAGGCAAGCATGGAGTGAGATTAAGCCAACGTTAGTTAGTAAGCAATAGACAGGTAAACAAAGTGGCAACGGAAATTGGCAGACTGATCGCAGTATTTGAGGCTGACACCTCGAAGTTTACGGCTGCTAGTAAACAGGTCGAGGCCTCAATGAAGCAGACCGCAGACTCTGTGAATGTCAGCCAGAAGAAGATCGGTTCCGGTGAACTGAGTTTGGCCCAACAGTTAAAAGCAGCAGAAAGCTTGCAGAAGCAGAGATCCAAAGCCCTGATCCAGCAGTGGAAAGAACAGGAAAAGGCGGCTTTGCAAGCCGCGTCGGGTACTAAATCCTTCCGTGAAGTCCTTCAAGATTTATCTAATTCCATTGGGCGGGTTCAAAGTCCTCTGAGTAACATTTCTGGTCGTGTTACCTCGTTAAACGGCGCGGCGGATGAACTCACCTCCACCATGAGCACGGCGGGAGTGGCTGTTGTTAGCGCAACTGCAGCGATTGTTGCGGGGGCTGTAGCTGCTGCCGGAGCGATCACTCGGTTAACCCTATCGGCTGCTGAGGCTACCGGCAAGATGCATGATCTTGCTCAGCAAACAGGGTTCTCTGTAGAGACGCTTTCAGCATTAGGCCATGCGGCTGAGACATCTGGGGGCAGTATTGACACGATCTCAGCGTCTCTAGGCATCTTTCAACGGCACATGGAAGAGGCCAACCAGGGAAACCAGGAAGCCCAGCGGTTATTTAAAGCTCTGAATATCGATGTGCGTGATAACGAGAAGGCGTTACGAGATGCGTTTTCTATTCTAAGTAAACTTCCTGCCGGCGCACAGCAAACAGCTTTATCTCTGAAGCTTTTTGGGCGGTCCGGGCGCGAAGTCCAAGCAGTCTTTAAAGAGGCCGGTGCCGATCTCGATAAGTTTATAGCTACGTTGAGGGATCGAGGGGTCCTAGTAACGACAGAGATGGCTAAGCGCGGCGATGATCTAAGTGACTCGGTTACTAAGTTGCGCCAAGAGTTTGATGCTCTTAAAAGACAGGTGGGAGAGGAATTCGCTCCGATTATAAGTGAGGCTTTAAGAGAGTTTTCGCGCTGGCTGCGTGACAATCAACAAAGTTTGATTGGTACAGCCCGAGAAGTTGGCAATCTGCTAAGAGAGGTAAAAGGGCTGGCAGATTTCATTTATAGCATTAGCCCTTTACGATTAGAGGTTGAGATAGTGCGGAATATCAAGAATGTTATTCAGGACATTCAGGGCAGTTCCGCACAACCACAAGCCTTTCCCGGGGTACCGGGACCCCCAGCATCACCATCTATCTTCGAGCGGTTTAGAGAATCCATTCGCCGCGGACCACGACCTACTGGTTCCCAGGGCGGATTAGAATTCAACATTCGCACAGAGACTCAGACCAAAGAGCAAGTGGCTGCTATTCGGAAAGCAAACGAAGAGGAAGCCAGGAAAGTCGTAGAGGATCAAAAGAAACTTCAGAAACAGTTGGATAGTTTAAAACGTCCGGCTGGCGGGGGTGGTCGTGGTGGCAAGAGTCCTGCGGAAGCGATTGCGGAGCAGGCTGTTGCAGTAGCCCGGGTTGAATTACGTGGAGCTGAAGAAATCTATCGGGAGACATTGGACACTGAGCGCAGATTCTTTGATCAAAGTCTCTCCAGTCTCAGTACTTATTCACAAGCAAGAATCAATGCGGAAAACGAAAGGTTCAAAAAAGAGAAGGAAGTGTTTGCGGCGGAACAGGAGCTTATTTCCTCAAGTCGCTTACGCCCGGGTGAGCGAGATGTTAAGCAGAAGGATTTAAACCAGCGCATCCAGGCTGCTGAACTCGAGCACGGGCAGCGTTTACGACAAATAGATGATGACACTTATCGCGAGCGACTGGCTAATCAGGAGGACTTCTTTCGGCGCCAACTTGCCCTGCAGCACTCCTCCTTACAGACTCTGGAGTTGCAGTTGAGACGGGCGGTCGAAAGCGGCGAGAGCTCAGCGGTTGAGGCGGAGATTACTCGGTTTACGAAACTGCGAGAAATTCAGCAAACCGAAACTAACAGGATTAATGCTCAGCTTACCCAGGTTAGTCCAACCAGTGAGCGGGCGGCACAACTTCGCGATGACCTAAAACTGCTCCAACAACAAATTGAGAGAGACACAGTCCAGCATTATCAGAATCTTGATACTGCTCGACGCGATGACGTGAATTCGGCACAAAGATATTCAGAGGCGATCCAGCGAATCTATACCGATATAGCTTCAATTAACCGAGAGACATTAACTATTGAACTCCAGGCGTTGGAGGAAAATTCCTTTTTCCGCACTGAAGTGATTCGTCGCAGGGCAGAGCTTGAACGGGCGGCCGAATCGGAACGTTCAAAGATTGCGCTTCAGGAACTTGCTCGCAGGAAGGAACTCATTCGCGTGGAGATCATGGATGAGTACGAGAAGGCGCGGCAGATTATCGCAATTGATCAGCAGATCGATGCTGAGAAACGCAACAGTGTCGCAAGACAGGCGGAGATTACACGACGGGCAATCGAGGAAGAACGAGAGAAATGGCGAGAGTTTGGAGAAGATGTGGCAGGAATTATCTCGGCGGGGATGCGTGGAGGCCTTCAGGGATTACTTGATGAAGTCAAGAGTGTCTTGGATCAGATCTCTGCGGAATTATTGAAGAGTGCGATTGTTAAATTGATCAATCCCAATCTTCCTACTCAGGGAAGCCAGGCAGGGGGGATCATCGGGGCGATCACCAACAAGATTCTTGAAAGTATTGGCTTGGGGCCAAAAACTACGCCTCCGGGAATAATTCGTTCCACTGGTCAAGAAACACGCCCTCGAACCGTAGGGGATGCGCAACAAATTGCCGTGACCAGACAGGTCAGCCAGAGGGTAGATTCCGCGAGCACGACCATAGTCCAGGCTCAATCGAAACAGACTCTAGAGCTGAATCAAGCTCGTGCAAGTCAAACAAATCAATTAGTTTCCCAGCTCCAGATGATGGCAGAGCATATCTGCCAGTGTTCGGCGAAGACTGAATCGCCGGTCAGCGGAATTCTCCAGCGGGCTCTTGGAGGAGTTGCAGACTTGCTCACTCGACCGCGGCGAGTCGGCGGGCCGACGCTGGACACTAGTGCCACTCGACCGCGCAGAGTGGGCCCTGCTGAGGTTGTAGAGGTGGTGCTGCGTGAAGTTGATACTGGCGAAGTTCTGCAAGGAGCGTCTGGAGGTGGGGGCACACGCCCTCGACAAGTCTTTACGCAAACAGGAGTAGAGACACGAGAGCGCCGAGTTGAAGACGCGATTATTAAAACTGGTGATCGAACGGTGGCGAGCGTTGGGCAATTAGGGCAAACAATGGCCCAGCAACTTCAACTAAATGCTCAGACAATCGTTGCCGGGTTGACCCCAAAGAGACAGGGATTCTTCAGTGGGTTATTACAAGCGGCATTGGGAGGTGCTGTTTCTGGGCTAACTGCCGGAATTACTGGAGGCTTGTTCGGTGGGAGTGGAAATCAAGCGGATGAAGGGCCGGCGCAACCTCGGCCTACCACACCTCCCACACTGGGTCAATTCCAGAGACGTGCTAAAGGTGGATCAATCAAAGCTGGGCAGCCTTATATTGTTGGTGAACGGGGCCAGGAATTATTTGTCTCTAATACTGATGGGCGGATAGTGCCCAATAATCAGGTAAATAATTTCTACCAGCAGATTTCTAAGGAAATCACTAAAGAGATTGTTTCTCCCTCTTCAATGCAAGATCGGATGAAGGATCTTCAGCTAAAAGTGTCGATCATGCCTGAAAGAGAGTCGGGTACTAAAGACATTCGGGAACGAATTGAGAGGTCATTAAAAGAACACGTTGCCGAGCGGATGACTATGGTTCCTTCACGTCAGTATGGCGGTCCAGTGTCTGCGGGCCAGTTTTATCGAGTTCACGATGAGGAATATTTTAGTCCAGCGCAATCAGGAACAATTTACAACCAGCAACAAATGTCTGAATTCAACCAGCGTCCCACAGTAGTTGAACAACACATTACAGTGAATGTTCCGGTGGCAGCGTCTAATAACGTGAGTACACCTAAATCGCGGCGACAGTTAGGCGATGAAATTGCCTCTGCCTTACAGAACCTGCAACGTTAAGTCATGCCGATCTCTTATTCATTTGATGAAATTTTCCTGGACCCAAATATCTTTTCTGACGGTTCAGCTACAGGCGGGCCACAGTTTGCCAACACCTTTGCGCGAAATCCACAGACAGGAATCAGAAAGATCAACGTAGGAAGATTTGATTTTCAACAAGTCTGGGATGTGCAGACGGAACTCTTAACGGCTGCTCAATTAGATTACTTTCTTGAGTTCTGGGCTGGGGGATTCGGAAGTGCTTACGGATTCAGGGTGTGGATACCCGCAGACTTCTATGTGATCAATGAAGTGATTGGGACGGGAACCGGATCGCAGACAGTCTTCAACCTGACAAGAAAATACTTGCGGCCGGGAGCCAATCATTCATACACGAGAAGGATCATCAAGCCCGTGGTCAATGCTTTACTTGGCGGGAGTTCGGTAACTCTTTACGAAGCAGATGGCGTTACCCAAAGAGTAATCCCAAGCACAAGGGCAACACCGTTCGGGGTGCCTGCCTTCAGGATCAGAGTGAATAACAGCACGGTGACAAATTACACCGTGGATAACGCCAAAGGCATAGTGACGTTCTCCTCAGCGCCAACAAGTGGGTATTCGATTGATTGGTCAGGCGAGTACGATACGCCGATGGCCTTCAACACAAATTCCATTCAAATGAAACCAAAAGTAGGATCAGATATTCAAGGCATCCAACTTATGGAAATCATGCCCGCGGAATTAAATATTACTTGATTGGGATTACCTTATGCCAAGCGCGGCCATGCTCAACCATCTCGCCGGTCCCACAACTTTTGTTGTCCCCATCTGGAAAATAGTCTCGGTGGAAAGCGAAACCGCGGCGTTCGCCTCGCACACTAGAGATCTAGTCTTTAGCGGCACTACCTACAAAGCTGCTCCCGTAGCTCCGACTCAGATCAGCCAAACCCTCGGAGTGCAACAAGCTAATCACGGTGAACTCTTTGGCGTGTTTGATGACGTGATCTCAGAAGACGAAGTACAGGGCGGCAAGTGGAAGAACGCCTCAATCACCTTTGAGTATATTGTCTACGATCCGGCTACCGGGGCGGCGAGCACGATTGTGACTGATTCAGTAGGAAAGCAGAGAGGGCAGGCGGGTCAGTTTACGATCCAGAATGGGACTTTTACGGTGGAGTTTAAGTCAATTGCTGATCGGCTCCAGCAGGAAATTGGCTCTCTGACTTCTCCAATAGACAGACGCAGGAAGCTCGAGGATTTGGGGATAACCACGACTCCTTACATTTTCGCCCGAACGGTTGCTTCAGTAGTGGATCGAAGAAACTTTACAGTCAATGGGACAGCACAGGCGAATGATTATTTTAGGTATGGCCGATGCAAGTTTACCAGTGGCGCTAATAACAACCTTGAAATGGAGATCAAGGCGAATACAGGGAATACGATAGAGCTTCAATTGCCGATGAGAAGTAATATTTCAAACGGCGATGGTGTGAGTCTTTATGCCGGGTATGACGGATCGATTGAACAAGCTCGCGATAAATTCCCTGGTTCGGTAGATGGGTTTGATGGTGAACCGGATCTGCCTGGACTGCTTCAAGGCATATTGAGATACCCGGAATGAGTGAACTAGCCGAAAAAATAGTTGAAATCGCGAAGACCTGGGAGGGTACCAAATGGCAGCACCAGGGCCGCTTAAAGCAGCACGGAGTTGACTGTGCGGGCTTTATCTCCGAAGTGGCCCGGGAATCAGGAATCGATCATTCGCCTATCCCTGCCGACTATCATCTAAGAGAAAACGGTTCTGAGATGCTTCGCCTGCTTCAGAATCATATGGAGTTTGTCCCGACAGCAGAAATGCAGGCAGGGGATGTATTGGCTTTCTGCGATGAAGCCTGCCGGGAACCAAACATTCCGCGACATCTAGCAATCGTGATGGAGATTACCCCTAAGACTACTTACATAATTCATGCCAGCGAGCACGGAGTTCGTAAGCATAGAATCGACAGCCACTGGCGCCGGCGGATTCACAGCGTATGGAGAGTGCATCAGTAGAAATTGCCACTCAGAAACGAGCGGAACTCGAGCAGGCCATTCGAGAAGAGAAGATCGAATTGCCAGCTGGGATTCTGGTGGCTGCTCTGGTCTCTGCCGGGGTTGCTGCTGCTTCCTACGCGATAAGCTACGCCTTCCAGCCTAAACAACCCCGCCAGGAAGTTGGGAAGCTTACCGGGACTCTTCAGCTTCAGAATTCAGAACAGGGAATCTTTATCCCGGAGATCTATGGAGCGGGCCCAACAGTCAACGTAGTCTCCGGGGTCACTCCTACTTATCAGAATGTCGTAAATGCTTCAGTTGGGTCAGGGGGAGCAATCACCAAGAACGCAGGAGGTAGTGGGGTCTGGAATGCGTTCGCTTCGACTACGGCTAATGTAACAGCAGGGAATGATGCCTTCATTCGCTGGAATGTTGCCGCCGCTCCGGTAGTAATTGGGTTTGGTACTGTTTCCAACCCCTCAAATATCAACCATTTAATGTTCGGTGTACTCTGTAATCTCACCAGTCTGCCAAGTAACACAGTGAAACAGGCAATCCAAATATGGAGTCAGTTGTCCGGTAGTTTGATCTCGACAAATGATGTGGGAAGCTGGACAACCTCGGACACAATCCAGGTGGAGATTCGAGACAATCGGTTTCACGCATATAAGAACTCGGTGGAATTGACTAATGGGGGTTTTGCCGTTCCGGGCTATCCGCTGTGGCCCACGGTGATGATGCACAACATTGGGTCTGGCACTTCTGCTTTAACTATCAAGACAGATAGTGCGATTGGGGATGCTCCTAATCACGGGCGAGGAGGGTGTAAGGTTCCAGCAATCATTATCTGGACTTCAGGGATCAGGAAGCATGTGACTTCAACGCCAGCCCCGGGTCAGGGCGGAGGAAAGGGTGGTGGTGGAGGAGGTGGAGGAAGTACAGTTACTCAGATCACCTACGATATAGACGCGGCTTGCATGTTTGCTAATCGCGGGCCTTACTCACTGATCCGAGAATATGCAAACGCCGATGTGTTAATTGATCAGTATACTGGAACAGCGAACCCCTCGGGAGTTTATGATCCGGGGGTCGGTCCAGATCCGGGCTACGATCCCGGTACACCTCCTGATCCGATTATCGATTACGAGATTCCTATCTTTCGTGTGGATGCGGCAGTTGATTACGATGCTGAAGATGTAGGCACCGGGACTATTCAAGGAGGAGCGTCGCCCTTCGCCTTCTATCCAGGGAATACCGATCAGCAGCCCGATCCGGATATTGAATCAGACGTAGACGCGAAACACGGGGCGGGATCGACGCCTGCTTACCATAATCGTTCTTACATAAAGCATAAAACTCTTTCTCTGTCCCGGTGGTCAGGGATCTTTCCAAACATCACCGGGGTGTTAGAGCATGCCACGCTAAAGACGATGGATGCCATCCTTGCATCGCTGTGTGAACGGGTGAATGTTAAAACGGCTAATGGAGATTATTCGTTTACCGCGCTGTCAGCGATAAAGCCTCGAGGAATGTTGATCGCGGGACGAACGTTTACCCCGGCAGAGATCCTTGGTTCCCCGGATATTCAGTTGGTTTATAACTATTTCGTCACTGAAGTTGAAGGACAATTAAAGGGTTATCTGGAAGGCACTGAACCATCTTTAACGATTGCAGATACAGAGGTGGGGTGGATTGCAGGAGACGCGGAACTGCCTGACGTAATTCCCGAGGTGGAGACCATCCAGGCTTCGGAGATCTCTCTGCCGCGGCAGGTGGATGTCAAATACATTGATCCTGATCATGAGTGGGAGCCAAACACCCAAAGCGCAATCCGCCAGATTACACAAGGAGAAACCAAGCAGTTAGTCGATGTCCAGTTGACTCTGTTGGCAGATGAAGCGCGGGCCGCAGCTCAGAGGAAGTTATACCGCGATTACGTTGGTGGAGCAGTTTATAAATTCACCTTGCCTTGGACCTATCTTTATCTTCATCCGGGATACAAGCTCACGATCAACCGGGCCGAAGGGTTTTCGCATGTAATGAGATTGACTTCGATCACCGGAGGGGTGGGGATCTTGGAGTGTGAGGGCATTGCTCTGGAACCAGCAGTGTTTACTCAACCTGCAACCGGAGTGTTTCCACCAGGCGGTCCTCCGTCTCAACAAGTCCCGGCTTCGACTGTGCTTCAGTTATTTGACACGCCTTTACTTAGAGATGGAGACGAGACGATCAACAACGGGGTAATCAGGTACGCCGGGGGAGTGCCGCGAACTGGAGATAATCAAACGTGGACTGGGTTTATTCTCTACGGAAAGAGACGGGATGAGTACGAGTTCTTTGAAAGCTTTACCGTCCCAGCCACGGTGGGGACGATTGTTTCTGTCTCGGATCTTCATCCCAATCCGGCAGTAGTGGATATTCCCTTTACTGCTGATGCATCTACAGATGTTTGCACCAGCACGGCTCATGAACTGCAGAATGATGATGCGGTGGTGCCTCAGAATACCGGAGGTGGGTTGCCGAGTCCATTGGTAGCGGGAACGACTTATTACGTCCGAGATCGCACCACAAACACGTTTAAGTTAGCAGCAACACTGGGGGGTTCTGCAATCAACCTTACGACCAATGGGACAGGGAGCCATTATCTGAATGTAGGAAAGATCACGGTCGATCTTTATGGGACGGCCGCCACGTTGGTGAGTATCACAAAAGCCGATCTCTTGGCCGGGGAGAATTTGGCAGTGGCCGGGAATATGGTTTTTAACTTCATGACTGCGACTCAAGTCTCGGGCTTCCCGAATCGTTGGGATCTAACCGTCTTGAGAACAGGTCAGAGAGGGACAGACCATTTAACCTCCAGCGTAGCGGCAACGCAGCGGTTTGCTTTTGTAAATGAGGCGATTAAAGCCGTGCCGATGCTGGTCGAGGATGTGAATGATTCGATTGACTACCGAGCAGTGACAGTGGGCCAGTCTCAGGGAGATGCTGCGACTATTACGAACGTCTGGACTGGAAACACGTTAAGAGCCCGCAAGGTGATGGGGATTGTAGTTAATCGAGACGCAAGTGCTGACTTTATGATTCAGTTCATTGGAGACCCAAGACCAAGCGAAGTTCCCGAGGACTATGCAGTTGAAATCTGGAAAGATACTGATAGGTCGAATCCAGCCAACCGGAAACGGATTCTTCCAATCACTTCAGGAACGTCGCATGCAGTCTTGCTGAGAGTGTCGCAGGGCGAGCCACAGATCAGTTAAATGGCGACATATAAGAAAACAAGTGTTTTAAATCGGAATAATCTGATGGGACCGGCCACTGCCGCGTCTTCAGAGTTTATTGATCAGACCTGGACGCGGTTTGATTTTGGGATTCATTGGTCAGGCTCCGATGGCGGGGTGACGGGTCTGGGGAATAGTACGTTTGCTGGCCTGGTTGACAGTGACAGCTTACTCAATGGAAGTCCTACATGGGTGTTTGGATATGACAATCCTTCCAATACACCGGTTTGGGTAAAGTGGGAAGCAGGAACCCGAGCGGGAACCGTGAAAGAAGTTTTCTATAACCACGGTCGATTGATCGCTACTCGGGACAACGTAGATCCCGGGTTTGGATCTATTCACATTCAGGACTCAGACCCTGAGGATGCAGGGCGGCCGGGGCCGAGATACACGATTGCGCTCGCTGGAACAGAATATCGTGTTTATACGCCCCGGCCTGCAGGGTTTGGTGACAAGCCCTATGTAACGATCTCGGCCCCGCTCCTGGGATTTCCTTTCCCTCTCTCACTTGGGATGAAAGCCAGTTCCAATGTCATCATCAGAAATGTAATCTCTGGGGCAGGCGTAATTCCCACGACCATCTATTCCAAGAAACAGCAGATCGAGGATTTCAAGATCGCTGTGACGGTGGATTCAGGGACAGATGTATTTACCGCTACGGCTCATGGATTAGCCAACGACACCGCGATTTGGATTGATGCCAACACTCTGCCCGGGGGTTTAACTGCGGGCGCGGTTTATTGGGTGCGTGATCAAACGTCCAATACTTTTAAAGTAGCAGCCACGCAGGGCGGGGCGGCAGTGAATATCACCTCTAATGGCGCCGATGTGGTAGTGGCTCCGAGACAGGGACTTTTAAATTTGAGGATCTATCAAATCGGGAGGTATCCAGGCGTTGACGGGCTGCCAACTGATGTCACGACACCATCTCTGCTATGACTACATTAACTAAATTCAATCAGGCATACCCAGAGGTTGCCGCCTATTTAAATTCAACTCTGATTCCAGAGATCGAAGCCATCCCAACAGGCGGAGATGTCGCGAGCAATACTGCAACGTCCGTAGTTGATGAATTAGTGTTGTTTGCTGATACCTCTGGAAAGTTGCTTAAACGGGCCACCGGCTCAGGGATCGTCAAGACTGCTAGTGGGGTTTATTCAACGGTTGCCGCACCTTCCGGGGCGATAGTGGGAGATACAGATACCCAGACACTAACGAATAAGACTATTGATGGCGATCTGAATACTCTAGTCGATATAGGCGCCGGCTCCTTAAAGCTTTCCGCTACTGATCGACTTTTAGGAAGGGATACGACTGGGGCTGGAGCCGCAGAAGAATTAACCGTCTCTGGAGGCGTGGAGTTTACCGGAGGTGGCGGAATACAAACTTCGGCTTTCACTGGTGACGTGACTAAAAGTGCGGGGGGCACCGCCCAAACCATTGCGAACGATGCTGTGACGTTTGCGAAAATGCAGAACATCGCCACAGATCGACTGTTAGGCAGGGATACCGCGGCCACAGGCGATGTGGAAGAGTTGACGGTTGGCGGAGGAGTGGAATTCAGCGGAGCAGGTGGGATTCAACGATCCGCTTTGACCGGAGATGTGACGGCCTCAGCTGGAAGCAACTCCACAACGATAGCCAATGATGCGGTTACGTATGCAAAGATTCAAAACGTCTCCGCTACGAATAGAATTCTTGGCCGCGCCACCGCAGGCGCGGGCGACGTGGAAGAGATCACGGTTGGTGGGGACCTCACACAGTCAGGAAGTTCTTTCACCATAGCCAACAACGCAGTTACCCTGGCGAAACTCCAAGACATTACTTCAGATCGATTACTTGGTAGAGACACTACGGGTTCAGGTGATCCGGAACAATTAACTGTCGGAGGTGGAGTGGAATTTACCGGGTCGGGCGGAATCCAGACTTCTGCGTTTACTGGAGACGTAACGAAGTCAGCTGGAGGTACTGCACAGACTATCGCTAACGATGCGGTGACCTACGCCAAGATGCAGAACGTTTCTGCCGCTTCGAAGCTTCTGGGTCGAGGAGATTCAGGCTCAGGTGATCCGCAGGAGCTTACTTTAGGCACGAACCTGTCAATGAGCGGAACCACGCTCAACGCTACGGGCAGTTCTCAAGCGGAGACTATTGTTGGGGCCTATGTTACCAAGCCCCAGATCACTTCCAATCAAAACAATTATTCATTGGGGGCAGGATTAAACTTTCGACTCTCTTCAGACGCGAATAGAAATATCACTGGATTTGCAGCCGGCTCAGACGGAGAAGAAAAGCGGTTGATTAATACCGGATCATTCACTATCGTTTTAACGAACGAAGATTCAGCGAGTTCCGCGGCGAACAGATTGATCACGGGAACGGGAGTGAAGGTTTATTTATTCCCGAACGAAACAGCGACCATGATTTACGACAACACCACAGCAAGATGGAGGCTTTGGGATTAAGTGGGGAAGTATCTAGCGGCGGGAAATATTGTTAAGAGTTCAGCGTTTAGTACGTGGACTGCCCTGTCAAACGCGATAGGTTCAGAGCAGGTCACGCTCTTAGTAGACAGTTCGATCCCTATTACGTCGAACATTACCTTGCCTGCCACGATCTCGCGTCTACTCTTCGTGGAACCTGGGGCATTTGATGTTTCTTCGGGGAACCTATTAACTATTGAATGGGGAGACCGAATCGAAGCAGCTCCTGGTTTGCAGATCTTCAAAGGCACAGCCCTGTCCGCCACTTCTCATCCTGTCAAATTTACTAAAAGCTATCCCGCAACCTTTCATGTTGGTTGGTGGGGAGCCAAAAATGATTATGTTCAATCTACCGACACCGGGACTGATAATTATCCGGCTCTGAGAGCGGTTATTTACTCGATGGAGATGGGTGGAGAGAGTTTTAATCACTATCCCTATACTCGGGGAGGAATCATCCACTTTCTGGCGGGAAATTATTACTCATCAAAGACGTGGGATATTTTGCGTGAGGTAATAATTGAAGGTAAACAAGGGGCGGGATGGTTTGCTGCTAGCCGTCTATATTTTGCCCGGGGGCAGCGTGGGATCGTGCTTCACCGTTATAACACCCACGTTGACGCGACTTCTTCTCCTGGTTATAAGTCAGGTGACTGGTCAATTGTGAAAAACCTGGCGCTGAAAGAAGCTCAGACTGGCACACGCGGACTGGCTCCCAAGCAGGGTGAACTGGATGTTTCAGGAACGACAGTAACATGGAAATCAGCGGTGTGGTCGGGAACGGTCAACACCTCTTCGACTGGGAACACCGTTAATTGGGCTTCAGGGACAAAGTTTGATGAAGCCTGGGTCAACGGCCAGTGGTTAAGGATCAATGGAGTGGATTATGAGTTGAATTATATGAATTCTGACACTCAACTGATCCTAAAAACCTCACCGGGAAATCAGACAGGCGTAACATTTTCCGGCCCTCTCTTTAATACTCGCTGGCCGCGAGGCACGACCATCAAGATCGGCGGAATCGCGACTCCCGGCCGCTTGTCCTGGGTGGTTGAAAGTGTAGCCTCAAAAACTTCCTTAACCATTCAGCAATGGAAAGGGGTGTGCTCCACCAGCGGCACGACGGTGACTCGATTAGCGGGAGTGGTGTTTGATTATCTGGTGGCCGGCTGGGTGATGAATATCAACGGCACGGATTACACAATCTCCTCAATTACCCATGGATCGGAATTAGTATTAACGAGTTCGGCGGGCACTCAAACGGCGAAGGCTTTTACGGTCCGGCCCGGGACGCTGACAAATGCTGAGTATCGGGTGAATCAATATCATGGGATCTCAATCTGGGCCAATAGTTGCCGCATAGAGAACGTAACCGTGGATGGTTGCTCAGGGAATGGGATCAACATCGACACTTCGTTACTTGGAAGAGATGGAAATGAAAATAACGCGAATAATTCTAAAGTAGTAGGGGGCTCGTTTTATTATAACGAAGGGCATGGACTCTACACCAAGGGGAACAACGCCAATAGTTGCTTGTTCATGAACATGGACGTTTCCTTTAGTGGTTCATGGTCTTACTTTGAAGATGGATTTTTAGGAAACAATTACGTTCAGAACCATTGCTCTTCAAGTGCCGGATCGATCTGGGCGAACTCTGTTATAGCCGCAAATGTGTTTTCGGGTAATTACACTGAGGGCGACCAGGCTTCAGCTATCTTCGGTCAATACTCCACGGTGATTGGCGGAGACCTCGGAGCAGACGTGGACAATGCTTCAAATGCTCTGTATTTGCGGGGAAGCACGGGAGGCGGTCTAACGACCCCCATCAGGTCGCGAATGACCGTCGGTGGGAAGCTGATCACCGATGTTGATGGAGCGAATACGGTCGAAGCCTATGTGGGTCAATCGGGGACACGGGGCGGCTTTGGTCTGGGGTCGGCGGACGATGTAACCTGGCCTTCGCCATCGTTGATGCAGGTTTACAACACACTTCAGACAGGTTGGTGGCACTGGCAATATGCTGGCTCAAGTTCATTTGCTTTCCTTGGTTACTCAGGAAGCCAGGCTGCCGAGGGTGGGGGGCATTTATGGTTTCCGCGGGGCTTCTTCTGGGGACTGGGGGGCACGAGAAAGAAATATGAAACAGGTTCAGCAGCTCCCAGCTCGGGCACATGGGCTATCGGTGATGTGGTTTTCAATTCCGCGCCTGTTACTGGAGGGTATATTGGCTGGGTTTGTGTAACCGCCGGGAGTCCGGGAACGTGGGAGCAGTTTGGTTATTTGGTTCCAGCCTTGGTGAATTCTCAGACTGGCACCTCTTATACGATAGCCACTGGAGATCGCGCCAAGCTGGTCACATTATCCAATGCCTCTTCGGTTGCTGTTACCCTTCCCCAGGCAGGGGCGAGTTTCCCTTCTAACTGGTACACAGAAGTTGAGAATCGTGGGGCTGGCGCCGCCACAATTACCCCCACAACATCCACGATAGATGGGGCCAGCTCCCTGGTGCTAACCCAACATCAAGGCGTTAGGATTTTCTCAAACGGCACAAATTACTTTACTCAGCGCGGGATGGGAGGCGGTGGTGGGGCGCCAGTGGGGGCGACTTACATTGTGCAGACTGCCGATGCCACGCTGACGAATGAACAGGCACTGGGGGCATTAACAACAGGTATTCTTAAAAACACAACCTCCACCGGAGTGTTGTCGATTGCCGCGATAGCCGATCTTCCCAATGCGCCGAAAGCCGTGGTGCGCCATAGCGCCAACCAATCCATTAACAACGCCACGCTCACTGCTCTCTCGTTTGACACTGAGGATCAAGACAATGACGCCATACATGACACGGCCACAAATAACGGGCGGCTAACCTGTAAGACCGCAGGGTTTTACTTCATCTTTTTAGTGGTGCAATGGGCTTTTGACCTTCTCGGCCAGCGCCAAGCTATCATTCGAGACACTGGGAGCGCCTATCGAGGGTTCTCTGTTAACGCTGGCTCACAATATGTGCAAGTAACCTACGGGTTCCGTCAAATGTCTGTAGATGATTGGGTAGACTCGGCGGTGTATCAGGACTCAGGCGGATCATTGAATGTGGAAGCGGCCGGATCTTATGCTACGTTGTTTGGGATGGTAAGACTGGGAAATTGAAACAACTAGAATTCAATAAACCAAACGATCTATCTCGGCTCCATGATGAGCTGCTAACCGCTCTCCCAGTATTAGCACCGATTAACGGTGTACCCCAAATGCGCGTCGAAGGGAAAGATCTTCTAATTCGTCTTTTCGTTCCTGATGAGGCCGATGAGTCCGCAATCCAGGTAGTGGTAAATCAACATGTACGTGTTCCGCCCAGTGCACCCCCGGACTTCAGGCAGCTCTGGCAGAACTATGCTCAAGCAGTGCAGAGTGCCTCTAATCTAAATCAATTAAAACAGGCTCTTTTACAAGAAGGGCGATTGTTATTCAAAGAATTGGCAATTTCGCGAGTCAGAGATCTTTAAGAACTTAAAGCACGGTTCTTTGCTAGTCTCAGAGCATGAAGGTCCGCCTTTTCATGCTCCTTCCCCTGCTCTTTCCGCTGCTGCTTTCTCAGTCTCCACAGACAATTAACGTCAATCAAAGTGGGTCTAGCGGGCCTTCTTTAATTATAGAGGTTTTAAAGAACGCTTTTCCATCTTTTTTCATGAATGATCACCCATATCGTCTGTTTACTAACGGAATATTGCCTTGCGAGTTCGGCTTGGCGACATGTACCCGCCTTGTAAAGTCTTCGTATTTCTTTTACTTGATCATTAGTCAATTTGGCGTGGTAATTAGTTTCCCCTCTCTTAATCCAATTAGGGAAACGAGCCAGAAATGCTTCCCCACGCAGAACGAGCTCAGGTCTTCTACGCCAAGGATGTGCATCACCGATTGGGGCTCTCCCTTTAAGGTACATGTCTCGGACATTGTCTTTCACTGTGCCTGGAAATAGATGCTTTGGATTGCAGCAACATGGGTTATCGCAATGGTGGCATATACATATAGCGCCCCAACGACCCGTCACCAGAAAGAATGCCAAACGATGAGCAATGTACTGGCGAGATTGCGCTTGAAAGTTCCCATAGCCCATCGACGTTTTAGCGCGTTTCCATTGCCAGCATTCTCCCTTCGGACCTTGGCCCGGAGATTGATCTATATAACTCCAAAAGCGTTTTATCTCTTGATCGGTAAGTTTAGGCGGATTAGGATTGAATTTAAGCATGATCTAATCTCCGTGATAGATAGATTGTGCCAAAGGCCGTTCAGAACGCTGGCGCGTTCTAGCGGCCTTCTAATTATACCATTTATATTGCCCGTGTGGTCCGTATGGTCCTATTCACAGCAAACTATTGTTGTGTCTATGGGCGGGAACCTACAGGCCGCGTTGGACGCGGCTCGCCCTGGCGATACGATTAACCTCCAGGCAGGAGCAATATTCACCGGAAACTTTACTCTCCCGGTGAAAAATGGAAGTGAGTACATCACCATCAGGAGTTCGCGGGCGAGTGAGTTGCCTGTCGGTCGAATTGGCCCTCAGCACGCTCCTTTGATGCCGAAGATCCGCACTCTAAACACAGAACCAGCGATTAAAACCCTTCCCGGCTCAAGCTACTGGAATTTCGTAGGGATAGAAATAATTGCAGACCCGGCAACGGAAAATTACGGCATCATTTTACTGGGAGATGGTTCGAACGCTCAGAACACACTCTCTCAAGTCCCGCATCACATCACGATAGATCGCTGTTACGTCCACGGCACAAATAAGAACGTCCAAAGAGGGATCGCGGCGAACTCGGCCCACTCAACGGTTATTAATTCTTATATCTCTCAAGTTCACTGGCTGGGTGCCGACACCCAGGCAATTGGAGGCTGGAACGGCCCGGGCCCCTTCTCTATTGTGAACAATTATCTGGAGGCCGCGGGGGAAAACGTGATGTTTGGTGGGGCCGAAGCGGCCATTCCCAACCTAATCCCTTCAGACATTGAGATCATAAACAACCATTTCTTCAAACCGTTAAGCTGGCAGATCGGGCATCCGACCTATGCTGGAAATGCCTGGACAGTAAAGAATCTTTTTGAGTTAAAGAATGCTCAGCGAGTCTTGGTTGATGGAAATTTATTTGAGAACTGCTGGGCACACGCACAGGTTGGATTTGGAATTGTTTTTACTCCGCGAGGGAATGATGGAGCCAATCCCTGGGCGACCGTGAGAGATGTTCAATTCATTAATAATGTGATTAAGAATTCGCAGGGAGGAATGAACTTTCTGGGGCTGGATGAGTATGGTCCTAGCCAGCAACAACAAAACATCTTAGTCAGAAATAATCTGTTTTTGCAAATGGGTGATGGGCCTCTTTTTCAGGTAGGCGGGCCCGTGGCGAATCTGACAATTGATCACAATACCTCAGCCGCAAATAGTGGAAACACTATGACTGCCTACGGGGCAGCCTCAGCTAATTTCCGATTCAGTAATAACATCGTTCAAAAAGGAGCATATGGGTTTATTGGTGACGATGTGGGAAGCGGCACGGCAGCGATCAATCGTTACTTTCCGAGTAGCGTGGTTCAGAAAAATGTCTTTATCGGTGAAGATTGTGCTTATTATCCCCCAGGCAACTTCTGTCCAGCTAACATTTCTCAGGTAGGGTTTGCTGATCAAGTAAATTATTTGCTTTCCCCCTCAAGTCCGTACAAAGGACAAGGAACAGACGGATTAGATTTAGGAAGGGTTTTAGAGCTTCCTGACCCCAGCCCAACGCCCTCACCCACTCCTACCATAGCTCCTACGCCCAGCCCTGCCCCTTTGCCTTCTACCTCCACCGGGGTCTTAAGCTTCACTCTGGTGAACGCTGATACCGACCAGGATCTTTCGGTCTTAACGGATGGGAGCGTGATTAACCTCTCAATTCTCCCAAGTCAGAACTTGAATGTGAGGGCAAATGTAGGTTCAGGAGTTTCCAGCGTCCAATTCTCATTGAATGGGCAGGTGATCCGCACTGAACTTGCGGCGCCTTACGCCCTGGCAGGAGACCAGAACGGAGACTACGATCCCTGGACGCCCGCAATAGGGAATCATACTTTGCTTGCCGTGCCGAACTCCGGCCCATCTCTGTCAATAAGCTTTACAGTCACTCAGGCGAGTCCGACGCCGACGCCAACCCCTACGCCCGTTCCGAGTCCTACACCTTTCTGGTGTGGAGATAATGGGAGGGACAATAGAGTGTCGTGGCCCTCGGGTGAAGCACGCCAGAATGAAGTATTGAATAGACTTTGGTTAAAGAGATGTCGGATGAAGAATCATCTGTCAGGAGCGTGGGCGGAATTTGAGTACGTCAGACCTTAGAGAGCAGGTAAAAACCAACGGCGATCATGATTGCTCCACCGAAGATAAATACAAAGCCAGCCACCAAATTGAATAAATTCACTGTCATTAACCTTCCAGAGAAATACTCAATAGCTCTGCTCTTAATTCTTCTACTCTTGCCCGCTCAATAACCAGTTGACCCGAGCCCAAGCCTTCAGTGTACGTTTTACCAAAAGCGATCAAGGCTTCTAAGTCTTCCCGCGTTAGTGGTTTCGTTGTGTCATACAACGAGAGGAAGCGATTCTGATCGATCATTGTTTCACTCCGCACAGAGAATAAAGTTAGGCTTAACTTGTTTGACGATCCGTCTATGACAGGGCTTAGGAGGATCGATAGGTGGTGGTGGCTCCTTCCCTCTCACTGAGAAGGAAAGTAAAGAGAGGATTAACCAGAAAGTAATTAGCATTTGCTCATTTCCGTTTCTGCAACTCGCGCCAAATCTTTCGCAGTTCAAGAAATAGAATCAGTATGCCACACACCATAATTGTGCTTGCTGCCGCCAAGACAAGTAACACCCTTTCCAGTAACTCAATAATCTGAGCCTGAGTACTAAAGAGATCAACAATAGTCTGTTGGAGAATCATAAAACAATTACCCTAGCGGCGCGGAGACTGCCGATCTTTAGACCGCAGAGGAAGCTCGTAACGATCACTCCCGGGGGATCTTGAAAGACAGGATCAGCCTGAAGCGGGAGGGTTAAGAGAAGGATTAGAAGAAATGGTTTCATTGAGGCTCTTTAATCAGTTGATACTGACACTCTGTAGATAGCACATAGGAGCCGTTGTCTAATCGAATAATCATTAGCCCTGGCGCATCTGCATCGTCTCTCACGACGCGGCCCGTGATGGAATGTGACGTATCGTAGTGAAAACACACCCGGACGGGTTTTCCTAAGAACTTTCCTTGTCGCGGGAATTTAACGGATGAAATCTTTGGTTCAGTCCCCATCCTTCTCTACCTCAGCGGGGAGGGATTCAATTAAGTCCATTACGCGATCAATTGATACTTCCATGGAAGTACGATTAAAATCAATTGCGTCAATTTTCGCCAGACAGCGGGCGCGGAAGGCTTCTACACTTTTTATTAAGCATGGGAGGCAACGCCCTGACCATTCAGTTATTTGTTCAAATGACGGAGCATTGATACCGATGTGCTCAAGACAAGGTGTTCCCAATGCCACCCTTACAGCATTAGCTTTTATTGTTTCATTCTCCTGCTGCAGCGCCAATAAGCGGGCGCGGAAGGCTTTTACTGCGTCTTTACGGGTTTCTCTGAATAGTATAGGTAGCTTAGCCAGAACTTCTGTCGGCCCATCGCTACTATCTAATTCATTCTCCAGGGCTACAGCAATAACTGATATTTGGTTTAAGAATTCCAGCCTCTCTGCCTGCAACTCCAGTAGTTGCCGCTGAGATTCATCCCATCGTAACTCCCACTCGCCCGCTAGTTTGGATTCGTTCTTCAGCAACTCCTCAAGTTTCAGAATACGATGACGCATCCACTGAAATGTTTCTGCTTGATCAAGTCCCATTAGCTTTTTCCTTTTAACCGGATGTCCATTATTTTATCGAGATTCTCGCCCTACCTTTCTGCGTCAACAATAGGTTTTACTCGTAGCCCAGCCAGCTCTAACTCTAACTTGATAGTTGATTCTTGCAGCCACTCCACCATCTCTATAAGTCTCAGGACGGTGGAGGGCTGAGCCGCTTCAATAAACGTGAGTTGTTCTTTAGTTATTGGATTAGGCAGAGGCTCGACGCATGCTAAGACTTCTGGATCAATATTAAGGAGGGAAGTTCGTATCACTGGCAAGAAAACAGGCGTTGCCTTGCTCGCTTTCTCCTTCAACTCTTTTAGTTCTTCTTTAGTAAGTGAGTTCACTTCCCTTCCTCCGGCGGTGGGAGAATTGGCCCGCCAGCCTTGCGTATCGCGGTTAACACGACTTTCTCCATTTGTTCGTGACTCAATTTCAGATCCAACTGGTCATGGATCTTGCGGCATCCTAGGGCGATCATGTAAACATCGTTTCCCTGCATCTTGGCTCGTTTCTTGGAATGGCAAGGATCTATCGGCCCCCAACACTCTCCATGAGGTAATACCGATCTGAACTCGCATCCTGCGCGCCCCGCTCGTTCTAGCCGCGGCTTTAGCCACGACCATACCTCGCGCCAAGTCTTGGTGCGCCGACCGACTTGGTTGACGCCGTTTCGCTGCCGAGGCTTTGTTTGGGTAGGGCGAATCATCGAGAGTATCGGAATCGCTCGCGGCGAGTCTCTTCTTCTTCTGCTTCTGCGGTTTTAATCGCGTCTCGCACTATCGCAGAGAGACGAACATCAATAGGGTCAGGCATCTGCTCTAAAGATTGGAGGAGTTCAATGGCCTGAGAGTAACTTAACAAGATGGTGACGGCTAGATCTGGATATGCGCTTTTCATGGATTCATCAAAGCCTCAAGAAATAAGAACCAGAGTATCGGGACAAGAAAACAAAGTAAGGCTCCGAGAAAGTCTTTCATTCACTTCTCCACGCTTTAGTAAGCCGAGAAACACTCATGGTCCCTAAACTCCGCTTGCTTAAAACATGCCTGCTGACAAATAGAACAAACGAGCATCCGGCGGAGCCTTAATCGATGGGGCTGCCCGCAGCAATCCAGCCAGCCGCACCAGGGATCATCTGTGTCTTGATGAGTCTTGGCTGTCGGGCACCACCTGCGCAATTGAGATACGGCCTCCCTGCTTGCGTATTGTGTCTCCAGTTCATTGTCCATTTCCGCTCTTTATTAGGCGTGATCCTTCTCTCGTTTCTGTTCTACCGTACGGCGCGGTTCACAATAGCGGCTAGCTATGTTCATTAATCTTGCTTCTTCACCAGTTGAGTGCTTCCAGCAGTACATAATCAGGATTGTCTACAGTTGGTTCTGGATGCGGTATTCCAGCGACGATCATCATTCCGCAACTTGGGCAGTGGTACTGGCCTATGGGTTGCCCGAGCAGTTTTTCCGGCTTTTCAGGACAATTGGCACCGCGCTCTGGTGTTGTTTCTTCTGTATTCATTTCTGCCTCACTAACACCAGCGTCGGCATACTTACCTTCCCCGATCCTTCACACACCTTGCACTCTATCTCTTCAAAGACCTGGTTCAGCGAATGAGACATGATGCCCTTTCTCACTTCCACTTCATAGGTTCCTTCTCCACCACATTCCGCGCACTCGACCAGTTGGGAGATCTCCTCTACGCGAGCAATCCCTTGCAGCTCATGATCATTGTTGAGTCCTACGCGATAGTCGGGATCGGCAAGGAAGATCTGGAATTCTTCGTAAGGAGCGACGATCTCATCCCACCGGCGAGAAGTGAGAGGTTTGGGCCGGCTGGCGATCTCAATTGATCGGCGTAAACGATGCTGCAAAAGATCATTAACTGTTGGGTTCATTGTTCTTTACTTTCTGCTAATCGTTCGAGTGCCGCACGAGTTCTAAGTGTCACACCAATATCGTCAGAGTCAGAGTCTGCTAATTCCAGAATAGCTCTCGCCAGCAGGGTTACTGCGTCATCAGTCGCACCAGCAAGTCTGTTAATGTCCTTAGCTAGTAAGACTTCATTCTCTGTTCCCATAATTCCCCTCCTTTACAATCTATCTAAAACCAAGTCTTTGAGCTTCGCTGAGCATCCGATCCTGGTATTCCTCTTCTGAGAATCTTTGACACTCAGGATCAGGACAGCCATCGGGTTCCAGCGGAGCGCCGCATTGCTCGCAAGTGCATTCATCACTGGTCAGGGGGTCGAGTTCTATTAGTTCTTCTAGAGTGCTCATGCTACCTCCAATTCCTGCAGGCCCCACTTTTCAACGCCAGCCTCTTTCTCGTCGTGGTATTGCATTGCCCACCGTTGGCCAAAGAGAGCATTCATTTGTACGCGAGCTGCTTCGTAGGAGCCGTTCAACACCACGTAATGGTTCTTTAGACTTGCACCGGTTTCTGGATGAACGTGGCCGAAGCCAAACGTGAAGATCCAGCGATTATGATCGGGATCGTATTTCATGCTGCTAACTTCCCCTCTCTCTTCAGTAAATGAATGAGCAGCGATCCGGCGTGGTAGCAACTTCCCCGAGTCCAATAGAATCCTTCACAGATCCGCCCAGTTCTTACGTCCACGCACGAAACAATCTCAGGCTCAATTCCGCGCCAAACAACTTTGCACTCATACTTTCCATGAGACGCAGTGCGCGGGGTGACGCGGTAGGTGTTCGGCCCCTTCTTCGTTACCCAGGGCTTTTCACTCAAGGCTTTCTGAATCACCCTCTGTGAAAATGTCTGGCTGGTCATCTCTCTCTCCCTTCCCACCGGAAGTGCCGCGGCAAAAATAAATTTTCAAATCGCTTTAACCTGTGTACGTTTCTGAGACCAGTGGTACATCTTTCAGGATCGGTAAAACCGCGGCGGCGTGGCAGCCGCCGCCGCAATCACACGCTTCTCCAATCTGACCTCTAACCAAAACTTTCAATCCTGCCATATCCGCCTGATTTACGTTCCTGCCTGATCAGGCACAGTTGAATTATATTTGCACGTGACGTGCAAAGTCAAGTACTATTTCACCCGCCAAAATAAATCTTGGGAATCGCCTAGATTCCTAAGGAAAGCGGGATGTTCAGGCCTAACACGACATCTCGTGCAAAACCGAATATCTCGCAAGCAGGGCTTCTACAGGACGCGGTTAGGCGCAGAAAGTAGAGGCCTTTGCTATTGGGGCTAAATATGGAGTTTTACGTTGACGAAGGCCTGCGGAAGCTAATCCCGCCTCTATCTGAAGGCGAACTCTCACAACTGGAAGAAAACCTGAAAAGGGAGGGTTGCCGGGATCCTCTGGTTATCTGGAAAGAGAAAGGGATCTTATTAGATGGCCATCATCGCCAAGAAATATGTGGCCGTCACCAAATCCCATTTGAAACAGTTACGGTCTCTCTGCCAGATCGGAATGCGGCTAAAGCCTGGGTGATCACCAATCAATTCGGTCGCCGGAACCTAGCGCCATTTGTACGGGCAGAACTAGCCTTAAAGCTAGAACCCTTAATCGCGCAACAGGCAAAAGAGCGTCAAAGAGAAGGTGGACGTATAAAGGTTGTGCAGAATTCTGCACAAGCTAGTAAAACCCGTGAAGAAGTAGCGAGGGTTGCTGGGGTCTCACACGACACCATCGATAAAGCCAAGGTGATAGCACAACACGCCCCCGAGGACGTTAAGGCCCAGCTCAGAAGTGGCGAAACCACCATCAATGCAGCCTACACGCGGATTCAACGTGAGAAAAGACGAGAGGATGCCGCCAAGGGCCTCGCTGCCTCGCCCAAGGGTAAGTACCGTGTTTTATATGCTGATCCACCCTGGAAGTACGGTGACACTCGAGATGGGCTGGAAGGTACAACTGGCGCAACTGCGCATTACCCAACGATGAGCATTACGGAACTGTGCGATCTCCCTGTCCAGGATTGGATCGAGGATAACGCGGTTCTTTTTCTGTGGGTTACTTCTCCCCTGCTTTTTGAATGTCAACCAGTCATTAAGGCGTGGGGTTTCCAATACAAGACTTCCTTCGTTTGGGACAAGGTGAAACACAACCTAGGCCACTACAACTCGGTCCGGCATGAATTCTTGTTGGTATGTACGCGGGGGAGCTGTATCCCCGATGTACCGAAGCTATTTGATAGCGTCCAGACAATTGAGCGGGGTGAGCACTCAGCAAAGCCCGATGAATTCAGAGAAATGATCGATCATCTATATCCACACGGGCGAAGACTGGAATTATTTGCAAGGCGCAAGGTAGGTAAGTGGGAAGCATACGGAAATGATGACGCCTTATTACGAGAAACAGCTTGAGCGTGGTCTTGTATTTCAAGACTTTGTTTACGAACTACTAAGCCGACATGGTATTAACACCGTAGCCTATTCCAGTCGGTTGTTTCAGCTTCACAAGGGCGAGAACAAAGCGAAAATGGAAATAAAGTTTGATGATAAGTTAGCGACTACGGGTAACTTGTGGATTGAGGTAGCGGAGAAGACGAATCCGAAGAACCTTAAATATATCGATTCGGGAATTTGTCGAGACTGCTACGAGTACGTGATTGGGAATTACAACATCATCTATCGCTTGCCGGTCAGCGTGTTACGGCTTATGAGAGATAAGGGACGTTACCCGATACGGGAAAACAGACTAAAGACAAGTCAGGGGTTCTTATTGCCTGCATATGAAGCCGCGAAGATTGCTATCCAGGTCATTAAGGCTAATTGCCAAACTGAGGCAGCAGAATTGTTTGAAGCTCAGGAAGTAGATAGGCAGGCAGTCGAACAACACATGAGAGAAATGCTGAGCGCGGCGAAATGTGATCCAGATCAGCTAACGTTCGATAAGTTACTCAACGATTCTAATGACTCCCACTAAGACGGCGACTGGCTTAATCCTGTGCGCAGGTCTTTTGATCTCAGGATAACCCTCCGTAGAGGGTAGCAGTACTCTTTCGTTGCCCTTCTCTCTCCAGCGTTTCAGCGTTATTCCTTCGCCAACGATGTCCGCCACGATTAGTTCGTTTGGGCCTGGCTTATAGGTTTTCGGGACATTACGAACAATTATAATGTCGCCGGTTAAAACGGCAGCTCCCGTCATGCTATTCCCTGTAACACGAAGTGCAAAGTGATCGCCCCTTTTACGGATCATCCTGGCATCAACCGTTATTGAGTCTTCGTCTTCACCTTTCAGGAAAAATTCAACGGCGTCGCCGGCCGCGACTTTCGCCGTAATTGGAATGGACACTTCTTTCTCAACGGGAATGTAAGCCTTTAGCCATCCTATTCCAAAATCGCTTTTAAGCACTTGGGCTAAACGAATCCAAGTAGTTTTGTCTGGTTCGGTTTGCCCCAACTCGGTCCTGACAATCGTTTGATGCGATACGCCAACTTCCCTGCCTAACTTCACCACGGACCAACCAAGCTGTAGGCGTTCGTGCCGCACTCTACCTCCAGGCGTTGACAGATCGGCGGCCTGGCCGGGTCGGCCGAGTGGTGATTTTTCCTTGGATTTAGCGGGCACGAAAATAACGCTTGACTTTGCACGTAACGTGCAATTAAGATAAGCTAGTTAGCCTGCCAGAGCAGGCACAATTTAAATCTGACAAGTATGCCACTATCAGCACTAGACATAAAGCTGGAAATTATGAGGCGGGGCGACTCTATTGCGGGTTTAGCACGCAAGTGGAACACCACGCCAGAGATACTCGGGCGCGTAATTCACAGGCGTTGGTTTTTCGTTTATCCAGAGGTGCGCAAGCGCCTTGCTCGTTATTTAAACGTTCCCGTTCGCGAAGTCGGCCAAGACCCTAAACGGAAGCGTCAGGCGAAGCGCACCGAAGGTAAAGCAGCCTAAAAGGGACACTCCCGTCCCTGAATCGGGGACGGAAAAAAGTTTAGTTATTCGAGGGTGACTTAGAGTTTAACACCTTAGTCAAGTCATTAATAAAGCAAGACTTATTGCAAATGGACGCCCAGCTAGCAGAAATGATCATAGCTATTGAGAGATTTGAGGAAAGTAAGAAATTGGAGTGTGAGGAAGAGAGTAAGGAGCAATCATGAGTGCAAAGAATGGGGCCAGACCTGTTTTAGTAACCACGGTCCATAAGGGCGTGTTTTTTGGGTACGCCACTGATACGTCAGGCTCAACGATTCACCTGAAGCGGGCAAGGCTCTGTATTTACTGGAGCGCTGATCTTCGCGGGTTCATGGGGCTAGCGTCTCAGGGGCCGAATAAAAGCTGCAAGATCGGCCCTCCGGCAGATATTGAACTCCGTGACGTTACGTCAATCACCGAAGTCGTACCCGAGGCAGTCAAGAAATGGGAGCAAGAGTAATTCACGGTTCCCTGCCTGCTTGGGCTGAGGTTCAAGCTGACGGCTACGGCTACGGCGACGGCTCCGGCTACGGCTACGGCTACGGCTCCGGCTACGGCGACGGCTCCGGCTACGGCTCCGGCTCCGGCTACGGCTCCGGCTCCGGCTACGGCTACGGCTACGGCGACGGCTACGGCTACGGCTCCGGCTCCGGCTCCGGCTCCGGCTACGGCTACGGCTACGGCTACGGCGACGGCTACGGCTACGGCTCCGGCTACGGCGACGGCTCCGGCTACGGCGACGGCGACGGCTACGGCTACGGCTACGGCGACTGGGTAACGCTTTTTAAGTCTTTTCAGTCTCAACCGCGGGTAAAAGACTTGCTTGACGATCCGGAAGTATCGTTTGGTTATTGGAAATCGGGTGAGGATGGCAAGCCAAGTAACGGCGGCTCAGCAAAAGAGGCAGCTTATTCTGGAATGGTTCAAGAGATTTCCGGCCCGTTGAAGATCTGCACAAAGAACGCGCTTCATGCAACGGTAGAACCGAACAAATGGGAAGGGGAAAGACTCTGGTTAGTTGCTCTCTTTGGCGAGGTTCAGAGGCAAGAGGACAAGATGGGGGCGTTGAAAAGAGAGATTCTTTGTGAGGTAAAGATCTAATTGGAGTGTGAGGAAGAGAGTAAGGGGGTTTTGTTAGGAGACCCGGAAACATGCAGGTAACGAATCGTCTAAATTTGCCTGAACCTTTAGTAAAGGCTGTGACGCGGCCCTTGCGTGAGCACGTAGCTCGCCGGATTGGGATTACCGAATTGTTGCAGCCGCCGCAGCTTCGGGCTTTGAAGATCAAGCATGAAGCTGAACTCACTGAAGATGCCTCAGATCGGATTTGGGCACTGTTGGGAACCTTGCTCCACGGCGTTTTAGAGCGTAATGCCCAAGGATTAAAAGACTACGTAGCTGAGGAAAAGTTAACAATGGAGATCTTGGGGTGGACGGTAGTGGGCAAGTATGACCTCAGCAATTTGGTGCTTGATGGTGAGATTCTAACCGACTGGAAACTGACCAGCATTTACCAATTCAAAGACAAAGAAGTTAAACCAGAGTGGACTAAACAACTTAATTGTTACGCCGAGCTTTTAAGACGCAATAACTACAACGTTAAGCAGGTTCAGGTCGTGGCCATTGGGCGGGACTGGTCGCGGGCCAAATCGTTAAGAGAATCGGACTATCCGCAGGAGCAGGTAAAGGTTGTACCAATTGAGCTTTGGGACTCGACGCGGGCAACTGAATTTCTCGAGCAGCGAATAAGGTTGCACGAGCAGGCGGAAGAATCCGGTGTTTGGCCCGATTGTAACGATGAAGATATGTGGGCACGGCCAAGTGAATGGGCATTAATGCGGAAGGGGCGCAAGAAGGCAGTCAAGTTGTTTATTACGAAAGAGACTGCCGAAAAGTGGTTAGACGGAATCCTGGGGGGTGACAAGTCTCATTTCATTGTTGAGCGTGAAGGCCAGAGAATCAGGTGTCAGGGGTACTGTCCGGTTTCTGCCTTTTGCTCGCAATATCAAAACTACAAAGGAGACAACTAAAATGCGAGGACTACAAGAGAAGGGGGAAGGAGGCATTTTCCTGGCAATCAAACATGGGTGCATTTGTCAGGAAAGTAAAACCCCAAAAGAGAAATTCAAACCGATTGACGTAACCAATCCCCGCACCGGGGAAGTCACGACTAAGTTTATTCGACCCTATAACTCAGTGGAAGCACTGATCAAGCGGGTCGAATGGTACGACACCGCTGATCGATACGACGCCCGCTACATGGGCTGGAAGATTCACTTGGACGCCAATGGAACGGGTTGTGTTTTGGACCTTCCGTTTGAGTCCCGACCTGCCAGTCGGTTTATGAAGCTGGCGGAAAACATTGATTACAGCAAGCCAGTGGAGTTTCGGGCCTGGTACGACAGTAAAACCGAGTCAACAGCATTCTTTGTCGGGCAACGAGAAAACGAATCAGACGAGCACAGTATTTCAGTGCCGCAAAGATATACCAAAGAGAATCCTGGCGAGTGCCCACCTCCGGTCCAGAAGTTTAATGGTAAGTGGAATTTTGACGATCAGAAGGAGTTTCTCTACGACCGGATGATCAACGTGGTGATTCCAATGGTGCAGGCAGTTAGCGCCAACGGGCATGCGCCGGAGGCAAACGGCCCCGAGACGCAGGCGGAAGCCACCACGGAAGCAGCGGCGGAAGCGGCCGAGGCGGAAGTAGTTGATCCGTTAAAGGAAGCAAACCCGTCCACAGAACTGCTGAGAGGAATCAAGCGCACCATTGGAGCATTAGCCAAAACGCCGGCAGCTCGGGCGCAGATGCTTGAGGACTACTTCGGAAGTCGGGTGTGGGCCGAGGTTGAAAAACTGCCGAAGGATGTAATTAAGGCAGGCGCCGAGAAACTTGATGAGCTGATTCCCTTCTGAGGTGACTTATGAAAACCACAATCGACGTTGAATCACGCAGAGAAGCTGATCTGATCAAGACGGCATTAAACGATCCGATCACCAGAGCATTTGTTCAGGTGATGGGCGCCTTACTTCCCTTGAGTCATAGAGATCAGATCCGAGTCTTGAACTTTGTTTCTGACAAATTAGCGGAGGCAAAGGAAGAGAAGGTTAGAGTCTAGAGTTTTGCAGGGTGGTCTTACTCGTAAGGGTAGATTGACGACAGCCTTCTTCTGGCGAAACAGTCATGTCTGAAGAAAAACTTGATGGATTCCCACTGTTATATAAAAACGACTATTTGGGATACGCCCTGGTGGAGATCCCGTGTCGAATTTGCGGCGGCGATTTAGGTATCTATTGTCATGGGAAGTCTCTAGTTCGGTTTTGTAACTTTGATCTTCGTGAACTGCTTCCTGCGATGACAGAATTTGTCAAACGTAAAGACGAAGAGGACGAGATCGAATAGCAGCGAAACAAGCGGTCGGTTTGAGTTGTTGCTTAGGGGTTTTGAAAAGTTTCCTGCGAGCAGCCCGGAAGGACGGGCGGCTGCAATTAGTAGGCGTACGAGGTAACCCGCTAAAACACGATGGCTAACCGGACAGGAAAACGCGAGCGAGAGGCTAGAAACCGACACAAGCGTTGTATGGCAACAGTGCTCATCGGTGGGGAGAGGCTAACCCTGAAGCTCGGTCGCAAGAAAGTGGTCAGTCTTATGCGCTCCGCAGTTTGCCAGGGTGGGGTGTTTGACTTCCTTTCGCCTAGTCATAGGTTGGCGCCGTGGGCCGTACCGGTGGCCGATAGCCGAAAGTCAGCCCGAAAGGACGAAGGAGATGCCAACGTATCCTAGTCGGTGTCAAGCCCGACCTCGCAGGAAATGAATTTCAAGGAGGCGTGCGCGGGGTCGTGGCCCAGTTACGTATCGCTGGGTTGAGCACTGTTTCAAGGTTTCAAACGGCCCTGCGCACTTGAAAATTAAAGTTCCTGGCTGTCCCGCAAGAGAAGGCGGGTGAAAGGGAAGTAATGGGTAAGTTTAGAAAGAAGCCCGTAGTAATTGAAGCCGAACAGTTCTGGCCTGATAAAAAGCCGTGGCCCGAAGGTGTTGAAGGAACTCAAACCCCGGCATCAGATGAAGTTACTAGCGCGGGTTTTGCTACCGCTGTTTTCACTGGCCCAATGGAATATTCCATCGACACGTTAGAGGGTCGAGCACTCAACGTACAACCAGGGGACTGGATTATCACAGGGATCGGTGGCGAGCGTTATCCCTGTAAACCGGACATCTTTGAAGCGACTTATGATCCAGTCTGATAGACAGCCAGAACAGATGTGCGCGGCGGCGTGGAGACACGCGACGAGGACGGGAAGTCTTGGGTAGCATGACCGCTTGCCGGGGGCCAAGACCGCCGCGCACTTTTTGAAAATTGAATGTAAGGATGTGCGCGGCCTTGTCATAACAGGCGAGTACCCGACAACGCGGGGAAAGTACACACGTCCAACACGGCAATTTTAAATTGGTTGCTGTGGGCCACTGGACTAGCACGGCCAGCTTGCAGAAAGCGTTGGAAACACCGTGCGGGTCGCGCACTTTAACAACTCTTCTCCTAGCTGAGGGGAAAAAGGGGAGAGGGATTACGGTTTCCCACCTGGAGATCGAAGCCTGGGTAACAAAACTGTAATTCCCTTTCCCTGAATCAAGATATGTTTCACGTTCCTGAAAAGTATCGAATCCAACGCGGCCCTTTGGCGAGTGATTTCACCTATGGCAATAATGGTGCTTTCGATTTACCACCGGTAATCGCTTCTCGGCGGCTTGCGGTCATTGCTAGTGATGGTTCCGATTGGAAGCGGGCTGGACTAGATGGCCTTCCTTGGGAACACGTCTCGGTTCACTGCTACCAGGGCAAACGCCAACTAACGCCAACGTGGGCAGAAATGAACGCAGTAAAGGACATCTTTTGGGACGACGAAGATGTGGTAATTCAGTTTCACCCGCGCAAGAGCGACTACGTTAACAATCATGCCAACGTGCTCCATCTCTGGCGCCCGGTTGAAACTGAAATCCCGACGCCGCCAGCCTTAACGGTTGGCTACAAAGAACTCGGAACTTTTGCTGGCGAATAGAACAATGAACGAACAAGATCTTGAATTCCTATCCCTGATCGGCTCGACAGAAGAAAGCACTTTCAATGAACTTTGTTCTGCTTTGGGCGATGACTGTCCAACTGAAAAGGGCGAGTGGCGTGAACTATTCGAGCGTATCCGTGATCTGGAAAAGCAGGGATACATTGAAGTTACGCGCACACAGGGAAAGATCGATGGATTGCAGTTAACCGAACAAGGGGCAGGTTTGATACGCGATAGATTGGACGCCAAGCGCGGCCTATTATCGTTGGTTGAATAACGCACTCATATAACCCGACAGGCAGAGGTGCCGCCGCCTCATTAACTTATTGGACCCAAGTTTGAGCGGGATCTGACCTCAAACAACTAGTTACGAGACACCGAGGGGAATTGTGGTTTTGCTCCGGAACCAAGAGGGATAAGTGTTTAGTTCAGAGGGGAATTGGTAAGTGACGGAAATACTGACATTTATTGTCACAAGAAAGGTTTAGTGCGATGGGAACAAAGAATAATCCGGGCGAGTTCGATTGTTACGCGAATGCTGATCCGGATGAGCCGATGTTTATTTTGCTAGGACGAGATCCGATGGCTCCATACCTGGTGAGGGCGTGGGCACAATACCGTGAAAGCGCTGGCGAAGATGCAGCGAAAGTAAAAGAAGCACTGAACTGTGCACAACAGATGCGCGAATGGCTTAAGAAGCTGGGTAAAAGGGAATGGAGCCGATACGAACCAGTCTAGCG
>Ga0187893_10001047_pt1 | contig 68998 bp, 82 predicted proteins | sample MA1701074metaG_FD_139574 | JGI IMG/M metagenome (GOLD analysis project Ga0187893, IMG submission 139574) | White microbial mat communities from a basaltic lava cave in the Kipuka Kanohina Cave System on the Island of Hawaii, USA - MA170107-4 metaG ...
GGACGTTCACCCGCCAGGATCTGACTGCCCTCCTGGCGAAGCTCGCCGCCCAGGAGCGGTTGCAGCCCGCCGCCTGACCGTGCCGCCCATACGTCACCGTAATTGCGAGCCAGAGTACTTAGTGGCCGGCAGCGTCCAGTACCAGGACCCCTTGCCGAGCTTGGCATCGGCAGCCTTGTCAGACGTCACACCCAGATCGCGCTTGGCGCGTTCGATGGTGCGCCACGAGATGCCGCTCGCGTCGGCGCCCTCACGGATTTCCTTTGCGGACACGGGGCCGGCGTGGAGGAGCTCTTGGAGAAAGGTGCTAGCATCCTTGCGCTCCGATCGCTCGGCCCGCGTCTCTGTCAGGCCCAGCACGTCGCGAGCGGTAACACCGTCGACCGGGCTGAACTCCCAGGCGACCACCGGGACACCGTCCTGCTCCACGATGCGATAGGCGAGCGTCGGAACATCACCACACAGGTTGCCCTTGATCTTCACCAAGAACCGACGGGTTCCCGTGTCGTCGTTGGGATCTTTGCCCGCGCCCAGGGTGATGCGGGACTGCGCGGTGAACGCGCCCGAGCCGGAGGCGAAGTAGATAAGGTTCGCCACGTGCTTGGGCGGGTGCATGATGCCGACGCAGGCGACGTGGGTCCGCTCCAGCAGGTCCGCGAAAGGGGTCAGAACGCCTCGGAGCGCGGCGTCCCGGTGGGTGTCGGCGTCGCCCAGGTAGGCGCTGAGCGGGTCCACGATCAGGAGGCATGTCTGGTGGCAACGGAGCGCGGCTTCCAGCATGTCGAGGTCGGCAGCGAGGGTGACCATGCGCTCGACGCCGTCGCGTCGGGCCATGCGGAGTATGTGGATCCTGGCGCAGTCGGCACCCGCGGCGTCCAGGCGCGGAGCGATGGTGTCGTTGATCCCGTCCTCGGACGTCATGATGATAACGTTGCCGGGCTCACAGACCTGGCGATCAGGCCACCGGGCGCCTCGGGAGAGGCCCGCCGCCCACCCGGTGCCAATGAGGGACTTACCCATGTCGGGCTCGCCGATCAGGAGTGTCAACTTGCCCTTGGCGAGCCGGCCAGGCCAGAGCCAGTCGACCGGCCGGCGCTCCACGGTGCTCATGTTGACCATGATCGGGCCGTCAAGCAGGGGGCCAAGCCCGTTCTCTGTGCTCACGCAAAGCTCCGACTCGGGAGCGCCCACATCGCCTCGAGTTCATCAAGGATCGGATCGCCAGACGCTGCCGGCACCAGCTCCGAGGGTGCACACTCCTCGGTCGTGGCCCGGCCATCCCAGAGCACGTGCACTCCACCGGTGTGCTTGCCGATGCGGACCACGGTCCCGCAGCGGTCGAGGAAGTGGCGCGGACCAAAGCGGGTGTAAACCATGCCACGTCGGCTGTAGAGGCTCACCCTCACGCGGTCGCCGACCTTCACGCCACGACTCCGTGCCTTGTCAACCAGCTCCCGTGACCGGGCGAGAACCCGCGCCATCGCCGGTGCTGTCGCGCCTCGACGAGCAGGGTCCGCACGGCTTCGAGCCCGCGCGTCCACGTCTCGGCCGCCTGGCATTCCTCGAGTCGGGTTTCGACCGCGAGCACTTCACGCTCCAGATACGCGGCCTGGTCCTCGAGCTGCCACGCATTGGTGGTGTCGCCACCACCGGTCGCGGCCACCCGCAGTTCGCCGATGCGACGGCGGGCACATCGAAGCTCGTCCGCAAGTCGATACGATTCGAGAACACCCTGGCGGGCCCAGCGCTGGCGCCGGGCGGTGGCGAGGATTTCGCGCCGCGCCTCGGCGAGTGGAGACAACGACCGCCGTCCTGCACGTGCAGAACCTTCTGCCGATCGCGGTTCCACGAACAGATCGCGCAGCTCGAGCCCAATGGCTTTGACGATCTCCTGGGGCCGACAATGCTGCGACCGGCAGTGAATAAGGATCCGGTCGCTCGTCGAGCGGATTGCCAGCGATGGGCGCCGATCTGGATGGGCCGGGCCCGGGCACCGGGCGACGAACTGGTCACCTTCGCGTCGAACTCCATCGAGACGGGCGAGGAGGTTGGCGATGATCATCGCTGGTACGCGCGCTCGAGCTTTTCTCGCAGATCCGGCGCCGGCGCGACGAGTCCCCTCTCGACCCGCGAAATGAGGCTTTCGCTGACGCCGGTCTCCTCAGCGACGTCATGGAGTCGCCACCCCCGCGCAAGGCGGGCGAGCCGCCATGGAGAAACGGGCCGAGCCAACAACGTCATAGCGACCTCCATTCAAAAACAAAAGGGGCCCGGGCAAGGAGGCGACGCGACCACCTCCTCACCCGAGCCCCGGTTTTTCCGTTAGCTCGGTACAGCTAGCTTACTCGTTTATCACAGGTCGCCTTCCTCCGGGGCAAAAAACTTTCAGCGCCAAGCCTGAAGGGCCTACCGCGCACATGAGCATGTGGGCATCCCCGACCGCCACCCGGGTCCCGGAGTCCCGGTGCGGATGGCCGACGGACAATGACTCTTGCCTATCAGCCATCTATCGATTACTGTCCGCGGAGCCATGGTGGAACAACCCGAGCCACAGGCGCCGCACCCTGCCCTTCTAGCAATGCTCGTCTGCGATCAGGCGATCCGCGAGGTTGGGACGAATCGTGTGACGCTCGTTAGCATCTTCAACAACATCGCGGCATCGAGGTTTCCGTTCGCTTACCGAGCCCCGCTTGCCGTGTACGCGCGCCTCACCGACGCTGCTGGCGCCTACCGATTCCGGCTCGAGCTGGTGCGTCAAGAGGATGAGCATGCCATCGGGCAGGCCGACGTTGAAACCACGATCCCCGACCGTATGGGTACGCACGAGTTGACCTTTCAGATTCGGGCGATCGATTTCGAGAGGCCTGGCCGGTACGAGTGGCGGCTCTTCGCAAATGGCAGATATCTTGGTAGCATGGTCATGGTCGTTGTCGACGCGACGCAGCAAGAAGAGGAGGAAGCATGAAGGTCGAACTAAAATCCTCCGCACCGAGCGGAACGACGAAGGCGGTACGAGGAAAACCCTTCATGCTCCCGAAGCCAGTGCCAGCAACCCCCAAGCAGTAGTAGTACCCCCTTTCGCGGGCACACCTCGGGTCCTACCGGTCTGGGCCTACGCCCTGGACGATGCCCGTCTCAAGCCGGAACCAGCCTGGTCGGGTCGCGACACACACCGCATCGTCGGTCGTGATCTGCCCGGTGAGCAGCTCCCGCGCCAGCTCGCCCACTTCTGTCTCGGATAGCCCGGTCGCCTGGCCGATCCGGTCGCACAGCGTTTTCAGCTCGACGGCCAGGGCGAGGATGGCGAGCTGTTCGCGGTGGAGGTGGTCACGATCTTCCGGGTCGTCGTGGTCGAAGAGGCTCATGGTGGCCGTTCCTCCTAGGGCGAATGTGGTGACGTCTGCCCACACCCTCCCATCACTGGGGAAGCAGATTCAAGCCTGGCCGCACCATGACATTTCAGAAACCTGTTATCATTCTGCTCGGTCCAACGGCAGCTATTACGACGCGAATGATTATCGCTGGATCGCTGGACGCGACGACCCGTACCCCTTGAGCTCCGAGCCCGACGTGTTACGTAGGATCGGCCAGACCGCGCGGGCAGTCCTGGTCGCCGGCGCCTCACTGGCTGGCCCCGTGCCTGGCGCCATCGCGACGGCTATAGACGGGATCTTTCAGGGTGGGGCATCAGCCCTCATGGAACAGAGGGTCGGAAACCTCCTGGAGGATCTCAGAGTTGAGTTTGTCCGCATCGCCCGGAAGAACGTCGATCTGCAGTTTCTACAGGCGCAGGACTTCGCGCATCTTGTCATCTGTGCCGTGAGGGCAGCGGCAAAGGAACGAGTCCGCGAGAAGACTCGAAGGTACGCCAGGATTCTGCTGAGCGGCTTGTGCCCGCCATGGCCACAGCGTCCGGATCGGGTCGAGGAAGTCTTGCAAAGCTTTGCCGACGTCACCGAGTCCGAGCTGACCCTTCTTGATGCGCTCATCGCCGAGCAAGCCGCTCAGGAGGAGCGCGGCGACAAACCACGCCTCACGGCTCAGCAGATCACCGGGAAAGAGCCACGCCTGACAGCGGCGGGGCTGCAGCAGGAACGCGTACCCACCATGCCGCTCGACTGGGTACTAACCTATCTTGCCCGATTGCAGCGCCTGGGGTTCGTCCTTGCAGAGGATCCGGGCTTCGGAGGGGCCACGCTTCCCAATCGCCCCTGGGCCCTCACTCCGCTGCTCTGTGACCTTCGGGCGTTGCTGACTCAAGAGGACCCGCCGGAGGAATGAGGCGACAAGGCTGGTTCTGGTGGTGAGTCGAGCCGGCTGCGCGTTCTGCGGGCAAGGAGGGGTTACGGCCGAGCACGTCTTCGCGGATTGGGTCAATGCGCTCTTCGCTGGTGATGTGGTCACGGTTCGTGATGCGGAGACCATCCAGCCCGAGAGGGTGTGGCAGTTCAAGCATTCGCCCAAGACGAGAAGAGGGTACACGGTCAGGCGAGTGTGCGCAGCCTGCAATACAGGGTGGTTGAGCGATTTGGAGCATAGGGCAAAGCCGCTCCTGACACCGCTCATCCTCGGCCACGGGCTCTCGTTGTTGCAGGCTGGGCAAGAAGCCGTCGCGAGATGGGTGATGAAGACGTGCCTCGTCTGCGAGCTGGCGCGCAGTAAGCCGAGTCCGATTGTCTTTGGGGACGCCCACCGGGAGCGGTTTCGTGAGACCCTGCAACCGCCCTCGGGCACGGTGATCTGGCTCGGCGCCTTCTCCGGGGCACCTGATCTGTTCTTCACGAGTGATCACCCGGAGTTTCACGGAAGTATCGAGGGTGGCCCCGTGACCCGGCTATCCCAGGGATTTTCAGGGACTTTGACCGTTGGGAAGCTGCTTGCTCAGGTGCTCTGGCTCGGCGATGGGTTTCCCGCCACGACCAACTGTTCGTTGACCGTTCGGGGTGACTGGACCCGCCAGACAGTCAAGATCTGGCCGACTTCCGCGCGCCAGACGTACGGGCCGCCCGAACCGCTTGATGATGGGAGACTCGCGAAGTTTGCGGAGCGGTGGATGATCGGCAAGGGAGTGAGCCGAAGCGGGTCAGTGTAACACCCCTGGCTGGACGCGCGTCCAGGGGTCAGAACCCGCGCGACCAGACGTCGTCGCGCGGCATCGGGAGCGTCGGGACGGGCCGTCGGGCTGGCTCGTAGGGGGCATCGCCAGGCAGCACGCGGATCTGCCCGAGCAGGGAGGGGGGCGCCATGCCACGCCGGCGGCCGCCCGCGGCCAAGAGCACACTCCCAAGGGCCGCGTTGACGACGTCGTCGCGCCGACCGGGTCCATGGTCAATCAGATCGCGTCCGGAACTTCCGGTCCTCCTTTCCAACGCCGACAATTGCCGAAGCAGGCGGGCGTCATCGAGCAGCTCGACGCAGCTGGAGTTCAAGAGCGGCAGCGTTTCGGCGTAGATCTGGCTCTTCGTCCTCTCGGACGCGCGATAGCTGACGCCGTGCCGCTTGAAGACGCTCGACGGCCAGTCGCCGCCGAATTTGTCACCGACCGCGACGCGCACGCGGTAGCGCTCCAGCGTCTTCGCGAAGTGGGCCACCGTCTCCTCCGGGTCAAAGGGTGGGCGCACCTCCTCCACCAGGTCGAGCACGGCCTTTCCGGCCACGTGGTCCCAATGGCTGATCGCCAACGTCATCGAATCGGTGCCGCTGCCGCCGCTCGGATCGCAGAACGCGAAATACTTGGTCGTCCAGCTCGGGCCCAGCTCGCGGCGGCCCGGCACGATGAGGCGTTGTATCGTGGCCGGATCGACGTACGACTCCAAGTCGCTCCTGAACTCGGCCAGCCACTCCGCCCGGGCCGCGGACTCGTCCTCCAGGAGGGCGCGCTCGACGATGGTTGCGTCAAGGCCCGGGTGCATCGTCAAGCTGGGCGCCCTCCAGACCATGACCGGATCCCCGTCGTGGCCGTAGTGATCCTTGTGGGCGGACCAGAGCGCGCCCTTCTTGGCATACGGCGAGCTGATCGCCAGGAGCAACGCCCCTGGGATGGTGGCCATGGCCGGTCGGAGCGCGGCCACGATTTCGGTGTCCGGGTTGGCGCTCTCGTCGGACCGCCAGAACGCCAGCTCGTCGCAGATCGCCGCCACCACGGAGTAGCCCCGGACGGCGCGGAAGGAGGCGGTGTGAATCTCGACCACGATCCGGTTGGCCAGCTCGACGGACTCGGCCGTCCGGTTCACGACCAGGGTGCGCAGCATAGGCACCGCCTCGAGCATCCCGATCACGTACCTCATCAGCACGCGCGCCTGCCTTCGATCGCTCGCGAGCAGCATCACGGTGCCCGTTTCGCCAGGCGCCAGGACGTCGTCATACGACTTGAAGCACGCCAAGAAGACGGCTACGAGCGCCGCGATTCTGCTCTTGCCAGCCCTTCGACCACAGACGAACCAGCCTTCCCGCGCCGGAACGGTGGGCGCGCGCTGCCGGCCGGTATGCTGCTCGAACAGCGCCAGCTCGCGCGCGTCCATGGGCAACGCGAACAACGCCTTGAGCGCCACGCGCCACGCCGCCCAGCTCTCACGCGGCTTGAAGAGCGGCTCGAAAAGCTTCGGATCGTCGAGCGCGTCGAGGATCGTGAGCGGCACGCCTATGCGGCGCGGCCTTCGGGGTCCGGCAGCGGCAGCAGCTCGGCTAGCGGGCGACGGAGACTTGCCTCCAGGCGGCTGCCACCATACGGCCACAACCGGGCGCCGATGGCCGCGGTGATCAACCCGTCCAACCTTCCCAGCCGCGGCCGCGGCTCGCCCAACTCGGTGGTGACGACGTACATGTCCCGCCCGATGCCCACGAGCGTGTCGATGGCCGTCCTCAGGTTGCCGGCCAGGTCGTCAATCTCGTGGGCCACACGGGTGCGGTCCCTATAGAGCCCCGCGAGCTTGGTCTCGAGCTGCGTTCGCCGCTGCTCCTCGGCTCGCTGAGCTTCCGACTGGGACCGCTCCGCCCGGGCCTCCACCGCGAGCGCCCGCCGTTCCTCGGTCAGGCCGAGCTCCAGCTCGAGCACCAGCAACTCGTGTTCGACGTCCTCCAGCGCCCCCACCGCCGCCGGGTCGCCTTCTTCCACCCGCAAGGCCAGCGCGGCGCGCCGGGCCACCAGCGTGGCGTGGGTGTCCTGAATCATCTGCGTTCCCGTGGTCATGTCCATGTCTCTTTCTCCTTCCCTATGTGGGTCAGAAATTCTTGCGTGCTGCCCGTCCGATGATCTCCGGGCCTATCGGCGCGTCCGGGCCCTGGCCGGGCCCACGCGACTTCAGCGTGAGCCAATTTCGGACGAGGGCGCCATCGGCGAAGGTGAGCAACAAGTCCGAATGGCCCGCTTCTTTCGCCTGGATGGTCCTGGTCAAGACGATGACGGCCTCCTCACGGGTCAGAGCGCAGCTCGTGGGGACCGCGATGGAGTATCCCGGGCCCTCATCAGACACCGTGACACCACGATCGCCGCCGCGCTTGCGGGCGTCCGCGGCCGTGAGCACCGCCGTGATCTCGTCGTCGCTCAGCACGACGCCCTTGGGGACAATCAAGGTGCGTTCGGCGTAGCCGGGCAGGGGCGCAGGCGTCTTCACCCTTGGGGTGCCTCCTGGATCGATTCTGGGGCCGAAAACGCGCTCTGGCGGGTCAGCACGACGGCGCGGCAGGCCACGCACTCCCAGGACACCGCAGGCGACAGGTCCATGCTCAAGGGCGCGGCCTGTCCGCGCTGGCTGTGCGGGCCTTCGCCCAGCTCGCAAAGACACCCGCGTTGCATCGCCTACAGGCGGGTCCCTTCAACCAGGCCGCGCGCGTCACCTCCCAGCTCCGATACTCACGAGCACAGTAGGCGCACGGCACCATGCGGCCGTCGCGGTCTCGGTCCATGCTCATGTGCGGCTCGAGTCCCGCCCGCGGGGCGGCGGATCCTCAACAACACGTCTGGGTATCGCCGGGCCGATCACGGTCTCGAACACCACGCGTTCCGCGCCCATCACTCCAGGCGGACAGGGTGGGTTGTGTCGCTCAGCGACCCTCGGCGACCTCGGTTTGAGCGCAGGACTCGCCGTTGGGGGCATCGGCGGCTCGAGTTGATCCGTCCGAGCCGCGAGCCCGATCACGCGGGCACCAGGTGCGAGGGGGTTCGCACCTGTCTTTTTGAGGGCCGCGCTGACGTGATGAAGCGCCCAGAGCAGCGCGCTCTCTTCTTCCCGATAGGCGGCCAGGCGCGCCACCCGGCTCGGCGGCACTTGCGGGATGGCGGACCGCACGTCCGCCAGACGCCGTTCGAGGGTGGCCAGGTGCCGCATGTGTCGCTTGACCACGGATGCGCGAGCCATCACGCGCCCTCCTCGGACGGTGCGGCCGCGGCCTCGCCCGAGGGCTCCATCCGGGCGCGAATGAAGGCGATGGCGAAGCGCAGCGCGGCGCGCTCCTCCTGATCCCACGCCGCCCGACGCTCAGCGCGCCACTGATCGATCCGGGCGGTAAGAAACTGCTCGCGTCGCTCGAGGACCTCGACGTAGTGCCGCGCACTCCTCCGATAGCACGCCGGGCGGTCCCTCTTCTTGCCCGCCGCCGAGAACTCCATGGTGAGGAAGGCCATCTCACTCCTCCTTCGCGTCGTCGATCGACGGGATGGTGCCCAGAGCCTCGCTGACGGCCCGTGTGGGCGCCGTGGTGACGACAGGCGCCACGTTCGCGCCGTACTTGGCCTTCACCGTATTCGCCCAGATCAGGCACGCGCTGGGCGACCCGTTCGAGCCCGAGACGATCCAGGAGCTTCGCCAGATGCTCGGCTAGCGCGATTCGCTGGGTGACGATGGGAAACAGGGTGCGGGTGCGCTGGTTGACGAGCGAGCGCTGCTCGAAGAGCCACGCATCCACGTGATCGACGAGGAGCGCGGCACGCGTCGCGAGGTCCACCAGGCGCCGGCGCTGGGGTGACAGCGCGTCGTCGCCGCCCAGCGCGGCCACCAGCTCGCGCTTGAACGCCAACAGCTCGCGAGCGGCCACCATGCGGCGATCAACCGCGGCGAATCCCTCGAGCTTCACCCGGACCATCGGGGCTGTGCGCCCATGTCGCGTGTAGGCCCGGCGCGCGGTCATGCTTTGGACCTCTGACGGCAGAATCCACGGCAGAATCCGACCCAGCTGCTCGATAAGTCCGCGTCGAGCTTGACCTGACCGACAGCTGCGACAGCCTCATGGAGCCTCGCAGCGCTGTCACAAGGAGCCCGGAATCTGCGAATCCGGGGCGAGGAGAGACGCCTCTGCCGGTCGAGCCGTTGGTGCGCTACCCTCGGGACATTCTCGACTGGCTCAACAGCAACAGCGGAGCGGTTACAGCGGTCGCGACCGTCGCAGGCGTCGTGGTCGCTGCGGCCTATTCGATCTTCGCCGTGTTGCAGTGGCGTGCGACAAAGACGCAGGCCGATATCACGCGGAGGATTTTCGAGGCCGGACATCGACCCTGGATAACCGTCCGAGCCGAAGAGCCTGTCGTCATCGGAGTCACCGAGCGTCTGTCGTTCGCCTTGGTTTTCCATGTCCACGGAACCGTGCCGGGGACCGTCACGGACTTCGACGTGAAAGGCGTGGTTATTGGGGGATCCGGGTCTGAGTACCACGTCCCTAGGAGCAAACCGCTTCGGACACCTGTTGGCAGGTCGCTGGCCCCCGGGGAGTCGGAGAAGATCGGAGTTGACTTCGGTGGCGGCGGCCCATCGCCTGACGAGTCGTTCAGCTTCCACACGATGGCTCCTCACCAGGTAGCCTTTCGCCTGCGGGGTCGAATCGAGTATCAGGGTGTTGCGCAGCAGACCTACACCACCGACTTCGACTGCGAGCGCAGAAAGGGGAGGTGGACAGAGCAGAGATGCTCGATGACGTGAGTCCTGGTCAACGCAGAAAAGTTCTGCCGTGGATTCTGCCGAAACGTCGGCAGACCATGGGAGGATTCGGTAGAATCGCTCTGTCGCAAGTGGTGGGAAAGTAAAGAGCGGGAGATTCTGGGAGAACGGTGCCGCACCTTCCCAAGCTGGACGTCGCGGGTTCGAGCCCCGCCGGCCGCTCCAGATCTCGGGGGTGACGGGCGTCGGCCCGCCACCCCCGAGGCTCTCCCGACCGCTCCGCGCGGCTCAACTCCGCAGACCGATGACCAGGCGGCCCACCGCGATCCCGACCACACAGAGGAGCAGGCAGCCCGCGGTCGTCGCCACGACGTAGATCCACGCCTGTGGCCAGGCGTTCGCCTCGATGAGCCGGATGGTCTCATAGCTGAAGGCAGCGTAGGTGGTGAGGCGGTCCGAGGAACTCAGCCCCCTCGGTCAGGGTGCCCAGGTGGCATATGATGGCAAGAGCGGGGAAACGGGTCGCCAACACGGATCAGCGGGAGGACACGGCATGCGCATCGAAGTGCTACCCGACCGGGCGGGCCTCATGCGCGCGGCGGCCGAAGAGTTCGTCAATGTGGCGGCCCGGGCCCAAGCAGCGCGCGGGCGATTCTCGGTGGCCCTCTCGGGCGGCTCGACCCCCGCTGCTCTGTACACGCTGCTCGGCGCGGCGGACTATGCCCGACAGGTCGACTGGTCTCGCGTCCACGTCTTCTGGGGCGACGAGCGGTGCGTGCCGCCCGATCGGACTCAGAGCAACTACCGCATGGCCAAGGAGACGCTGCTCTCGAAAGTCCCGCTGCCGGCCGAGAACGTTCATCGAATCCGCGGCGAAGACGCCCCCAAGCAGGCAGCGGCAGACTACGAGGCGCTGCTCCGGCGGTTTCTCGGCAGTGAGAGTCTCGACCTCGTGCTTCTTGGCATGGGCGACAACGGCCACACCGCCTCGCTCTTTCCCGGACTCCCGGGAGTGACCGAGCCCGTACGCTGGGTGCTGGCCCAGTACGTGGAGGTCGTCTCCATGTGGCGGGTGACCTTGACCCCGGTGGTGATCAATGCTGCCCACCACATCCAGTTCCTCGTCGCCGGGCCGGAGAAGGCGGATCGGCTCCGTGAAGTGCTCGAGGGGCCGACTCAGCTGGACGTCCTGCCGTCCCAGGCCATCCGGCCCACGCATGGGGAGCTACGCTGGCTGGTGGACGCCCCCGCCGCCGCCCGCCTGACCCGCCGCCAATGAGCCCCGCGGAGACCGAAGCGCGGACCCGTCACAAGCAGGCGGCGGCGGAGCGGGCGGTGGAGCTGGTGCGACCGGGGATGGTGGTCGGGCTTGGCACGGGCAGCACGGCCATTTTCGCCGTTCGTCGGCTTGGACAGCTCCTGCGCGAGGGGCGCCTGCACGATGTCGTCGGCGTGCCGACCTCGAGTGGTATCGAGGCGGACGCGCGTGGTCTCGGTATTCCCCTCGCACGGGACGGGGCGCGGGACATCGACATCACCATCGACGGAGCCGACGAGGTCGATCCCGACCTCAACCTCATCAAGGGGGGCGGGGGGGCACTCCTGCACGAGAAAATCGTTGCCCAGGCCAGCCGCCGCGAGGTGATCGTCGTGGACGAGGCCAAGCTCTCACCCCGGCTCGGGACCCACTGGGCGGTCCCCGTGGAGGTGGTGCCGTTTCTTTGGCAGTCACAGGCGCGGTTTCTCGAGTCCTTGGGCGCCCGCGCTACCTTACGCGCAGGGTCGGAAGGCCGACCGTTCACCACCGACGAGGGTAACCTCATCCTGGACTGCGCGTTCGGACCGATCGCCGCGGTCGCCGAGCTGGCCGCGCGTCTCGACAGGAGGACCGGGATCGTGGAGCATGGCTTGTTTGTTCACCTGGCCACCGACGTCATCGTGGCCGGCAACGCTGGGATCCGTCACCTTACCCGAAAGGCCTGACCATGAGCGACCAGGAACGCATGGACCAGCTGTGCATCAACACCATCCGGACCCTCGCCATCGATGCCATCCAGAAGGCGCGCTCGGGGCACCCCGGCACGCCGATGGGCGCGGCTCCCGTCGCCTACTGGCTCTGGCAGCGCTTTCTGCGCTTCGATCCCGAGGATCCCATCTGGCCCAACCGCGACCGGTTCGTCCTCTCGGCCGGGCATGCCTCCATACTGCTCTATGCCCTGCTCCACCTGAGCGGCGTGAAGGCGGTCAACCCGAAGTACGAGGTCCTCGGCCAAGTCTCCGTGTCCCTCGACGACATCAAGAGCTTCCGGCAGCTCGGGAGCAAGTGCCCCGGGCATCCCGAGTACCGCTGGACGTCCGGAGTGGAGACGACGACCGGTCCTCTTGGCCAGGGGGTGGCCACCAGCGTCGGCATGGCCATCGCGAGCCAGTGGATGGCGCAGTACTTCAACCGGCCCGGGTTCTCCATGATCGACTACGACGTCTATGCGCTCAACGGCGATGGGTGCATGATGGAAGGCCTCGCGAGCGAGGCCGCGTCGCTGGCCGGCCACTTACGGCTGTCAAACCTCTGCTGGATCTACGACCGCAACAAGGTCACCATCGAGGGCCACACCGACCTGGCCTTCACGGAGGACGTCGCCACCCGCTTCCTCGGCTACGACTGGAACGTGGTGCGCGTGGGCGATGCCAACGACGTGGGCGCCATCGACCGGGCCTTCACCAGCTTCAAGCGAGCGACCGACCGACCGACCCTGATCATCGTGGAGAGCCATATCGGCTACGGAGCGCCTCACAAGGAGGACACCAGCGCCGCCCACGGAGAACCCCTGGGCGACGACGAGATCAAGCTCACGAAGCGTAACTACGGGTGGCCCGAGGCCGCTCAGTTCCTTGTCCCGGACGGCGTGCGCGCGTCCTTCCAGGACGGCCTCGGTCGGCGAGGGCGCGCCCTGCGCGAGGCCTGGATGGCCAAGTTTGCCGACTATACGCGCCAGTACAAGGAGCTGGCCGACCAGCTCTACCGGATGCAACGGCGCGAGCTGCCCGAGGGCTGGGACCATGATCTGCCCTCGTTCCCCGCCGACGCCAAGGGCATTGCCAGCCGAGACTCGTCGGCCAAGGTCCTCAACGCGCTCGCCACCCGCGTGCCATGGCTCATCGGAGGCTCGGCCGATCTGTCGCCCTCGACCAAGACGCGATTGACCTTTGACGGGGCCGGTGACTTCTCGGGAGCGAAGCCGGCGGGACGGAACCTCCACTTTGGCGTCCGGGAACACGCCATGGGGGCCGTCCTCAACGGGCTGGCGCTCTCCAAAGTGCGCCCGTTCGGATCAGGGTTCCTCATCTTCAGCGACTACGGTCGCGGCTCTCTGCGGCTGTCGGCGCTGATGGAAATCCCGGTCATCTACGTTTTCACCCACGACTCCATCGGTGTCGGAGAGGACGGGCCCACTCACCAGCCGGTGGAGCATCTGGCCTCGCTGCGCGCCATTCCGGGCCTCATCACCCTCCGCCCGGCCGACGCCAACGAGGTCACGGAGGCCTGGCGGCTCATCATGCAGCTCCGCCACGAGCCGGTCGCCCTCATCCTGAGCCGGCAGGCGCTACCGACCCTGGATCGCTCCCGATACGCTCCGGCGGCGGGACTGGCCCAGGGCGCTTACGTGCTGGCCGATGCTCCGGACGGCAAGCCTGACGTGTTGCTTCTGGCCACCGGTAGTGAAGTGTCTCTCTGTGTGGAGGCCTTCGAGAAGCTGACGGCCGAGGGGATCAAGGCCCGCGTGGTGAGCATGCCTTCCTGGGAACTTTTCGATCGGCAAAGCCAAGAGTACCGGGACCGAGTCCTGCCTCCGGCGGTGGCCGCACGCGTCTCGGTGGAGCAAGCCTCCACCTTTGGCTGGGCCCGATTCGTCGGTATCGGCGGGGAGGCCATCGGCATGCACACGTTCGGAGCGTCGGCCCCCCTGAAGGAGCTGCAGCAGAAGTTTGGCTTCACGCCGGATCGTATCCTCGTCGCTGCCAAGGAGCAGCTGGCCAGGACGGGTCGCGTTCGCTGACGAAGGTGCGGCGCCGCACGTTTCTCCGAGCGGCCGCGCTCACGACCCTCGTGTCGGCTCGATCGGCGGCGGCGCGGCCGCGCCCGGTCATGGTCGGGGCCGTGGTTCCGCTCACCGGTATGAGTTCGCCCTGGGGACGGCAGACATGGGCGGGTGTGCAGCTTGCATGTGAGCTTGCCGGCGACGCCGGCGGAGTCCGGTCCTTGGCGGGCGCTCGTCTCACCCCGACGGTCGGCGATAGCAAGAGCCAGGCGGAGAGCGCGGCCCGACACGCGGAGCGGATGATCGCCGGGGGGGCGGTTGCCCTCGTCGGTTGCAACCAGAGCGCGGCTTCCATCGTCGTTGCCGAGATCGCGGAACAGTCGCGCGTGCCGTTTATCATCGCGACCGACCTCGAGCCTGCTCTCACCGCCCGCGGTTTCGCGTTCACCTTCCGTATCGGGCCCACGCTTGACGCCTACGCCCGTGACCTGCTCGCCTACCTCAGGGACCTCGGCGTGGCGGCGGGCCGGCCACCGCGGCGGCTGGCTCTCCTCAGCGAACGCTCGACCATGGGGCAGATCGCCGGCGACGGGGTGCGGCGGGCGGCGGGGACACTGGGCTTCGAGGTGGTCGACGACACGACCTACGATCCGTCGCCCACGACCGGCTTTGCCGGGTGCGTCGCCAGCTATCGTCGCGCTCGTGTCGAGGTGGTGGTTGGCCACAATAGCCTCGAGGATGCCGTGCGAATCGCCCGCGCGATGATCGAGGGCGACTTCAACCCGAAAGCCTACGGCGGCATTCTCGGCGGCCAAGCGTCAGCGGCCTACGTGAGCGCGCTCGGGCGCGTTGCCGAAGACGCGCTGGGCACGATCGGGTGGTGGCCTGACCTCGACGTTCCCGGACTGGCCATCCTGCAACGCCGCTATCGCGAACGCTTTCGGGAGCCACTCGACGCCGCATCGGTGGCGGGCATCAGCGCGGTAGCCGTCGTCTGGGATGCCCTCGAACGAGCAGCGAGCACCGATCCTCGCACGCTCCGTGACGCCATCGCGGCGACCGAGCTTCGACCCGGCGAGCGCATGCTGCTCCAGCTTCGCGGTGTGCGATTTCTTCCCGGCGGCGAGAACGATCGCGCGGCAGGGCTCGTCCTCGTCGTCAAGGACGGCGCCCCCCAGCTCGTCGCGCCACGTGAGGTTGCGAGGACGAGAGCGCTCTATCCGAAGCGTCCGTGGCCGGCTACGCCGACGCGCTGACAGCCGATACCAGCAGGCCCGGGTCCGGCCCGGAGTGGGCGCCAGCTCGGCGCGCAGAAAGGCCACGAGCTGGGCGCCGAAGGGGACTGGCGCCGTCCGGGGCCTTACCACACTATGGGCGGGGCGCGGGCGGCGAGGAGGCGATCGGAAATCCGCGGATGGTGACCACCGCCGTCGTACCCATGCGGAACGGCCGTTCGGGATCCCGCTCCTCGAGGACGATGCGCACGGGGAAGCGGTTGGCGAGACGTACCCAGTTCAAGGTCCGGCGGACCTCCGGGAGCACTCCTACCGTTGCGCCGTCGTCGGGCTGATTGGCCCAACCAATGCCTTGCACCACACCTCGGAAGGGCCGTCCGGGATACGTGAGCAGATAGATCTCGGCCTGCATGCCCGGCCGGATCGAGGCCATGTATGTCTCGCGGAAGTTGGCAAGCACGTACCAGGCACGGTTATCGACGAGCGCGAATACCTGTTGACCTTGCTTGGCGTATTCGCCGACCGTGATGTTGAGGTTGGTCACATAGGCGTCGAAGGGGGCGCGGACCCAGCAGTAGGCGACATCGAGCTCGGCACTCCGTACGGCGGCCTCGGCGGCTTGCAGGCGCGCGTTGAACTCGCCGAATTGCGCGAGAAGCTCCTGAGCGCGCTGGCGATCGTGCACGGCTTGCTCGATGGCATGGTCGGCCTGACGACGAGAGGCTTTGGCCCCCTCGACCGCGGCGTCGGCGCCGGCCCTGCGAATCCGCGCCTCGCGCACCGCGGCCTCGGCCGCCCGCACGCGCCGTCGTGCCTCATTCACGGCCGCCTCGGCGGCGTCTCGCTTGCTCCGCGCATCGCTCACCCGGTCAGCGGTGACGAACTGGCGCTCGAGCAGCGGCTCGACCCGTCGGAGATAGTCAGCGGCGTACGCGAACTCCGCCTGCAGGCGCGCCACCGTGGCTTCGGCGGCCGCATGCTCGGCCTCGGCCCGGGCGATCTCCTCGTCGGCGGCCGGCGGGCCGGTCTCGCGCCGAGCAACCTCGGCCACCGCGGCAGCCAGGGCGGCCTCGCGCCCGGCCACCTGGGCGGTGGCCGAGGCGATGGCCCTCTGCTGAGCCTCGACGTCCTTGAAGGCGAGGGCGAGGTCGGCCCGCGCCCGCGCGAGCCGCGCCTCATAAGGGCGAGGGTCGATCACGAAGAGCAGGTCACCTTCCTTGACGGGCTGGTTGTCGACCACCTTCAGCTCGACGAGCGGGCCTCCCACGTGCGGGGCGATGCCAACGACGTTGGCGCGCACCGCGGCGTCGTCGGTGCGCGGATGGACGAAATTCAGCCGGTAGGCGTACACGCTGAGGATGACCGCGCCGAGGACGATCAGGGCCCCCAGCGATCGCCCCAGGAACCTCAGCAGGAGCGGGTCACGGGGAGCCTCGTCCATCCCTCACGTCCGATAGAAGAGAAGCCAGGTGGCGATGGCGAGCAAGAGGGTGAGGCTCGGGTAGATGAGGATGAGGGGGCCGAGGTAGGGTTCGAGTCGGGCGCGTGCGAACACGTAGCGCAGGACGAGGGCCAAGGACACGCCAACCACCAAGCAGACCATCCAGGCCGGAAAGAAGGAGCCCTGGATGTTGAGGATAGGGTCGCAGCCGCCGGCGAGGAAGGCCAGACCGGCGGCTTCCAGGCGCCGAAGGGTGACACGCATGTCAGGGAGAGGATACACTACCGCCCGGACGTCTCGTGCTTCTGCGGATGCGGCTGACGGCCCGTAGCTCACGGTCCTACCAGACTCTCCGGCGGACGGTGGCCCTGGCGTCCGCGATCGTGACACTGGGCGAAGGATGCGCGGGCTGGTTTATCGCGCGGGACCCGTATGCGAGCGCGCCTGCCTCGTCTACGACCGCCTGGACACCCCCGCCCCAGGCGCGGTCAGAGCGCACCTTAGCCATGGCGGGCCGCACGGGGCCTCTCGTCAAGGTCGACTCCGATCTGGTCTACGGTCTCGCCGATCTCATCGACCTCGCTCATCGGGCCAACCCTGACACACGGCGCATGTGGGAGGAAGCCCGGGCCGCCGCCGCCCAGCTCGGGCGGGCTCAAGCTCCGTACTACCCGACCCTGACCTTTCTGGCCAATGGCGGGACGTCCCGTGTCGCCGACCAAGGTCCCGTCCCGATCGGAACGTTCACCATCGAGGGGCCATCGGCCACGCCGGCCCTTCAGCTCACCTGGATCATCCTGGACTTCGGCCGGCGCAGCTCGACCGTCGAACGCTCGAGCCAGCAACTCACTCAGGCCAACCTCACCTTCAATCGCAAGCTCCAGGAAGTGGCGTTCTCGGTCTCGCGCAACTACTTCAGCCTCGACGCCAGCCGCGCGCGGGTGACAGCGGCCCGGGTGACCTTGGAGTCGGCCATCGCGGTGGAGGATGCCGTTGGCGCCCGCCTCGCTCAGGGTCTGTCCACGCGCCCCGACCTGCTTCTCGCGCGGCAAGAGCGGGCGCGAGCAAGGTACGAGGTCGAGGATTCGCTTGGCACGGTCGCCGACGCTCAGGCGGCGCTGGCTGAGAGCCTTGGCATCTCGCCCACGGTCCCCATGCGCGTGGCCGACCTCTCCGCGCAGCCGCTGCCGGAAGGCCTGGCCGATTCCGTGGAGCAGGTGATCGACCGGGCTCTCGGGCGGCGACCCGATCTGGCCGCTCGCCTGGCCGCGCTACGGGCGCGGGACGCGGAAACCAGCCGGGCGCGCGCGGCGTTCTTGCCGCAGCTCTCGTTTTCGGGTTCGGTGAATCAGGCGCTGCAGCGGTACCGCGCTGGTCCGCCGTTTGGCACCTTCAGCATGAACGAGACGGAGTACGGCGCCTTTCTCAACTTCGAGTGGAAGCTCTTCGACGGATTCGAGCGCGAGAACGCGCTGCGCGAGGCCTCCTCCCAGCGTGAGGCGGCCCAGGCCGAGCTGGCGGCCCTCGAGCTTCGGACCATCCGTGAAGTATGGAAGGCGTACGCCGACGTGAAGACGGCTCTGCGCAAGCACGAGTTTGCCATCGCCTTGCTGATCGCCTCCGAGGAAGCCTACGCGTCGACCCTGGAGTCGTACCGGTCAGCAGGCCTGGCCACCGTGATCGATCTTCTCGCGGCCCAGCGCGATCTGGCCCGCGCGCGGATGACCGAGATCCAGACCCGGGCCGAGCTGCTCACGGCTTCTGCCGCCCTCTCCTTCGCGGCGGGGGATTGACCGCTGGACCTCACGGATCAGGCAGAGAAGCCATAGGCGGAGCGGAGGGTGTCGAGGAGTCCAGCGAAGTCGCTTCCGATGAGGGGGATGGCGCCAGGGTGGGAGGAGGTGGGGACGGGATCCTTGAGGCCAGTTGCCGTCATCAGGGCCACGACCGTGTCATCCTCGCGGATGACCCCCGTCGCCCGGAGCGCGCGGATCGTGGCCAGGGGGGCGACCGAGGAGGGCTCCGCGTAGAGCCCCTCGATGGACGCCAGCTCATGCCGGAGCGCCACCAGGTCTTCGGCGCCGACACGGTGGGCGAGACCATGCGAGGCGCGAAGCGCATGCAAGGCCTGGTAGGTCGACTGCAGCGTGGCGATCGAGGCGGCGATGCTCGCATGATCGGCGGTGACGGCGGGCACCGAGGCGGCGTTGGTTCGCAGCGCCTCCGCCAACGAGCCGTAGATCTCCGAGGCGACCATGCGCGGCAGGGTGGCGATGAGTCCCAGGCGTGCGAGATCCTCGAAGCCGCGCCAGACTCCGGCCAGTGCATCACCGTAGGCGACGGGCAGAACACACCAGGTCGGCGCTCGCCAGCCGAGCTGCTCGGCAATCTCGTAGGCGATCGTCTTGTACCCCTCGAGGCCGTAGGCATTCGAGCCTACCGGGGGCCCGAAATAGGGTGTGGTGGGGTACCAGCCCCGCTGCTCGACACCCCGGCGCAGTAAGGTCCAGCGGTCGGCCTTCTCCCGCGTGGCCACGACCATGGCGCCGTACGCTTGCATCTGCGTCAGCATGGCCCCCGCCGCTCCGGCGAAGGTGAGGACCACGCACGGCAGCCCTGCCCGGGCAGCGTAGGCTGCAGCGGCGGCGCCGGCGTTTCCGGAAGAGCTGCAGCCAATGACGCTGGCACCGAAGGGACGCGCCAGGGAGACGGCCACCGCGGCCAGGCGGTCCTTGAAGGACCAGGTGGGGTTCCGCGATTCGTCCTTCACGAAGAGCCGGGGCACCCGTACCCGGGCGCCATAGCGGGGGCAGGCCGTGAGGGGAGTCCAGCCCTCGTTGAGGCTCACTGCGTCCGCGGCCGCCACCGGGAGCAGCTCCTCATAGCGCCACATGGTCGACGGTCGCTCACGCAGGGCCTCGACCCGAAAGGCTGGCCGCCGGGTCTCGTCGTAGATCGGTGTCAAATTGACGGGCACCTCGGGCGCGCACTTCGGACAGCCATCGAAGCGCGGCTCGACGGGGAAGGTAGCACCGCAGCGGACGCAGCAGAGGCCGGCCAGTGGGGCGTGCGGCATGGGGCCATCAATCTTCGAGCAAACCGCTCCCTTCTGCAACGGGAAGGGTGGGGGGCGGTCCGGGCGCGTGCCGCCGTGCTACACTCCGAGCGCGGTGATCGCGGGCTGGTGCTGGGAACTCATCGAGCCGTACCTCCGACGCAATCTCCTCAATCGCGGGCTAGCGCGGCCGACGCGACGCGAGGTGCTGGGCGAGTTCGCCCGGGTGTGGCCGGATATCACCGCGACCATCGGCGTGCAAGCGCCGCACGCGGGGACCGTCCGCTTCAAGTGGCTGGTGCGAGTGCCGGCGCCCGAGCTGACCCCGTTTCTGGAGGACCCCGAGGGCTGGATCGGCACCCGCTTCGGCGGGGGCAAGTTCAAGATGAACCTGCACCACGGCCTGCATTTTGTGAACACCAAGAACTTCAAGCCCGAGGGCGAGCCGCGCTGGCCGGCCGCGCCGGAGCTCTTGCTCGATTGAGCAGCGGGAGGTTCTCATGCCCACCGAAGAGACACGGCGACTCCTCAAGGTGTTCGGGGTGGCGGTGACCAGTCTGGAGGATGCCATCGACGGGAAGGCCCCTCTGGAGGACATCATGAAGTGGGATCGCGAACTGGCCGATCGCATGCGCGAGGTGATCGCGGCCGTCGAGCGGCTGAGGAGTCGACGCGTTCAGTGACCCGAGCCCCGACTCTGGTGGACGCCTCCGGCGTCCCGCTCATCGCCCGCATCCCCCCGCGCCGGATCGTCTCGCTGATTCCGAGCACCACCGAGCTCCTGTGCCATCTGGGACTGGCCGACCGTCTGGTCGGCATCACCGCGTACTGTGTGGAACCGCGCGACGTGGTGCGGGGCAAATCTCGCGTCGGTGGTGAGAAGGATCCGGATCTGGAGCGGATCCGTGGCCTGAAGCCCGACCTGGTCGTGGCCAACATTGAGGAGAATGTTCGAGCTCACGTGGAGGCCTTGCGGGAGTGGGGAATCTCCGTCTGGGTCACCTACCCTCGCACCGTGGCTGACAGCTTGCGCATGATCCAGGAGCTGGGTGCGGTGACGGGCGTGCCCGCGCCGGCGGCGGCGTTGCTCGCCGAGCTGGAGCCGCTGGTGTCCCGGGCGCGGGCTCTGGCGGGCGGACGGCCGCCGGTACCCCTCTTCTACGCGATCTGGCGCAATCCCTACATGACGATCAACGCCGATACGTACCTCTCCGACGTCCTCGCGACCTGCGGGGCGGCCAACATCTTTGCCGATCATGCCGATCGTTACCCGGCGGTGACATTGCAGGACGCCGCGGCACGAGAACCCTCGGTGATCCTGCTGCCCGACGAGCCGTTCCGCTTTCGCCGCGTTCACCTGAAGGATTTCGAACCCTACCGGGAGGTCCCGGCCGTTCGGCACGGCCGCATCCACCTCGTGGACGGCAAGCCGTTCTCCTGGCACGGGCGTCGGCTGGCCGATGCTCTTCGCCTGTTGCCGACGCTCCTGGGATCTCCCGTCTGATCGTCGGCCGCCCTCGCGTCCAGCGGCCCGGACCATCACCGATCCGCGCCGCCGCTGGCGGCGGCCCGGATCGCCTCCACGATGAAATGGTAGCCCGTACAGCGGCATAGGTTGCCCGAGATGGCCTCGCGGATCTCCTCGTCGCTCGGGTGGGGCTGCTCTTCCAGGAAGGCCTTGGCGGTGAGCAAGATACCCGGCGTGCAGAAGCCGCACTGCAGACCGTGATGGTCCCAGAAGGCCTGCTGGAGGGGATGCAGTCGATCCCCGTCGGCCAGGCCTTCCACGGTGGTCAGGTGGGCGCCGTCCATTTGGACGGCCAGCAGGAGACAGCTCCGAACGGGCTGCCCGTCGTCGAGCACGGTACAGGCGCCGCACACACCGTGTTCGCAGCCGACGTGGGTACCCGTGAGGCCGAGCCCCTCGCGCAGGAAGTCGACCAGGGTCATGCGAGTTTCCACGGTACCCGCATACAACCGACCATTGACGTGCAGGGTGATCGTCCGCGTGGTCATGGCGCCACGCGGGCGAGGGCGTCCGTGAGCGCCCGCATGGTGAGTGTCACCGCCACGCGCCGACGGTAGGCGGCTGGCGCATGCAGGTCTGACTGGGGCTCGAGACCCTCGGCGGCAACGGCCGCCGCCTGGGTAAGCAGCTTCGGGCTCGGTGTCTGACTGATGAGGGCTCGTTCGGCCGCCGGTGCGCGCACGGCTGACGGGCCGACGCCGAAGAGCGCGACCCGTGCGCTGTCGATGCGATCGCCGTGGACTGTCAGGACGGCCACGGCGCCCACGAGGGCGAAGTCGCCGTGCCGTCTTGCCACCTCGTGGAACCCCCAGCCCATACGGGGAATCGGCAGAGGCCAGCGCGTCTCGGTCACCAGCTCGTCACTCCGAAGCGCAGTCATCAAGGGCCCCTGGAAGAAGTCCGCCGCGGCGATTTCCCGCGAGCCCGTGCGGCTTCGGACGCCGATCGTTCCATCGAGGCAGAGGAGGACGGCCGGGAGCTCCGAAGCGGGATCGGCGTGGGCAATGTTGCCGGCCACGGTGCCCCGGTTGCGGATGGCCGCGTGTCCGACCAGACGCAGGGCGGCGGCCAACAGAGGATGGTGGTGTGACGCCCAGCGCTCGAGGCTCCGCTGACGGACGAGCGCTCCCAGGCGCAGCGTTCCGTTGTCCGTGCCGAGGGTAGCCAGATCGGGAAGCCGATTGATATCCACGAGCGCGGCCGGGCGGGCTAGCCGCAGGTTGAGCAACGGCATGAGACTCTGGCCTCCGGCGAGGACCTTGGCATCATCGCCAAAGCTCTGCAGCCGCTCCAGGGCCTCGTCGAGGTCGCGAGGGTCGAAGTATTCGAAGGGTGCCGGCTTCACGTCTCGAGTAACGCGAGCAGGCGAGCGGGATCGATGGGCGTCTCCCGCACGCGGACGCCGTAGGGAGCGAGTGCGTCGTCGATGGCGTTGGCGATGGCCGCGGGGGGCGAGATGGCACCGCCCTCGCCAAGCCCTTTGATCCCCAGGGGATTGCGGGGTGATGGGTACTCCAGGTGAACGGTCTCGATGGGAGGCAGCTCCATGGCCGAGGGCACGAGATAGTCCAGGAGAGTCCCGGTGAGGAGCTGCCCCGCGTCGTCGTAGACCATCTCCTCGAACAGCGCCCCGCCGACGCCCTGGGCCACGCCACCGTGAACCTGTCCCTCCACGATGGTCGGGTTGATGATCTTGCCGCAGTCGTGAGCGACCACATAGCGCAGGAGCTTCACGTGACCGGTTCCCGTGTCCACCTCGACCACGGCCACGTGCACGGCACTCGCCCAGGTCACGGTGGGGACATGGTGATAGGCGGTTGACTCGAAATCCGGCGACGCCACCCCGGGCTTGGCGAAGGTCGGGATCGACGCCTGGATGACCCGCGCGAGGTCCACGGCGGAGCCGGGGGCGCCGCGCACGGCCGCGCGGCCGTCGTCGATCTCGATATCACCGGGCGCAGCTTCAAGGAGGATGGCGGCGGCTCGAGCGAGTTTCTCGCGCACCTGGCGCGCGGCGTCGACGATGGAGCTGCCTGCCGTGACGGCGCTGCGACTCGCGTAGGTGCCGGTGCCGAAGGGAACGGCGGCTGTATCGCCACCGATGACCGTCACCCAGTCGAGCGGTACGCCGAGGGCATCGGCCGCCACCTGGGCGAAGGTAGTCTCGTGGCCCTGGCCGGAGTTCACGGCTCCGGTCGCCACGAGCACCCGTCCGCTGGCGTCGAGCTTGATCGTGGCGCCCTCGTAGGGCCCGATGGCCGTTCCCTCCGCGTAACCTGAGATGCCGATCCCGCGATGGATGCCGCGTTCACGCAGGGCGCGCTGCTCCTTCCGAAAGGCGGCGTAGCCGCTCGCGCTGAGGGCGGACTCGAGGGTGGCCGTAAAGTCTCCGCTGTCGTAGACGAGCGGATTGCCGTCGCGATAGGGCATCCCGAAGTCGTACGGCATCTCGTCGCCGCGCAGGTAGTTCTTGCGTCGCAGATCCGCGGGGTCGATCTCGAGCCGGCGCGCCAGACAATCTACGGCGCGATCCATGGCAAAGACGGTCTCGGGCCGGCCGGCACCCCGGTACGGCGCGTTGGGGGTCTTGTTGGTGAGAACGGCTTTCACGTCAACCTGCATGTTGCGGATGCGATGGGGCCCGATGAGGTGGGCGACCGTGTTGTAGGGCAGCACCACCCCCCATACGCTGTAGGCACCGAGGTCGAGCCAGATGCGGTCACGGACACCGAGGATGGTGCCATCGCGGGTCGCGGCCAGCGCGATCTCGTGCGTCTGATGGCGGGCATGGGCGGCGCTCATCATGTGCTCGCGCCGGTCTTCCACCCACTTCACGGGCCGGCCGAGCGCGATGGATGCGAGCGGGACGAGCACATCCTCGGGATAGCCCGATGCCTTGGTGCCGAATCCGCCCCCGAGATCCGGTGCGATCACCCGGATCTTGTGCGGTGGCAATTCCAGGGCCGTCGCCAAACCCTGCTGGACGAAGTGAGACACCTGCGTGCTGTTCCACGTGGTCAGCGATCGATCACGGCGATCCCACGTCGCCACCACGCCGCGTCCCTCGAGCGGCATCCCCACATACCGCTGGATCCGGAAGGTCTCCTCCAGTACCACGTCGGCCCTCGCGAAGGCGGCCTCCACATCACCGATGGCGTGCGGAAACGCAAGGGCAACGTTCGTTCCACATTCCGGATGCAACAGGGGCGTACCCGGCCGGGCGGCCGCCATCATGTCGACCACTGCCGGCAGGGGCTCCCACTCGACCTCGATGCGCTCGACGGCGTCCTCTGCCCGGTACCGACTGTCGGCCACCACCATGGCCACGATTTCGCCCACGTAGCGGACGCGCTCGTGACACAGCGCGTACTGGAGGGTCGGCCGAATGTCGAATCTCACGCGAGCGGCCAGTCCGGGCGGAGGGGCACCGAACACGGGCAGGGGCTTCATCCAGCGCCGCAGGGTCTCGAAGGTGAACACCTGCGCCACCCCCGGCATGGCGGCGGCGGCCTCGGTCTGGATGGAGACGATGCGGGCGTGAGCATGCGGCGAGCGGAGAAATGCCGCGTGGAGCATGCCCGACACCGTGACGTCGTCCAGGTAGCGCGCCTCACCGCGGAGGAATCGAGGGTCCTCGCAGCGCTTGACGGCCGCCCCGAAGTACTTGGCGCCCATCGAGTCCCGTTGATCGGCCAGGCGCGCCCAGTTACGGGCGCGACGTGCGTGTTGGAAGAATCCAGTCGAGCCAGGGGGCGACGACGGCCATGAAGAGCCCAGGCACGGCCACACCGCTGATGAAGCCAAGAATACCGAGGAAGACGAGAGAGATGGCGGTGATGCCAAGGTCGGCCACGGCGTCCATGGTGACTACTCGACCTCCAGGATCATCTCGATCTCGACCGGGATCCCCAGAGGCAGCTCGGCCATCCCCACGGCCGACCGTGCATGCTTGCCGATGGCCTCGCCGAAGACCTCGACCATCAGGTCGGAGAAGCCGTTGATCACCTTGGGCTGATCGCCGAAACCCTCCGCGGAGCTGACCATTCCCAGGACCTTGACGACACGTTTGACCTTGTCCAGGCTGCCGAGCGCTACGCGGGTGGTGGCGAGTAGATTGAGGCCGACTTCGCGCGCCACCTGATAGCCTTGCTCGACGGAAAGGTCCTTGCCGAGCTTGCCGCGCGCGGAGACGACTCCGCCCTCTCGCAAGGGTCCGTGCCCCGCGAGAAAGAGGAGATTGCCGGTGCGAACGGCACCCACGTAGTTCGCCAACGGCGTCGACGGCTTGGGCAGCACGATGTTTTTTTCCTTCAGGCGAGCTTCCGCGCTCATGCCCGACGCGCCTCCTCTGGGAGTGGTGACAGCCGAGGCGTCATCGTGGCACACTGACTCGTGCCCGTCAAACGATCGCCCGTCACCCCGTCGCCGGCCGCCACCCTTGTGCTCCTGCGCGATCATCCCCGCGCGGGGATCGAAATCCTTTTGATTCAACGCCACCGTGCCAGCAAGTTCGCCGCCGGCGACTACGTGTTCGCGGGGGGAAAGGTCGAAGCCGCCGATCAGGAGGCGGGTGCGACCGCCTGGTGCACAGGCCTCGACGCCCCACGTGCCGCCCATGTACTGGGGCTTCCGGGTGATGGGGCCCACGCCCTTGGATATTGGATCGGAGCCATCCGTGAAGCCTTCGAAGAAGTGGGAGTGCTGTTCGCGTATGGGGCAGACGGAGGACCGGCCCGCCTCGACCCCGCCCGTGTGGGTGAGTACCGACGCGCATGCCAGGCTGACCATCGCGCCTTTTGGGACATGCTGCGTGCGGAACGTCTGAGACTGGCCACGGACCAGCTCGTCTACATCGCCCACTGGGTCACACCCGAGGAGCGGCCGCTCCGGTTCGACACGCGGTTCTTTGCGGCGCCCATGCCGTTCGGGCAGGTCGCGGTAGCTGATGACAGGGAGATCATCGACGTCCGCTGGTTCAGTCCGGCCGGGGCACTCGCGGCCCGCGAGCGAGGTGAAATCTCGCTACGGCTGCCGACCATGCGAAATCTGAAACTCTTCGAAGAGGCCGCCTCCACGGTCGACGCGCTTGGCCGGCTCGATGGGCGACAGATCGAGGTGATCCGGCCCCGCCTCGTGGCCGGGCCAGACGGGACGCCGGAACGAGCGCTTCTCCCGGGAGATCCCGGCTACTTCTGAACCCGGGCCGCCTTTGTCGGATTCGGATATGGCGATGGATCGGACAGCACCTCGGGGGCGGCGGCTCCGACTGGGCCTGGTGGGGGCGGGCAAGCACGGGCTTCGCTACGCTCGGCACATCGTCGAAGACGTACCGGAGGCGCAGCTGGTGGCCCTGTGCCGGCGGGACCCGATCGAGGGTGCGCGCGCGGCGGCGGTGTATCGTTGCGCCTGGGTCGACGATTTCCACCGGCTCGTGAACGATCCTGGTGTCGATGCCATCGTGGTGGCGGTGCCGCCCAGCCTCCACACAATGATCGTGGAGGTCGCCTGTCAGGCCGGCAAGCCCCTGCTGATCGAGAAACCGCTGGCCGTGAGCCTGGCAGAGGCCCGTCGGATACGCGACCTGGTGGCGACCCACGGCGTGCGATGTATGGTGGCCCACACGCTGCGGTTCAATGCCGTGGTGGGCGTGTTGCAGGCCCACCTGGCCGAGATTTTACCGCTGCAGAGCGTCTTCCTCAGCCAGCGGTTCGAACCCTCGCCATTGCCGTGGCTCGACCGGCAAGCGGAAGCCGGGGGTGGCATCGTCCTCCACACGGGGGTGCACAGCTTTGACCTGCTCCGCCACCTGAGCGGCTTCGAGGTGGGGCGGGTATGGGGGCTTCTCGAGCGGCGGTTCACCCGGGAAACGGAGGACGCCTTCACGCTGGTCTACTCAATGCGGGAGTTTCCGCTGCAAGGGGTCGTCAGCGGCTCGCGGGCGACTCTCGGGCGAAGCGGGCTTGTTGAGCTGGTCGGTGAGCACGGCCAGCTTGTGGGAGACCACGTTCACGGCTTCGTCTATTTGCTCCGCGGGCGTGAGCGTCTCGACTTGCCGGTGGGGCCAAGCGTTCCGACCGTTCGCGAAGCGGTGAGGACATTCGTGACGGCACTCCGCGAGGGCACCCCGTTTCCCATCTCGGTGGACGACGGCTTGCGCGCGGTGGCCGTGGCCGAGGCCTGCTACCGTTCTGCGGCACGGGGAGAGACCGTCACCGTCGACAATTGATCCGCTGGAACCCGTGCCCTCGGAGCGTGGCGAGGGCTCGTTTCAGATCAGAGGTATGCCAGCAGCCGTCCGCAGGTGATGACGGCCACCCACAGAATGAGGGAGACCACGGCGGCGGCACGCGCGGCCCTCGGTGCCGGCCGGTACAGGTTCCAGCTGGCCACGGTGCGAAACGGCGCACGGTGGAAGAGGGCGGCATTGAGGAGAGCGGCGGCCAGGAAAGCAAGCTTCAGGCGAAAGGCCGGGTTGTCCGCCATCTCGGTGGCGTGGGCGGCAAACATCAGAATCCCCGACGGCACCACCAGGGCCGTGCTCGCGCGAGCGGCCCGCAGCAGATGGCGCTCCAGGCCGCTCACGGGGAGACTTGGCGAGAGGCCGAGCAGTCGAAGGTCGAACATGACCGCCGCTCCCACCAGGACCACGAAGCCCAGGATATGGACGATCTCCACGCTGGGGTAGAGCCATGTCCACTGGCGCATGGCCACAGCCAAGGCCGAGGTCTCGAGCCAGACTAGCCAGGCGGGGCCGACGGCGGGGTGCATCAGCGGAGTTCGACGGTCTTGCCCTCGATGGTGATTCGCTCGGCGCGCATCTCGTTGGGATCAGCTCGGTTGGGGTAGCCCATCACCGTGGCCGTCGTCCCGGCCTTCAGGAGATCCTTCGGCAACCCACGCCGCTCCATGCGCGAGGGAGGGGCGAGCACGACCAGCCATGTCTTGCCGGGCACCTCCAGATTGACGTACCCGTGAGGGTGCTCGTAGCCGGAGGCCTTGATGACACCCGTCAGCTCCAGGGTGGTGCTGGAATCATAGCCGCTCCAGCCATGGTGACCCATGGCGGCGGGCGCCGCGGCGAGGAGGAGAGCGAGAAGCGAGCCAACGACGAGCGTTGCAGGTGATCGCATGGTCCAGCGCCTCCTAGATCGTCAACACGATCTTGCCGAACTGTCTGCCCTCGGCCAGGCGCTGCTGGGCAGCAGCCCCGTCTTTGAGGGGTACCACCTCGTCCACGATGGCGCGTAACCGGCCCTCGAAGAACAGGCGCATGACGTCGTGAAACTCCTTCCGGTTGGCCATGGTCGAGCCGATGATGTGGATCTGATTCCAGAAGACGATCCGGATATCCGTCTCGCCGAGGGGACCGGTGGTGGCGCCGCAGGTGATCAGGCGGCCGCCCTTGGCGAGGGAGCGCAGCGACTGCTTCCACGTCTGGGCCCCCACGTTCTCGATGACCACGTCCACTCCTCGCCGCCCGGTCTTTTCCCAGACGCTCTTGGCCCAGTCGTCCTTGGCATAGTTGATACCGACATCAGCGCCGAGTTGGCGGGCGCGTTCCAGCTTGGCATCGCTCGACGAGGTCACCAGCACGCGGGCCCCGCACAACTTGGCGATCTGGACGGCGGTGGAGGAGACGCCGCCGCCGACCCCGAGAATGAGCACGTCCTGCCCCGCTCGTACCTGACCCTGTGTGACGACCATCCGCCACGCGGTCATGTTGGTGAGGATGAAGGAGGCGGCATCCTCGTAGGACACGTGGGCGGGCAGAGGCAGCACATTGTCGCCGCGCACCTTGACCAGCTCCGCCAGGCCACCCGGCGCATGCTCGCCCAGGATGCCATACCGGACGCAGAGACTGTCCTCTCCCTGCAGGCAGAACTCGCAGCGCCCGCAGGTGAGGTTGGGATTCACGGCCACCCGGTCACCGACCTTCACCGTCTTGACGGCGGCGCCAACCTCGGCGACATCGCCGGCGATGTCGCAGCCCGTCCAGAAGGGCAGGGGGGTTTTCAGCGCGGGAATGCCTTCGCGGACGAAGATGTCCAGATGGTTGAGCGCGCACGCCCGCACACGAACAAGGACATCGTCGGCACCGATCAGGGGATCGGGAACATCCTGCAATCGCAGGGTGTCGGGGCCGCCGAACTCGCTAAACGCCAGTGCCTTCATGGGGTGTCCTCTCAGGCGAGATTGAATTCCTTGACGAAGCGAGGCAGGCGCGGATCGTCGAGACCCGACTGATAGGGCTGATAGAGGGCGGTGCGGTCGAGCAGGTCTCCGTAGCGTTCCTTGATCCGGTCGCCGACGTCATCGTAGGTCCCCGTCACCGCGTAGGTCTCCACCATCTCGTCGGTGATGAGGTCGGCCATGCCCTTCCAGTCTCCCTCGACCGACTTACGATGTAGATGCGCGGTCAGGTCTCGCCAGCCGTGGGCGGCCAGCACGGGCTCGTACGTACGCGTGGAGGCATAGAAGGCGATCTGCTGCTTCACCGCCTGCTTGGCCAGAAGGCGCTCCTCCTCGGTGTCGCCCACGACCGCGAAGGTGGACGTGGTATACACGAAATCGCGCCGCCCGCGCCCCGAGCTGCGCAGCCCTTTCTCGACCCAGGGGTGGACGGACTCCCTCAAGTATTTTGGGCTGTTGAACGGATGCACGTGCAGGCCGTCGCCGACTTCCCCGGCGACGCGGCACATGTGCTCGTTCACCCCGGCCAGGTAGACGGGTACCTGGGGATGGGCGATGGGGCCAGGGTTGAAAAAGGGCGTCATGAGATCGAAGCGATAGAACTGGCCCTTGACATCGAGCTTGGTGCCATTCTGCCAGCAATCCCAAATCGCGCGCAGCGCGAGCACGATCTCGCGCATCTTGGGGGCCGGTGACTCGTACTTGACGGAAAAGCGCCGCTCATTGTGCCCCTTGACCTGGGAGCCGAGCCCGAGGATGAAGCGCCCCTGGGAGGCCTTTTGAAGATCCCACGCGATGTGGGCGGTGATCATGGGGCTGCGGGCAAAGGCCACCGCGATCGAGGTACCGAGCTTGATGCTGGAGGTCACGGTTGCCGCCACCGCCAGCGGCAGAAAAGGGTCGTGTTGCGTCTCCGCCGACCACAAGCAATCGTAGCCGAGCGCCTCCACCTTGCGGGCAAAGGCGGGAAGCGACTGTAAATCATGCGTCAGCATGCCGATGTCGAGTTTCACCGTTCCCTCCTCACGGTTGACGGTCTCAGAGTGGAACTCCTGTTCGGGATCCGATGACCTCCGCCACCCGGCGGCGTGACGCGGACGCCTCAGCCGTCAGACGATCAAGAATGCTGGCAGTAGCCGCCGTGAAGCCAGGATCCTCGAGACCGCTCAGGTTGACCCGGACCGTGAGGGTTGCTCCGTCGAGCGCGGCCCCCGCCAGGGCGGCGGCCACGCCGAGGTCGGCCATCGTGCTGGGACGGGCGCTGGCGGCAATGTGGGCGCAGAGCTCGAGGATCCTGTGAGCGGCCCGGGCAACGTCGAGGGGCGGGCCCGTAGCCCCGCGCAAGGCTTCACGAACGACCGGGCTCTGCTTGTCGCGCGCGGTCCGGCGCGCTTGCAGCAGCGCCTCGAAAGCACGCGCGTCGTCAGCCATCAGGGCGACCAGGCGCGCGCGCAACTCGTTCGCCTCTCGCTCCACCTCTGCGAGGCCGTCGCTCCCAGACGAATGTCGCGTCGTCACGCCACACACCATGCTGACGAGCCCGGCGCTGGCGGCGCCCGCCAGGGCGGCGGCGCTACCACCGCCCGGGACGGGCGAGCCGCTGGCCAGCCGGTGGAGGAATTCGTCGACCGACTCCCTGATCACAGGCGAGCCCGGGCGAATGGGGCCCGATCACCCTTCCGGCTGGCGCTGGGGGACCTTCTTGCCCCCGCCCTTGGTGATGTGCGCCGTGAGAGAGTTCATCAGAATGGCCAGGGACTCCTTCTCGGTCCGGCCGGTGGCCGTGACGTCGTACTCGACGGCGGTCGCCACCCACTCCCCTACGTCGTTTTGGTAGACCTCGACTTCGAACCTCATGCGCGTCCAGCCTCGGTTTCCCGCGGCACTCGATGCACCGCGATCCCGGCGCGATCATAACAAAAAAGACCGCTGACCGGCCTCGACGCGGCGGCCGGCTAGGCGAAGCGCCAGGAGAGGATGCGGGCGGGGGTGATGGCGATGACGAGCCCTGCCGTGCGGTCGAGGCCGAGGACTCGATACTGCGGATACTTCGCGGTCAGGAGCTCGATGGCGTCCGTATACCTCGGTCCGTCTGTGAGCAGGGCGGCCTGTCCTTCCACGATCACATAGCAAAGGCGGGTCCAGTCCTCGTCGTACTGGTCGATGACCAGCGAAACCTGGGAGTTCTCCTCGATGTTGCGGACGCGCCGGAGGGCCCGTCCCGCTGCGCGCTTGGGCTTGGCGTCAATGGCCGAGTACACGACCTCGCCGTCGAAGCTGTAGCACACAGGCACCACCAGGGGCCGCCCGCTCGTGTCCGCAGTGGCCAGCCTCCCTACGCGAGCCGTTCGCAGGAGTTCGTCGGCCCACGCGGGGAGGGACGATGTCACCGCCGTCAGCGGCGGATCAGCTTGGCCAACTGATCGAGCATCGGGAGAATGGCGTCGCGTCCCTCCGAGGGCAACCGGAAGATGGCGCGCGTCACGCCGGCCGCCGCGTACTGGTCGAGCACGGCCTTGTCCGGCTTGGCGCCGAACACCGACACGGAAATGGTTTTCATGTCTCGCCCGGCCCTGGCGGCGCGCGCCTTGAGCTCGGTGAGCGCGGGCAGGATGATCTCGGGGCTCCGTCCTCGGGGAAACCAGCCGTCGCAGAAGTCTACCACCCGCTGCAGGGTGTGGCTCGTCTCACCGCCGATGAGCACGGGCGGGTGCGGCTTCTGCACGGGCTTGGGATAGGCCCAGATGGGATCGAAGTTCACGAACTCGCCATGGAACTTCGCTTCATCCTGGGTCCAGATCGCTTTCATGGCCAGGACCTTTTCCCGCAGGATTGGGTAGCGCGCCTTGTAGAGGGTTCCATGGTTCTCCATCTCGTCCTGGTTCCAGCCGGCCCCGATCCCCAGCTCGAAGCGCCCGCCCGACAGCAGATCGAGGCTCGCCACCTCTTTGGCGGTCACGATGGGGTCGCGCTCGATGACCAGGCAGATGCCCGTGCCCACGCGCAGTTTCTTGGTGGCGGCGGCGGCGGCCATGAGGGACACGAATGGATCAAGGGTGTGGGAATACTCCTTGGGCAGCGGCTCACCGCCTGGAAAGGGTGTCTTGCGGCTCTTCGGAATGTGCGTGTGCTCGGGAACCCAGAGTGACTCGAAGCCGCGCTCCTCGGCGGCGCGGGCGAGCTCGTCGATACGAATGGCGTACTCCGTGGCGAACATGCAGAGGCCGGTATGCATGGCTTCCTCCGATCGTTCGAGTGTCTAGGTGAAGATGCCCTCGGGCAGGAAGGCGGACACGATCCAGTTGGGCGCGTCCACGATCTCGCTGATCTTGAGGTCGACGGCGACGCTGGACAGCACGTAGGCCTGCTCGCGGCTGAGACTTCGTTCGCGGACAAGGTGGTCGATCATGTAGCGAATGGCCTGCTGGGCGGCGGCGAACAGGTCGGGCCCGTGGGCGGTGGTCGCGAAAAAGGGGCCGGAATTCATGGCAGCGGCCAACAACCCGTGGGTGCGCAGGGTCGGTTCGGCCAGCCGGCGTCCCCGCTGCACATCGAAGCGCAGGGTGACCCGCGCGCTCATCTCGACGGCGGTAACGCAGACTTCCCCGTCGCCCTGGGCGGCGTGCGCATCCCCCACGCTGAACAAGGCGCCCTCGACCCAGACCGGAAGATGAAGGGTCGAGCCGGCACGGAGCTGCTTGATATCCATGTTGCCGCCATTCTTGCGGGGCGGCATGGTGCTGTGCCCACCGGGCTCGTCAAGGGCAGTGCCCATCACCCCCGCAAACGCCTCGATGGGCACGGCGATTCCATGGCTCATGCGCGCATACTGGCCGTCGCTGAGATCCCACAGCTGGAGAAACGCCTTAGGAAAGTCGCTCTCCGGCAGCAGGCCGCGACCCGGTCGGATGGCCGTCCAGCCGAACGGTGCCGCCGGTTTCACCTCTACGATGTCGACGACGAGAACATCACCGGGCCGGGCCCCGCGCACCTCGAGGGGACCGGTCAGCGGATGGCCCCGGAACGGGCCCCGCGCCGCGGCGTCGGCCGAGGTCGAACTCGGCGAGTAGTACCCGTCGGCGGCGTCGCGGGTGTCGAAGACCACCGTGTCGCCCGGGTCGATGCTGAGGCGTGGCGACAGACCGTTGTTCCATTCGTAGTGAACGATCTCCGAGTCGAGCCGATGCTGCCGAGCCATGTGAGGATGGTAGCAGAATGTCGGTGTGATGAGGGGCTGGCGCATCCGACCGTATCGGTGATGAGGGTGTGCCGCAGCTGCGAGAGCGAGCGTTCGAGGGGTGCCCCCCGGGTTTCCCGGGGCGCCCCGAACGTTGGGGGGCTTAGGGGCCTGTTCGAGGCCCCAATCAATCTAGCGGAACGACGAGGGGTGCCCCGGGTTTCCCGGGGCGCCCCGAACGTTGGGGGGCTTGGGGGCCTGTTCGGGGCCCCAATCAATCTAGCGGAACGACGAGGGGTGCCCCGGGTTTCCCGGGGCGCCCCGAACGTTGGGGGGCTTGGGGGGCCTGTTCGGGGCCCCCCAATCTAACGTCGCGCGCCGTCGATGGAAGCGGCGCCCGACCCGAGGAAGACGAGGGCAATCGTCGCCACCAGAACGGTGAGGGCGAACTCGTAGCCGCCCACGCTCGTGGGGCCGATCGGCTTCATGAAGAAGCCTTGGGGGAGATGCAGGAGCAAGACAGCCGACGCCATCGGCGGGACGTTTGCCAGCGCCGCCCAGCGTGTCCAGAGCCCGATGATGATCAGCACTCCGCCCACGAGGTGCGCGACGATCAGGTACCAGGCGAGAACGCTGCCCAGTGTTGACGGGTACCCCATACGGGTGATGTAGCCGACGATGGTCTGCGGGCCAAGCACCCCGAGGGCCAGGTAGCCATGCATGACGTACACAGCACCGATGACGAGCCTCAAGAACAGAACACCCCATGCCTGGCCCGTGCTGGTCCCGCCCGCCTTCCGCATCGGGTAGTGGCCCTCCTGACCGGGCTCAACGCGCGCTGCCCCAGTTTGGGGAATACCCCATCGCCGGGCGATTGTCCTACTTTATTCGGCGCGCGGGGACCCCTGCTACTGCCCGATGCCCCCGCGAATCAGGGCCGGATCAACGGGGATGGGCCGCTGATCGACGGGGCCCTGCACGCCGCCGGGCAGGGTGTCGCAGACGCCCCGTGCCTGATCGCAGACGACGAGGGGGGGGACATAGTACTGACCGACACCATAGGGTTGTTCCCAGTGGCCTGGAATATGGACGCCGAGCGGAGCGAACGGTGAGGGGACGATGCGATCGGGGACCCAGACCGGGCTCGGTGAGGTGGCTGGCGCGGGCGGCAGCGGCGCCAAGGGTCGGCTGGCGCGCGCCTTGACTTGATCGATGGCGCGCGAGGTTGGCGTCCCTCCGCCGCCGAGCTGTAGGAGTATCAAGGCCACGCCGACGAAACCGCAGGTCGCACCGTGCCGAAGCCCGTCCGCCCTCATCACCTCCCAATGTACACCGCAAAGGCAGGACGAGGGGGCAAGCGCTCTGACTTACAATCGACGATGCGGAGGTGTCATGAGCGAGACGCCGCTAGTTGCCGTCCTCATGGGAAGCAAGTCCGACTGGGAGACGATGCGCCACGCCGACGAGATGCTGACGCGCCTGGGCGTGCCCCACGAGTGCGCCATCGTGTCGGCCCATCGCACGCCGGCCTGGATGGCCGAGTACGCAAGCGCCGCGGAGGAGCGCGGGATCGAGGTGATCATTGCGGGTGCGGGGGGGGCTGCCCACCTCCCGGGGATGGTCGCCGCGCACACGCTCTTGCCCGTTCTCGGGGTACCCGTGGAGACGCATGCCCTCAAGGGGCTCGACTCGCTGCTATCGATTGTCCAGATGCCCGGGGGCGTTCCCGTGGGAACGCTCGCGATCGGATCGGCCGGCGCCACCAATGCCGCCCTCCTCGCCGCCGCCATCGTGTCCGCGGCACGGCCGCCCCTCCGGACGGCGCTGCGCGCGTTTCGTGAGGAGCAGACGCACAAGGTTCGTCAGGACACGCTTCCGTGACGAACCCCATCCTTCCGGGGGCGGTGATCGGAGTGCTCGGCAGCGGCCAGCTCGGCCGCATGTTCGCCATTGCCGCGCGCCGGATGGGGTATCGGGTGCACACGTACTCCCCGGACAGCGAGACACCCACCGGGCAGGTGGCGGACGTGGAGGTGACCGCACCGTATGAGGATCTCGAGGCGATCCGGCGCTTCGCCCGCGCGGTGAGCGTGGTCACGTTTGAGTTTGAGAACGTGCCCGCCGCCGCGGCCGAGGTCGCGGCGGAGGAGGCTCCGGTCCGTCCCGCGGGGCGGGTCCTGCACACCACACAGCAGCGTGTTCGCGAGAAGACGTTTCTCGAAAAGGCGGGCTTTCCCGTCACGCCATTTGTGGCGGTCAGCTCTCTCGAGGAGCTTCGGTTCGCCCTCGCGCAGCTCGGCTGTCCTGCCGTCCTGAAGACGGCGGGCTACGGCTACGACGGCAAAGGGCAGTACCGCTTGGACTCGTCCGCGGACGCCGAGGCCGCGTGGCGGCAGGCGAGCGGGCAGGCGGCGATCCTCGAAGCCTTTGTCGATTTCGAGCGTGAGATTTCGGTGGTGGCCGCCCGCGGTCTCGACGGTTCTATCGCCCACTGGGGGGCCATCGAAAATCACCATCGCCATCACATCCTCGACGTGTCACTGGCGCCGGCTCGCATCGAGGATCGCATCGGCCGCGAAGCGCTACGACTGGCGGAGGGACTCCTCGTGGAGCTCGACGTGGTGGGCGTGTTGGGCGTCGAGTTTTTCCTGACCCGGGGGGGTCGCGTCCTTGTCAACGAGCTGGCGCCCCGCCCCCATAATTCCGGACACCTCACCTTCGACGCGTCGATCACCAGCCAGTTCGAGCAACAGTTGCGGGCCGTGTGCGGGCTTCCCTTGGGCTCCACCGAGCTGTTGAGACCGGCGGCCATGGCCAACATCTTGGGTGACCTCTGGCGGAACGGGGAGCCGGACTGGGCGGCCGCCTGCAGGTGGCCGCCCGTGAAGGTGCACCTCTACGGCAAGCTCGAGCCACGCCCTGGTCGCAAGATGGGACACCTGACGGCGCTGGCCTCGACCGTCGACGAGGCAGAAGGTCTCGTCCTCGCCGCGCGCGGAGCGCTCGCCGGCGGTATCGCGTCGTGAAGATCATGGCCCTTCGCGGATACCGCTACGCGCGCGGTCGTTCCCGCGATCTGTCGAACGTGGTCGCGCCACCCTACGACCAGATTAGTGCCGATGCCCAGGATCGACTGTACGCCATGAGTCCCGAGAACATCGTGCGCGTGACGTACGGCAAGGACGAGGGAGGGCTCGACAGGTACGCCCAGGCCCGCGCTGTCCTGGAGTCCTGGCTGGCCGCCGGGGTGTGGGCCCGCGACGAGGAGCCGGCCATCTATCCGTATCATCAGACGTACCGGCTGGAGGGCCGCCCCGTCACGCGGCGCGGTTTCATCGCGCTGGGCGAGGTGAGTGACTACACCCAGCGGATGGTGCTTCCCCACGAACGGACGCATGCGGGGCCCAAGCTCGATCGACTCAAGCTGTTGGAGGCGACGGGGGCCGACATTGGCCTGCTCTTCATGCTGGTGAGCGATCCGGCGGGCGAGATCCGTGACGCCACCGCGCCCCGCGGTGAGCCCCTCGTGGAAGCGCGGGATCTTGGCGGTGAGTGGCATGGCCTTTGGCGGCTCACGGACCCAACCGTGATCGCCACGGTGCAGGCCCTCATGTCCCCTCGATCCGTGATCATCGCTGACGGTCATCATCGCTACGAGACAGCCGTGGAATACGCGCATCGACACCCGAGTGCCGCCCACAAGCTCATGGCCTTCTTCGCGCTAGAGGCTCCCGGGCTCACGATCCTGGCCAATCACCGACTCTTGAGTGGAGTGCAGAGATTCTCACTGGCCAGCCTGGCCGCCGCCGCCGGTCCTTGCTTCGAGGTATCGTCCCTGGGCGATCCCCTGAGATTTCAACCGACGCCTCACCGCATCGGGGTGGTGACCGGCAACGGTGCCGCGGTGTTCACCGCGCGGGCAGACGCCGTCGACCGCATTGCGTGGCCGGCGGCCACCTCGCGCGCCTGGCGCGAACTCGCGGTGGCCATCCTCCACGAAGGGCTGCTCGAGCCGCTCCTTCACATCACCGCGACGGGGCTCGAGGCCAGGAGCCGCGTCGATTACACGGCCGACCAGGCCGAGGCGGTTCGCCTGGCGAGTGAGGGCCAGTGCCAGGCCGCGTTCCTCATCGCGCCCACCACGCCCCAGGCCCTACAGGCCATCGTGGCCGGAGGCGAGGTGTTGCCCCAGAAGTCGACGCATTTCTATCCCAAGCTCCTGGATGGACTGGTCTTCCACCGGCTCGGAGAGGAACACGAGGATGACTGACGGGCTTCGGCGGGGGCTGACGAACTACGGTGATCGGGACTTCGCGCTCTACCTGCGGCGCTCATTCGCGCGCTCCATGGGGTACTCGACGGCAGCGCTGGCACGTCCCATCGTCGGCATCGCCGACTCGCGGAGCGGGTTCAACAACTGCCACCGTCACCTCCCGGAATTGGTTGAGGCGGTGCGGCGGGGGGTGACCGCGGCCGGCGGCCTCGCCCTGGATTTCCCCACCATCTCGCTGGGCGAGGTATTTCTGGACCCCACCAGCATGCTGTACCGGAATCTCATGTCGATGGATGTGGAGGAGATGGTCAGGGCGCAGCCCATGGATGCCGTCGTGCTCGTGGGAGGCTGCGACAAGACCATTCCCGCCCAGCTCATGGGCGCGGCGTCGGCCGGCGTGCCCGCGCTCCAGGTACCGGCGGGACCGATGATGACCGGGCGCTGGCAGGGGGAGCGGCTGGGCGCGTGCACTGACTGCCGGCGGTTCTGGGGCAAATATCGGGCCGGCCAGGTGTCTGCCGCGGACATCGAGGGCATCGAAGGACGGCTGGCCACCACCACGGGGACGTGTGCGGTGATGGGCACCGCCAGCACGATGGCATGTGTGGCCGAGACTCTCGGCATGACGGTCGCGGGCGCGGCCGCCGTCCCCGCGGTCCACGCCGACCGGCTCCGCGTGGCCGAGGCCTCCGGGGAAGCGGCGGTTGCGCTGGCCCGATCCGGACGTACGCCGGAACGGATCATGACGCCGGCGGCGGTCGAGAACGCCGTGCGCGTGCTTCTCGCCATCGGCGGGTCCACCAACGCCGTGATTCATCTCGCGGCCATCGCCGGGCGGCTCGGTATCGAGCTATCCCTGGCGCGGCTCAACCGGATCAGCGATGAGACGCCCGTGCTGGTCGATCTGAAGCCCTCCGGCCAGCACTACATGGAAGACTTCTTCGCAGCCGGGGGGATGACGGCCGTCCTGCGCGAGCTGCGCCCCATGTTGCATCTCGACTGCCTCACTGTAACGGGCGAGACGCTTGGCGCGCGCATCGAGGGCGGGGAGCACTTCGTGGACCGGGCCGTGATCCGCAGCATCGCCGATCCGTTCCAGAGCGTGGGCGGGCTCGTCGCGCTTTTCGGCTCCCTCGCTCCGCGCGGGGCGATGCTCAAGCGTTCCGCCGCCGACACAAGGTTGTTTGAGGGTGAGGGCCGGGCCGTGGTGTTCGAGTCGCTCGATGATCTCTCGGCGCGCATCGACGACCCCGCCCTCGATGTCACCCCGACTGACTACCTTGTCTTGAAGAACGCCGGCCCCTTGGGGGGTCCGGGGATGCCGGAAGCCGGTTATCTGCCTATTCCCCAGAAGCTCGGCCGGGCTGGGGTCACTGACATGGTCCGTATCTCGGATGCGCGGATGAGCGGCACCGCATTCGGCACCATCGTGTTGCATGTGGCACCCGAGGCGGCGGCGGGGGGACCCCTGGCCGCCGTGCGGCATGGCGATCGTGTTCGACTGAGCGTGAAGGACCGCCGGCTCGACCTGCTCGTGGAGGACGCCGAGATCGGGCGCCGCCTGCAGCAGATAGCGTCGCCTCCTCGCTTCGCGCGTGGTTACCGTCGGCTCTACATGGAGCACGTCCTGCAGGCCGATGCCGGCTGCGACTTCGACTTCCTCCGTGCCCCCGCTTCGGCATAGATCGAAGGAGAACGATGTGGACCCCGTGACCGCCGTATAATTCTCGCATGCGGGGACCGCGCGCAGCGTGGGGCCGGCGCGCCGTGGCCAGCATGGCCACCTCTCTCTCGTTGCACCTCGTGGTGGGCGCGGGCGCGACCTCGGTCCTTCTGGGCGGCACCCTCGGCGCTCTCTGGCCGGACGCGGATCCGCCGACGGTAGAGATCATCGTCGTCGAGGGTCGCGATCGACAGGCTGTACCGGCGCCCCCGAGGGTGGCGCGACAGGCTGTGTCACGCACCCTCAGATCCGCCCGCACGAGCACACCTGCCCCGGCCGAGCCCAGTGCCGAGCCGCCCGAGACGACGGTCCCGCCCTCTGCGGCAGGGCTGGACACGGCTCCTCGGGAGGGCGAGTCGACCGCGCGAGAGCCGGCGGCCCCAGCGGCGTCGGCCTTGGTCGAGGACGCCTCCGATGCAGAGCCCGTGGCGGCCAGTGAGGTGCGGGCCGCCCACGTCGCGGTCCCGGCAGACGAGCGAGGCACCGCGCGGAGCGACGACGGTGCGCCGACGACGGGCCTCGCAGCCGCGAACGCTGCCCTCCAGACGGGCTTCCCTGCTCCTCATGTCAGCCAGGCTCGGGTGGACGAGGTGACCCGAAATCCGTCGCTGTCCGCTCAGGCGGAATCCGAGGCAATGGTGGGCCGGCGCGAGGTGTTCGAGTTCCTGCTCGATCATCCGGACTTTGCGACTCACATCACGCGGGCTCTTCGGCTGGCCCGGTATCGCATCTGGCGGACCGACGAGGGCATGTTCGTCGACGATGGCTGGGGCGCCACCGGCCAGATCACCGTCGTGCATGCGGGTGGTGGAACCCGAATGCTCTACGCCAAGGGTGAGTTCCAGCACAAGCTGTTGCCCACCATCCCAGGCGAAGCCGTGGTGACTATCGAGTATGAGGCGCGCCCTGCCGGGGACGGGCGCCAGCTTCTGCAGGCGCGGCTCTCGGGTCAGCTGAAGATCGACAGTGCTTTCGGCACCCTGATGCTCAAGATCGCCAGCTCCGTGGCGCGGGAGAAGGCGGCCAAGGAGTCGCGCCGGCTGCTACAGACCTTCGCCAACGTGCTGCGCGCCATCGACGAGACCCCCGGCGCGGTGTACGCGAGCGTGAGCGCGCGTCCCGATGTGCCCCGGACCGAGCTCGAGCAGTTCCGAGTCCTCCTCGGATTGCCGTAGGGTGCCGATCGTGCCCAAGACGGGAGCTGCGGATCCCACACCAGCCGGTGGCCCCACCCGGATCGAATCCGATAGCCTGGGGGAGATCGCGGTTCCAGCCCATGTCTACTGGGGCGCGCAAACGCAGCGCTCGCTTACCTACTTCGACATCGGACGCGACACGATGGCCCCCGAGCTCATCCAAGCGCTCGCAATCGTCAAGAAGGCGGCGGCCCTGGTGAACGCGGAGCTCGGAGTGCTCGCGTCGGACAAGGCGCGCCTCATCGTTCGCGCCGCCGACGAAATCATTGCCGGCCAGCTGGCGGATCAGTTTCCGCTGCGCGTCTGGCAAACGGGCAGCGGAACGCAGACGAACATGAACGTCAACGAGGTCATCGCCAACCGGGCCATCGAGCTGGCCGGCGGCGTGCGTGGGAGCAAGCAGCCGATCCACCCCAACGACGACGTCAATCGATCGCAGTCGTCCAACGACGCGTTCCCCACGGCCATGTCGATCGCGGCGGCCACGCGGGTCGAGCGCGCCTTAATCCCCGCCATCCAGCGGGTGCACGCCGCCATCGCGGCGAAGGCCGAGGCCTTCGCAGGGGTGGTCAAGATTGGCCGCACGCACCTGCAGGATGCGGTCCCCCTCACCGTGGGCCAGGAGATGTCGGGCTGGGCGAGCCTGCTGGCGCGTGACATCGATCGACTGCGCTTGGCCCTCGATGGCCTGTTCGATCTCGCCCTGGGCGGGACAGCGGTGGGCACCGGTCTCAACGCGCCTCCCCAATTCGCCGAGCGCGCGGCGGCCAAGATTGCTGAGCTGACGGGACTGCCGTTTCGTTCCCACCCGAACAAGTTTGCTGCCGTCTCTGCTTCCGACGAGCTGGTGTTCGCGAGCGGAGCGGTGGCAACCCTGGCCGGGTCCTTCATGAAGATCGCTCACGACATCTGCCTCTTGGCCTCCGGCCCTCGCGCGGGGCTGGGCGAGCTGATCCTCCCCGCCAACGAACCCGGATCGTCGATCATGCCGGGCAAGGTGAACCCGACCCAGTGCGAAGCGATGGCGATGGTCGCCGTCCAGGTGTTTGGCCACCACGCCGCCACCACCGTGGCCGGCTCGCAGGGGCAGCTCGAGCTGAACACCTTCCGGCCCCTCATGATCCACGATTTTCTGGACTCGGTAGGTCTGCTGGCGGACGCGAGCCGGACCTTCGTCGATCACATGCTGGTGGGGCTCGACATCGATCGGGGACGGATCGCCGCCCATGTGCAAAACTCGCTCATGCTGATCACGGCGCTCACCCCTCGCCTCGGCTACGATCGGGCGGCCGAGATCGCCCACCTGGCGGTCGCCGAGGGTCTGACGCTCCGGGAGGCGGCCGTGCGCCTCGGCGATGTCAGTGCGGAGGAGTTCGACCGCCTCGTCCGCCCCGACCACATGGTGTGAGCTTCCTGAGCAGTGACAGCTCGGGAGTATGCTTCCTTAGACCACGCCCTTGTCGCGCAACGTGTGAATCGCCCCCGCGCTGTAGCCCAGCTCACGGAGGATCTCGTCGGTGTGCTCGCCGGGGACGGCGCCTGCGGACCGTATCGTGCCTGGCGTCTCCGAGAGCTTGATGGCCGTCCCGAACTGCTTGACCCGCCCCTGGCGGGGGTGGTCGATCTCCACGATCATCTGGCGGTGGAGGATCTGAGGATCCCGCACGACCTCGTCGGGGTCGTACACCTTGCCCACGCACACGTCAGCCTTCACGAGGTACTCGTACCAGTCGTCGCGGTCGCGTGTCTTGATGATCGCCTCGATGTCACGGCGAGCTTGCTCCTCCTCGGCATTGGCGGCGCGCACGAACTGGTCGGCCTTCCGCGCGAAACGAACAAAATCGGGACGGCCGATGGCCTTGCAGAAGTTCTCCCAGAGCCAAGGCTCGGTGCAGCCGATGGTCAGGAGCTTACCGTCCCGGGTCTCGTAGATGGCGTAGTACGGGTAGGAGCCGCCGAGGAAGCCCGCGCCCCGACGGGGCGCCAGGCCGTCGCTGAACAGGAAGCGCATATTCGGGGTGGCGGCGAGGAGCGAGAGGGTGGTGTCGAGGTAGGAGACGTCCACGTGCTGGCCCCGGCCCGTGCGCTCGCGCGCGAAGAGAGCCAGCATGATTCCCAGCGCGCCGTGCAGGCTGGCCCCGGCGTAGTCGGCCACGAGGTTGAGGGGAATGGCCGGCTTGCGATCGGCCTCGCCAATGAGGCCGAGAACCCCCGCCAACGAGAGGTAGTTCATGTCGTGCGCCGGATAGTCACGGTACGGCCCGTCCTGCCCGAAACCGGAGAGGGAGCAGTACACGATGCGCGGATTGAGGGCTTGGATGGTTTCATAGTCGGCGCCCAGGCGTCGCATCACGCCAGGCCGGAAGCCCTCCACGATGACGTCGGCGCCGGCCGCCAACGTGCGGAATACTTCCTGCCCGGCGGGCTCCTTCATGTTGAGGGTCATGCTCCGCTTGTTCCGATTGACGAAGGCAAAGGCGGCGCGGCGGTCGGCCTGGGCATCGGGAGGGCTAGCGGGATCGGGCGTCTCGATCTTCAGCACCTCGGCACCCATGTCGGCGAGCATCATTCCAGGCAGTTCCGCCGGAGCCACCCGCGCCATCTCGAGGATCTTGATGCCGTCCAGCACTCCCATATGACGGTCGTCCTTTCAGGTTAATCGTTGTCAGCGGCGAGACGCGAGGTCAGGGCCCGGATGTCGGGTATGTGCTCGAGGTCGGCGATTTGATCGGCCACGGCTTCCGCCTCCTCGAGCGGGAGGACCCGGCTCGCGCAGGCGAGGAACTTATCCCGGAGGGCTCGGTCGGACAGCGGATGATCGGGATGGCCCTGCGCGCCGCGGGGGGGAGAGGCGATCACGCGACCGTCGGAGAGCTGGATGGTGATCCGGCTCCACGCATGCTGCTCGCGTTGGTCCGGCAAGGCGCGGTCCACCACCATGCTGATCCGGGGCATCAACTTCTCGATGGCCGGCGCCGGCGGCCCGTCCTCGAAACTGTCGAGGTCCACACGCCCATCGACCAGAGCCGCCGCCGCGCAAAACTGCATGGAGAACTTTCGTTCGAGCCCGGTGGCGGGGTGAGTGTGGAGAAGGACGGGGGGGACAACCCGGGTGACCCCCACCTCGACGTGGGCCACCTGGTCCGGATCGAAGCGATGCGTGTCCCGAAGCTCGAGCAGGGCATCGATGGTGGCGTGAGTGAGCGCGCACGACGGATACGGCTTCACCGCGATGCCGGACTCGAGCAGCTGCCAGCGCTGGCCGAGCCCCTCCCCCGCGCGCCCCAGGTCTCCTGCGCCTCCGAACGCGGCGAAGTAGCCTTGCTTTCCCTCGAGCGCCGTGTCCGCCGCCGATAGCCCCTCGCGCGCCAGGAGGGCCGCCCACACGCCGTTGCGGGCCGCGTGCCCGGCGTGAAACGGCTTGGTCATCGAGCCGAAGTTCTCCTTCAGTCCCGAAGCCAGCGACGCGGCGATCCCGAGGGCCGTGCGCGTCGCGGTGACGTCCAGACCCAGGATCTTGGCGACGGCGGCGGCACAGGCCAGGCTTCCGATGGACGATGTGGCGTGCCAGCCTCTCTCGTAGTGGATGGGATTGAGGGCGGCGCCGAGGGCGGCCCCGACCTCGAACCCGACGATGTACGCGAGCGCGACCCCCGCTCCATCGCTCATGGCCGCTTCGGCGGTGGCGAGGCTGGCGGCCAGCAGCGGTACGCTCGGATGGCCCATCAGGGTGAAGTTCGTGTCATCGAAATCGTGAGCGTGACCGGCCGCGCCATTGGCGAGGGCGGCGGCGGTAGTGCTGGCCCGCGCGCGGGTTCCCACGATCGTGCACAGGGGCGGGCCACCTCCACCTTCGGCCCGAAGGACGCGGCGAAGAATCTGCGCCACCGGCTCGCCCGCTCCGGCCAGCGTGACCCCCAGCGTGTCGAGGGCGGCCCGGCGCACGGCGATCAAGGTCGCGGGGGGGCAGTCCTCCAAGCGCGTACGAACGGTGAACTCGGCCAACCGTGCGCTCACGGTCATCGAAAGTTCTCCATCACGGCGCGCTTTTCCGGGCTGTCGGCGACCGTGTCGAGAAAGTGACGAAGCCAGGTGCGCTGCCGCTCGTTGGCGCGGGCGGCCAGAGGCACCAGGTCCCGAACGTTGTGCTGCAGAAACTGCTCCTCGGCGTCATGGAAGATGCCTTCGATCTCATCGCCATCCACATCGGAACGGACGGGATCGAGGACGAACCGACGTTCGTTGCGTTTCCAGCGATAGACGGCCGTGCGGTTGGCCGTGAATAGCGGCTCCACCGGCATCCAGTAGATGTAGCTCCCGCTGGTGTAGCTGGCGATGAAGTCGATCCGCACCTCGTCGGCACCCTCGCGCCCCTGCAGGCGCGTCGAGAAGGACCGGTCGAATGTGGATGGCCAGCCGACCATGTGACCCCGCGCAGGATAGTCCAGAACGCGCGCAAGGGCCATCGTCGGGGGGGTCCTCGTGCGGGGGGCTCGTTCGAGGCCCCCCAGATCCAACAAATACCAGGTCTCCCGATGCAGGGCGAGCCCGGTGCCGGTGCGCGCGAGGGTGCGCACGGCCAGGGCGGCATCCCCGGCGGGTAGGGAGACGAGTCGATGGGTCGGGGGCTCGCCGCCCTGAGCGGGGACGTCGACGACGCCCACGAAGCGGCAGCGGCCCCCGGTGCGGAGGAAGATCAGGTGCTGCCAGTCCTCGCCAGTGCTGTCTGTGACGTCGAGAATGAGGAAGCTCTCGCGTGGACTGGGTCGCGCCAGCTCCCGGCGCGTCGCCCGTAGCGGTCCGGTCACCGCATCCTCGAACAGCTTGGATCGGACGCCGAGTTCACGCCAGAGTGCTCGCAGCTCGCGCGGGCTGTGACCGTTCACGCGGGCGGGCAACTCATCACAGGGCGCCGCGGCGAGCCCCGTGGCCATGGGCGCGGCGGCTGTGCAAAGGACTGCGATACCGGCCAGGCTCCGGAGCATCGGCTCGACCATAGCACGAGCCCTGGCGTCACTCTCGCGGTTCGAGCCCGGCCGCGCGGCCTGTTGTTAGCCCGGCCGCGCGGCCTTGACCGGGAGGAGGCGCGCGCGTATTCTCCGCCGCGTCGCCCATGTCCTCACGCACGTCTGAGACGTCGCCGCGCACCATGCGGGCGATGGTGATCCACCGTCACGGCGGACCCGAGGTGCTCACGCTCGAGCCTCGGTGGCCGTGCCCGAAACCGGGCCCCGGCGAGATCCTCGTGAGAGTAGAGGCCTGCGCACTCAACTTTCTCGACATTTTCACCCGCGAGGGCATGCCGGGCGAGCCCACGCCGTTGCCGCACATCACCGGCGGCGACGTGGCGGGCGTGGTGGTGGCGGTCGGGCCCGGCGGGCGCCGCCCCGCGGAAGGCGAGCGGGTGCTCATCGATCCGAACTGGGGCTGTGAGCGCTGCGAGTACTGCCGTCAAGGCGAGCGGACGCGCTGCCTGCGCGGCCACATGCTGGGGGAAATGGATCCAGGCGGCCTTGCTGAGTACGTGACGTGTCCGGCGGGACAGGCCTTGACCATCCCCGACGACTACTCGTTCGACCTCGCCGCCTGTCTGCCGGTGGCATGGGGCACGGCCTGGCGCATGGTGGTGAGTCACGCCCAGCCGCGGCCGGCGGAGGTCGTCCTCGTCCTTGGTGCCGGGGGCGGGGTGGGCTTGGCGGCCGTGCAGATCGCGAAGCTCGCGGGGGCGCGCGTCATCGCCACCGCGTCCACCGATGACAAGCTGGCGCGTCTCAGAGAGTACGGGGCGGATGTGGTCATCAACTACGCGCAGGACGCGCAGTGGGACGTCACCGTACGCGCGCTGACGGACAAGCGCGGGGCCGATGTGATCATCGAGACAGTGGGAGCCGCCACCTGGGAGAAGAGCATCCGGGCCCTGGGCAAGGGCGGCCGACTGGTGACGAGCGGCGCAACGTCCGGGCCGATCGGTTCCACCGACATTCGCTACGTGTTCCGGCGGGAACAGCACATCATGGGCAGCAACGGGTGGACGCACGACGAGCTGCGGTGCGTGGCGGCCTTGGCCTTCCAGGGCAAGTTGCGGCCGGTTATCGATCGTGTGCTTCCCCTGCAACGAACGGCGGAAGGCGAGCTGGCCCTGGAGCGGCGGCAGGTCTTCGGGAAGGTCATCGTCCGACCACAGGAGTGAGAAATGCTTCCGGAGAATGTGGGACATCTCTTCGACGTCCCCCTCGCGCTGATCCCTCATCAGCCGGCCGTCCTCCAGGACCACACCGTGCTGACCTTTGCAGCGCTGGATGAGCGCTGCAACCGTCTGGCCAACGCTCTGCGCGAGCTCGGAGTCGCGGCCGGTCACCGTGTCGCCCTCATGTTTAGCAACGACTTCCGGTTTCTGGAGTCACTCTTCGCCCCGATGCGGCTGGGGGCAGTCCCGGTGCCCCTCAACACGCGCATGGGTGACGCCGCGCTGCAGTACGTGGTCGAGGACGCCGAAGCGACGGTGATGATTGCCAACCGGGCAATGGCCGGGCGGGCGCGGACGCTCGCCCCTCGCATTCGGCGCGTGGCCCATTTGATCGTTGACGGGCCCGCGGCCGACGGCGGGCTCGCCTATGAGCCGCTGCTGGCTGCGGCCTCCCCTGCGTTGGCGCGCCGTCCGACCCGGGCGGACGAGATCTGCATGCAGCCGTATACTTCGGGCTCCACCGGGCGGCCGAAGGGCGTACTCCTCGACCACGGCGGCCAGATTTGGAACGCCGATGTTCTGAGGAAGGCGATTGTCTGCGATCACCGCGAGCGCGGCCTGGTGGCGGTCCCCCTCTTTCACAAGAACGCCATGACGGGGGTGGTGAAGCCGTTCCTGCTCGCCGGCGGCTCGATCGTCATCCTGCCCGGGTTCGACGCGGTCGAGGTGATTCGCGCCATTGATCGGTACAAGGTCACCTACCTTACCGGCGTTCCAGCCATGTATAAGATGATCCTCGCCGAGAAGGCGGCGCTGGCTCAGCATGACGTGAGCTCGGTACGCTACGCGCTGATCGGCTCGGCGGAGGTGCCCCGGGAGCTGCCGGCTGAGTTCCGCGCCGTGTTCAGCGAGGCCGACGTGGCGGAGAGCTATGGCTTGACGGAGGGAGGGCCGGTACCGGTGACGAATACGCGGTGGGGCCTGAAGAAGCCCGGGAGCTGCGGCACCGCCTTTCCAGGGTCCGAGGTGCGGCTGGTAGACACCGCCGGGCGCGACGTGGCCGGGGAGGGCATCGGCGAGCTGGTCACCCGCAATCCTGGGCTGGCCTGTGGGTACTGGCGCCTGCCCCAGGTCACCGCCGAGAAGTTTCGGGCGGGCTGGCTCTACACGGGCGACCTGATGCGGCGGGATGCCGACGGGTACTACTACTTCATCGGGCGCCGCGACGACATGATCAATGTGGCGGGCGAGAATGTTTATCCAAAGGAGGTCGAGGACGTCCTCCTGCGTCACCCGAATCTGCGTGACGCCTGCGTGGTGCCCGCCCCCCACCCCGTGAAGGGCGAGGTTCCCATGGCCTTCGTGGTGGAGCGGGAGCCGGGGCGGACGACCGCGGAGGAGGTCAGGACATTTTTCCTCGAGCGCGGTGCTCCCTATGCACACCCCCGGCGGGTCGTCTTCCTCGACGCGCTGCCGCTGGGAGGAACCGGCAAGCTCGACCGCACGGCGCTCAAGGCGCGGGCCCGAGAGGAGGAGGTGCGATGAGCCAGAGTCCCCCCGATACCCTGTCTGTCACCTTCTCCTGAGGGTCAGCGGTAAGAGTCGGGCGCCTGCTTGATGCTCCGCCAGAAGTGCGGGTCGTGGGCGGGAAAGACCCGGCCCCCGAGGAGACGAGCCAGCGTCTTCACCCGTTTGATGGAGTGCAGGGCAGCCCCCGGATTCCAGACGACGCCCGGAACGCGCTCGGTTTCCAGGTGCTCCTGCCAGTAGCACGCGTCACCGGCGAGGATGATCGGTCCCGTCGCCGGAAGATTGACCAGGAGCGATTGGTGGCCCGGTGTGTGACCGTCCGTCCGGAGCACGGTCAGCCCTGGCGCGAGCTCCGTGTCGCCGTCGAGCAGCCGCCAGCGATGGCCTGGCAGATCGAAGTTCTTTCGGTAATAGAAGGGCGCCAGGACGGGCGGGGGATAGTGAGCCGTCGCGTACTCGTCGCGCTGCACGAGCAGCTCGGCCTTCGCGAATAGCTCGGCCCCCCCGGCATGGTCGTAGTGCAGGTGAGAGAGCACGACCACGTCGACGTCAGCGGGGGCGAGGCCGATGGCGTCGAGGCGATGGACGAGCAGGTCGGCATCGGTGAAGCGCGCCATCGAATCGTTACGGAGCAGACCCGCCACCGCCCGCGGCGAGAGACCGGTATCGAAGAGGACGGTCGCGTCAGCCGTGCGGACGAGATAGCAGGTGATGGGAATCTGGACGCGTTCGCCCGAGAGATCACCGTAGAAGAGGCCGGAACGCTGAAACCCGATGAAGCCGTTCTGCAAGGCGTAGAGGGCCTGGACCGCCATGGCGGCGCTATGCTAGCACGCCGGGTAGGCCCTCGGTGGGCGGTGAGGGCGGAAGGGGCCCCGCCGCCGTGGGGTCGAGTAGAATGGGCTCCATGGATTTCTTGCTGACGGACTCGCAGGAGTTGATCCGCAAGGAAGTGGGCACGCTCGCCCGAAGCTTTTCACCTGACTACTGGCTGGAGAAGGATCGCAGGGCCGAGTACCCCTGGGAATTCGTCAAGGCCTTCGCGGCGGGTGGCTGGCTCGGCGTCATCGTGCCGGAAGAATACGGCGGATCCGGGCTCGGCGTCACCGAGGCGGCCGTCGTCCTGCACGAGATCTGCGCGGCGGGGGCAGGCACTACGGGGGCCTCCCCGGTGCACTTCTACATGTTCCCGCCCCTCCCCCTCATCAAGCACGGCTCGCCCGCGCTCAGGAAGCGGTATCTGCCGCCCATCGCCACCGGCGATATCGTCATGTCGTTCGGGGTGACCGAGCCCAACGCCGGGACCGATACCTCGCGGATTCAAACCACGGCTCGACGCGAAGGAGACCGCTTCGTCGTCGACGGCCGCAAGGTATGGAACACGAACGCGCGACAGGCCACCCACATGCTCTTGCTGGCGCGCACGGCCCCGCGCGAGGCGGAACGACCCTTCGCGGGGATGACCCTCTTCTTCACCGAGTTCGACCGCTCCCGGATCACCGTGCGCGAGATCGAGAAGCTCGGGCGGGCGGCCGTGGACTCCAACGAGATCTTCATCGACGGTCTCATCGTGCCCGCGGATCATGTGGTGGGCGAGGTGGGACGCGGATTCTACCACCTGCTGGATTCGCTGAATCCCGAGCGCATCTTCACCGCGATCGAAGCGGTCGGCATCGGACGGTCGGCGCTGGAGCGCGCCGTGCAGTACGCCAAGGAGCGCGTGGTCTTCGATCGACCAATCGGTCAGAATCAGGCCATCGCCCACCCCCTCGCCATGGCCTGGGCCAAGCTGGAAACGGCGCACCTGCTGTGCATGAAGGCGGCTTGGCTCTACGACGCGGGGCGCCCCTGCGGAGCCGAAGCCAATGCCGCCAAGCTCATGGCGGCCGAGGCCGGGTTCGAGGCCTGTGACGTGGCCCTGCAGACGCATGGCGGTTACGGGTACGCGAAGGAATTCCATGTCGAGCGCCTGTGGCGGGAAGTCCGGCTCTACAAGATCGCTCCGGTTTCCCAGCAAATGGTCCTGAACTATCTTTCCGAGCATCTCCTCGGTCTGCCAAAGAGCTACTGATCCTAGGGGAAGCGGTACGGTCGCTCCGGACACCCCATATCCTGGGCCGGGGGACCCTGCGCGAGAAACTCGCACGGGATGATCCCATTCGATGCGACCATTAATCTGTCATGGGTGGCAAAATTATGGTCATTGATGACCATCCGCACATGCGCGACATCCTGGCCAGCTTTTTGTGGGCCGGGGGGCACCAGTTTGCCCTATGTTCCGATGGCACCAGCGCGTTGGAGCGCCTGGCGCGGGAGCCGTTCGATCTGGTGGTGACAGACCTTCGCCTGCCCGACCTCCCGGGGCTCGCCGTCGTCCGGCGTAGCAAGCAACTGCGCCCGTCGACCCCGGTGGCGCTCATCACGGGCGCCGACAACGTCGTTCCCGCCGTCGAGCTGGTCCGATACGGGATCGACTATCTGCTCGCCAAACCCTTCACCCGCCAGCAGTTCATGAGGGTGGTCGCGTCGGCTCTGGCGCAGCCCGTGTAGGGAACTCGGGGTGAGACGGGGGCCGCCAGCGTAAGTCCGCCAGCACGTACGCGGCGGAGGCCAGCACGAGGCCGAGCGCAATCCCGGCCACCGCATCCGTTGGCCAGTGCGCGCGCAAGGCCACCCGAGCGATGCCCACCAGGACGATGCAGGCGACGGCGAGCAGTCGCACCGCGCGGCGACGACGCGCCGGGAGGGGGGCCGCCAGGTAGATCACGGCCCCGAAGAAGGCCGCCGCCGCCGTGGCGTGCCCACTCGGGAATCCCATCGAAAGATCCTCGGGGCGCGGTCGGCCAATGACGAACTTGAAGAACGTCTCGGCCGCGGGCGCGGCCAGCAAGGCCACGGTCCACATCCACCAATGGGCACGAGCGTGGGGGAAGGCGGCGAACACGATCAACGTTCCGGGCAGGATGACCCGCCACGTTCCGGCGTGGTCGATGGTACGCAAGAACGTGCCGAGCGCTCCATTGTCGTCGAGGCGAACGAGCGCGTGGCGGAGGGTCAGCTCGAAGGCATGGGTGGGAACCAGCAGCGCGGCCGTCGCCAGGAGGGCGAAGACCACCAGGCTCAGCAGTAGCACGGCGCGCGCCCGCCGAGCGAGCGGGGTCACCGGTGGATTCCGGGGTCGTGTCGGACGCGTCAGCCCCGTCCCGGGGCGCAGCGACGGCAGACGCCAAACAGCTTCAGATCGTGGCCCGTGAGCCGGAAGCTACGGGAGCGCCGCACCCGCTGCCGAAGGTTGGCGAGCACCGCCTCATCGAGCAGACATCCGTCGAGGTCTTCCACGCCGCCGCACTCCTGACAGACCAGGTGATGGTGATGGCCGATGAACCGCTCGGCCAACTCGAAGCGCTGGGTCCCCTTGGAGGTGTCGGCGACATGCAGGAGGCCTAACTCGCACAGCAGATTGACGGCCCGGTATACGGAAACGACGTTCGCTCGACGACTCTCGAGTCTCGCGTGGATCTCGGCCACCGACAGCGGTGCCGCCTGGGCCACCAGCACGTCCACGATCGCGCGCCGCGGCCCGGTCAGCCGAAAACCGTGACGGGCGATTTCGTCGGGAATGGTATGGCGGGCGCGGGTCACCCCCGGGGACGAGCTCGACATGCAGTCAGCCTATCACGGCACCTCAGGCCGCCGTCATGGCCGCGCGCGGCATGGCATTGTAGTCCTCGCCACCCCAGTCCGTGACTTCTTTCAGGCCGAAGAAGTTGAGCTCGATGGTGAGCCCGTTGGGGTCGGTCACGAAAATCTGGTAGAGATCGGATTCCGGCAGCGCGCGCGGGCGGTAGTCCACGCCGATGGCCTTGAAGCGCCGGATGAAATCTCCGGGCTCGGTGGCCAGAAAGGCAATGTGGTCCACCACGCCCGATTGGTCCGTGGCCGCATGGTCGCGAGTACCGAGATAGTACAGATGGGCATTGTCGATACCATGCGGCCCCATGTGCACCTGGATCTGGCCATTCACCCCGAGCCAGTAACCCGGGAACGGGAAGTTGGGGCGAGGCATGACCTCGAAGCCGAGGACACGGCAGTAGAAGTCCTTGGTCTGCTCGAGATCGTTGGCGCGGACGAAGTAGTGGTTGAGCTGGGTCAGCGGCATGGCAGCCTCCTCGGCGAGCGGGAGTTGGTACATGGTCCCGCAGTGTAGCAAGAACTAGGGAGCCGGCGAGAACACCGAGACGACGCCGCCCCCCTCGGGCTGAAATCGCAGCGTGCGCTTGCCGTCCCTTTCCTGAAGGACGATGGTGCCGGAGCCTTGAGTGCTGCGGTAGAGGGCGAGGCCGGGCCGGACCACGGTGATGGCGCCGCTGAAATCCTTGTCCTCACCGTCGAGATACATCGTCCCCGTGAAGCCGCCCGTCTGGGTAATCGTCATCCCGGCGACGGCGTATCCGGAGCGACCACTCAGGCGGCCCCGCCACGTCCCCGCAATCTCGGCGGGTTCCTTGAAGCTGGCGCTCGGAGGCACCGACACGCAGGACCCGACGAGGGCGAGAATGGCCAAGAGACCGAGGGCTCGGAGCCCAGCCGGCGTCAATGCAGCCGACCCCAGGCGCTGGCGAAGAAGAGGGACCCCACGACCGTGATCAACAGGGCGCCCGTCAAGGTGAGGCCGCGCCTGACCCAGAGCGCGGCGCGGGGCCGGGCGGCCATCACGCTCAGAAGCGTCTTGCGGGTGGCAATGGTGGCGACCCCTACCAGAGCCACGGTGATGCTCATGCCGACGGCCATGATGAGCGTGGCCACCATGCCAATGGCGAGGACACCATTGGCGAGCGCAAAGAGCATGATAATGATGGCACTCGCACAGGGCGTGAGGCCAGCGGCCAACACCACGCCCCGGTGAACATAGGGCTCGTCGGGCTCCGCGTGAGCATGGCTCGGCTCACCGTGGTGGTGGCCGAGGTGCCGGCCGGTGAGAGCGGCATAGATCAGGTAGAACCCGATCAGCACGATGAGGCCGTAGCTGGTCACCTCGACCCACACCGATTGCTGAACCACGTCGAAGCCGCTCTGTCCCAGGACAAAAACGAGAACGAGCACGATGGCGATGGCCGAGAGGGTTTGCAGGAGCGACACCAGACCGCCCATCATGACGCCCTTGATGATGCGGGCCTCGCGGCCGAGGAAGAAGGCGGAGACGACGAGCTTGCCGTGCCCTGGCCCCGCCGCATGCAGAACGCCGTACAGAAAGGCCACCAGGCCGACGGTGAGCATGGCGGCTGGGGAGCCCGTCTGCTGGATCCGCCGCATCTCTTGCGACAGCGTCTGATTGAGGCGGCGCTGGGCCTGCGTGATGCTCGTGGTGATGCCCTGAAGAAAGCCAGGGACGGGCAGCAGTCCCACCCCTTCGCCGCCGCGCCCGGGCAGAGGACGGGACGGAGCCGGCGGGCGGGCCTCGCGACCCTGCGAGCGTTCCGCCGGAGGGGCGCCGAGCTGGAGACCACTGGCCTGCGCGGACGCGCCGAGCCCGGCGAGGAGGGTTAGCAGAGCAGCGACCGCCATGGCCCGACGCATCAGGGACCCTGGCGCTTGAAGGTGCACTTGACGATCTGGCTGAGCTCGCCCGCGTCTTTGGCGACCCGACAATCGACCTTGTAGTTCTTGGCGGACTGCACCTGGAGGGGGGAACGCTCGCTCAAGGCGAACGCCGAGTAGTAGGTCGGATCGTCGACGGCCAGCTCGAGCGTGCCTTCGGTCGCCTTGATGGGGATGGTGAACTCGTAGACGACGTGTCCGCCGGCCATCTTCACCTGGAAGTCCTTGAAGCTCGTGGCTACGACCGGCTTGTCGTTCACGCGGAGATGGACGAAGTAGTTGAAGTCCTTCAGGTTGGCGAAATGCTTCTGCTCGATCGCCTTCACCTCGGCCGCCGACAGGTTCTTGTCCTTGTTCGCGTCGAAGGTCAACACGATCATGCTGCTGAACATCTCGTCGAACGTCCAGGCAAAGCGGAACCCTTCCAACCCGTCGACGTTTACCACGACCGTGATCGTGTGCTCGACAAAGACATGCGGATGGGCACTGGCCGCCGCGTGAAAGAAGCTGATCCCCAGGGCGAGGATCGCAGCCCAGAGCCTGCGCCTCCATCGGGGCTGGCCCAGCGGAGGGAACATCATGCCACGATCGGGCGCCGGCGAGGCGCCGTCCGGCTGGCCAAGGTCGTCCCGCCAAAAATCAGCAGGGCCGTGAGGACGACCGAGCCCCCGGCAGCCAGCCGCAAGTAGTAGGCAGCGATCAGGCCGACCGTGACCGCGAGCACGGCGGCCGCGATGGCGACGCCGGTCGCCTGGCGGAAACTGCGCCCAACAGTGAACCCCGTCAGGGTAGGAATGACAATCATGGCGCTCACCAAGAGCACCCCAACCATGCGCATGGACACGACGGTAGTGATGGCCGTCAACATGGTGAGCATCAGGTTGAGGGCCGCCACCGGCACCCCGGCGGTACGCGCGAGATCTTCGTTCAGGGTGATGGCGAGGAGCTGGCGGTAGAACACGAACAGGGTCACGGCCACCGCCACGCCGAGCGTCCCCACCACCGCGACGTCGAGGGGGCTGACCGTGAGAATGCTGCCGAAGAGAACCGCGAAGAGGTCCGCGTTGAAGCCCCGGGCCAGGCTGATCAGCACCACGGCCACCGCGAAGCCTCCGGACAGAAAGACGGCCAGGGAGGCATCCCCGTGCAGGGCTCCCCGGGCACGCAGGCGTTCGATCCCGATGGCGCCGCCGACGGTGACCACGAGGGCCCCGAGAATGGGCGAGAGGTCAAGCAGCAGGCCAAGGGCAACACCGGCCAGGGCCACGTGGGCCAAGGTGTCCGCGATCAGCGAGAGGCGGCGTGGGATGAGGAAGACCCCGATGGCCGGGCATATGAGAGCGGTGACGATGCCGACCGCGAAGGCCCGTTGCATGAAGCCGTACTCGAGGAACTCAGGGAGCATGCGCGCACGGATCCCGGTGAGGCACCACGCGAACCGAGGAGCCGTAGACGGTGCTGAGTGCCTCCTGGGTCAGGACGTCGGCGGGGGGCCCACAGAAGAGGAGGTTGCGGTTGAGACAGGCGACCCGGCTGACCTCGTGGGCCACCACGCCGATGTCATGGCTCACGATGACCAGAGTCACCCCGCGCTCGCGATTGAAGGAACGCAGCAGCGTGTAGAAGCTGCTCTGCGCGTCGGCGTCGATGCTGGCCGTCGGCTCGTCGAGCAGCAGCAGCTCGGGGTTCGAGACCAGCGCGCGGGCGATGAGGACCCGCTGCTGCTGACCCATGGACAGGGCACCAATGCGGGCGCCGGCCTGCTTCTCCATCCCGACCAGGGCGAGGCTTTCGTTCACCTTCCTGCGTTCATCGGGTCCGATGCGACTCCGGAAGCCGAGAATGGGAATGAGACCCGACGCGACGACCTCGGCGGCGGTCACGGGAAGGGCGGCGTCGAACGACGCCTTCTGGGGCATGTAGCCGAGCCGGCGCCAGTCACGGAACGTCGCGAGGGGCTGCCCGAACAGTCGTACCTGGCCGCTCGTGGGGCGGAGCAGGCCGAGCATCACGCGGAGCAGGGTCGTCTTGCCCGAGCCGTTGGGCCCGATGATCCCGAGAAACTCACCTCGGACCACGTCGAGGCTCACGCCGTCCAGGACCAGCGTGTCCCCGTACTGGACCGACACGTGTTCAACCTCGAGCAGCTTGACCGTCACGGTACCCAAGGGTGGTTCGTGTCTACTTGCAATCGAGGGCGACGCGCAGATGCCGCAAATTGTCCTCCATGATGCTGACGTACCCCTTGCCCGCCGCTTCGTCGTCCTTGGTGAGGCCCTCCAGAGGGTTGAGGACGAGCGTCTTTGCCCCCACCTCGCGGGCCAGCGTCTCGGCCAGCTTCGGGCTGATCAAGGTCTCGAAGAATATGTACTGCGCTTTGTGGCGTCGAGCAAAGCGAACGATCTGGGCCAGCTGGGCTGGACTGGGCTCGGACTCTGGCGAGAGCCCCATGACCGGCATCTGGCTCAGACGATAGCGCTTGGACGGGTAGGTGAACGAGGCGTGGGACACGATGATCTCCCGCCGGGCACACTCGCCAAGCCCCTGCACGAACCTGTCATGGAGGATCGCCAGCCGCTCCGTGAAGGCCTTGGCCTGGGCACCGTACTGCTCGGCATTGCTCGGATCAGCCTTGGCGAGAGCAGCCCGGATGTTCTCGACTTGTCTCTGGGCGAGGACGGGGTCGAGCCAGACGTGTGGATCCTGGCGGATGGCCTCGCTCTTAACCAGTTTCTTGTCCCTGGGGGCCTTCCCGTGCCCGTGATCGTGCGCGTGACCGGGCAGATCGGCCGGCAACAACTCGATCCCCTCCGTGGCGACTGCGACGAGAGGACCCTTGCCGCCGAGGTTGGCCAGCAGCTTGTCGGCCCACGGCTCGAAACCAGCTCCGTTGTAGACAAAGACCTGCGCCTTCTCGAGCCGAGCCACGTCCTGGGGAGCCGGTTCCCAGTCGTGGGGCTCCACCCCGGGCGGCACCATCGACCCCACCTCGGCCCGGTCTCCCGCGACCTGACGGCTGAACTCGTAGAGCGGATAGAAGCTCGCGACGACAACGGGCTTGGGCTTCAGCGGTGGGGGCGCCGAGGCTACCTTGGGTTCGCTCTTGCCCTCTGGTGACTGGTTGCACGCGGCAAGCAGGATCGCCGCCGCGATCAGGGAGAAAGCTGGACGTCTCATGGCTTGACTCTCCAGCGTTCGGTCAGGCCATCTCTGCGGATTGCCCCCGCGCTCATCCGGCTAGCCGCGCGTGGCATCCACCCGAAGATCCGCGCCATTGCCCAGCCTACCAGCAGGGCGAGGCCAAAGACGCAGACCACGGTGGCTCCGGTCGGCAGATCGAACGTTGCCGAGGCTGCCATCCCCACCACACTTACCAGTGTACCGAACCCCCAGCCGATGAGAAGACGACTCCCGACGGAGACACCGAGGGCCGTCCCCGCCAGGGCGGGGACGATGAGGTAGGCGAAGACGAGCAGCACCCCCGCGATGCGGACAGAGCTGGTAACGACAAGACCGAACGACGCATAGAAAATGAAGTCCCACCGGCGGACCCGCCAGCCCTGCCGGAAGGCCGCCTCCGGGTCGGTGGAAATCAGAAAGAACGGGCGCCGGCACAGCCAGTGCAGGACCCCGATGGCCGCGTACAGCAAGGCCACCTGGGCTACCTCGCGCCCGCTCACGGTGATGATGTTGCCGACCAGCATGGATCTCAGGTGCTCGGCGCCGTGCGGCGCGTTGGCCATGAGGAGCACCGCGCCCGCCGCGGAGACGGCGTAGACCACGCCGATGACGGCCTCCTGAGACACGTGACGCTCCCGGGTGCGGGTGCAGGCGAGCACGAGGGCCCCGAGCAGGGTGGCCCCGAGGCCGAAGAAGTACGAGACCGGCGAGTCCATGTCGTACCCGACGAGAAAGGCCCCTGTTGCCCCGAGGGCTGCGATCTGGGCCAGAGCGATGTCGACGAAGACGACCTCACGCGCCAGCACGTGGATGCCGAGATACGCGTGGATGCCCGTCAAGACCAGGCACATAAGGAATGGGGCCCAAAGCAGCGCCAGGAGGTCGATCACTGCTTCACCGGAGCTCACTTCAGAGCGCCGGCAAGGCCGTTGACGTTGTAGTCAATCATCTTGGTGTAAGTGTCGGTGCCCTTAACCGCGCCGACGGCCGAGGCGAGCACGAGAGCGCGCGCGCCGCTACCTCGCGCCACCAACTCGACCGCCTTCTGGTCGGCCCATGGCTCGGCAGCCACCACCTTGATCTTCTCATCCTTCATGAGCCGAATGAGCGTCGCGAGATGTCCGGGCGAGGGAGGGATACCGGGCTTGTCCTCGACACTGCCGGCGAGGACAAGCCCGAACCGGTTGAGGAGATAGTCGAAGGTCTGATGGTACGTGACAACCCGGGCGCCCCTGACGGGCTCCATCGCCTTCTGCCAGCGCGCCATGTCTTCGTCGAGCCTCGTCAGGAAGGCGCGGCGCTGCTCTTCGAATTTAAGCGCGTTCTCCGGGGCGATGCGCTTGAGGCCATCCACGATGTTCTGGGTCACCTGCGCGGCGTTCGCTGGGTCAAGCGTATAGTGCGGGTTGCCTTCAGGGTGGACATCGCCACGGGATCGGTCGACGGGTCCTGTTGGTGCGAGGATCCGGACGCCGACTGAGGCATCCACGTAGCCTGGCGAGCCCGGAAAGAGTTGGGCGTTCTGAGCGCCCATCAAGAGTGGCTCAACCCAGGCGTCGAGCCCCAGACCATTCCGGACAAGGAGGTCGGCTCGCCGGAGTTTGACCATCAGGCTTGGTCGCACATCGATATCGTGCGCGTTTTGCGGACCCCGCGCCAGGCTATCGACATCGACAAGATCGCCGCCGACCGCCTCCGTGAGCGCCTTCAAGTCGGGCAGGGAGGCCACCACCTTGACTTTGCTTGCGGCCCCCGCGCCCCCGGCCACAAGACCGAGGGCCAGGACACCGGCCAGGAGCAGCGGGGTCAGACGTTGCATGATCGTCTCCTTCCTAGAACGGATGCGATGGATGAGCGCCGAGGAGGAACGTGGCCTGGAGCAGCACCTCGCTGAGGTTCTGTGCTCCGGTCGGGCCCCCCAGATTGGCGGAGGCCTGGGCGTTGAAGTGGGTGTACTTATAGGCTAGACGGAAGCGAAGGAAGTCCGAAGGCTGGAAGGCGATGTACGGCTCGACGGCCCACTGGCGACCCGCGAACTGCAGATACTCTGAGTTGTCGTAACGCACGCCGCCCAGCCAGCGCCTGAAGGGTTGCACCTGCGCATAGACGTAGAACCCCAGCGGAGAGGTCTTCTGCTTAACGCTCCTCTCGATCAGGTCGCCGGTCTCCGGATCGATCGACGTCTGGGTGACCAGGTTGGACCGCCAGGCCTGGAGGAATTCGCCCGCCACCGTGAGGAGGGGACGACTCCAACCCTCGGGGGTCAGCTTGTACTTCGCCTCGAAGTTGAAGATCGTGTTGGAGAGGTTCTGGCTGGTCGTTCCGGCCGCGACTGACGCGCCGAACAGGAAGGCCCCGAAGGCGTCGAAATCGAGGAACGTCCGGAACCGCCCGGTGAACAGCGGGCTGCGGAAGCTGGCACTGCCGAAGGCGACCTCGTTATCGCCGTTGAAGATGCCGAAGAGGCCTTCGAGATAAAATGGAAGGTTAGGGACCCACGTCAGCTCGTTGCCGGTCTCGGTCAGGCCCTCCTGGCCGAAGAAGTTCACGAGGACAGCCGGGCGGTCTGGCTGCGGCAGGTCGTGATCGTGATATTCGTTGAGGAAACCGAAGCGATTGCGCATCAGTCCAAACTTGTCCTGGAAGCCCCAGGGCAGAGCCGTGATGGTGCCGGCTGCCTCCGCCAGTTCGACCCCGAACTCCGAGGTGCGATTGGTGGGATCGAACTCCTCGCCCGCCTCGATGATGACGTACGCGCGCGCGTAGGGGTCGACGGCGCCCCAGACGCCGATTTCGATCTCACGGGCGAAGACTCGCTGGGCCTGGCTGGGGAAGGTGGCCAGAGGCTGGAAAGCGGGCGTGCTCTTGTCGCTGAAGTCACCGATGAAGTCACCGAAGACACCTATGTCGAAGAGGATCTGGCCCTTCCCGCGGGCGCCATACAGCGAGAATGGCTCGCGCGGCCGTAAGAGATCGCCCACGGATGGCGTCGAGGGCGCGGCGGGAGCCGAGGCCGGTGGCACCTGGGCGATGACCGGGGCGACTGGCTGCGTTATTGCCTGCTGGGGTCTGGACTCCACTCGGTTGAGGCGCTCGGACATCTGATCGATGGCCTTCTGGTACTCGCCCTTCAACTGTTCGAACTGCTTTTTCATCTGATCGAGCTCCTTGCGGAGCGTCTCGGCGTCCTGGGCGAAGGCTGGCCCGGCCGCCAGAGAAACGCCCAGCAAGAGCCCCCATGCCTTCCACGAATGCATAGAGTCCTCCGGCTGAGATGGGATGGACAGACAGCTCCCGGTGGAGCTGGTCTCAGGACGAGGGCGAGGACTCTCTGGACGGTGGAGCGCGCGGATCGGCGTGGCGACGGGACGCGAGGGCGCGAGGGGCAGGGCCCCGCAACGTGGGAGTCGCCAGCGAGATCCACGTCGGCGTGGGATCAGGGCCGAGGGGGAGCAAGGCGCCCGCCCCCGTGGCCAAGACACCCAGATCGTGATCGTGGTTGAAGAGGGCGGGCTCGGCGGCCAGGTGCTGATGGGGAAGCGAGCCCCCCTGGAGGAGGAGCGCGAGGAAGGCCAGCAGCAGCACACCGAATCGTGGGAGGTCGGGTCTCATCGTGCGACTGGAAGAATAGGCCCTATGCAATTGATTTGCAACTGATGCCGGCCCCTCAGCGCCGGGGCGCCGGCGGAGCGACCGAGAAGAGGAAGCTGGCCTCCACGATGTGTCCGTCCACGGATAGCACCCGGTAGCGGACGGTGTAGCGTCCAGGCCGAAGGGGAGGCAGGGACACGGTGACGACCTTGGAGTTACCAGGATCGACGGCTCCGTCCTTGAGATCGACCTGCTGGCCCGACGCATCCCATACCGACACCCGGGTGAAGGCGGGTTCCAGGCGTTCGTTGAACGTGAGCCTGACGCGAGGAGGGGAGCTGGTCACAGTCTGGCGCTGAGCGGGCACCGAGCTGACGAGCGCGGCGTGAGCCTCTCCCGGTGTGGTCTTGAGGCCGAGGGTCGCCAGGAGTGCCAGGGCGAGTACGAGAGGCCCGGTCACGACCTCGACGGCCCGCCCGGATCGCGCGGCGACGGGGATCGGGTGAAGACCATGACGACGAGGGTCACCGTGATCGCCACCAGGAAGCCGATCGCTCCCCACAGCATGGCCTCCCACCAGGGATTGGCGGCTGGGCGGAGATCGCCGCGACCGTGGTCGGCCCCGGTGACGGCGGCGACCGCCAGGAGCGCGAGGCAAAGCAGGAGACCGACCCACCTAGTGATGGTGACCGGGCCGCGCCGGCCGCGCGGGCGGGCGCAACCCCTTCAGGTATGCCACGAGATCGACCAGCTCCTGAAGGGTCATCGAATCGTTGAACGAGGGCATCTTTGAGGAACCGTCGATTGCCGCATATCCCTGGCCGGGGTCGATCAGGGCGCCGGGATTCATGATCGATTCGGCGAGAAACAGAACCGAGTGATGCTGACCCATCGAGCTGAGATCGGGCCCGATGGCATCTGCCTTGTTTGGAGACGGAAACTTCTCCCCCTTGATTTCGTGGCACGTGTAGCACTCGAACTTTTCGAAGGCGGCGCGCCCGCGGCCTGGATCTCCCCCGCCAGGCAGCTTGAACTTCCATCCCTTGGGATCCCCGTGGGGCTCTGCCCCCCGCGCGGCAGGCGCGGTGCGTGGCGATGGTCGCGGTTGGGCGACCACGGCTGAGGCGGTCAGGACTACGGCACTCGCCACGGCGAGCGCAATCAGCGGACCGTTGCGCATGCCTCCATCTTACCGCCCGCGTCCTAGCCACTGAACTACCGTCTTGGTCACCGGGAATTGCTCCTCGTGCCAGACGGCCACGAAGTCGCCGTTCGGGGCCGCGGCCACGTCGGGTGCATAGGCCTTGACGGCCGTGGAGAGCGACTGCGGGGGGCTGAACGACCGCCCTCCATCCAGCGAGGTGCGCAATCGGACCCGACGTCGGACGGCTGTCGAGTCCTCCCAAACGACGACGACGGTGCCCTGGCCATTCACGGCCAGTCGAACGTGGTCGGGTACGGCGCCGGCCGCCCCCGTGATTTGCCGCGGAACGTCGAAGCCGCGCCCATCGGTGGAGGTCGCGAAAAGGACACGTGGGATCTCGTTGCGACCCTCCGTGTACCAGGCGGCGTGGATTCGCCCGCGCCGCTCGAGAGCAAGGCGACCGCCGCGGTGCGGACAGGCGGCGATCTTCCAGCCGTCGGCGTGCACCAGGACTGGTGGGGCAAACGAGCGGCCGCTGTCCCGGGAGAGCCCGAGGACCATGTCGCGGACCTGGCCCGGGAAGACCTTTCGCCACAGGACGGCCACCAGCCCGTCGTGCGCGGCGACGTCCACCCGGCAACACACGCAGGTCTCGGCCGCGTCGAGCTTGACCACGTGCTCGACCCGGCTCCCGCGTTCGCCGAGCCGCGCCAGAAAGGTGCGGGGCTCAGTGCCGCCCTCGCGCGTGTCGATCCAACCGAGGTAGACGCTGCCGTTAGAGCCTACCGTCAAGCCGTCGAAGGAGTGGGAGATCGGCCGATCGTCGTTGACGCGCAGGGTATGGTCGAAGCGCTGGCCCCCGTCCACCGAGCGCGACAGCTGCAGATCGGATGCGAAGAGCGTGCCCTCGGGCTTTGCCTTCTCGGATGACCAGGAGACGTAGACCTCTCCCCCTGGTCCCGCCGCGATGGCGGGCGCCTGGTGCATGGATTCCGCGGAGAGCCCGTCCGGACTCACTCGGACCGGATGGACCCGTTCGGGGCCAGGGCGGGCGAGGTAGACGTGGTTGCTATGCCCCTGCTGGGCAATCCACGTCACCAGCACCTTCCCGTCGCGTCCCACGGCCACCGCCGGAGCCGACAGGTGGACCTCGTGCCCCTTACCCGGATGGGTGATCTCGATCCGCGCGCCAGACAGCGGCCCGGCGGCGAAACCCGCCACCGGGCTGAGAGCCAGCGTCACGACGAGGCAACACCGCGCTACCAGCGCCATTGGAGTCCTCCGTAGAAGCCTCGCCCATCACCGGGATAGAAGGACTGGCCGAGGGCGTCGTCGGTGACCACGGCCGAGATGTACGACTTGTTGGCCAGATTGGCACCCTGAAAATACGGGCTCATGTTCCACGGCTTGTAGGTGTACCCCATCTGGATCCCTACCAGCGCATAGGGGGAGGTGGCGTTCAAGTTGGTGCTGTTGACGAAATAGCGCTTGGGAACGTTCTCGAACTGAGGAGCGACGTAGAAGCCAAGCGAGCTCTCGTAGCGCACCTCGGCCCGGATGAAGTGTTCTGGCGCGCCCGGGAGGAAATTGTTGTTGAACGTCGGGTTGTTGACGAAGCGGAAGTTGGAGTAGGTATAGGCCAGTCGCGTCCGAATCTGGTCGGCGGCCCGTCCAAGGCCGAGCGCTCGAGCGACGTCCGTGAGGAGCTGGACATCGAGGCCGACCTCGACTCCGAGGTTGCGCGAGCGCGGGATGTTCTGAAAGCGGGGAATGGTGAAGGGCGCGCCCGGGAAGGGCTGGACGTTGACGTTCTGGATCGCGTCCCAGACCTCGTAGTCGTAGACGGAGATGTCCCAGGTGGCGCGCTGCCCCCAGCTGCCGCGCGTCCCGATCTCGAACTGCCATGCGTACGTGGCGTTGAGGTCGTCCAGGGTGCCCGGAATCTGCCCGGGGGCGGTCAGCTCGAGCAGGAGCGGTGGCTGATAGGCACGGCTCGCATTGCCGTAGACCTGGATGGACGGTGTGACTTGCCAGATGGTGCCAACCTTGGGACTGGCGCCGAAGAAGTCCACGCTGCCCGAGTCATTGCCGTCGACGTCAGGGAACGGGTCACTGAAGAGACGATCGCGGATCTGGCGGGTGGAGTACTGCAGCCGCAGTCCCCCCACCAGGGAGACGGCCGAGGTGATCCCGAAGACGTCCTCCGCGTACCAGCCGTAGTTCGCGGAGTTGGCCACCTCGTTCTTGATGAGGGGGCCGGCGTTGGCGTTGCCCCGGTTTTGCTGCTGGGCGCTGTTCTGGTTCGTGGCGAAGTACTGGAAGCCGGCGGTGAGCAGGTTTCGATGACCGGCCAGCGCCGCGGTGTTGATGTACCGGATCTCCTGGCTCCAGTTGTACGTGGTCTGATCGATGATGGCAAAGGCGAGCGGGTGGAAGAGGTCCTGGTAGTTGAGCTGCGTCAGCGAGACGATCTGCTGCTCGGCAGTGAGGGGGAGGCGGAACGTGAAGGCGCCGTTGGGGTAATTGTAGTCCCGCTGTTCGTTGGCAAACGCGGTGGAGGGGTTGCGCTGCTGAGGAGCCGCTTCGAACTGGGGTCGGGTGAGAGCGCCCGGCAGATTCTCCTCGCTGCGCACAAAACCGAGATCGAAGCGCGCGGTCATGCCGCCCCCGAAGTCCCAGCCGCTGCTGGTGTTGAACCGGTACCGATGCTGCTGGCTGTGCTGGCGGTACCCGGACAGACCCGTGATGCTGGCGCCGCCGTAGAAATCGAAGGGGCCGTGCACCTGACCGGTCGCCAGGTGTTGCTTGTAAAAGCCGTAGGAACCGCCCTCGCTCCAGATCTCGAAGGGCCCGGCGTCGTAGCCGGTCTTGGTGACAAAGTTCACGGCGCCTCCGATGGAGTTGGCGCCGAAGCGGAGGGCGTTGGCCCCCTTGAAGACCTCGATGCGCTTGACGTCCATCAGCTCGATGGACTCGAAGTCGCTGAAGCCGTCGGCCTGGCCGTAGAGAAACCCGTTGAACAGGAAGTTCACGTCGCGGTTGTGGAAGTTGTTCTGGAGCCCGGAGCCGCGGATGGAAAACTGCATCTCGTCGGCCAGGCCGAAGCGGGGCCGCACGAGGACGCCGGGGACAAAGTCCAGCACATTCCTGAGGTTGGCGCCAAGCGATTCTCGAATGACCGTCTCGCCGACCACCTCGGCGCCTCCGGGAACGGTGCTCTGGATCTCTTCCCGGGCCTGCTCGGTGGTGGACATGCGTTCCGGGAAAATGCGCGGGCCCTCCACCACGACCGGAGCCAGGGTGGGCGGCGGTTCCGGCGGCGGCGCCGGCGGTGGTTGCTGAGCGAAAGCAGAGGCTGTGAACAGCCCGACGAAGGCAATGATAGCCAGCAGGTTCATGCCGAGACTCCCCCATAGCCGACAAGGGACAGGAGCTGCCAGGGGCGCCGGGCCCAATTTGACCTCAGCGTCCGATGAAATTCAGCACGCGCCATTGCAATCGCACCCACCCCGGCCGCGGGGCAGGGGTCAACCAAGAACGGCAGTGCAAACATGACGAGCACGATCCGCGAGCGCCGAGCCATGGCACAACCCTCCGGTGATGGACGTGTGCGCGAGGTCTCCCGCGCCCGGCCGAGGCCAGGCGGGGTAGCGGTGTCAGACGCGAGCGAGCGAGGAGGCTGGCGGAGCCCGGGCGCGGAAAGCGCGGTGGACCCCTGAGGTCGGCGCGTCATCGGCAGCGTTCACGGCGTCGGTGCGGCCGCAGAACGGTGCGTCGAGGTTCACTCCTGCCTCCCCAACGACACCGGGACTGTGGGTCCCCGCCGCGGCGACGGCGCAGTGGGCCGCCTCGGACGGGGATCCGAGGTGGTGAACCGAGTGGACACCGTTCTCGAAAGCAAAGACGAGCGCGATGAGCACGAGGGCGAGGGCGAGAGGGCGTCGCCGCTGCGCAATGCCTGTCAAAAGGATGAGAAGGCTCGTGAGGACTGTCGCCGACACGTCCTGATCAGAACGCGCCGGTGCGGGGACGCCGGGCGCGGAAGCGGGCTTGGGCGTCCCGATCGGATCGGCAATTTCGGCGAAGGCAGGCGTGGGTGCCGTCGCTGGCTGAACCTGATGCGCGTGTGCGGGAGAGATCATCGGCAGAACGGCCAGCATCGCGTAGAGCAGAATCGCCACGCGCTCTCGCCACTGGGTGACGACCCCGGGTACGCGCTCGCGCCAGATCGCCGCTGCGTTCACTTGAGACGAAATTCCACGGGGAGGAGGACCCACATGGCGACAGGTTCGTCGCCTCGCCGCGCCGGTTCGAAGCGCCAGCGGCGCACTGCATCGGCCGCCGCGTCGTCCAGGTCACCGTGCCCGGCCGTCCGCTCCACCCCCACGTCTGTTACCCGGCCGTCGGTCGACACGAAGACCCGAAGCAGGGTCGTGCCCTGGATCCCGAGGCGTCGAGCGGTCGCGGGGTATCGCGGGTGGACTTGGTATCCACCGCGCGGGATGGCGGTCCGGGTGATGCCATGGCCCGAGTTGCCGCTCGAGGACGCGACGCCCGTGCCGCCGCCTCGGCCTCCTCCCGCGCCGCCGTCCCCGGAGGGCCGCTCGAGAGCGAGCATCGAGACGGACGGCAGGCTCTCTGGCGATTTCGTGTTACCCGGCGCTCCTCCTCCTGCGCTCGACACCCGCGCCGGATCAGGAGTCGGCCCACCTCCTGAAGGCCGCGGTGGCTCGGGTGTGGGCATACGAGACTCCGCGGGGGGCGAGTCGACTCTGGTGATGTCGGCTCGCGGCGGCTCGGCGGGCGTCTCACGCTTCGCGGTGGGCGGCTCTACTGGAACGGAGAGTGGCTCCTCGAGGTGGGCCGGGGGTTCGACCGTGGGCACCCGCGCCTCGACCAGGCGGGGCGGAACGAGGGGCTTCCTGGAGGGCGGAACCTGTGGCTTTGGGCGCGGTGGTGTGACGTCCGGCTTGGAGCGGGGCGCTTCGGTTTCAAGCGCCACGACCTCCGCGCGGATCACGGCCTCGATTCGCGGAACCAGGCGAGCTCCGACGACCAGCGCAGCCACGAGCAGCGCCAGATGGATAGCGCCGGACACCACGAATGGCACCGCGCGCGAAAGTCTCCTCGTGAGCGAACGATGCAATGACACCTCCTGCTCCGAGCTAAACTACCGCCGATCCGAACTCGGGCACGGAAACGCGCTTGGGGATCGCCTATACAGGCTCTTCTCGCCTGTCCGGTGATCGAGGAGGCGGCCAGGTTTCCCTGCCCCTCCAAGCGTTCGGGGGTTTGGGGGGCCATCGCGAGGCCCCCCATTTCTTAATCCGGAGGGGCGCGGCCGGCGTCCGGTCGGAACGGCTGGCTGGCCGTGATCGATTGGGCGATCACGGCCGGCCGATCGCCGTTGAGGACGCTGAGTCCGTCGCACGAAGGCGGCTCGGCGGGTGTCCCGGCCAGGTGTGTCGAGGCTGAGGCTACGACACATTGCGAGGCCCCGTGATCATCACCGAGGTGGTGCACGGAGTGAATGCCGCGCTCGAAGGTCAGCACGACCACAGCGAGCACAATGGCCACGGCGAGCGCGTTTCGAAGGCGACGGATGGCCACCAGGGTCACCAGGGCCACGACGAGCCAGACCACCATCATGTTGCCGGGATGTCCACTGCTGGCGGCGGCTCTCCACTCGAGGGTTGTCCTCTCGGCCCCCACCGCCGGCGCCACGAGGGTGGTCGTCGGTGGGGTCTTCTGGTGCGCGAGCGTCGCCGACGCGGTGGCCAGGAAAGCGACGGCCAGGGTGAGAGCGATCACGCGCGGCGTAGCACGGCGGCTCATGGTTGGGCGGCCAGCCAGAAGTCCCGAAACTTGTGTCCGGTAACATCCCCGGGCTTCTTGTCGGTCTTGCAGTAGTAGAGCGGCTTGCCCTTGTAGGCGTACTGCTTCGAGCCGTCGAGCCGGGTGATCACCGCCAACGGGTCCGGGGGCGACGGTGCGTCAACGGCGGGGCGGAAGGGAGGCCAGTTTGCTTCACAGGCACCCGTGCAGACGCTCTTTGCCGGCTCGCGATCGTTCAGGTAGACGTAGAGTGTCATGCCGTTCGGGGCAGTCAGCACCACGCCGATACCGCTGACTGTGTTCGACTTCAGCGGCGGGGGGAGCCCGTCGGCGCCGGCCAGCGTGGCCAGGGCCACGCCTGCCAGGGCCGCCGCCAGGGCACTGATGCTTCGAAAGACCACTCTCGTTCACCTCCCGGTTATGAACCCTACGACGCCGGCCCCCCTCATTTCAAGGCGAAGGTCGGTCGGTCTCTTCAAGGTGAAGGTCGGTCACCGTCGCCGGCGCCGGCTCGCGGGTCTCGTTCCCAGCCGAAGAAGTCGCGAGCCCAGTGAAAGGTTCGAATGCCGGCCGCCGCGGCCGCATCACGGTCGCTGGGTGAATCGCCCACGTGAAGCGAACGGTCGAGATCGAGATTCCAGGCGGTGGCCAGGTCAAGGAACATGCCGGGCCGGGGCTTGCGGCAGTGACACCCTCCGCTGGCCTGGTGCGGACAGAGACGCCAGTCGGTAAACGGCGCACCCAGAAGGCGGTTGAGCCACCCGAAACGCTCGATCACCTCGGTCTCGGTGATCTCCCCGCGCCCGATCCGACCCTGGTTGCTCACGATGAAGCAGCGGTCGAACTGGGGTCGCACGGCGGCCAGCCGCTCGGGGACATGGGGCATGAGAACGGGATGGCCGTCCTCGTCGAGCACGGTGCGGTTGTCTCGAGTGAGGACGAGGGTGCCCCCCCAGTCGAGAAAGAGGCCCCGCTTGCCCATGGACGACGGTAGCACGCGTCGCGGGTCCGGGAAACCGGAGACCCTCCAAGCGCGGGCTTCACGAGAATTTCATGGTGGTTCTCACACGCGCGTAACACACCCCGCCCACACTCATGGGTGACCATGGGTGAGGAGGCGGAGATGGGCGACGGCAACGGTGCAGAGTTCCGGTGGATCGAGATCACCGGCCGCACTCGCCATTTCGTCAACGCCTTCGGCGAGAA
>Ga0187893_10001048_pt1 | contig 68986 bp, 72 predicted proteins | sample MA1701074metaG_FD_139574 | JGI IMG/M metagenome (GOLD analysis project Ga0187893, IMG submission 139574) | White microbial mat communities from a basaltic lava cave in the Kipuka Kanohina Cave System on the Island of Hawaii, USA - MA170107-4 metaG ...
ATTCTCGCGAGGCACGTGATCTGGCAAACGAGAAGGTAGCGGCCGACCCAAGGATGGCGGATTTGATCGAGTCATCGAATTCAGGTTTTGATGCTAAACGGATGGCGTACGGTGGGTTCGAGTCGCTCGTCTGATCGTCGCTCAGTCCACGCCGCCTAATAAGTGTTGGGCGGACGTCTTGGAGGGCGACGTGCGTTCATTCATGACGTTTGAGCCACCTGCGGCCGAGCCAGCCCCTGCCGTGGAGCTAGCCGCAGGCCAGGACCTCGCTGCGCTTCTTGCTCATGGTGCAGAGAGCCACGGCCTTACACTTCACGAGCCTGTAGACGAGCACGACTCGTGCGGCTGGTTTTTCGTCGCTGGCACTCGTGAGCAGCGAGTATGGTGCATGCTCCAGCGGTCTGATCAGTGGCTGGTGATAACGAAGCTCGAAGTGCCGCTCTTCAAGAGGCTCGTAGGGAGGCAGGGCGATCAGGCTGCCCATCGTCGGGTGTGCGAGGCTCTTCACTCCGCTGCGCTGAGCATTCCAGGCGTATCGGGTATCCGGTGGTTCACCGCGGAGGAGTTCCAGCATCAGCGGCCGGGAGCGGTCGCGCCATGAACGGGGCGCCGCCCAACAAGGCGCTGAAGCTGACAAGGTCCGCGATGGCGCTTGCGTCCGCGGCCCTTGCAGCTTAGCGCCTGTGTTATGCGGACGCTACGAGGAGCACCGTGAGAGGTGTCCTAACGCTGCTTCTGGGCGCCGCAGTGTTCTGGGTCCCCGACGTGCTAGTCCATGCCGGCAGCGGGAACGCGTTTGGACCCGCAGAGGTCTGGTTGATCACCATGGTGATGCCCATTCTCACACTAGCGGCGTATGCACGCGTGGATCGCACAGGGACGAAGACAATGCGTGGCTGGTCACGGGCTGGGCTGATGCTGGTAGGAATCTGGGCGTTCGGTCCAACCTTCATGATGGTCAGCGCTACTTTCGGAGGAGCAGGCTTTCTGGGCTTCAACACCTGGGCGGACTGGGCGATGTTGTTTCACGTGCCGGCCGTCACGTTCATCGCAGCCACGTACGATGGCGCGTTGGGAGCCCTGCTTCTGGCAACCCTTTTGCTGCCGTGCGCGGCCGCTCTGGGGCGGCGAGCGGCGAGGGCGCGACATAGTCCGAAGGCGTGACGCAGAACACCCAGGTGCACCTGACAAGGTCCGCGCGGTGAATCGACGCGGCCCTTGCAGATGACCTGGGTGTTCGACCGACGAATGGAGGGGTGACGCGGCTACGGCTCGCCGATGATCTCGCTCAGTCCTTCGATGACTTTCGCCAGTTCCGCGAAATCGGCGCGTCCGAGACGACGGCCGATGCGTTCGGCAGCCAGCGTCCTTACCTGGCTGATCTTGACCCACGAGCGCTTGGTCAGGCCCGGGGCCTTGCTCTCCCATGTGAGGGGGAATGCGGCGCGCGGCTCCTGGCTGGTCATGGCCATGGCGATCACCGTACCTGACCGCTCGTTGAAAACGTCATGACTGAGCACAAGAACCGGTCGCATGCCAGCCTGCTCATGCCCTCTCACCGGGTTCAGGTCGGCCCAGCGGATGTCGCCTCTCAGTATTCGGGCCACGTGTCCCTGCTCCCGGCGAGCCCCTCCTCGGCGAGGGCGCGCTCTTCCTTCGGGTCAAGCTTCGCGCACTCGCGGGCCAGCCGCGTCTTCGAGAGCCTCGCGATCTTTTCCGCCACTGCGGTTTCGATAGCTTGGCTGCGGTTGGGGAAGTGGCGCTCGGCCACCAAGTGGTCAAGTTCCCCCACCAGGTTTGCATCCAGCGTGACGGCCAGCTTGGTCTTAGGCATCGCAGACTCCGGTATGACAAGACATCATACCAGGATTCGGGGATCATGACGCGGTCGAACAAGGGGATGAACCTGACGAAGCGCGGCGGTAGCCTCCCATGGTGCGATGCAGCCGCAGAACAGACGCATGAAGCTGTCGCCGCATAGCCGCGGCCAGGGTCGTCGGGTGGCCGCCGCAGCTTACGCGCGCTGTTCGGTGGACACGACGGGGCCTAGGAGGAGGAGAGGCAGGAGTGCCTGATCACGAGTTCATCTCGATCATCGACTGCGAGCTCTGCCGAGTGATCCCGCCGTCCGACACGTTCCGCGAATTCCGCGCGCCCTCAGAACGGGTCGCACCGCCTCTTCCTTCTTCGTGGGCAAGCCTTTCGACGGTCGCCGTCCTCGCGCTCGGGTTCGGCTCGACCTGGGGGGACCGCGATGAATTGCGGATGTGCCCATCCTGTGGGACCTATTACGAGTACCGCCAAAGTTACAACTCGGGCGACGTTCTCGAAGCCGAGACGACGGACTGGTACCTCGGCCGGCTGACGCCGCATGGAGCAGCGGCGCTCCTGGATCGAGCACAGCCCCCTCACACGGGGTCCGAGCGCGGGAATGTCGAACGGCGTTACCCGCACATCATCCAGACCCTTCGCTGCGATCTGGGGCGCATCCAGAACGAGGCGACCTTCGTTGTCAAGAGGTACGTGTCCGAAGCGTTGACGGAGCACTACCTGCTGGCGAGCGATTGGGACACGCTTAAGGCGACTCTCCTCGACCATCCGGACCCGGCCGTCCGGGTCGGGACGGCGATGAAGCTGCTGTGGCCGGTCCTGTCGGCGTTGGAGCGCGGGCATAAGTACCGGGGCGGCGATGTCGGAACCGCTGCCAACAGGCTGATCACCGATAAACGGAAGCGGGCTCTGACTATCACGGATAAGCGGAAGCGGACTCTGATCGCTGTGCTCGCCGAAGGCCTCTCCCACGACGACGAGATTGCATCGGGGGCCGGCGACGAGCCGGCCCGTACCGACCTGACCGCCTTGTCAACGCTGAAGTCCTGTGCCTGGCATCTGAGCCTGGCGGTTGCCATCCCGTCGCTGGCCGCCTGGCTGGCGGGGGACATCGCATGGCGGCGGGAACGGGTGAGAGACATTCTTGTCAAGTACGTGGACGGGAAGGCACCCGGCACGGCGCAGCTTCGTGCAAGCGAGGTTCTCAGCGGCGTCTCCGCCATCGACACCGAGGAGGCCCGCGCCGTTGCGCGGCATTGTCGTACAGTCCCCCTTCCAGTGGATTCCGCATCCTAGCGCCGTGCCTCTGCGCGGTTCGCGGGGGGCCGACGTCGTGGCACGAGAGTGGCGGCAGTGCTGGGTAAGACGACCTGGGCTCTCCATGAGTGTCGAGCCGCCGAACAATGAGTAGGGGTCGAGCCTTCACTGATGCCGGACTTCGCTTTGACGGGCTAGGGCCGCAACACCCAACCGGCCATTCGCGAGCTGGTCGAGGCCACCCGTGGCAAAGCAGAGGAGCCAGGGGCGGTCCGAGGCAACGAAGTGTGAAACACGCCGTAGAACAACCAGATGCGGAGGACGCCGGTGATTTCGGAGCGGCCAAGGCAGGTGACCTGTTCGACGGACCTTGCAGCGGGAGTAGGAGGACAGTGATGCGCAGTGCAATCTTGGGAGTAAGCATGACCGCGAGTCTGATCGTCGGACTGCTGCACGCCGCAGACCGGAAAGCTCTCCCGGCCGATGTCGGGCCGGGCCGCGTCGCGTGGTTCGACATCACCACTACCGATCTCGCACGCTCGAAGGAGTTCTACGGCAAGCTTTTCGACTGGCGCTTCGGCCCGGTGCTGGGCACCGAGCACGTTGCGGAGATCGTTGCGGGCGGCAAGGCGATTGGCACGCTGCGCGTAGCAGAGGGCAAGATCAGCACGTTCAACGGAGTGATCTATGTCCAGGTCGTCGACGCCCAGGCCAGCTGCGACAGGGCGAAGGAACTGGGGGGAACGGTCGTGCCCGGCTTCCCCTTCGACCTGGCGGATGGCACTGGGGCCATTGGTCTCGTGGTCGATCCGGCCGGTCACCCAGTGGGCATGTACTCGCGAACCCTGCTCGCGCCGAGGTCGCTCCCGAAATGACGAGCCATGCCTATCAAGGTTGGTGAAGTAGCGGCTCTGTTCCGGTACCCGGTGAAGTCCATGAGCGGTGAGCCTCTCGATGTCGCCGACTTGGGCTGGCACGGTTTCGACGGGGACCGGCGCCTGGCCTTCCGTCGGGTTGATGATCGGGGCGGTTTCCCCTGGCTGAGTGCCTCCAGGCTTCCGGAGCTGATTCTCTTTGCCCCACAGCGGCGGGGGCCCGCCGCCGCCGGAAACCTTCCGACGCACGTTCGCACGCCAGAAGGAGGGGAGCTGCCTGTTTTCGGTCAGGAATTGTCGACGGAGGTCAGTCGCCGCCATGGTTCGCCGGTGGAGATGGTGCACCTCAACCGTGGCATCTTCGACGAAGCGAGCATCTCCGTGATTACCTCCACCACGGTCGGCGAAATCGGCAGGCTCGCGGAGCAGCGCCCCGACGTCCGAAGGTTCCGACCCAACATCGTGATTGCTTCATCGCGATCAGTCCCGTTCGAGGAGGACGAATGGGTAGGGGGCGTCCTTTCGTTCGGAGAAACCGCCGAGGCCGCCGCCATCTGTGTCACCAATCGCGACGAGCGCTGCTCCATGGTGAACTTCGACCCAGACTCGGCGCGCCCTGCCCCTGAAGTGCTGAAGGCGATTGTTCGAGTCAGGGACAACAAGGCCGGGGTTTACGCCACCGTCACTCGTCGCGGGCGCCTCGCTGTAGGGCAGCCCATATTGTTCGAACCGGCGGCCGGCCATCGGAAGCACTTATGAATCACGAGTGATGAGCGCCGCCCGACAAGGCGCGCCTGGGGACCTGCCTCGATGCAGGCAGGCGACGGCTCACTCGAGGAGAACGGGGTGGTCGCCATGGCAGGGAATCTGATCACGCTCGACGTGCGAACGCGCGCGGAGTGGCGTCGGTGGCTGGAGGAGCGCCACGCATCAAGCCCCGGCATTTGGCTGGTTCGCCACAAGCAACGCGCCGGCGTCAGGTCGATGCCCTATGAAGACCTGGTATGCGAGGCGCTCTGCTTCGGTTGGATCGACAGCCTCGTCAAACGCCTGGACCAGGACCGCTACGCCATCAAAGTCACCCCGCGAAAAGCGAGGAGCAAATGGTCGGACATCAACCGGAGACGCTGGAAGCGACTCAAGGCGGCTGGCCTCCTTGCGCCTCCCGGCCTGGCGGCGGCTCCCACGGCGAACACCTACGCGCCACGCCCCGCTATCCCGGAGCTGCCGTCCTACATAGCCAAGGCGTTCAAGACGAATCTGAGGGCCTGGCAACACTATCGGACGCTCGCTCGGACGTACCGGCGCGATTTCGTCGTGTGGATTCACACGGCCAAGCGACCTGAGACGAGAGAAAGACGTATCCGCGAGTCGATCGACCTCCTCTCGGCCGGCCAGAAGCTGGGTTTGAAATGAACCACGCTTCCAGGCTGGCTGAGCGGCCTGGCCGCAGCGCGCATTCGCGCCGCCGGGCTCGCGCCGTCCTGGGCCGTGCCGCTGGGCCAGCGTGCGTCGTTCCATGACAACTCCCGCTTCCGACGGGACCGGGGCGAAACAGCGCGGATGCGCCCGGCGGACACTCGGCTGCGTCGGGCTGACGTTTGGTGGTCTCGTGGCGATGACGGTAATCGTCATGGTGTCCACAGGGGCGACCACGCGGGCCATTCGGGCCCGCATCAGCCCCGGCATGTCCGTCCAGGAGGTTGTGTCGCGCGCGAGCGGTTGGCTCACATGCCGTGCCTCTGCGGGCCCAGTGGACAAGCCACTCATCGGCTTGCAGGTCTGGCCAACGAGTTTCGGCACACCCTGGGCGGAGCCGCAGCGTGTCTTTTCGACTCCTCCGGAGATGGCGGATGCCCTGGCCGCCGAGATGGGGCGGGGCGGTACCGAGTGGCGGATGACCTTCGGGTACACCACCATGGGTCCGAAGCGGGCCTACTTCGATGTCATCTTTTCGGCCGACGGTCGCGTGACGGCAGTGTCGGCCATTCGTTGGGGGAGGCTTGACTGACTGAGCCACCGAGGACATAGCTAACAGTCTCGGCGGAGAGACGGGCCACCGCTGTGGTGGTCGGGGATGGTCAGCCGCCCACCTACGCGCGAGCGCGTGACGTCCAGGAGGCATGCGATGGACGACGATGTCCGGTCGTTCGGAAGCGAATTGGGTCGGAAGGCGTTGCTGAAGGACTGGGCCGCCGTACATCAAATGCTCGCACCGTGGATGCGCGCGGCGTGTTCTGTCGAAGACGTGCGAGCGTTTTTCGAGAACGAGTATCGAAGCGTCCTGGAGGCGAACGGGGTCGATGAGCTTCAGTACCCCGATGCTCCTGAACCCGAGCTCGGTGGCAATGGCTTCACGAAAGCCACGCAGCTCCGGGAACCAATAACCTTCGCGGGTGGCAAGGTGCGACCGGTGGCACCGGAAGTGACCGACGAGAACGTGCGGTACTGGATGAAGCTCCAGTTGATGTGTTCGGACGAGCAGATGGAGAGGTTCGACTTCGACTGTTTTTGTGAGGTCTGGGCAGCGGTTGTTGAAACGGCGGAAGGACTGCGGGTCGGCTACTGGAGCCAGGGTCCATACTGAAGAAGCCGCACGCACCCTGAGCCATCGCGGGAGGAGACATGCGCTTGCGGCATCGAGCGTGGAGCGTTCTGGCGTCAGCCGTGTTGGCCGGGGCGAGCCTTTCAGCCGAAGCGCCCGAAGCCGCCGCGCAGGCGGCAGCCGAGTCGTGGCTCAAGACCGTTGACGCGGCCGAGTATCAGGCCTCGTGGGAGCAGGCGGCCAAGCTGTTCAAGGGCGCGGTGACGCGGGAACAGTGGGTGCAGGCGGTCAAGGGGACGCGCGCTCCCCTGGGCAAGCTGGTGTCCCGCAAAGTGAAGTCAAGCCATTACACCGAGAAGGTCCCCGGCGCCCCCGATGGCAAGTACGTGATCCTTCAGTTCGAGACGGTGTTCGAGAACAAGGCGTCAGCCGTCGAGACGGTTACGCCCATGCTCGATCCTGACGGGGTGTGGCGCGTCTCGGGTTACTACATCCGCTAGCGCCTTGCTGGCGACGCGTGGGCCCGTCTATCCTCACCGAGTCGCGTTTCCCAGCTGGACCGCGGTGCCGAAGCGGAGAGGAGGCCAGTGGTGGAAGGGTTCCTTCTACTGATTCTAACGGCCCAGACCCTGGGACGGCCCCTTGTCTCGAAGGAGGCGTCCTTCACCGTGGTGTTTCCAGGCGACCCCGTCCAGGACACCATGACAGTCCCAACGCCCGAAGGCCCTCAGCTGCGCCGCGTGTTCCGGTATTCTGATGACGATGCCGTGTACCTCGTCGTGCACACGTGCATGCGTCCCTCGAAGGCGTCCAGCGATCCACAGGAGCTGCTCGATCTGGGCAGGGAGGGCAATCTGAAACTCACAGGGGGAAAGCTCCTCTCGGAGAAGCGCATCAGCCTGGACGGACACCCCGGCCGGGATCTGATAGAGGAAGTGGGCGGCCAACAGTCGTACAGCCGGATCTTCGTGGGGGACTTGGGGGCCTTCTACAGCCTCACCGCGAGCCCGCGCTCCAGTGCGGCGACGCCCAAGGCGCTGGAGTTCCTGGAATCGTTCAAGATTCTGCCGCCCTCGCGGCATTCGGCCTGCCTGGGCGATTAAAGGAGATGCCGTCGAACCCAGAGATGCCGCGGACGAGACAGGGGCGAGAATTGGAGCCTCGCCGCTGATCTCAGTGTCATACGGCACAATCCAGACGCACTGTGGACCTCGGAACGCCCAGAGGGACGCATGATCGACTTCCCTGCTACGTTCATTGTCTTCTTTGCTGTAATCGATCCGATCGGAACGGTTCCAGTGTTCATCGCGGTTACGCGGCAACATGACGATCGCGCGAAGCGACGGATTGCGCTCGTGGCGACAATGGCGTCAGCAGCCATCCTGTTGTTTTTTGTCGTTGCTGGCGAAGTCATTCTCACAGCCATGAAGATTCCGCTCCCAGCGTTTCAGATCGCGGGGGGGATCGTTCTGTTCCTTTTCGCGCTCGCCATGATTTTCGGTGAGAGCAAACCGGAACAAGAAGTGAAGTTGGCGGCCAACAAGAACGAGACTGCGATCTTTCCTCTCGCCGTTCCGTCCATCGCAGGGCCAGGCGCGATGTTAGCGGCGGTCCTTCTGACTGAGAACGCTCGATACAGCCTTTGGGAACAGGCTCAGACGGCGACCACGATGCTCTCGGTGCTGCTCGTCGTGTATCTGCTCATGCTAGGTGCGAGCTGGGTCAATCGACTCATTGGTGACAGTGGGGCGAGCGTCATCAGTCGGGTGATGGGTCTCATACTCGCGTCGGTCGCGACCAGCAACGCACTCACTGGCGTGAAGGAGTACTTCGGGTTGTGACTCACGGGAAGCGGCCTCGTGCCGCATCAAGCGCATGAAACCGACAAGGTCTACGAATCGAGAGGCCGCGCATGCAGGTCCGCAGGCGCGGCCCGTCTTCTATTTGTGGCGCTGCAACTCATGCGCGGTGGTCGGCGGCAGACAAATCGGGGGGAGACCCTCAAGATCACCAGGAGGAAAAGTGCGACGAGGCCTGGTCTTTGTGACCATCAGCATGGTACTCGCCGGAATTCGAGCTGCAGGGGCAGCCGAGCCAGCCAGCGATGTCCAGCTCAGCACCGTACCCAACAGTGTCTACAAGATTCGCGACTCGGGTCGGGGGGGTACCGAAAGCTGGTACTTCAATCTCGTCGTGGCAGACGCACAGGGTCGCGAGGGAATCCGGCCGCTCCGTGCTGAGCTGGAGGTGTTCGCGGGGGCAACGCTGCGAGAGACGATATCCCTTCCTGAGGCGACGCTCGAACTGATGCAGGAGACTTCCTACCGGGTCACTCCGGAAACGGACCCACTCTCTCTGCGACGGCGATTCTCTTTGGACGAAGTCTTCGACTTGCGACTCGGATTCGTTGCGAAGCCCGTTACCTGGGAGGCCGATCGCGTGCGCATCACCTTGACGCTCGACGTGCCGGGGCCCAAGAACGCCATCAAGACACTGGACGTGCGGATAGGTACCCGTTCGCAAAAGACCAAACTCGTTTTCCCGATGCAAGGCCCCGGGATCGTCACCCAGGGACAAGTCAACAACTTCGGTCACTCTGGGCATTCCAACCAGTTCGCGATCGACGTCATGGGCCTGGACGCGGAGTACGGGCCCATGGTCAATGGTGGTCAAGGAAACGCCGGGTTCGCTGGCTGGGGACGTGATGTCATCGCTCCGGCGAATGGCCGAGTCGTCTACGCACGGAACGACGTCCCGGATAATCCTCCCGACGGCGGCGATCCTCAGGCCGTGTACTCAAAGGTCTCTGAGCCACTCCTCGCGATTGCGGGAAACTGCGTCATCATCGATCACGGCAATGAAGAGTTCAGTGTGCTGATGCACCTGCAGCAAGGATCCGTGACGGTAGAGGTAGGGAAAATGGTGCGGCAGGGCCAAGTGATCGCTCGCCTGGGGAACTCCGGCGACGCTTTCGGCGCCCACCTTCACTACCAGCTTCAGGACGGTCCGGCCTTGTTTCGAGCCAACTCGCTGCCCGTTCAGTTCGATAATCTCGCGGGCGTTGACCTCGCGCGTGGAGTCTATGTTGAACCACGATGAGCGATTGATCGCGGCAGCAAGACCCACGTGGGAGGATCTCCCTCACAAGCGCCGCATGCCGGATTCTTCGACGGAGCAGTCATGACCTGGTCGCCGACGGCTCATCAAATCACGCCGTTCCTTCACGTTCCAGACCTGGAACGGGCCCTCGAGCTGTTCGCTGCGGTTCTGGCATTCGAGGTCGTGTATCGAGAGAGCAACTACGCCTACCTCGAGTTCGGAGGTGCGGGTCTCCGGGTTCTCGAGGAGCGAGGGCGCCGGCTTGGCCTTGATGGCAAGGCGCGAATGACCGTCTATATCGATGTTCCAGACGTCGACGCGCTCTACCAGCAGCTCCTCCCGCGCCTCAAGCGTCTTCCGGCCTCCGATGTCGAGCCACCCCTCGACAAGTCCTGGAAGCAGCGGGAGTTCCAAGTTCGGCTGCCGGATGGCGATTGGCTCACGTTCGGGCAGCCGGTTCGAGCCCAGTCGCAGACGTGACGGGACATCCGGGGATCCAGGCGTATTCTGAGAGGCGGCCTGAGAAGGCGAGTGAGGACCTGCCGCCCGTGAGCCACGAAAGGGCACTGCTCTTCCTGGTCCTTGCCGAGCTCGTGCTCATCGTCGCCGGAGCGGTGGTGGACTTCGCCCCTGGGCCGCTGTCTCTGGCGGAGCCGAGCCGGGATCAAACGACAGCCCCATCCGGAGGCAGGTTGTACCTCCTCACGGCACTCTGGGTCGTCGTGGCGGTCGGGACGGTCTCGAGTTGGGTTGGCCTGCTGTGCCTTGCCCGCGAGGCTCGGCCCCTCTACCTCGGAAGCTGGTGCGCGTACCTGCTCCTCAACGTCCTGAGAGGTCCGGCGGTCGAAACGGCCGCCGCGTGGGCGCTGGAGATGCTGATGGCGCTGGTCGGCGGTGGCATCCTGGGCCTCGTCTATTTCTCCGAACTCCGTACACAGTTTCGTCCGTTGGCCCAGGTGGTGCGGGGAGCGTTCCGCGGTGCCGCATGACGGTGGGTTGAGGCGGACGGCCAGGCTCCACAGACAGGGATGAGGAGCGTGTCGAAGCTCACGATCTTCCACGTCAAGTTGATCCACACCCTCATCTTCTGGATCCTGAGCGGGTGCGTTCTCTATGTCTTGTTCAGCGGAATCGCGGGCCAGATCACGACCTGGACGTGGATCGCCGTGGGGCTCGTCCTTCTCGAAAGCATCGTCTTGGCGGCGTCGGGCTGGACGTGTCCGTTGACCATCCTCACCGAACGCCTGGGGGCGGCGCGAGGCTCCGTGTCCGACATCTTCCTCCCGAAGTGGTTTGCGGATCGGATCTTCCCGGTGTGCGGCACGACGTTCGCCGTTGCGCTCCTGCTGCTCCTCTTGCGCGTGTTTGGGTGACATGGCGCCTGGGCTCGACAATACGGTCCGAATCGCACTCGCCAACATCGAGTTCCCGCCGACGCCCGAAGAGTCGGTCAGCTTGGCCGAACACGCCATCACCCAGGCATCCAGCCAGCGCGCCGACCTGATCTGTTTTCCGGAATGCTTCGTTCCCGGCTACCGGGGAGTGGGGAAGCGAGTGCCGCCCCCGGATCCCGCCTTCCTGGAGGGGGCCTGGTCCGTCATTGCGGGCACCGCGGCCAAGGCAAATCTCGCGGTTGTCCTCGGCACGGAACGCGTCGTCGATGATGCACTGCTGATCTCGGCCCTGGTCGTCGATCGAGACGGAACGGTCGCCGGCTTCCAGGACAAGGTCCAGCTCGACCCCTCCGAGGAGGCGACCTATGCGCCCGGCTCCGGAAGGCGCGTGTTCCAGACCGGCCCGCTGGTTTTCGGTGTTGCCATCTGCCACGAGGGCTGGCGCTACCCGGAAACGGTCCGCTGGGCCGCACGGCAGGGCGCACACATCGTGTTCCATCCCCATTTCCACGAGGCCGAGCCCGGGGCCTACCAGCCCTCGAGTTTCGCCGACCCCGCCAACTCCTTCCATGAGAAGGCCGCGTTGTGTCGCGCCGCCGAAAACACCTGCTTCTTCGCGAGCGTCAACTATGCCAGCGCCGGGTCGCCGACGACGTCGGCGGTGGTGCGGCCCGACGGGACGCTTCTGTGTTGCCAGCCCTACGGCAAGCCAGGGCTGCTCATCGCGGACATCGACATCACCCAGGCCACAGGGTTGCTCGCGGCGCGCTGCAAGTCTTTTTGGTAGAGTTGATGCGGATCTCCGAAGGACGTGAACCGGGCACTGGCCGTCGCCGCCACACTCACGGTGCTGCTTGCTGCGGCCCACTCGTATCTCGGTGAGCGCTACATCCTGATCCGGCTCTTCCGACGCGGGGACCTTCCCAAGCTCTTCGGCGGCACGCGTTTCACCCAGGACACCCTGCGCCTGGCGTGGCACATCACGTCTGTCGCGGCCCTTGGGTTCGCCGGGCTCCTGCTGGCCCTCGCGTTGCCGGGTCCGCCCATGGAGCCGTGGGTCCATGGATGGATCATCGGAGCCACCTTCGCGGCCTGCGGCCTGGTCGCGTTGGTCGGGTCCGGCGGCCGCCATCTGTCTTGGATCGTCTTCTTCAGCATCGCGGCCCTGACCTTCTGGGTATTTCGATGAGCCGCTGACGTGGCGAGCGACATCTGGTTCGAGGCATACGGTGGGGAGACGACCGAGGAGCTGCTCGCGCTCGAGGCCGACTACCGAATCGACTCGCTGGTGTTGGCGTTCGAGCAGGCCATACAACAGAAGGGCGCGTCGGGGGCCGTATCGAAGCAGGAGCGTTTTGTCCTCGCCATCGAGGCCCTCGAGCGCGAGGTCAACAACGGCGGCTACAGCCAGTTCTTCCTGAATTCCTCGAACGAGTTCGTCGATGTGATCGAGGAGGCGCTGCGCGCGATCGGCTGCCCCAAGACGGCGACGATCACGCAACGGGCGATCACCTCCCTCGGCATCCGAGACGAGCTCACCGGAGGGAAGGCCGAAGCGGTGGTTCTCGCAGACGATCCGGCCGTCAGCGCAGCCCTGGACGACTGCGATGCCCAGTACTACGACAACGACGAGGCGATCGCGGACATGCTGTTCGCATGGATCAAGCAGAACCGGGCCGCGGTGCGCGTGGGTGAGGGCTAGAAGGGGCGTCGCCACCTGGCGGCCAGAAGGGACCTCCCCCCTTGCGGGTCGCTGAGAAACTGGTCGCGGGGATCACGACGACAGCGGGCGTGGCGTGGGCGAGCTACGTCCTCGGGCTCGGCAGCGATGCCGGACTCACCGTCACCGTGGCCATCGTTCACTGGTGGGGTGGTCTCGCGCTGCTCGGTCTCAGTGCGGTCTGGCTGGCCCTGCATTGGCTCGCGACGCGGGAAGCCCCGGAGCGTCGCCACCTTGCCCGAATCGTGCTGGTTCCCACCGTGCTCGCGTTGTGCTTCTGGGTGGTGGAGACCGGCCTGGCGTTTCGGTGCCGGTTTCTCCTGAGTCGGGCGGCGCTGAGCCGCTTCGTTCAAGAAGCGAGGCCCTTGATCCTGAGCGGTGGGTTCAGCCCGCACGTACGCGTGGGTCTGTTTACGATCAGGGAGGCGGAGGCGCTGCCGCACGGTGTGGTGCGCCTCATCACGACGGAGTGCCTGTTCAACGACTGCGGCCTCGTTTACAGCCCTGAAGGCCGGCCCCCCGTTGTCGCGGAGGACGTCTATTTCCCCCTGGGTGGACCCTGGTGGCACTGGGGTCGCAGCTGGTAGGCCGTCTTTTGGAAGGGAGCGAGCCCCGGGTAAAGGCGCTGTGCCCTCCGCCCGGGGGGCGCCCTGCTAGGTCGCCGGCACGCCTTCCTCGACTGGCGTGACCGCGGCCTGGTCCTCCTCGCCGGTGCGGATGCGGTAGACCTTCTCGACGGGCAACACGAACACCTTGCCGTCGCCGACCTCGCCGGTGCGGGCCGAGGCCAGGATCGCCTGCACCGTGGGCTCCACGAAGTGGTCGGAGACGCCGATCTCGAGCCGCACCTTCTCGGACAGCTCCATCTTCACCGTGGTGCCGCGGTAGGTCTCGACGCGCTCGGTCTCGCCGCCGTGGCCCTGGACCCGGCTGATCGTGAGGCCGCGCACCTCGGCCCGGAACAGGGCCTCGAGGGTCGCGGGGAGCTTGTCGGCACGCAGGATCGCCACCACCAGCTTCATGCGCGGCCTCCTTCGGCCAGGGCGGGCGAGGGGATCGGCGCGTGGGCCGGCTCGGGCTCGGACAGGATCAGGATCGCACCCTCGTCGCGAGCGTAGGCTTCCTCGCCGTGCTGGCTGACGTCGAGGCCGAGGCCTTCCTCGCGCACGGGGGCGCGCAGCGGCGCGACGAGGGCGACCAGCTTCAGCAGCGCGAAAGTCATGCCGCCGCTCCAGGCGAACGCCACGACCACCGCCAGGAGTTGGACGGCGAGTTGTACCGGAGCGCCGTAGACGAGACCGTCCGCCGGGCTGCCCCAGGCCTTGGAGGCGAGCACGCCCGTCAGCAGGGCGCCCAGCGTGCCGCCCAGGCCGTGGGCGGCCACGACGTCGAGGGAATCGTCGAGGCGGGTGCGCGCCCGGAACAGCAGCGCGTAATAGCTGGGCGCGGCCGCCAGGGTGCCGATCGCGACGGCCGAGAGCGGGCTCACCAAGCCTGCCGCCGGGGTGATGGCGACCAGCCCCACCACGATCGCGGTGGCGGCGCCGACCGCGGTGACGCGGCCGCTCCTGCGCAGGTCGAGCAGCGTCCAGACCGCCAGCGTGGCGGCCGGCGCGAGCAGCGTGTTCAGGAAGGCGAGGGCCGCCTGGGCGTTCGCACCCAGCGCGCTGCCGGCGTTGAAGCCGAACCAGCCGAACCAGAGAAGGCCGGCGCCGAGCAGGACGAAGGGCACGTTGTGGGGCAGGATCGCCTGTCGCGCATAGTCCTTGCGCGGGCCGAGCACCAGGGCCGCCACCAGCGCGGCCGCGGCGGCGTTCACGTGCACCACCGTGCCGCCGGCGAAGTCGAGGGCGCCCAGCCTGGCCAGGAAGCCGTCGCCCCAGACCCAGTGCGCGAGCGGCGCGTAGACCACCAGGCTCCACAAGGTCACGAACAGCAGGTAGGGCGCGAAACGCATGCGTTCCACGATCGCACCCGAGACGAGGGCGGCGGTGATGATCGCGAAGGTCGCCTGGTAGGCGAGGAACGCCAGCGCCGGGATGCTTCCGCGCGCCTCGAGGCCGAGGCCACGCAGCAGCGCGTGGTCGAGCCCGCCCAGAAGCGGCGAGCCCGGCGCGAAGGCGATGGAGTAGCCGAGCAGGGCGAAGGCGAGGCCCACGAAACCCGTCGTGGCCACGCTCATCATCAGCGTGTTGAGGGCGTTCTTCGAGCGCACGAGGCCGCCGTAGAAGAAGCCGAGGGCCGGCGTCATCAAGAGCACGAGCGCGGCCGAGATCAAGACGAACGCGGTGTCGCTGCCGTTCAAAACCACCTCCATGGAACCTGTGGGCAGGGAGCAAGAACCGTGCGCGGCCGCCCGGCCCGACCACGGATGACTCTAAGTCTCTGTCCGCTCGGGGCTTCCCATGCGCAGGCCCGCAGGCGATGAGGGGCCGCGCGCCCGACGCGGATGTCGTGCGGTGGACGAGGCCCGACGAATTTGTCAGGGCCGGACGCGGAAGCGGGACTCGTCGATCCCGTACTTGCGGGCTTTGTAGGCCAGGATGCGCTCGCTGGTGTCGAGCAAACGGGCCGCCTTGGCCTTGTTGCCCCGGGCCGACTTCAGGGCGTCCTGGATCAGGTCCCGCTCCAGGCCCTCCACGGCCTTGGTGAGGGAATGTTTCGGCAGCGTCCCCGACACCTCGGCGGTCTGCAGCGACGGCGGCAGGTGGTGGGCGTGGATGGCGCCGCCGTCGCACACCAGCACCGCCCGCTCGACGCAGTTCTCCAGCTCGCGGACGTTGCCCGGCCAGTGGTAGGCGGTGAGCATGTCGATGGCCGTGGTGGCGATGCGGCGCACGTCCTTGCCGTGGGCGAGGGCGTACTTCTCGACGAAGTGGTCGGCCAGCAGCAGGACGTCGGCACGCCGCTCCCGCAGCGGCGGCAGGAAAATCGAGAACACGTTGAGGCGGTAGTACAGGTCCTCGCGGAAGGTGCCGGCTTGCACCGCCAGCTCCAGGTCCTTGTTGGTGGCGGCGATCAGGCGTACGTCCACCTTGACGGGGTGGGTGCCGCCCAGTCGCTCGAACTCCCGCTCCTGGAGCACGCGCAGCAACTTGATCTGGGTCGAGGGCGGCAGCTCGCCGATCTCGTCCAGGAACAACGTGCCGCCGTGGGCGCGCTCGAAACGCCCCTTCTTCTGCTGGCGCGCGTCGGTGAAGGCCCCCTTCTCGTAGCCGAACAGCTCGGACTCCACCAGGCTCTCGGGCAGGGCCGCGCAGCTCACCTTCACGAAGGCCTTCTCGGCGCGGGGGGAGCCGTAGTGGATGGCGTGGGCCACCATCTCCTTGCCGGTGCCGGACTCGCCGCGGATCAACACGGTGGTGTAGGAGGGCGCCACCTGCCGGAGCTGGGCGTAGACGTCCTGCATCGGCCGGCTGGAGCCGATGATGTTGGAGACGTCGTAACGCTCCTTCAGCTCCTGGCGCAGGCTCATGTTCTCCTCGACCAGGTGCTGGCGCTCCTTCTCGATCAGGACGTGGACGCGCACCGCCTGCGAGACCAGGGACGCCACCACCTCCAGCAGCTTGGCCTCCTGCTCGTAGTGGCGCTCCGCATCGAAGGGGAAGCCGACCCCCAGGGCGCCCACCGGCTGGCTGTCCACCACGATCGGCACGGCGATGAAGCTCATCTCGCCCTTGCGGCGCAGGCCCCCCATGCGGTTCAGGAACAGCGGCTCGCGGCTCACCTGGGGCACGATCACCGGACGGCCGCTCTGCACCACGCGCCCGGTGATGCCCTCCCCCACCTTGTAGCGGGCCTTGCGGGCCGCGGCGAAGGACACCCCCGACGCCGCCTCCACCAGGATCGCGTCGCTGGCGGCGTCCAGCAACGAGACGCTGCCGAACAGCGCGCCATGGCGCTCCTGCAGCACCTCCAGGCTGCGGGTCAGGGCGGCGCGCAGGTTGAGGGTGGAGGCCAACACGCGGCTGATCTCCAGCAGGTCCGACAGTCGGCGGGTCTCGGAGGCCACGGCGGACCCAGACTACAAAATTGTCGGACGCGCTTCAATCCCGACGGGGGTGTCGGGCCGCGCCGCGGCCGCGCCGGGCGAGACGGGCGGCAGCGTCAGAACGGGATCTGGACGCGGAACAGGGTCCGGCTGCCGTCGCCCTGCTGCTCGCCCAACACGCGCGCCCACTCGAGGCGCAGGAAGGCCCCGCCGGTCGCGGGCCAGCGGAGTCCCAGGCCGAGGTCGCTTTTCCAGCCGGGCCCGTCCGTGCCGCCCTCCCAAGCCCGCCCGCCGTCGTAGAAGGCGAGCGCGCGCGGCAGGACGCGGCCCAGCTGGTAGCCGTATTCGGCGTTCGCCAGCAGCAGGCGGTCGCCCTGGAATGCGGCCAGCGGGTAGGCGCGCAGGCTGCCGATGCCGCCCAGGGCGAACCGCTTCTGGCGGGGCAGGTCGGTGCCGTGCCCGAACAACAGGCGGCCGTCGAGCTGGTGGCGCGTGCCCACCAGCCGCCGGCCGCGCACCACGCCGATGAATCGCGTGAAGCTGAAGTCGCCGCCGAAGGCTCCCGCGTCCGCGTGTTCCAGGCTGGCCTCGAGGCGCAGGGCGCGGGGCGGGGCGGTGGCGACGCCGAACAGGCTGCGCAGCAGGAAACCCTCGCGTTCGAGCCGGGCGTCGTCGAAAAGCGCGCCACCCGTCTCGAGGCGCAACGTGGCGACCAGGGAGCGCATGCGCCCGGCATCCACAGCCGGGTTCGGCTCGTCGGCGCCGGTCACAACCGGGAGGCTCGCATAACGGTCGGCGCGGTAGCTCACGCCCAGCTGCCCACGACGGCCCAGGCGCACGAAGGCGAAGGCCTCGTCGCCGCGTCGCGCGTGGTAGCGGCTGAAGCTGTCGCTCCAGATCGCCTCGCCGGCGGCCTCGTCGAGACTGGCGCCGCGCCAGAGATCGTCGCTGTCGGTGACCTGGTGGTGCTCGTAGCCGAGGTGCAGCCGGTCGCCGGCGAAAAACGGCCGCATCAGCCCCGCGTGCCAGCGCCAGTCGTTGGGCCCGGTCGCGTACGCGGCCCGGGCGTAGAGCCGCGTGTGGTTGTAGTGTGTGCGATCGAACAGCGTGACCTCGAGCCCCAGCGGCTGCGTCCAGCCGTCCACCCGGTTGCGACGGCCGGACGCGGGGAAGGCGGCGATGGAGAGGCCCGCTTGCGCCGTGCGCGCCCGCGGCTCGAGCACGAGGCGCGCGCCCGCCTCGGTCTGCTCGACGCGGTACTCGCCGCGCAGCAACGCGCCCCGGGACGCCGCCTCGATGCGGTCGAAGGCGTCCAGCACGTCGCCCTCGCGCAACACGCCACCGGTCTCCAGGGCGGCCGCGCGCACGGCGCGGGCCGACGCGCGGGGCCCGAGGCCCACGGCGGCGACCTCCGCGAGCCGGCCTTCATCCACCTCCAGGCGCAAGGTGCCCGAGGCCACCTCGAAGCTGCCCGCCACCCGGGCCGCGGGAAAGCCGTCGCTGTGGTACCGATCCTCGAGGGTCAGGGCGATGGCCTCCGGCGTGCGGCGCAGGCGCGCACCCGGGGCGAGGCGCAGGATGCGCTCGACCTGCCGGGAGGTGTAGGCGGAGGCGCCGGGCGTCTCGAGGGCCCGAATCTCGGGCGGGTCGGCCTCGCCGGCAGGGGCCGCGGCCGAGAGCATCAACGCGAGGAGGAGGGCCACCCCGTCATCTTATTTCTCGCGGCGCAGCAGCACCATCGGCTCGAAGCCGGCGCCCACCAGGCGCACCGCCACGTCGAAGCCGCTCTCCCCGCTCGCCGCGCTGCGCACCACCTCGCCGCTCATGGCGAGCGGCGTGCCGGAGCCCGGGCGGATCAGCACGCTGACGTGGCTGCCCACCGGCACCTCGCGGTCGAGGCTGACCAGGAGGCCGCCCCGCGACACGTTGCGGGCCAGCGCCTCCTTGGCCAGGGTCTCGGCCTCGATCGTGACCGGGTGCTCGGCGATCAGGCGCTCATGGCGGCGGCGCTCGGGCTGCGCCAGGGTGATGCGGTTCTTGCCCTCGGCCTTGCTGCGGTAGAGCCCTTCGTCGGCGCGTTTGATCAGGTCCTCGGTGTTCTCGGCGTCTTCGGGGTACGACGCGACGCCCCCCGACGCGGTCACCTTGGGACCGCCGCGGCGGCGCTGGAAGTGCTCCTCGATGCGGGCGCGGATACGCTCGGCCACGATGGCGGCGCCTTCCTTGGCGGTGTCGGGCAGGATCACCGCGAACTCCTCCCCGCCGTACCGCGCCGCGACGTCGATCTCGCGCAACGTCTCCTTCACCAGGGCCGCCCCCTTCACCAGCACCTTGTCGCCCTCCAGATGGCCCCGGGTGTCGTTGAGCTTCTTGAAGTCGTCGAGGTCGAACATGGCCAGGGACATGGAGAGCCCGTGGCGGCGGCAGCGGTTGATCTCGCGGCGCAGCGCCTGGAGCATGTAGGCGTGGTTGTACAGGCCGGTCAGGCCGTCGGTGATCGCCGAGCGTTCGGTGCGCTCGTAGATGGCGATCTCGATCACCTTGGGGTTCTTCAGCTCGCGGTTCAGGTTCACGAAGTAGTCGAGCAGGGCGACCCTGAGACCCACGTCCCGGCGCAGGCCCTTGCGCAGCCGCGTGCGGTGGGTGCGGATCTTCTTCCAGTGGCGCCGGGCCTCCGCCTCGCTGAAGGTCAGGTGGGTCAGGATGTACAGGATGGAGGAGTAAATGGGGCCGACGCCCTGCTCCTGCTCCAGGCGCTCCAGGATCTTCTCTTCGTGGGGCGGATCGGCCTCCAGGAGCTCCAGCAGCGACTGGCGGAAGGAGATGGGATCGGGTGGGGCCGCTTTCTTGCGGCTCATCTGCGCATGTCCGTTTCCTGAGGGAGGCGCCAAGGATAAGATAGCCGCGCCCGGCTGGCAACGCGCCGCGTCCCCCATGCTACCCCTCAGCCTGCTGCTGCTCCTCGCCGCCTCCGATGTGGTCTTCGAGCAGACGACCTTCGTCCAGGCCCCGCAGCACGCAGCGGGGGCGGGGGTGAAGAGCCGCGTCTACTACGGCGCGCGGCGGATTCGGCTCGAGGCCGGCGCCGAGGGCGGGCCGGCTCTGGTATTGCGCCTCGACGACGAGCGTGCGTTCCGCATCGACCCGGCCCAAAAGCTGGCCCTCGAGGTGGACGTGTCGCGTCTGCGCGCCGAGGCCCAGCAGGACACCGCGATGGCCGGCGAGCTGATGGGGGCGCACAACGCGCGGCCCCGCACCACGCCCCTGCCCAAGCCCCTGGTGGTGGCCGGCTACACCTGCCAGGGGTATCGGATCACGGCGGGGCCCACGGTCCTGGACGTCTACCTGACGGAGGCGCTTCCGGTGGGCATGGAGCGCTTCACGGAGTTCCTGGACTGGACCGGCGCCGCAACCTCGCTGGGCCCCATCCTCGAGGCGCTGCGCGCCCTGCCGGGGTTCCCGCTGGAGATGCGTTCGAGGGTGATGGTGCTGGGTGAACCGCAGGAGACGCGGACCAGCGTGACGCGGGTGACGCTGGGCACCCTGGCAGCGCAGCTCTTCGAGGTGCCGGCGGGGTTCCGGGTCGTGCGCGAGAACGAGCCCCCCAAGGAGGACCTGCCATGAGGCTGCTCTTCGCCGTGATCGGCAACGTGGTGGCGTTGCTCGCCACCACCATCGTGCCCGGCATTCACTTCACCGGGAGCTGGCTCACTCTGCTCCTGGCGGGGGTGGTGTTCGGGCTCTTCAACCTGGTCGTGCGCCCGATCGCGCTGTTCCTGTCGCTGCCGTTCCTGGTGATCACCCTCGGCCTGTTCTATTTCGTGCTGAACGGCATCCTGCTCTGGCTGGCGGGCAAGGTGGTGCCCGGCTACGACGTGTCCGGGATCTGGGCCGGGATGCTGGGAGCGATCGTGTTGTCGATCGCGAGCTGGGCCTTCGGAGCGTTGTTCGCTCCGAGCGAGAAGGCGTAACGGGGCGCGGCGGCCCGGGCGGGGTTCAGGCGACCTTGCCGTGCTCGAGGATGCCCAGCAGGTCTTCGGGTCCACGGGCCCGGGTCAGGATGTTCATGTCCTCGGGGCGCGCCTTGCCCCGGCTGACCACGGTCCGGCGCAGCCAGTCGAGCAACCCGTCCCAGTAGTCGTCCTCGGCCATCAGGATCACCGGGAACGGCTGGACCTTGGTGGTCTGGATCAGCGTGACCGCCTCGAACAACTCGTCGAGGGTGCCGAAGCCGCCCGGCAGGATCACGAAGGCACGACTGTACTTCACGAACATCACCTTGCGCACGAAGAAGTATCGGAAGCTGACGACCTTGGTCAGGTAAGCGTTCGGCCGCGGCTCGTAGGGCAACTCGATCGCGAGGCCCACCGACTGGCCGCCCGCCTCGAGCGCGCCCTTGTTGGCGGCCTCCATGTCTCCCGGCCCGCCGCCGGTGATGGTCGTATAGCCGGCGAGAGCGAGCGCGCGGCCGATGGCTTCGGCCCGGGCGTAGTCGCAGCTGCCGGGCTGGCTGCGGGCCGATCCGAACACCCCCACGCCCTTCTGGATCTGGGCCAGGGTCTCGAAACCATCCACGAACTCTCCCATGATCCGGAACATCCGCCAGCTGTCCCGGGCGGACAGCTCGATCTGGAGCATGGGGTCGCGGGTCTCGGCCAAGCCTTTCTCCCTCAAGGGGTTGTGATCCTATAGGATCCCGCGCCAAACCGCCACCGGGAACCCGGCCGCCCGCTCGCGCGTTACCCGTCCGGCCCCAAGATGAGAGCCACGCTGGCGTCCTTTGCGCTCCTGAGCCTGGCCCTGGTCCAAGCGGCCTGCCTCGTGGAAACCAAGCAAGTCGCGGACCCGGAGCCGGCGTTTGCGAAGGCGCGCGCCGAGGCGGCACGTGCACAGGCCCAGGGTGGCCGGCCCGGCCGGGTCCTGCTCCTGGCCTATGACCCGGCGGACGGCGAGCTGCTGCGGGTCTCGGCGCCGATGTGGCTGTGGAAGCGGGTCGCGCAGGACCTGGACCTCGGCGACGGCCCTCCCGCCTCGGTGCGGGAGGCGCTGCGCCCCGATGCGCTGGAGAGGGCGGGGCGGGGCCTGCTGATCGAAGTGAACGACGGGGACGGCTCCCAGCTCCTCGTCTGGCTGCGTTAGGCGTGTGTGCTCCAATGCCGCCGTGGAGGCCTCGGATCGCGAGCTGGTGGAACGCCTGGCGGGCGGCGAGCGGGAGGCCCTGGCGCCGCTCATGCAGCGCCACTACCGGCGGGTCTACCGCATCGCGCTCGCCTACCTGCGCAACCCGGACGATGCCCTCGACGTGGTCCAGGAGACCTTCGTGAAGGCCTTCCAGCACGCGCATCGCCGCAACCCGGCGGCCGAGGTGTTGCCCTGGCTGACGCGTATCGCCATCAACCAGTCGATCGACCGGTACCGGCGTGACCGCCGCCGCCAGCAGACCCTCGAGCCGCTGGCCGAGGGCGACCACGACCTGCGCCTGAGCGACGGCGAGGCCTCGCCCGAGGATCAGGCTCGGGGCCAGCAGCTGCGGGCGCGCCTCGACCGCGCGTTGCGCACCTTGCCCGACCGCCAGCGCGCCGTCTTCGTCCTGAGGCATTATGAGGAGCGCAGCCTCGAGGAGATCGCCCAGCTCCTGGGGGTGCGCCTGGGAACCGTGAAGAGCAGCCTGCACCGCGCCACCCACGAGCTGCGGCGACGCCTCCAGGGGGTGCTGGCATGAGCCTGCGGCGTCTGCTGCACGAGCGCTGGCGCAGCCGGGTCACGCTGCTGGCCTCGGGTTGCCTGGAGGCGGCGGAGCGCGAGCGGGTCCTGCTGCATCTCGAGACCTGCGCGGAGTGCCGCAACGAGCACGACCAGCTCCGCGCGCTGGTGGCCGCCGTGTCGATGGACCCCGTGCGCACCGCCGAGCCCGGGGTCGCGGCGCAGTTCCTCGCGCAGCGGGTGACGGCGCGCCTCGATACCGTGGTGTGTGGCCGCTCCCGGCGTTGGGGCTTCGCCGCCGCGGGACTCGGGATCGGGCTCCTGGTCGCGGGCCTGGGCCTGCGTTTCGCCGCGCCGCTGGCCGAGCGCGAGCGCCTGGCGGCGGTCTCCCCGGCCCCCGCCCCGGTGGTCAGCATCGACGACCTGGCGCTGCGCCGACTCGAGCGGGTGATGGCGCGCGAGCAGGCCGTACGTTACCTGGCCCAGGCCGAGGACGTGCTGGTCCACCTGAAGGCGCACGCGCGCCCCTGCCCGGAGCGGCACGGCCACGTCGAGTTGTCGGAGGAAGTGTCGCGCAGCCGCGAGCTGCTGGCGCGACGAGCCCTGCTGCTCGACCTCGAGGCGGAGGCGCTTCTCCCCGCACGTGCCGTCCTCGAGGACGTGGACAACGTGCTGCGCGAGGTGGCGTCCCTGGCGAGCTGCTCGGGCCGCGGGGAGCTCGAGCGGCTGCGCCGCGAGATGGACGAGCGCCGGCTGCTCATGAAGGTGCGGCTGCTGAGCCAGGAGCTGATGTCGTGACGGCTGCCGCCCTGGCGCTGCTCGGGTCGCTGCTGCTGGGCGCCGACGAGGAGCAGCTGCGCAACGCCAAGGCCCTGGTGTTCGACCGGCGTTTCGTGGATGCCCGGGCGGCCTGGCAGGAGATCCTGCGCCGCTCCAGCGGCGAGGAGGCGGCCCTGGCCGCCTACTGGGTGGCGCGCTGCAGCGAGAACCTCAAGGAGGACGTGCGGGCCCTGGAGGAGTACCAGGGTTTCCTCGAGCGCGGGCCTCGTGACTCCGCCCTGGTCGATGAGGCGCGCAGCAGCCGGGTCGCCATCGCGGGCCGCCTGTATCGGGGCGGCCTGAAACAGTACCTGCCCGTGATCCAGGGCGCGCTTTTGGACCGCTCGCGGAGCGTGCGCTACTTCGCCGCGTTCCAGCTCGCGGAGCTGGGTCGGCCGGCGGCCAACGAGGCGATCCCCCTGCTCAAGCAGATCGCGGCCGAGGACAAGGACCCCGAGCTGGTGGCCCGCGCCAGGGTGCTGCTGCTGGGCCTCGACCCGCAGGCCCTGGCCACGGCGCCCGCTCCGAAGCCACGGGGCTCGCCCAAACCCGGCGCCAGCCCTGGGACGGCGCCGATCCGCTTCCTGCGCGTCCGGGTCTTCGAGGGCAGCGGGACGAGGCCCAGCGTCTCGGTCAACGTGCCTCTGAGCCTGGCCGAGTTCGCCTACAAGAGCCTGCCCGACGAGGCCAAACGCGAGCTCAAGGGACAGGGCTACGACGCCGACAACTTCTGGGAGCGCCTCAAGGAGCTGGGTCCGACTGAGATCCTGAAGGTCGAGGGCAAGGACGGGGAGAGGGTCCAGATCTGGATCGAGTAGCCGGGCGCCACTCCTGTGACATCATGCGCCCCGGCCATGAACGAACGCACGCGGCTGCTCGGCGCGCTGGTGCGCCGCCCGCACCGCGTGGGCGCCATCGTGCCCAGCTCCCGCGAGCTGGCGGAACTGGTCACCTCCGACCTCGGGCTCCAGGAGGCCGAGACCGTGGTCGAGTTCGGGGCCGGCACCGGCGTCTTCACGCGCCTGATCGGCGAGCGCGTCAAGCAGGGGGCGCTGGTGCTGGCCTTCGAGATCGATCCGGGCCTGGCGGGCGAGCTGCACGGCGAGATGCCGGGCGTCGTGGTGGTCAACGACACGGCGGAGCGGGTGCTCGAATACCTGCGACGGGCCGGACGCGAGAGCGCGGACTGCATCGTGTCGGGCCTGCCCTGGGCCCTGTTCTCGGCCGAGGTGCAGGAGCGCCTGCTGGGGGCGGTGGTGGCCGCCCTCAGGGCCGGTGGCCGCTTCGCGACCTTCGCGTACATCCCGGCCGCCTGGCTGCCCACGGGGCGCCGCTTCCGCCAGACCCTGCATCGGCACTTCCCCCACGTGGAGACGACCCACGTGGTGTGGAGGAACGTCCCGCCGGCCTTCGTCTACCGCTGCAGGCGGCCCTGAGCCCGGTCTGGGCGCGACGGCGCCCGGGGGCCAGGGTCCGGCTCACGAGGGCGCGAAGTAGCCCAGCTTGTGGCGCACCTGGAGCTCGGCGCGCTCCGGCACCCTGACGACGATCCGGCGCCATTTTCCGTCCTTGCGCTTGTTGGCGGAGACGTAGCCGATGTTGTACTGGGTGCGGAGCTCCTCCGCGATACGCTCGTACACGGTGTCGAGCTCGCTGAGGGAGTTCGGAAAGAACACCTGGCCGCCGGTGTCGCGAGCCAGGGTGGTGAGCAGGTGGATGGCCTGGCTGAACTCCAGCCGCTCCCGGTCGGCGGGGCGGTTCGGTCGCAGGCTGATCGCGTAGATGCTGATCTCGGTCTTCTTGGCCAGCTCGATCACCTGGTCGTCCTTGACCAGCGAGGCCGTGTCCTCTCCGTCGGAGAGCAAGACCACCGCGCGGCGCCGCAGCTCGCCGGCCTTTTTCTGCTTCGCCATCTCGCGCAGCGTCACGTAGAGGGCGTTGTGGAGCGCGGTGGGCCCGGAGGCCTGGGTGCGCCGGATCGCCTGTTCCAGGCGGTCGAGGTCGTTCGTGTACTCCTGGAGCACCGTGGTGCGCTCGTTGAACTGCGTGACCTGGGCCAGGTCCTGGGCGCGCAGGGTCTTCACGAAACGCGTGGCCGCATCCTGGGCGCTCTTCAGCTTCTCGTCCATCGAGGCGGAGACGTCGAGAAGCAGGGCCATCGAGATCGGCAGGTTCTCGTGGGTGAACAGGCTCAAGTCCTGGCGCACGCCGTCCTCGTAGACCGCGAAGTTGTCGGCCGTCAGGTCGGTGACGTAGCGGCTGCGCGAGTCGGTCACGGACACGTTGAGGTTGATGACCTCGATCTCCACCCCGAAGGTCGGGGCCTGGGGCGTCGAGCGGGGCGTCTGGGCCGCGACGGCGCTGGCGAAGGCCAGCAGGGCGGTGCCTGGCAGCAGGCAGCGGGCGAGCATCGGTCAGGGGGCGACGGCGCCTACGCGCACCTCGAGGCCGGGCCGGGACACCTGGACCTCGACCTTGCGTTCCTTGAGCCCGGCGGGGGTCTCGTAGGTGAGGCGCAGGGCCGGCTGCAGGTCGGCGGCCAGCTTCAGCAGCGTCCGCTCCGCCGCCATGGCGGTGATCGCGCGCTCCAGGCGGCCGCCGGGCAGCTTGGTGAGCTGCTCCATCACGTAGCCGTAGCTGGTGCGGTTGTCGAAACTCGCCAGTCCCTCGTCGAAGGCGAAAAACAGGAACAGGTCGGCGTTTTTGCTGGCCTCTTCCACCACGCGGTAGCGGTCGCGGTTCGAGAATTCGGTGGTGGATCCGGTCACCGCCACCACCGCCACCCGCTCGCCCTCACGTTTTCTCAGCTCTTGGGTGACCTCGACCAGGGCGTCGAGCAGGGTGTTGCCGCCCTGGGGCACCACGCGCTTCAGGGCTGCCGCGGCGCCGCGGTCGTCGGTGACGTCCACGATCTTGCGTGGTCGATCCCCCGTGATCCAGAGCCCGTAGCGGGCGCCCGGGGGCAGGGCCCTCACGAGAGCGGCCACCGCGTCGACCAGGTACAGGCGGTAGATCGAGGACAGCTCCTCGCTGGAATCCACCAGGATCGCCACCGTCAACGGCCGCTGGTCCCGGGCGATCTCGACCACGTCGCGCACCACTCCGTTCTCGAGCAGGGCGATCTCGTCCGGCCCCAGGTCGGTCAGGCCCCGCCCCGTCGGGTCGGTGACCAGCACCGATACCTGGCGCGGTTCGAGGGCCTCGGAGGCCGGGGCCTGCAGCAACAGGAGCGTCGCGAGCGCCGCCGTCATAAGATCGAACCTATCACATGAAGCCGCGCGCGGCGGTGATCACGGTCAGCGACTCGGCCGCGGCCGGCCGGCGGCCGGACCTGTCGGGACCCGAGGCCCGGAGGCTGCTGCAGGCTGCGGGCTTCGAGGTCGAGGCTCCGCTCCTGGTCCCGGACGAACGCGCCCAGATCGCCGCCGCGATCCGCGGGGCGGCTTCGGCCGCGCGCCTGGTGGTCACGACGGGTGGCACCGGCCTCGGCCCTCGGGACCTGACGCCCGAGGCGACCCTCGACGTCATCGAACGTGAGGCGCCGGGCATCGCCGAGCTGCTGCGCCAGAAGGGCCTGGAGCAGACGCCCCTGGCCGCCCTCGGCCGCGGCCGCGCCGGCACACTGGGCGCGTGCCTGGTGGTGAACCTCCCCGGCAGCCCCCGGGGAGTCCGCTTCGGCCTCGAGGTTCTGTTGCCCCTGCTCGCCCACGCGCTGGACCTGCTGGCAGGCAGGACCGAGCACGCTTGACGGGCTTCCACCGCCTCCCCTAAGATCGCGCGCAATCCCCTAACCGCGGAGCCTTTAGCGTGAGTCCGTTCGTCGGTCTCATACCGCTGTTCCCCCTGCTCGGCTTCCTGTTCAACTTCACGATCGGGGTCCGCCTGCTCACGAAGCGAGCGGGGCACGCGCACCCGGAGGGCCACGGGGCGCCGTCCCCGGTGGTCGGCCTGGTGGCCTGCGGCTCCGTCCTGCTCTCCTTCCTGGTCGGCCTGGCGGCCGTCATCAAGGCCCACTCCATGCCCGACCGAACGCTGGTGGAGACCTGGTGGACCTGGCTCCCCGGCGGGGTCGCCGAGACCCTGGTCCAGGGCGCCGCCGAGACGCGGGCGTTTTCGGTCGACTGGGCCTACCAGGTGGACCCGTTGTCCTCGGTGATGCTGCTGGTGGTCAGCTTCGTGGGTTTCCTGATCCACGTCTACTCCACCGGCTACATGGCCCACGACCCCGGCTACGCCCGCTACATGGCCTACCTGAACCTCTTCATGTTCGCCATGCTGACGCTGGTGCTCGGGGCCAACTACGCCGTGTTGTTCGTGGGCTGGGAGGGTGTCGGCCTGTGCTCGTACCTGCTGATCGGGTTCTGGTTCGACAAGCAGAGCGCTTCGGACGCGGGGAAGAAGGCGTTCATCGTCAACCGCATCGGCGACGCGTTTTTCATCCTCGGCATGTTCATGGTGTTCCAGAGCTTTGGCAGCCTGGACTTCCGAACCGTGTTCGCGGCGGCCGCGCAGCTGCCGGTCGAGCACGCCTTCTCCGGGCCCCTGACCCTGGGCTGCCTGCTGCTGTTCCTGGGCGCCTGCGGCAAAAGCGCCCAGATCCCGCTGTACGTCTGGCTGCCGGACGCGATGGAGGGCCCGACCCCGGTCTCGGCCCTGATCCACGCGGCGACCATGGTCACCGCGGGGGTCTACATGGTGGCGCGCTCCTCGGTGCTCTACGTGCACGCGCCGAACGCGCTGCTGGTCGTGGCGGCGGTCGGCGCGGCCACCGCGATCTTCGCGGCCTCGATCGGCCTGGTCCAGAACGACATCAAGCGGGTGCTCGCCTACTCCACGGTCAGCCAGCTCGGCTACATGTTCCTGGCCTGCGGCGTGGGCGCCTTCGCGGCCGGGATCTTCCACCTGATGACCCACGCCTTCTTCAAGGCCCTGCTGTTCCTGGGCTCGGGCTCCGTGATCCACGGCATGTCGGGCGAGCAGGACATGCGCAAGATGGGCGGCCTGCGTTCGAAGATGCCGGCCACGCACCTGACCATGTTCATCGGCTGCCTGGCCATCGCCGGCGTGCCGCTGCTGGCGGGCTTCTTCTCCAAGGACGAGATCCTCTGGTCGGCGTTCAAGATCGGCGGATACGGACAGGTGGTGTGGGGGGTTGGGCTGGTCACGGCCGGCTTGACGGCCTTCTACATGTTCCGCCTGTTCTACATGACCTTCCACGGCGACTTTCGCGGCACCCCCGAGCAGGCTCACCACGTCCACGAGTCGCCGGGCTCGATGACCGTGCCGCTGATGGTCCTGGCGGCCGGCTCCGTCCTGGCGGGCTACGTGGGGCTGCCGCCGTTGAGCGGGCTCCCCAACCTCTTCGAGCACTTCCTCGAGCCCGTGTTCGAGCCGGCGCAGCACACCCTGCGCGAGGTTTTCGCCGCCCCGGTGCCAGGCCATTCGGTCGAGTGGGCCTTGATGGGAGCGAGCGTGCTGGTGGGCGGGGCGGGGATCCTGGCCGGGCGCCACCTCTTCAAGGTCCAGACCACGATCCCCGACCGCCTGGCCGCGGCCCTGGCGGCACCACACCGCGTGTTGCTGAACAAGTACTACGTGGACGAGTTGTACGGCGCCGTCTTCGTGCGCGGGGTGGCCCTGGGCGGCGGGCGCCTGCTCCACGCCAACGACCGCTACCTGGTGGACGGCGGCGACGGCGAGGTGCGCGCCGGGCTGGGCGTCAACGGCCTGGCCTGGCTCGGCCGCGACATCCTGGCCCGGCTGTCGAACTTCTGGGACAGGTGGATCGTGGACGGCGGGCTCACCAAGCTGCCGCCCCTGTTCCTCGAGAACCTGAGTTACGTGTTCCGGGCCGTCCAGAACGGCCTGGTGCAGCACTATGCCCTGGCGATGTTCATCGGCGTGTTCCTGCTCATCGCCATGAGCCTCGTGGTCCCGTACTAGGAGCATCAAGCATGGACTTCGGCGGCCATCTGCTGAGCGTGATCACATTCACGCCCCTGGTCGGGGCGTTGCTGCTGCTGCTGCCTTTCTTCAAGGGCAGGGACGACGCCGTGCGCTGGTTCTCGAACGCCGTGGGCCTGCTGGGTTTCCTGGTCAGCCTGCCGCTGTGGACGCAGTTCGACCGCACCCAGGCCGGCTTCCAGTTCGTCGAGAAACACGACTGGATCGCCGCCATCGGCGTCAGCTACTTCTTCGGCGTGGATGGGATCTCGGCGCTGCTGATCCTGCTCACGACGCTTCTGGGCTTCATCTCGATCCTGTCGTCCTGGACCGCGATCACCGAGCGCGTGCGCCAGTACTACGTGTTCCTGCTGCTGCTCCAGACCGGCATGCTCGGCGTGTTCTGCGCCCTCGACATGTTCCTGTTCTACGTGTTCTGGGAGGTGATGCTGGTCCCGATGTACTTCCTGATCGGGATCTGGGGCGGCGCCCGGCGGCTGTACGCGGCGATCAAGTTCTTCCTGTACACGCTGGTGGGCTCCCTGGTGATGCTGCTGGGGATCCTGGCGCTGTACTTCCACTCGCGGAAGTTGCCCGGCCTCGAGGCGACCGGGACCTTCGACGTCACCCAGTGGTACGAGATGGGGATCCCGCCCGAGCTCCAGTTCTGGGTGTTCCTGGCCTTTTTCCTGGGTTTCGCGATCAAGGTGCCGATGTTCCCGTTCCACACCTGGCTGCCGGACGCCCACGTCGAGGCGCCCACGGCGGGCTCGGTGATCCTGGCCGGCGTGTTGCTGAAGATGGGCACCTACGGCTTCGTCCGCTTCTCGCTGCCGCTGCTGCCCGACGCGATCTTCGCACCGCTGCTCGGCATGACGATCCAGACCTGGATGGTGGTGCTGGCCATCATCAGCATCGTCTACGCGGGCCTGGTCACCCTGGTGCAGCAGGACATGAAGAAGCTGATCGCCTACTCCTCGGTCAGCCACCTGGGCTTCGTGATGCTGGGCATGTTCGCCCTCAACCCCCTGGGCATCGAGGGCAGCGTGCTGCAGATGGTGAACCACGGGCTCTCGACCGGCGCCCTGTTCCTGCTGGTGGGCATCCTCTACGAGCGCCGCCACACCAAGGAGATCGCCCACTTCGGCGGCCTGGCCCACGTGACGCCGGTCTACGCCACCTTCACCCTCATCTTCTTCCTCGCCTCCATGGGCATGCCGCTGCTGAACGGCTTCATCGGCGAGTTCATGATCCTGGCCGCTGCGTATGCCGTGGATCGGGTCTGGGCCTACTGGGCGGTGTGGGGCGTCGTGCTGGGCGCCGCCTACCTGCTCTGGCTGTACCAGCGGGTGTTCTGGGGCAAGCTCACGATCGAGGAGAACAAGCACCTGAAGGACCTCACGCCGCGGGAGCTCGCGACCCTGGTGCCCTTGGCGGTGTTGTGCTTCTGGATCGGGCTGTATCCGAAGCCGTTCCTCGACTACCTGCACGGGCCGGCCGCGCGCATCGCCGAGACGATCCAGCCCGGCAAGTTCGCGCCCAAGGCCGCCCAGGCGCCGCCACCCGCCTTCGACGAGGTCCCCGTGACGCCCATCGCCGAGCCCAAGGTGCTGCCCGACCGCACGCCAGCCACCCGATCCGAGAACTAGACCGGGTGTATTCTCGGGCGCAGAGGCCCGAGATCATGAAGTCGCCGAGCCCGCGGCGCCGCTCCACCGACCGTTACCGCGTCTACATCCCGCTGGGTGCTTTCCTGGCCCTGATCGCGCTGCTCGCCTACCTCGTGTTCCACTATTTCCTGCCGGTTTTCACCGTGGCGGGATCGGTCGCGCTGCTCCTGGCACCGTTCCAACGGCGCACCCGGGCCCTGCTCGGTGGCCGCCGCAACCTCTCGGCGGCGCTGCTGGTGCTGCTGGCCACCCTCGTGATCCTGATGCCGATCGTGATCTCGGTGCTGCTGCTCTCGCAGCAGGCGGTGCAGTTTTTCGAGTGGCTGAAGCCTCAGCTGCAGCCCGAGGCCCTGCGCGAGTTGTGGCGGGAGACCTTGCCCCAGCAGCTGCCGTTCCTCCAGGGTTACCTGCGTTTCGACGAGGCCGAGGCCTCGCAGGCGGCGTCGGCGATCCTCGAGCGGCTCACCGTCGGGGCCAACCGGCTGCTCCAGGGTGGCCTGGCGGGAGCGACGCTGGCGCTGTTCGAGCTGTTGATCTTCCTGATGATGCTATTTTTCCTGCTGCGCGACGGCGACAAGCTGCAGGCGGAGTTGCGTGCGATCTCGCCCCTGTCCTCGAAACAGGAGACGCTGATCTTCGACAACCTGGCGCACACGGTGCGTGGCGTGCTGCAGGCGCTGGTCCTGGTGCCGATCCTGCAGGGCGCCGTGGCCGGCATCGGCTTCCTGATCTTCGGCGTGCCTTCACCCATCCTGTGGAGCGTGACCGTGGTGCTGGCGGCCTTCGTCCCGATCCTGGGCTCGCCGCTGGGCTGGGTGCCGGCGGTCGCCTGGCTCTTCTTCAACGGCGCGCCGACCTGGCAGTGGCTGGGCCTGCTGCTCTACGGGATCGTGTTGATCAGCGGCATCGACAACGTGGTCAAGCCCCTGGTGCTCCAGGGCGTCGCCCGTATCCACCCGCTGCTGGCCTTCCTGTCCCTGCTCGGTGGACTGTTCGCCTTCGGTCCCCTGGGCTTCATGATCGGTCCGGTGGTGCTGTCCCTCGCGTTGTCGGCGATCCCGATCTATCGCGACGTGGTGCGCCCCCAGGCCCGGTCCCAAGACGACACCGCCGACGCCGGGGTGGCCTGATCCGAGTGCCGATGGGGCCCGGCGGCGCCCTCGGGCTGTCTCAGCCGCCCCGGGTCCTCGGGTCCCCGAGGCCCAAGCAGCGCGTGCTAGACTCGGCGGTACCGGTTCATTCATCGCGCCTCGCTACGCACTCCGGCGCGCGTCGTCGCCGTCTTGGCACCAGCCCAGGAGGTACCAGTGAGCGATTTCCACCAAAGCGGCCCCGTCACCTCGCTGCCGCGGCTGGTGCAGAGGCCGGTCGCGGAGCTGGAGGACCAGATCCGGAGCCTGACCGGCCGCTTCCCGGTCGCGCTCGTGATCCCGATGATCCCGGCCGAGATGGACCGCCCGGCGCTGGGCCGCATCCTCGCCGAGCTGAAGCACGTGGCCTATCTCGACACGCTGGTCATCTCCCTCAACAAGGCCAGCGCCCTCGACTACGCTCGCGCCGTCACGTTTTTCTCCGCCTATCCCGGCCGCAAGGTGATCCTGTGGAACGAGGCGCCGCCGGTGGTGGACTTCGTCCAGCACCTCTCCCGCGCGGGCCTCCACACCGGAGAGCCGGGCAAGGGTCGCGCCTGCTGGCTGGCGATGGGCCTGGTGCTGGCCGAGGAGCGCACCGAATACGTGGCCTTCCAGGACGCCGACGTCACGAACTTCTCACGCGAGATGCTGGCGCGCCTGGTGTTCCCCGCCGTGGACCCCACCGTCGACTTCGATTTCGTGAAGGGCTACTACGCCCGCGTCTCCGACCGCCTGCACGGCCGCGTGACGCGGCTGCTGCTGGCGCCGCTGCTGGCGGCCTTCACCCGGTTCATGGGCACGGATCCCTACATCCGCTACGTGGCCTCCTTCCGTTACGCGCTGTCGGGGGAGTTCGCGGTGAAGTGCGACCTAGCCCAGCGCATGCGCCTGCCCTGCGACTGGGGCCTCGAGATCGTCACCATCTTCGAGGCGCTGCGCCACCGCGACGCCAACCGCATCTGCCAGGTGGAGCTGGCGGAGCGTTACGACCACAAACACCAGGACCTCTCCGCCGACGATCCCAGCCGCGGCATCCACCGTATGGCCAAGGACGTGACCAAGCACCTGCTGCGCACCCTGGCCGCCGCCGGAGTCAACCTCTCGGGTGGCCTGCTGCGCAGCCTGCTGGCCGCCTATCAGCGCGAGGCCGAGGACGCCGTCGCCGACAGTTACGCCGTGGCGCGGATCAACGGCCTCGCCTACGACCGCCACGAGGAGGAGAACGCGGTGCACGTGTTCACGCGGGCGCTCAGGTCCTCCATCGACGAGTTCCTGGCCGACCCGCTCGGCGCACCCCTGGTCCCGAACTGGGTGCGGGTGTGGGCGGGCCTGCCCGACGCCGGCACCCGGCTCCTGGAGGCGGTGCGCAAGTCGAGCGAAGGCATGCCGATGCGGAATCCGGAGGGCGCGACGCACGGCAACTGAAGGCATGCAGCCGTTGCTCGTCGCCACGGATCTGGATTCCTGCTTGCTCGACGAGTCCTATCGTCACGACGCGGCCGAGCCGGCCCTGGCCGCCCTCCGCCGAGCCGGCGTGCCGGTGGTTCTGGCCAGCAGCAAGACGCGGGCGGAGATGTTGCCGCTGTGGCAGGAGCTCGGCATCCGCGCGCCGTTCATCGTCGAGAACGGCGGCGCCCTGGTGATGAGCGAGGACCCCGGCGATCCACGAGTGCGCCTGGAGGGAGAGCTTTTCGTGCTCCCCCTGGGCGTCCCGCGGCAGCGCCTGGTCGCCGAGCTGCCTGGCATCGGCTCCGAGAGCGCGTCGCGCCTGGTCGGCTTCGCCGAGATGACCCTGGAGCGCATCGCGGCGCTGACCGGGCTCGCGCCCGCGGCGGCCCAGGCGGCGGCAGAGCGCGAGTACGACGAGCCGTTCCTGTGTGAGGAGGGCGACCTCGTCCGCGTGCAGGCGGCGGCGGAACGCCGCGGGCTGCGGGTCACCCGCGGCGGCCGCTTCCTGCACCTGTGCGGGCCCGTGGACAAGGGCCAGGCCCTGAAGGAGCTGCTCGGCATCCTGGAGCGGCAGGGCCGCCGCTACCTCAGCGTGGGCTTCGGCGACTCGCCCAACGACCTCGGGCTGTTGCGGGCGGTCGACAGGCCGATCGTCGTGCCCCGGCCCGATGGCGTCCCCGACCCGGTGTTGAGCGCGGAGCTGCCCGGGGCGGAGCAGGCTCCCGACCCGGGGCCCGTCGGATGGAACGCCGCGGTGCTCGCCCTGCTCGCCGATCAGGAGCTGCCGAGGCTGACCAGATGAGGGCCACGCGGCCGCTGGTACCGGTCCGGCTGACGCGCCTGCACCTGCCGGTCCCGGACTACACCCGCCCGCTGCTGCAGGTCTCGGCCGAGCAACGGAGACGGATCCTCGACCTGCTGCACACCCTGTACGGAAAGGCTCGCTCCGACGCCTGCTACGGCGAGATCGAGCGGCTGATGAAGGTGCACTGGGCGCACAAGACGCCCGAGATGGTCGAGGACGACCGCGGCTTCGACCCCCGCGAGCGTTTCAGCGAGCAGGACATCATCCTGATCACCTATGGCGACCTGGTGGTCTCGCCGGGCAAACGCCCGCTGCGCGCCCTGATGCACTTCCTCGACACCCTGATGCGGGGCGCGGTCAACACGGTCCACGTGTTGCCCTTCTTCCCCTTCTCCTCGGACCGCGGTTTTGCCGTGACGGACTTCGAAGAGGTGGATCCCCGGCTCGGCAGCTGGTCGGACATCGAGGAGCTGTCCCAGCGTTATCGCATGATGTTCGACGGCGTCTTCAACCACGTCTCGTCCAAGAGCCGCTGGTTCCAGCGTTTCCTGAACGGGCGCCCCGGCTACGAGGACTTCTTCATCGCCTTCAACACCAAGGGCGCCATCGGCCACGACCACCTGAAGCTGATCCTGCGACCGCGCACCAGCGACCTGCTCACGCCCTTTCACACCATCCAAGGGCCGCGGTTCGTCTGGACCACGTTCAGCCCGGACCAGGTGGACTTGAACTTCAAGAGCGACCGGGTGTTGCGCCGCGTGGTCGAGGTGCTGCTCCACTACGTGCGGCGCGGGGCCGACATCGTGCGTCTGGACGCCGTGACCTACATCTGGCACGAGCTCGGCACGCGTTGCGCACACCTGAAGGAGACCCACGCCCTGGTCCAGCTGTTCCGCGCGATCCTCGACGTGGTGGCGCCGCAGGTCGCTCTGGTCACCGAGACGAACGTGCCCCACGTGGACAACATCAGCTACTTCGGCGACGGCCGCAACGAGGCCCAGATGGTCTACAGCTTCGCGCTGCCGCCCCTCGTGCTCCACAGCATCAGCAGCGGCGACGTCCGGGCCCTGTCGCGCTGGGCCGCCGACATGAAGCCGCCCTCGGAGACCGCGACCTTCTTCAACTTCCTCGACTCCCACGACGGCATCGGCCTGCTGGGGGCCGAAGGACTGCTGAGCGCCGACGAGATCCAGGCGCTGGTGCGGCGCACCCAGGAGCATGGCGGCTTCGTCTCGTATCGCACCAAGGACGGGGCCGAGAGCCCCTACGAGCTCAACATCACGTGGTGGAGCGCGCTGAACCGCGACGGCGGCCCCGAGCCGCAGTCCCTGCAGGTGGACCGCTTCCTCGCGTCGAGGGCCATCTCGCTGGTGCTCCAGGGCGTTCCAGGAGTCTACCTTCCCGGCGTGTTCGGGGCCAAGAACGACACGGCCGCCGTGCTGGCGGGTGCCGAGAAGCGCAGCATCAACCGCCGAACGCTGGACGAGCCTGGCCTGCTGGCGTTGCTCCAGGATCCGGAGAGCTGGGTCTACGGGGTGGCCTCGGGCCTGCGCCGGCTGGTGAGGCGCCGCGTCGCGACCAAGGCATTCCACCCCAACGCGCCCCAGCAGGTGCTCGACGCGGGCCGAGGGGTGTTCGCCGTGCGTCGCGGCGCGGGCGCGGCGCGGGTCGTGGCCCTGACCAACGTCACCACGCTGGAGCAGCGGGTGAGCTTGAACGAAGCCGCCTTGGGCGGGCACTCGGCCCACTTCCGCGACTTGCTCAGCGGTCGGCGTTGGGGGCTCAAGGAGGGTCGATTGGAGCTCGCGCTGCGCCCGTATGCGGTGGTGTGGCTCGCGGCCGCCGAGGCGCCGGCGGGCGAAACGCGGTGACCCTGACCTTCGTGGAGCCGAAGCTGCTGCGGGGGCTTCGGACGAAGCTGGGCCTGCTGGTCGCGTGTCTCGCGATTCTCCTGCTGGGCGCCCTGTCACGCCCCCCCGCAGCGCCGCGCCCCGGGGCCGCGGAGAAGGTCGCTCCGATCCTGGAGGCCCGGGCAGAGAGGGAGGAGCCGCTGCGCCTGCTGGAGGGGCTGCGTCAGAGGGGCCAGCGCGGAGCGGCGGCCAGCTTTGCGCTGCAGGTGAGCCGGGCCCGAACCCCGCTGGTCGGTGCGGACTACGGCCCCGTGACCCGGCCCCAGGCGCCGGCCGGCCGCGGGGTGGTGGTGGAGGACTCCTTCGGTCTCACGGTGGCCTCGGCGCTCGAGGGCAGCCTGGAACCACGCGTGACGCTGGCGTCGGGGAGCGTGTCTCCCGCCCGTGTCCGCGCCCACGATGTCGATTCCGGCCTGGTCCTGCTCCTGCTGGCGGCGCCGTCGATGTCGGCGCCGCTCAGCACGCGCCGAGCGGCCCCGGGTGACCTGGTGTTGGCCGCCTTCGGTGAGGGCGAACACGCCACCCTGCGGCCGGTATTCGTGGCCGCGATCGACGGCAGGCGTGTCTCCCTCTCAGGCGCGTCGGCCCTGGTTCCCGGCACGCCGCTTTTCGACCTCGACGGCAAGCTCCTCGCCCTGGCAACCGGGGATCGCGAGGCCGCCCTGGCCGCGCCCACCCTGGAGGCCTTGAAGACCCAGGCCGACGCGGGCCCGGCGCTGCCCTCGACCCTCGGCCTTTCGCTGCAGGAGCCGGACGAGGGCCTGAGGGCCCGCCTGGGCGCCGGCGCCGCGGTCGTCGTGTATTCCGACCCCGAGGGCCCCGGGAAATCCCTCACGGCCGGCGACGTGTTGCTGGGCGTCGGCGGCCAGCGTGTGGTGTTGCTCGACGAGGCCCAACGCCGCATCGCAGGGCTCGAAGCCGGGCGCGAGGCCCGGCTGACGGTCCGCCGCGGCGGCCGGGAGCTCGAGGTCCGCGTGACACCGGTGCCGGCGCTGGCGTACGCCCGCCAGCCGGTCCGCGGCGCGGGCGCGCGCGCGGATACGCTGTTTGCCCCCGAGGCGCTGGCGGCCGCCGCCTTGCCGGGGCACGCGCGCGTGTTGTTGATCGAAGGCCGCGCTCCGGGACCCCGCCCGCCGCGGCCGGGCCGCTCCGCGTGGCTGCTGGTCGAAGCCGAGCTCCAGGGCGAACGTTTCCTGGCCGCGGTGCGCCCGTGAACGAAATCCTGTCCGTCGGCCTCATCCTGTTGTGCGCGCTGCTGGCGGGCCACGTCACCCAGCTGCTGCGTATACCCGAGGTCACCGGTTACCTGCTGGTCGGGGTGGCGATCGGGCCCTCGGCCTTCGACCTGATCTCCCACGAGAACCTGCGGACCCTGGGTTTCCTCTCGGAGGTCGCCCTGGGCCTGATCCTGTTCAGCATCGGCTCCAACTTCGAGGCCGCGCGGTTCCGCGCCGTGGGGCGGGGCGCGGTACGCGTGGCCCTCTACGAGACCTCGGGGGCATTCCTGCTGGTGTTGCTGGGGCTGCTGCTCCTGTCGCGCCCGCTGGCCGTGGCGCTGCTGCTCGCCGTGATCGCCATGGAGACCGCGCCCGCCACGACCCTGATGGTTCTCCACGAGTACGACGCCAAGGGGCCCCTGACGGATCGCCTGCTGGCGCTCATCGCCATCAACAACATGATCGTGCTGCTGGCGTTTGGAGGGATCTCGGCCTTCTTGACGCTGTTCGGCGGCGCCGGAGAGGAGCTGCTGCTGCAGGGGTACCGGGCCCTGCATGGCCTGCTCTGGACGACGGTCGGCTCGGTCGCCCTCGGCATCGTGATGGGCCTGCTGGTGGACAGCTGGGCCGCGCGCGCCAAGGAGTCCGGCGAGGCCATGATGCTCGCGATGGGCGTGGTGTTGATCACCGTGGGGGCGTCCCGCGCCCTGGGGCTGTCGCCGTTGTTCGCGACGCTGGCCCTGGGCGCCACCGTCGCCAACACCTCGCACCACGGCAGCGGCCTCCTGAAGGCCCTGGGCCAGGCCGACCCGCCGCTGTACGCCGCGTTTTTCGTGCTGGCGGGGGCCGAGCTGCAGTTCGAGAGCGTCGGCGCCCTGGGCGTTGCCGGACTCGCCTACGTGGTGCTGCGCGTGGTCGGCAAGCTGGCCGGGGCACGGATCGCCTTGCGCGACGAGGACGTCCCGGAGACCGTACGCCGCTACCTGGGGTTGTGCCTGGTGTCCTCGTCCTCCCTGGCCGTGGGGTTGACGATCCAGGTGCGCAGCTCCTTCCCCGAAGCCGCGGCTCCCGTCACCGCCGTCGCGCTGGCCGCCGTGCTCGTGTTCGAGATGGCCGGCCCGCTGCTGACACGATTGGCCCTGGTGCGCTCCGGAGAGGCCCAGACCGAGCCTCGGCCCTTCGAGGAGCTGCCGGACCAGGCGACCTAGCGACACGCGTCAGCTCGGGCCCGGTTGGCCCGCGGCTCAGCCCAGGCGGGGAAGGACGAATCCGGCGAGGCGCAGCACCAGGAAGAAGCCGCACATGTCGGTGACGGTGGTCAGGAGCGGGCCGCTGACCAGGGCCGGGTCCATCCGGAGCCTCTTCAACACCAGGGGCAACATGCCCCCGAGGCACACCGAGACCAGGGTGTTGATGGCCAGGGCGGACCCCACCACGAGACCGAGGTAGGGGTTGCCCTGCCAGAGCAGGGCCACGCTCCCCAGCAGGCTGCCGAGCACGAGGCCGTTGATGAGGCCCAGCCCGGACTCCTTGAGCAGCACGCGCAGGAGCTCGCGGGGCCGCACCAGGCCCAGGCTCAGCTCGCGGATGCTCACCGCCACCGCCTGATTACCCGAGCAACCGCTCATGTCGGAGACGATGGGGAGGAAGACGGCGAGGGTGATGGCCTTCTCGAGGGTGTCCTGATGGACGGCGATCACGCTGGCCGCGACGATGTTGAGCACGATGTTGATGCTGAGCCAGGACAGGCGACGTAACGAGCGGGCCGGGAGCGGCATGCTGCGCAGCTCCTCCCCGCCCACGATGCCGCTCACCTTCAGGAACAGCCCGCTGGCACGCTCGCCCAGCGCCTGCTTGACCGCGGCCCGCCGCACGATGCCCACCAGGCGTCCCTGGGCATCACTCACGGGGACCCCGAAGAAGCCATGGGCCTCGAACAGCTGCTGCAGCTCGTCGAGGGGCGCGTCGACCGTCACGGCCACGGGATCGGTGATCATCAGCCCGGTGATGGGCGCCTCGCGCGGGGTGAACAGCAGGTCACGCAGACGCAACACGCCGACCAGCCTGCCCCTGGCCGAGGTGACGTAGGCGTACTGCACGTCGTAGTCGGAGTAGGTCGCGCCGTGCTCCCGGAGGTCCTCAAGAACGTCCGCCGCGCGCAGCCCCTTCGGATACTGGAGGAAATCGGTGACCATGAGCCCGCCCGCGGTGTCCGGCGGGTAGAGCAGCAGCTGGCGGATGCTCTGCGCCGCCTCGGGATGCATGGCCTGCAGGATGGCTTCCGCGTCGTCGCGATCGAGCTCGCCGAGCAGGTCCGCTTGCTCGTCGCTGTGCATCTCCTCGACGATGGCGGCGGCCCGATCCGGGGGCAGGTCCTCGATCAGATCCACGGCCTGGGCGTCGGAGACCTCCTCCAGGATGTCGGCCGCCTCTTCGGAGTCCAGCAGCGTGAGCAGGTCCGTCTGGTCCTGCTGTCCCAGCCGCGAGATCGCCCGCGCCACCTCGGCCGGCGGCAGGGTCTCGAGGTAGGACTCCAGCCGGGCCGCGTCCCGGACGGCGATGATGCGGGCGATCTCCTCCCAGGCCTCTAGCGTCGGCTCGTCACTCGTGTGCTCTGGCATGCCCAGCCCCCCAGGGAAACGCTACTCCTGGGGCGACCGCGCCGGGAGACCCTGCAGGCTCGACGGCCTCGACGCCGCAGAAAGTAAGATGCCTTGCGGTGCAGCATATCCCGGTACCCCGAGGCCAGGGACCGGACGGCCTGGGGCGTGGCTGCCTCAGAGAATGAGCCGTACCCCGCCCAGCTCGTCGATGCCGTGCGGGAAACGGTCGCCGGGCGTGCCGATGAACATGTAGTTCTTGGGGACCCGCAGCCGCTCCGAGAGTCGCTCGATCAGCTCCGGACCGAAGGACCCCTTCACGGCCAGGAAGTCGATGCGCAGGCGCGGGTAGAGCCGGTCGATCGATCGGAGGTTCTCGGCCAGTGCCTTGGGGATGTCCGCCTCGGTCTCGAACACGTGGACCACCTGCAGCTGGTTGGTGGGCTCGTTCGCGAGCACGTACAGGGCGGCGCGGTTCAGCTCCGCCGGGTCGGCGTCCTTCGTGAAGTACACCACCCGGCGCTGGTTGATCTCCTCGATCTTGCCTCTCACCAGGTCGCGCACCCGCTCGTTGACCGCCAGCACGCCCTCCACCAGGGCTCGCGACACGGCCAGGATCAGGCGCAGGATCTGGACTCGGAGGAACATCGCGCCCACGATCGCGGCGGCCGCCAGGAAGTACACCAGGAACACGCGCACGGAGGCGGGATCCAGGAGCACGTTGCCCGCGAGTCCAACGATCACCGCGAGCAGGGCCAGCGAGACCGCGGGCCAGCTCGCCCGCTCCGCCCGCGGCAGGCGGCCGCGCTCGACCTTGAGCAACATGTTCCCGAGCGCGAACAGGGCCATCACCGCCAGGAACGAGATCGTGTACACGCCCGCCAGGGTCCCGACATCGCCGCGGGTCACGGCCAGGATCGAGCAGCAGACGGCGAAGAACCCCACGACGATCCAGTGGTTGGTGCCCCGCCAGCGGTTCTCCGCCAGCAGCAGCTGCGGCAGGCACTGGTCGAGGCTCATTCGCCGCACCAGCCCCACCACACCGACGTAAGAGGTGAGCACGGCCCCGGAGAGGACGAACACGGCGTCCAGGCTCACCCAGAGCCCCAGGGCGGGCCCCAGGGAGAGCGCGCCCATCCGCGCCAGCAGGTCGGGAGGCACCCGCTGAATCTCGGCCAGCGGCAGCAGGCCCAGGGACAGCAGGCTGATCAGCGGGTTGAAGACGGCCACCGCCAGCCACATGTTCCGAAGCGTCTTCGGAAACACGCCGTCCTTCTGCTCCTCGATGAAGTTCGCCGAGCTCTCGAAGCCGCTGATGCCGAGCATGCCCGCCGCGAACCCGAAGAAGAGGGCATGGCCCACGCCGTGGGCCGACGGCGCCCTCCAGTTCGTCAACAGCAGCGAGGGGTCCTGGAGCACCACGACGCCCGCGGCCAGGCTCAACACGGAGAGGGTCGCCAGGTGGAGAACGAAGATCCCCAGGGCGACCGCGGCCGACTCGCTGATCCCGATCACGTTCAGCAGCGCGAAGAGGCCGAGCAGGACGAGGGTGGCCCCGAAGACGGGCAGGCCGCGCCACAGGTTGTGGGCATAGTGCATCGCCTCGCTCGCGCTGATCACCGCCGTCGCGGTGTACGAGAGCAGCGTCAGGCAGGCCGCTCCCGCGGCCAGCCGCTTGTTCGTGGTGTTGAGGAGCAGCGTGTAGCTGCCTCCGTTCAAGGGCAACGCGCTGCCCACTTCCGCGTAGACCTTGCGGAACAGGAACAACACGGCGGCCACGATGCCGAGAGCCAGGGGTGCCCAGATCCCGGCTTGCGCCGCACACAGCGCGGACACGTAAAGACAGCTGGAGGTGATGTCGTTGCCGCAGATGGCGGTGGAGGGCCAGGTGCCGAGGGCGCGTTTGTGGGGCTGGTCGAGGTGCGAGACCCGAACGTTCGCCGTGTCGAGGTTGGTGATCTTGCGGGCCTTGCCCCAGCCGGGGAACTCCCAGGGTTCGAGCGACTCGGGCGGGATGGTCCTGGACATGCCCGGGTTCCTCTCAGCAGCTCCGGTGCAGGACGGCGGGCGGCTGGATCTTCTCCTCCCGGAACGCCGCGAGCACACGCTCCGTCACGTCGGTCTCGAAGGCCTTTTCGAACCGAACGTCGAGCACGTAGGCCTTGGCCCGGAGCCGTACGGCGAAGTAGCTCTCGTGGATCACCTGGTTGACCAGCACCGCCCAGGCGTGTTTGAGGTGCACGAATCGGCTGCTGGTGAGCGCCTCGGTCACGATCCGCTTCGCGAGGTCCACGTCCTGGTCGGGGCCGACGAAGAAGTCCATCTGCACCATCATCTCGAGCGCCCCCGCGTTGCCGGAGGCGACCACGTCGGTGAGGAACTTGCTGTTGGGGATGGTGACGAGCGTGTCGTCCAGGGTCATCAGCCTCACCGAGCGTAGTCCGATGTCGCGGATCTCTCCGTAGTAGCCGTCGAAGGTGACCCGGTCGCCGACCTGGAACGGCTTGTCCATCAGGATGATCAGCCCCGCCACGAAAGAGGCCACCAGGTCCTTGAGGGCGAACCCCACCGAGACCGCCACCGTGCCCCCCACCGCCAGCAGCACCTCCTGGCGCAACACCAGCACGGAAGCGGCGGTGGCCGCGCCGCCCCCGAGGTAGATGCCGAAGCGCACGAAGGAGCCGACTTGGTTGATGATCAACCGGCGGTTCGGAAAACGCCGGCCGAGGGGGAAGAGGGCTCGGGTGAGCAGCCGCGCCGCGACCAGGGTCACCAGCAGGAGCAGCAGCGCGTACGGGACGCCGGTGGGTCGGAAGATCTGCAGAACGTCGGCCTGCTGCGTCATGGGGCCCTCAATCCGGAAGCAGGTTCAGCCGCTTCAGAAGGCGCACCGCCGCGCGGTGCCAGTGGGTCGTGACCCGATACCGGCCGTTGTCGACCTTCAGGGCGCCCAGCTCCAGGAGGCGGCCGAGGGTGATCCGGCAGAGGGGCTCGGGGTCGCGGGTGACCGCCATCGCCTCCGCCAGGGTGAGGTTCTCGTGCAGCACGATCGCGGCGAGCAGGAACAGCCCGGCCTCTCCCACGTCCTGCAGCGCGCTGGGCTCCGGCATCTGGCACAGGCGCACCCGCGCCTGGCCCCCGGGCTCCGGGACCAGCGACCTGAGCCAGTAGTGGAGGGCCACGCGTGGGTTGCCGTCGGAGTAGCCCCAGAGCAGGCGCGTGTAACCCTCCTCCGTCTCCAGGAACCGGCCGTGTCCGGAGACTCCCTCCAGCGGCCCCAACAGCAGGTCGTCGTAGGTCAGGCGCACCCCGCTGGCCGCGGTGCGCGTCCGGATCAGCTCCCGGATCTGGGCCTCGGTCCAGCCGGGTAGCGCGGTGTGGAAACGGAACACCCTGAGGTCGGGACGCACGGCCGAGAGGTGCTCCCAAGCGAAGGTGTTGATCGCGCACACCCAGAAGACGCGCTGGCAGGTGGCCTCCACCAGGGACACGAAGGCCTCGAATCCCCGATACCCCCCCACGGTTCCAAGGAAGAGGTTCTGGCCGAGGTCCACCAGCACCAAGCGCCGGTCTCCTTCCGCGAGCCAGCGGGTCAGGCCGCCCAGGTCCGGCGTCGGCTTCTCCGGACAACCCAGCACCCGCGCGAAGAAGCCGACCAGCTCGGGTGCGTCGAGCAGCCGCTGATCGAGCGTCACGCGCTGCGGCGCCAGCCCCTCGATCCCGACCCGACCCAGCCAGGTCGTCTTCCCGATGCCCCGCTCCCCCGTGATCACGAAACTGCCGCCGACCTCGCCCTCCATCCACTGCCCCAACGCCGAGCGCAGCAGGTCCGTCCCCGGGAAGTTGTCGACCAGCAGCTCCTCTGCCGAGACCGGGTCCTCGGCAAAAGCCTCGATCAGCTTCGCTGGGAGGGCCTCCACCTCGCTCTCTGAGTACCCTCGCCGCTCGGCCTCCTTCTCGACGCGCCGGCGGAACAGGAAGGCCATGGCGCGCCGCGTCTGGTCGAACCCCAGGGCGAAGTCACGGGCCAGGACCACGAGCGCCTGGCCCACGAGCCAGACAAAGGAGGCGGCCGCCACGAAGACGCCGTACCAGTGGTCGCGGGTGGCGCGCACGAGGGCGGCGCGCCTTCCCTCGGGTCGCGACGCCAGGTAGGACTCCACGAGGATCGTCTGCCAGCCCACCAGGATCCGGAGCAGCGCCAGGGCCACCACCAGCCAGGCGAACCGCCGCACCAGGTGATACAGGTAACCCTGTCCCAGGAGTTGCTCCGAGAGACTGAGCAGAGCCGCGACGCCGAAGCAGACCCGCATCAGGGTGCGGGCGCTGCCGAGCAGCTTGTCGCGCCGGCCAGGCTCGATCTTGAGGTGGTAACGGTGGGCGACGCGGAGCAGGAACCCGTGCAAGGCATCGAGGGCCAGGCGGTAGAACCCGTACAGGCGCGCGACCCGGTACGCCAGGTCCACCTCGGGCCAGCGCACGGCGTCGCCGAGCGCCCAGCGTGTCCCCTCCAGGGCCAGCAGGAAAAGCGTCCAGGGAGCGAAGGCCTTTAGCGCCTCCAGGAGCACACGCGACCGCCGCGCCCCTTCCACGCCACGCGAGGAGCGGAAAAACACCGTTCGCAGGCCCTCGAGGATGGACGCTCCCCTGGCGCTGAGGTAGAGGGCGAGGGTCAGGACCAGGCCGAGTCTGAGGACGACGTAACTCGCGGAGCCCAGCGCGGGCCCATCCCGAACCAGCCCCGAGAGGTGGCGGAGCCCACGACCGCGCGCCGCCAGGTAGTATTGCGCCGAGAGCGCGACCTGCTCAAGCTCGCGCCCGAACTGCTCGATTCCCTTCCCCGAAACCCCCAATACGCGGGAGCGGTCGGTGGCCGAGAGGCGGCGGATCGCCTCCAGCCGCAGGGTGTTCAGCCTGCCAACGCGCCTCGCGCGCAGCTCGACGGCCGACCAGCGCGCGGCACGCTCCTGCTCCCGGAGCGTGGTCCCGTACTCGGCGATGCGCACCTCCAGGGCCCGCAGCTCCTCGACCCCTGGGGCTTCGGCGAGATCGGCCAGAGCGGAGAACTCGAGGCTGGAGGTATAGGTGGGCACGGCGCTCGGCGCTCTCCAGGTGACAAGGGCGCTGCGGAGCCGGGGGCGGGCCTGCTTCAGCTCGCTCACCACCGCCTCGTACAGCTGATCCGCGGCGGCTGGGTCCCGCAGCCCTCCGAGCTGGTGCTGGAACTCCACGATTCTCGCCAGCGCCGCCCGCGCCCCGGCGCTCTCCTGCGCTCGTTGCTCTTCCTGGCCGGCGCCGATCTGCTCGAGCCGTGCCAGGAAGTTGAGCGCACGCTCGCGCTCGAGGTCGACGGGCGCCAGCCCTGTCTCGGAGTGTTTCGCGATCACCGGCTCGGCTGGGGGTAGGGAGGCGCTCGGCTCCGGCAGGCCTGCGGCGGGCGGGCGGGCTGCGGGTTCCGGCCCGGCTGCCGCCGCACCTTTCCCTCGCCACGGGCTCGCGAAAGCCAGGCCGAGCGTGATCACGCCGATCTGGAGCGCCTGCGGCAGACGTGAGGGCCGGCAGGCGGGTGAGCGGCGGCTCAAGCGTGCGGGCCCGGACGAACGCCGCCGCCGCGTTCGGGGCGGGTTGCCTGGGCGCCCATGGGCCCGGAGTCTACACCCCCGCCGCGACCGCTTCGGGGAGGTCCGTGGCCTTGGCCGCGTTCCGCGAGATGATGGGGCGGGAGGAAGGCGATGGGTCAGCTGGGCGTTGTAGGGGGCACCACGCCGGCCGGGCCGGCGAGCCGGGCGGTGTGGCGTTGGCTCCAGCGCGTGGGCGTCTAGATGGCCGAGATGCCCCTCGACGTCGAGCGCCGGGCGCTGCTGGCGGAGGCGCGGGGCGGGTTGTCCGCGCTGATGGCGTTCCTGGCGCGCACCGAGGCCCCACCCGAGGATCAGGAGGCGCTCGCCCGCTCCGTGGAACAACTCGACGGCTTGTTCCTGTTGATGGTGGTGGGCGAGTTCAATTCGGGGAAAAGCGCGCTGATCAACGCGCTGCTGGGGCTGCGGCTGCTGGACGAAGGCGTGACTCCCACCACCTCCCTGGTCGGGCTGGTGCGGCACGCCGCCACGGTGGCCCACGAGCCGACGGGGCCGGGCCTCGAGCGCATCACCGCCCCGGCCGAGTTGCTACGCGAGGTGGCCCTCGTCGATACGCCGGGCACCAACGCCGTGCTGCGCGAGCACGAGGCGCTGTCGCGGCGCTTCGTGCCCCGCGCCGACCTGGTGTTGTTCGTGACCTCGGCCGACCGACCCTTCGCGGAGAGCGAACGCGTCTTCATGCAGACGATCCGCGAATGGGGAAAACGCGTGGTGGTGGTCGTCAACAAGGCCGACATCCTCGAGGGCCCGGCCGAGCTGGAGCGGGTCGTCGGCTTCGTGAGGGAAAAGGCGGGCGCGCTCCTCGGCGGCGCCCCCGAGGTGTTCGCGCTCTCTGCCAAGCGCGGGCTACGCGGCAAGCTGGAGAACGACGCGGCGCTTCTCGAGGCCAGCGGGCTTCCGGCCCTCGAACATCACCTGACCGGGACGCTGGGCGACGCCGCGCGGTTCCGGCTCAAGTTGCAGAACCCGTTGGGCGTCGGCGAGCGCGTGTTGCGGGAGGCGGCCGGGCGCACGCGGTCGCAGCTCGAGCTGCTGGGGCAGGATGTCGAGGCCCTGGGCGACATCGAGGGTCAGCTCCAGGTGTTCCGCGAGGACCTGGCGCGCGACTTCCGCTTCCGCCTGGCCGACGTCCTGAACCTAGTGCTGGACATGGAGCGTCGAGGCCAGCTGTTTCTCGGGGAGACGTTGCGCCTGGGCCGCGTCTTCGACCTGCTGAACCGGGAACGGATCCGCGACGAGTTCGAGCGCCAGGTGGTCGCGGAGCTGCCCCGGGACATGGAGCGCCGCGTGGGCGAGATCGTGGAGTGGATCGTGGACAGCGAGCTGCAGCTCTGGCAAGGACTGAACGAACGACTGGCCGGCCGTCAGGCGACCCACGCCGATCGGATGCTGGGGCGGCTGGGGGCGTTCGAGCACGATCGCAGCCGGCTGCTGGAGGAGGTGCGACGCGAGGCGCACCGCGCCGTCGAGAGCTACGACCACCAGGCGGAAGCCCGCCGCCTGGCGGGCGCCGTTCGAGAGACCGTGGCCGGGGGCGCGTTGCTCCAGGTCGGCGCGATCGGCCTGGGCGCCGCTGTCACGGCGCTCGCCACCACTGCCTTGGCTGACGTGACCGGGCTGCTGGCGGCGGGCACCCTGTCGGCGGTCGGACTGCTGCTGCTGCCGGCGCGCCGGCGCCACGCGCGGCAGCAACTCCGGGAGAGTGTTGCCGCGATGCGCGAGACGTTGACGACGCGGCTCGGGGAGGCCTTCGACAGGGAGCTGCAGCGTTGCGTCGAGCGGATCGGCGAGTCGATCGGGCCCTACACGCGGTTCGTCCGGGCCGAGCGCGAACGCCTGGACGGACTGCGTACGGAGGCGGAGCGGCTGGGGTCGGAGTTGGGGCGGCTGCGCGGGCGTGTGGAGCAGGTGGAGGATCGGGCCGGGCGTTAAGAGTCCGCGTCGTTGACATCGCCGCGGTGGTCGGATATAATTGTCTTGTTCTCAATGAGTTACGGTGCCCAAACGGTCGACGGGCGCCGGCTCGGGCTTTCCCCTGATCCCGTGGGTTGAACCAAGCATCCTGCGGGCCGCGGGAAACGGTCGGTCGCGTCTGCGACCCCGGTTTTTACCCCACTTGGAGGAAGGAGCAGTCGGATCATCATGAACCAGCTCCAGACGAAGTACGGCGAACTCTTGAAGACGGCGGCCAGCCTGAAGATCGGCTCTCTCGAGGCGCAGGAGCGCGAGGGCAAGTTGCACCTGAAGGGCCAGGCCCCCTACCAGATGGAGAAGGACCTCTTCTTCGACAAGGTCAAGACGTATCCGGATTGGCAGCGTGAACTCGCGGCCAACATCACGGTCCAGAACACGGACGTCTACGGCTTCTACTCGGTGCAGGCGGGAGACACCCTCTCCAAACTGGCCGAGCGGCACCTGGGCGACGCGAAGCGCTCCATGGAGATCTTCAAGCTGAACCAGGACACGCTGAAGGACCCCAACCTGATCAAGGTCGGTCAGAAGATCAAGCTGCCCCCCAAGTCGCACTGAACTCATCGGGCGCGCCGGCCTTCAGGGCCGTGCGCGCCCTTCGTCTTCCCGCCTCTGCCGTTCCGACGCTACGGGACTCCCATTTCGCCACTACCGTGTCCGCTTGCTTGGCGGGCGACGCCGCCCGACCCAGCGGCGGCCGCGCAGCTCCTTCAGCATGCGGCGGAACACGCCGTCCTTCAGGGGGAAGCGGATCCGGTACATGCGCCGATACACCGCATACAGCAACGCGCGCAGCTCCTTCGTCGAGACCCGTGGGATCGGCTCGGCGATCGGCTCCAGGTACAGGACCAGGGGCACGGCGGGGGTCGCTCCCAGGGAGGGTTGGCGGTAGGCGAAGTCGAGGGCCAGCACACCACGCGTGCGTTCCAGGTGCGCGAGCCAGGGGTTGTCCGCCTCCACCTCACCCAGCACCCCGCGCAGGTCGTCGTGGCGGGCGGCGCGGGCGTCGCACCGGAACTCGGCGAGCAGGCGCTCGCGGAGCCGGCTCCCGATGCGGGCCCCCTTCAGTCCCGGCTCCACGGCCAGGTATCCCACGAAGCCCATGTTCACGACCGCCAGGTAGCTGCCGGTGGCGAGGCCCACCACCTGCGCACCGCGGCGGGCGACGAGGAAGTGGATGTTGAACGGATACAACAACCCGAGACGTTTCTCCTCGAGGATGCGGACGAAATAACGCCGGTCGATGCGCTCCTTCTCGGGGAACACGCGGGCGTAGAGCCCCAAGGCGCGCGCGAAAAGCGGGTGGCGGTGGTCCGAGAGCGTCTCGATCGCGAGCCGCCCGTGCCGGCCGCGGGCGCTCAGACGACCTCCCCGCCGGCGAGGGTCGGCAGCTTGAACAGCCGCGCCGCGTTCTCGCCCATGATCAGCTGCTTCGAGCGGGCGGGCAGTTTCAGCTTGCGCATGAAGTCGAGGTAGGACTCCATGCTGGCCAGGGGCCAGTCGGTGCCGTAGAGCAGGTACCCCGGGTCGCCGGCGTACAGGAGCACCTCCTCGATCTGCTTCAACATCCAGCGCTCGAACTTCGAGTCGAAGTCGCCGAGCACCAGGCCCGAGATGTCGGCGTAGACGTTGGCGTTCTTGTAGACGACCTCCATGCAGTCCCGCAGCCAGGGGTTCCCGAGGTGGCAGATCACGAGCTTGAGCTGCGGGTTCTCGACGGAGACCTCGTCGACCTCGAGGGGATGGGCGTATTTCAGCTTGCCCTTCGGCGTGAAGGTGTCACCCGTGTGCACCATCATCGGAACGTCGTACTCGCAACACAAGTCGTAGAGGACCTTGCAACGACGGTCGGAGGGGAAAAACGGTTCGTACCCCGGATAGATCTTGAGCCCCTTGACCCGGCCGTCGGCGAGGAATTCGGCCAGCTCGCGTAGGTCACGTTCCCGGTAGTTCAAGAAGCTGACGCCCGCCACCACAAAGACGTTGCGCAGGTCGCGCACGGCCGCCACCACGTCCCTGGTGGGCGGGCGGTGGGGCGTCACCTCGTACGAGGTCAGGATCAGCGAGTAGTCGACCCGGTTGCGGTCCATCGCCGCCAGCAGCTCATCCATGCACTGGGACAGCGAGACCACCCGCTCGAGATGGTAGTTGTTCAGGTGGACGTGGCAGTCGACGATCATCCAGCGCTCCGGGGCATGCCGACGAGGCTCTGAGAGCAGCGAGCCTGCCGCCGGTGGCGGGCTTGGGCGGGGCAGCCTGCCCCCGGCGGGACTCGTGCCACATGGATCGTATACGCATCGAGGAGGCATCGGTGGAGAGCAGGCCCTGCGCCCGTGCTGGCCGTCGTGAGTCCCCCTCGAACGCCGCGTGTTCCTTGCCCGGCCAGGGGCCGTGTGGTAGTCTCCGCCGTCATCCGCGAAGGCCCCGTTCTCAGGAACCCCCGATTCCGTGTCTTCCGATAAGAATCAAGGAGATGCGTCGGACTGGGTGCGGGTCGTCCGCGAGGCGGCGCCGTACCTGGGAATCGGGTCGAGCCTGGCGGTGACGGTGCTGGTCGGGTTCGGCTTGGGCCACTGGGCGGATGGCCGGCTCGGGACCGCACCCTGGTTGCTGCTGCTGGGGGGGGCACTGGGGATCGGGTTGGGCCTGTGGCATTTCTATCGAACGGTGGGCCGCAAGTGAGCATCGCGGGATTCACGGGGATCGTGGCGGCCACGCTGGCGATGACGACCGTCGTGTCGACGCTGAGCCTGGAGCCCCGCTCGGCGCGGGCGGCGGGCCTGGGCGGGCTTTTGGCCGGGCTCAACGCGTTGTCCGCCTACGGCCTGGTGCTCTGGTCTCGGGGGCGCTCGAACGCCGCCTTCATGAAGGCCGTCCTGGGCGGCCTCACCCTGCGGCTGTTGCTGCTGCTGCTCCTGGTCGTGGTCGCCTTGCGGGTGCTGGGCGTGGCCGAACTCCCCTTCGTGGTCTCGCTGCTGCTCCACTTCGTGGTGTTCCTGCTGGCAGAGTTGTGGCTCGTGCACCGGAGCGGCGCAGAACTCGGGTCGGCGCCATGAGCGCCGGGCTGGCGCTGCTGATCGCGGCTCAGGAGGGGGTCCACGACCCCGGGGGGACCCCCGCGGAGGGGGTCGCCGCCGCTCACGGCGAGGTGCAGGGGCCGGCCGAGGTGCTGATGCACCACGTGCTGGACCAGCCCTTCTTCGGGTTGCCCTCGAAACATCTGGCGTTTTTCGTGATCGCGGGACTGGTCGTGATCCTGCTGGCACGCCTGGCGCTGCGCAGTTACGACGCCCGGCGGCGGCCCAAAGGGCTCGGCAGCGTGGTCGAGGTCTTCGTGGTCTTCGTGCGCGACGAGATCGCACTCGCCAACATCGGCCACGACGGTCGCAAGTTCGTGCCGCTGCTGTGCAGCTTCTTCTTCTTCATACTGGCCGCCGCCCTGCTGGGCCTGCTGCCGTTCTCGGCGACCTCCACGGGCAACATCGCGGTCACCCTGGGCCTGGCGAGCGTGTCGTTCCTGGCACAGCAGTACGCCGGCATCTCGAAGTACGGCGCCTTCGGCCACCTGCACAACCTGGTCCCGCCGGGCCTGCCGGCCTGGCTGCTGCCGATCATGATCCCGGTCGAGATCCTGTCCATGTTCACGAAGCCGTTCGCCTTGATGGTCCGCCTGTTCGCGAACATGCTGGCCGGCCACATGGTGATCACGGCGCTGCTGCTGCTGATTCCGCTGATGGCCACCATCAACACGGCCTTCGGGATCCTGATCGCGCCGGTCTCGATCGGCCTGGCGCTTTTCATCATGCTGCTGGAGCTGCTGGTCGCCTTGATCCAGGCCTACATCTTCACCTTGCTGACCGCGATCTTCATCGGGATGTACGCGCATCCCGCCCACTAGAGTAGAGTCTCGAGAGTAGGAGGAAGGAACCACCATGCCGACTGACCCCAAGGCGCTGGCGTACTTCGCCGCAGGCATCGGAGCCGGTCTGACCATCATGGGGGGCGCTGCCGGCATCGGCCGCCTCGCGGCCTCGGCGATGGAGGGGATCGCGCGCCAGCCCAACGCCGCGGGCGACATCCGCGGCGCGATGATCGTGGCTGCCGGCCTGATCGAAGGCGTCACGTTTTTCTCGCTGATCGTGACGATCCTGCTCGCCATCAAGTAACCACATGTCACACCACCCGCTCGCCGGCGCGCTCCTGGCCGCCGGCGGGCTGACCGACATCAACTTCAGCCTGACCGCGGCGACGATCGTGTTGTTCCTGATCTTCGCATTCGTGCTGGCGAAGTTCGCCTGGGGCCCGATCCTGAAGCAGGTCGAGGAGCGTGAGCACCGCATCCAGGACGCGGTCGAGGGGGCGGAGCACGCGGCGGCCGAGGCCAAACAGCTGCTCGACAAACACAAGGAGATGCTGCGCGAGGCGGGCCGAGAGCGCGAGGAGATCATCAAGAAGGCCCTGAAGGAGGCGGACACCTTGAAGGCCGACCTGCAATCCAAGGCGCGCAGCGAGTCCGAGGCCATGGTCTCGCGGGCCCGGGAGCAGGTCGAACGCGAGCGAGACCTGGCGGTGCTCGAGTTGCGCCGACAGGTGGCCGACCTGGCCATCGAAGCGGCTTCTCGGATCGTGAAGTCGTCCCTGACTCCCGAGACCCAGAGACAACTCGTCGACGAGTTCATCGCCAGCCTGCCGAAGTCCAACTAGCTCCGGCCGGCCGGGCCGGCGTCGTGTGCTACTGGTCCCCGCCGAAGATGTTGCCGATGTCGCGCAGCGTTCCGCCCACGCCGGCGACCCCGCCCGTGCCCTCGCGAGTGGTTCCCAGGATGCGGCCGGCCAGGCGCGAGAAGGGCAAGGTCTGCAGCACGCACTTTCCCGGGCCGCTGAGCCGTGCCAGGAACAGGCCCTCGCCGCCGAACAACGCGTTCTTGAATCCGCCGACGAACTGGATGTCGTAGGCGACGCTGTCCTCGAAGGCCACGATGCAGCCCGTGTCCACCCGGAGCTGCTGCCCGGCCACGAGATCGAACTCGACGAAGTTGCCGCCGGCGTGGATGAACACGACACCCGCGCCGGCCAGGCGCTCCAGGATGAAGCCCTCGCCGCCGAACAGGCCCGCGCCGAAACGCTTGGTGAAGGCCACGCTGATCTCGATCCCCTCGGTCGCGCACAGGAAGGAGTCGCGCTGGCACAACCAGGCCCGCCGGCCGTCGAGATCGACGCGCTTCAACTGTCCGGGATGCGGCGCGGCGAAAGCGACCTGGCCGGCACTGCGCGCCAGGAAACGCGACAGGAACAGGCTCTCGCCCGCCACCAGGCGTTTGAGCCCACCCAGGAGGCCGCCGCTCATCTTGCTCTCCATGGTCACGTCGCCCGCCATGTAGAGCATCGCGCCCGGTTCCGCCTGTACCTCCTGGCCGGCCTGCAGCGGCACGACCACGGCCTGCATGACGTTGCCGATCACGTGGAACTCGCTCGGTTGACTCACGTTTCCAGTGCCTCCCCGCTCGCAGCATATAATCGCGACCAGCCTACGCCCAACAGGGTTCTCCGGAGGACGTCCATGGCCGCGTCGGAAGTCGCCAGGGTCTTCGCCAAGCTGCCGAAGTTGTTCCAGAAGGGGTCGGTCCGCACCCAGCGCAACTTCTACTTCTCCCTGGGCGAGGACGAGAAATGGACCGTGGAGCTGACCCCGGACCAGTGCCGGGTCCGGGCCGGCAAGACGGAGGACGCCGACTGCTTCTTCAAGGCCAGCGAGGAGATGTTCCTCAAGGTCTGGAACGGCCTCTACACGCCGTCGGCCAAGGACTTCCTGCTCGGCACGATCAAGAGCAACAATCCGCTGCTGCTGAAGGAGTTCGTCGCGGCCTTCCAGAAAAAGTAGCTAACGTTTCATCGTGAGCGGGTCGCGCAGCGGCAACGCGACCACCCGGCCCCCGGGGGCCAGCGACTCCAGCGTCGCGGGGTGCCTCGAATCGCCGAGCTCGATCTGCTTCTGGTCGCCCACCACCAGCAGGATCATCCTCTCGGGAACCAGGTGCTCCCGGGCGACCCGCAACACGTCCTGCTTGGTGACCGCGCCGATGCGGTCACGGTAGCTGGTCCAGTAGGAGGCCGCTCGCCGCGTGTACTCGTCCGCGGCAAAAGTCGAGACCACCTGGCCTGCCGAGGCGAAGTTCGAAGGGAAGGTCTCGATCAGACTGCGCTTGATGGTGTCGAGCTCCTCGTCGCTCACCAGGCTGTCGCGAATGCCCCGGATCTCCTCGAGCACCAGCTGCGTCGCATAGGCCACGCTGCGGCTCTTGCTCTGGAAGCCGGCCCGGAAGCGGCCAGGATAATAGACCCCGAAGCCGATCCCCGAACCGGCCGAGTAGGCCAGGCCCTCGTTCGAGCGGACCGTCTTGGTGATCCGCGAGCTGAAGCCGCTGCCGCCCAGGATCTCGTTCATCACCTCCAGGGCGTAGATGTCGGGGCTGGTGCGCATCACGCTGGGCAGCCCGATGGAGACCCGGCCCTGGTTCACGTCCTTGTGGATCCGGTACAGGCCAGGGGCTTGGGGCCGGATCTCGCCGGGGACCCGCGGCACCGGTGGGCCCGGCGACGGCCAGCCGGCGAACGCCGCTTCGAGTTTGCGCACGATCTCGTCGCGGCCAACGGCGCCGGAGACCGCCAGGATCATGTTGGCCGGGTTGAAATAACGCCGGTGGAAGGCCACCAAATCGTCCCGGGTGATGGACAAAAGCGACGCCTCGGTGGAGAAGCGGTTGCTGAAGTGCTCCTCCCCGTAGAGCAAGACGCCCCATTCCCGCGCCTCGATGTCGGCGCTCTCGTCGTTTCGCTTCTTCATCGCCTGGAGCGCCTGCTCCTGCGCCAGGGCCAGGCGGTCCGCCTGGAAACGTGGGCGCCGCAGCATCTCCACGAAGAGCGTCAGCGACTGCTCGAGGTTGTCCCTCAGGCAGTTCAGGCTGGCGTGGGCGCTGGTCTCGCCGATGCCGGCCGAAACCTGGGCAGCCAGGAAGTCCAGGCGCTCATCGAAGGCTTCGGCGCTCAGGCTCTCGGTGCCGCCCCTCCGCAGCTGGCCGCCCACCAACCCCGCCAGCCCCTGCTTGCCCTCGGGCTCGAGCCAGGATCCCGCCCGCACCTGGACCGAGATGTTCACGAGGGGCAACGTGTGGTCCTCCTTGATGAACGCGACACCGCCGCCCTTCAGCGCCACCCGAAGGGCCCTGGCGTCCGGAGGGTTGAACACGATGGGCTCGAAGCGGAGAAGCTCCGGGCGCTTCGGGATCTCCTCGCCCACCGCCAGGAGCGGCAGCACGAACACGAGCAACGCGGCAGCCTGTCGGCTCATGCCTACTCCTCGACGCTCCCCTGCGGGTCGCTCTCGGGATCCGCAGCCGGCGCCTCCTCCTGGCGCAGGAACACCGCCACGGTGCGGTTCTCGGGCCTCAGGTAGTGCGCGGCCACCCGCTGGATGTCCTGGGGCGTCACCGCGTCGGTGCGGGCGCTCGCGCGGTTGATGTGACGCCAGTCTCCCAGACCCTCGTAGACGAGCAGCTGGAACATGATGAACACCGGTTGGCCGAGCCGCCGGTAGGCGTTGGCCTTGGCCTGGTTCTTCACCTTCTGCAGCTCGTCGGGGGGGATGGGCTCGTTCTTGAGCCGCTCGATCTCCTCGAGCAGGGCCCTCTCGGCGACCGCCGGATCCTGGCCGTCCTTCACGGTGACCTCGACGCCCAGGCTGCCGGCGTACTTCTTCAGATCCGTGAAGGCGGAGGCCTCGTTCGCGAGTTTTCGTTCCAGCACCAGGCCCTTGTAGAGCCGGCCGGTGCGGCCCGACAGCAGGTCCGACACCAGGTCGAGGGCGGCCGCGTCCTTGTGGACGAAGGGCACGGCCTTCCAGTAGACGCGCACGGTCGGCGAGGTCTCGGCCCGGGCGTTGTAGCGCTTCTCCCCGAGTTGCTCCGGCTCCTGCGTAACGACCTCTGGCACGGCGTGGGTGCCGCGCGGGATGCGTCCAAAGTAACGCTCGAGCAGCGGCTTGATGGCGGCGCTCTCGAAGTCACCCACCAGCGCGCCCGTGAGGTTGTTGGGGGCGTAGTAGGTCGCGAAGTACTCCTTGGCCTGGGCCAGGCTGTACATGGGAATGTCAGACGCCCAGCCCACCACGGGCCATTTGTACGGGTGGGCGCTCCAGAACAGCGCGTTCAGCTCCTCGTCGAACTTGCCCAGAGGTGTCGACTCGGTGCGCAGCCGGCGCTCCTCGAAGACCACGTCGCGCTCGCTGTAGAACTCGCGGAACACGGGGTCCAGCAGGCGGTCCGATTCCAGCCAGCACCAGAGCTCCAGGCGGTTGCTGGGCAGGCGGATGAAGTAGACCGTCCAGTCCTCGCTGGTCGAGGCGTTCAGGAACTCGCCGCCGTTTCTGGTGTAGATCTGGTCGAGCTCGTCCTTGACGATCGTCTCGCGCTGCTGCTGCACGAGTGCGTCGAACTGCCGCTCCAGCTTCTTGTAACGCGGGCTCTGGCCCTCTGGATTGAGCAGGTCGTCGATCTCGCCGCGCCGCAAGCGCTCCCGCATCGCGGCCGATTCGGCGCGCATCTGTTCGCGCAGGCGCTCCTGCTCCTCCAGCAGCCGCAGGTCGACGGCGATGTCGCGGGTGCCGATGGTTTGGGTTCCCTTGAACATCATGTGCTCGAAGAAGTGGCTGATGCCGGTGATACCCGGACGCTCGTTGACGGAGCCGACCCGGGCCAGCCAGCCGGCCGAGATCGTGGGGGCGTCACGACGTGGGAACAGCAGCCACTTCATGCCGTTGTCGAGCTCGTACTCCTCCACGGCGATCTCGGGGCGCTCCGGCGCGGCGGCCAAGGGCGACGACAACAGCAGCAGCGACCACACGGCGTGCTTCATGGGCTCGATCACCTCAAAGGCCGGCCGCCGCCAGAACCCGCTCCGCCACCCAGAACAGCAGCACCCCCAGGAACACCACCAGTGCCATCTTGACCCCGCGCTCCTCGTTGACGGCCGGTATCAGGTCGCTGGCGGCGACGTAGAAGGTGACGCCGGTGGAGACCGGCAGGGCGTAGGGCACGGCGAAAGCGAAGGGATACATGCCCAGCACGCCCAGCAGCGTGGCGCCCCCCAGCGCGCAGGAGGCGAGCAGCGCCCCGCGTTTGTCCCGACCGGAGGCGAGGGCGATCGAGGCCACCGTGAATCCCTCGGGGAGCTTGTGGAGGAATACGGCGAAGAAGATCAACAAGCCCAGCGGGACGGACACCAGCAAGCCCGAGGCGATCGAGACCCCGTCGAAGAAGGTGTGGATCGCCAGGCCGACCACGGCCGAGGTGCTGACCGCCGGATCCAGCATGACGTCGCCGTGAACCTCCTCCCCGAAATGGAAATGGGGCGCGACCGTGTGCTCGAAGAAGTGCACGAGGAAGTACCCGAGCAAGACGAGGGCCGGGGCGTGTTCCGAGAGCTCCAAGGACTGGGGCAACATGCGCAGGAAGGTGGCTGCCAGCATGAACCCGGCGCCGAGGGCGACGAAGTACTTCAGCAGCAGCACGTTCCAGTCGCGCCGCGCGACCACGACGAACCCGCCCAGGACGTTGGCGGCCGCGGCCGTGAGGCCGAGGATCACGCTGAGCAGGAGGGGCGTCTCCATTCGCGAAGGAGCGCGGAGCGTAGCATAATCTGGAGCTTCACGTGTTCTCGCTCCACGCTCCCATGTGCCTGATGAGCCTCGTTTTTCTCGCGTCGTCGGCCCGACCCCAGGAGCCGGAGCTGCCCCCGCCGGTCGCCGAGGATGATCCGCCGCTGGAGTCGAGCCAGTCCCTGGGGCCCCAAGAGGCCGAGCGGCCCGCCCCGGGTGCCAGGACGGTCGCGCTGGGCGAGGCCATCGGGCTGGCCCTCGAGGGCAACTACGGCATCCTGGGCGGCGCCGACAGCGTACAGGCCTCGCGCTGGCGGGAGTCGGCCACCCGGGCACAGTTCAACCCGCGGTTCACTCCGCGTTTTCAGACCGGCGACAACGAGTCGGGTTTCGGCCTCGACGCCTTCCAGCGCGTCCCGTGGCTGGGCGGGGCCGTGAGCGGCACGGCCGCGTTCCGCTCCTTCGACCCGGTGGGGGCGAGCCCGGCGGGCAAGTCCAGCGACCTGCGGCTGGCCTTGACCCAGCCCCTTTTGCGCGGCTTCGGCCCCAACGCCACCTTCTTCGACCTGCGCAACGCCCGGCGCCAGCGCCAGGCCCAGGAACGCAACTACGAGCTGCAGCGACAGAACCTGGCCATCTCGGTGATCCAGTCCTTCTACGCGGTGATCCGGCAACGCGCCCTCCTGGGTGTGTCGCGCCAGAGCCTGATCCGTACCCGCGGCCTGCTCGAGGCCTCGGAGGCGCGCATGCAGGTGGGCCTGGCCAGCAAACTCGACGTGTTCCGGGCCGAGCTCCAGGCCTCCCAGACCGAGGACAATCTGGTGCAAGCCCACGCCAACCTGGAGCAGGCCAAGGAGAACTTTCGCGCTGTGCTGGGCCTGGACCCCGACTCGCCGATCGAGCCGGAGGCGGCGGCACTGCCCGCCGCCGAACTCACGCAATCGGCCGTCGAGGAGCTGGTGGAGACCGCGCTCCAGCACCGGCTCGAGATCCAGGAGGCGCGCGACCAGGTCTCGGATGCGGAGCGCAGCGCCGCCCTGGCGCGCCAGAACCTGCTGCCCCAGCTCGACCTCACGTTGTCGGTCTCCAAGCTGGGCTTCGGTCCCAGTTACGGCCAGAGCCTCGAGGCGGGGGACACGCGTTTCAACGTGTTCGTCTCCACCTCCTACCCGCTGGAGCGTTCCTTCGACAGGGCCAACAAGGCGATCAGCGAGTTGGAGCTGCAGGCCCGGCGACGGGCCCTGCGCCAACGCGAACAGGACGTGGCCGGCGACGTGCGCAGCGCCGCCCGCAACATCGAGCGTATCCTGAAGAGCGTGTCGCTGCAGAGGAAAAGCCTGGAGTTCGCGGAGCAGCAGCTACGGCTCGCCAGCCTGCGTTATCAGCGAGGCCTGGCCTCGAACTTCGACGTGGTCGAGGCCGAGGGCAGCCTGGTGACCGCACGCTCGGCCCTGGTGGGCCTGCTGACCGACTTCCAGGTGGCCCGGATCCAGCTGCTGCGAAGCCTCGGGACACTGGACGTCGACCGGGAGTTCCAGCCGTGAGCAGCCCCGCCGTGGCCGCCGAGCGGCTCTCGCGGTTGTTCGACAGCCTCCGGCAGCGGGCACGCGTCGCGGCGGAGGAGGCGCGCCCCTGGCTGCGACGCGAGGCGTGGACACTTGAGCGCCTCGGAGCCGTCACGCGCGGCGTGCGCCAGCATCCGCGCCGCGCCTTGAAGCCGGCGCTGCTGCTCCTGGCGGTCGTGACCCTGGCCGTGCTGGTCTTTGGCCGCGGGCCGGGCGACCGGATCCCCTACGCCAGCGTCGCTCAGGGACCCTTCAAGGTCTCGATCGTCGAGGCCGGCACCCTCCAGGCCCTGCGTTCGGTCACCTACGCGTCCCAGATCCAGAGCAACCAGGCCAAGGTCATCGCCATGGCGCCGGAGGGCAAGCTGGTCCAGAAGGGCGACATGCTGCTGCTCTTCGATTCGGCGCCCTTCGAGGAGGAGATCCGCAAGAGCGAGGCGCTGCTGCATCAGGCCGAGGCGGACCTCAACAAGGCCCAGCAGGACCTGAAGCTCCAGAGCATCGCCAACCGCGAGGATCTGGCACTGGCGCGCCAGAAGCTGGAGCGCAGCGAGCTGGAGCTGAAGGACGTGACCCAGGGCAAGGGGCAGCTGCGGGAGGAGGAGGCCCAGGCGGCGGTGCTCAACGCCGAGCGCGAGCTGCAGAAGGCGCAAACCGCCTACGAGGACTTGAAGCCGCTGCTGGCGGAGGGCTTCATCACCAAGCAGGAGCTGCAGCGGGCGGAGCAGCAGGTCGCCCAGCAACGGCAGGAGCTGGCTCTGGCCCAGCGGCGGCGCGGCGCCCTCATGGAGTACGGCCGGCCCCTGGAGCTGAGCCAGGCCCGCGCCGAGGCCACCTTGTCGCGGGAGACCTTCAAGGAGCTCGAGATCGCCGGCGACTACAAGCTGGCCCAGAAGCGGGCGGCGATCCTGTCGGCCGAGGCCCGGATCCAGGAGCTGCACGCCAAGCTGAACCTGGCCCGGCAGCAGCTCTCGAAGAGTGAGGTGCGGGCTGACGTGCCAGGCATCGTCGTATATAAAGAAGTATTTTTCGGATCGGAGCAACGCAGACCCCAGGTCGGCGACCAGGTGTGGGCGAACCAGCCGCTCCTGATCCTGCCGGACATCTCGAAGATGGTGGTCGAGATCAAGGTTCGCGAGACCGACATCCACAAGGTCGAGCGGAACCAGAACGTCCGGGTGCGGGTGGAGGCCTACCCTGACCTGCGCCTGAGCGGTCGCGTCAACCTGGTGGGCACGCTGGCCCAGGAGGAGAAGGAGCGCCGGGGCGCCAAGTTCTTCGGGGTCACGATCCTGGTCAACGAGTCGGAGCCGCGCCTGCGCCCCGGCATGAGCGCCCGCGTCGAGATCGAGGTCGAGGAGCGTCGCGGAGCGTTGTTCGTCCCCCTGGACGCCGTGTTCGAACGGGGCGACCGGCACGTGGCCTACGTGCTCGGCGTGCGTGGCATCGCGGCGCGAGAACTGGTATTGGGCCCTTCCAACCACGACTTCGTGGTGGTCGAGCGCGGCCTCCAGCGCGGCGAGCGGGTGGCGCTGCGCGACCCCGAGGCGCCGCCCTCCGACTTCGGGGCGCAGACCGGCCAGTGACGGCGCCCGTGCTCCCCAACGCCATGGAACGCGAGCGCCTGTTCGGGCTGCTGCTTTTCGACGCCGAGGAGAGCCTGGCCAGGGGCGAGGCCGAGAAGGCCATGGTGCTGGCCTCCAAGGCGGTCAAGGAGCGGCCCGACAACTTCACGGCGCGCTCCCTGGTCGAGCGCGCCCGCGGCGAGCTGATCCGAGGCCGCCGGCGCGAGAAAATCGAGGCACGCATCCTGGAGGCGCGGGTCATGTTGGAGGCCGGCCGGCACGAGCCGGCCGAACGTATCGTCACCTCCGCCCTCAAGTTGATCCCGGACCACGCCGAAGCGCTCTCGCTGTTCGCCCGTCTCAGGGACCGGCCGCGGGCCTCCGCCGCAGAGACCGAGGCGGAGCGCGAGCTGGAGCGCCTGAGCCGCGCCCAGGCCGAGAAGGCTCTGGAGGCGGCGCGCGCCGCTCAGGCCGCCGGCCAGTTCCGCCGCGCGCTCTCTCTCGTGCGCCGCGGCCTGCGCCAGGCCCCAGACCACCCCGGGCTGCTGGGGCTGCTGCGCGAGGCGCAGAACATGGTCGCCTCTCTCGACGCCGAGCGGGCACGCCGGCGCGCCCTGGCGTCCCAGGTCCGCGCCGGCCTCGACCTCCTGGCGCAGGGCCGGTTCGCGGACAGCCTGCGGCTGCTGCGAGCCGTGTTACGGGAGGATCCCGACAGCGGCCGCGCCCAGGCGGCGATCCAGGACCTGCGCCGCGCCGTCCTGGCGCACAACGCGCCCCGTCCGCGCCCCGCACCGGTCCAGGCCCCGGTGGCGATCCCGGCCGCGCCCCCCAGCGTGGCGGCCGCACCCCCGACGCCCCCGACGCCTGCCCCGCGGCCGCAACCGCCGCCGGTGACGCGGAGCGTCCCCGCGCGCTCCGCGACGGTGGGCGTGCCTGTGGAGATCCTGCTGCCGCGCACGCGCCGCCGGGCCACGCCCACATTCTTGGTCCTGGGTGGCGGTGCACTGATCCTGGCCGCGCTGGGCTTCGTGGCGCTGCAGGGCCCCTCGCGCGGGACGCCTCGCCCCACCGGGCCAGGGCCCGCGGCGCGAACGGCGCCGCCCGCGGCCAAGCCGGCGACGGGCCCCCTGGATGGGCTGCCGCCGGAGCTCCGCCGCGTCGTCGAAAGTGTCCTCGCGCAGTACGCCCGCGCCCTCGAGACCGCCGACGCCGCGCTCCTGGCCCGGGCGCGCCCCGACCTGAACGCGGACGCTCGCGAACGACGGCTGCGACCCTTCCGTGGCGCCCTGAATGCCGCCACCGATCTACGGGTGATCGACGTCACGGTCGCGGGCGACCGCGCCCGGGTCGAGCTGCTGGCGACGGACGTGGTGGTCGGCGGCGCCGGCCCTCCCCAGGCGACTCTCGAGGAGACGCTGGTCTTCGAGCGCAGCGCGGGGGTGTGGGCCTTGTCCAACCGCTAACACGGTGCTCGCGCGCCTGCGACAGGTCCGCAAGGTCTTCGCCCGCGGCACCCGTGAGGTGGTTGCTCTCGACCTGCTGTCCCTAGACGTCGCGGAGGGCGAGTCGGTCGCGGTGATGGGGCCCTCGGGCTCGGGCAAGTCCACGTTGCTCTCGATCCTGGGCTGCCTCGAACAGCCGACCTCCGGCGAATACCTGTTCGACGGCACGCCGGTCCACGCCCTGACGGACGACGCCTTGTCCCGGATCCGCAACCGGGGCATCGGTTTCGTGTTCCAATCCTTCCACCTAATACCCCAGCTCACGTTGACCGACAACGTGGCGACGCCGCTCCTGTACCGCGGCCTGTCCGAGGGCGAGTGCCGGCGTCGCGCGCTGGCCAGCCTGGAGCGCGTGGGGCTCTTGCAACGCGCGGAACACCGGCCCAGCGAGTTGTCGGGCGGCGAGGCGCAACGCGGCGCGATCGCGCGTGCCCTGGTGACCGAGCCACGGGTGATCCTGGCCGACGAGCCGACGGGCAACCTCGACAGCGTGACGGGCGAGGAGATCGCGGGCCTTCTGAAGGAGCTCCACACGAGCGGCCGCACGCTGGTGCTCGTGACCCACAACGCCGCCCTGGCCCGGCGCGCCGAACGCGTGGTCCGGATGGCCGATGGTCGCCTGCTGGACGAGGAGCGGCCGGCATGATGCCGCCCCGCGCCCTGCTCCGCCTGGGCCTACGCAACCTGCTCGTACACAAGTTGCGCTCCTGCTTGTCCATCCTGGGCGTGGTGTTCGGCGTCGCGGCCGTGGTGGCGATGTCCTCGGTGGGCGAGGGCGCGCGGCGCGAGGCCCTGCTCCAGGTGGCGGCCCTGGGCATCGACTCCGTCACGGTGCGCAGCCGCCAGGCCTCGAGCGACGCGAGCACCGGCCTTCGCCTTTCGGACCTGGAGAGTCTGCGGGCCGTGGTGCCCCAGGTCTTGGCCGCCGCCCCGGTTCGCGAGGCGCTCCTGCAGGCCGAGGTCACGGGCCGGCGCGCCGAGGTGGTGGCGGTGGGCACCACACCCGACTATGCCGTCGCCGCCCGCCTCACCCTGGCCCGTGGCCGTTTTCTGTCGGCCCTCGACGTACGCCAGGCCAACCGCGTGGCGGTGCTGGGAGCACGAGCGGCGCGGGAGCTGTTCCCGCTCGAGGATCCGAGCGGCGAGCGTTTCAACCTGGGGGGCGATTTCTTCCAGGTGGTGGGCGTGCTCGAAAGCCGGGCGGCGCCCCGCGGTCGTACGGCACCGATCCGCACCCGCGACGTCAACCGCTCGGTCTTCGTGCCCTTGCCGGCTCTGGACCACGGCGGCGAGCGTCGGGACGGCATCGACGAGGCGGTGCTGCGTGTGGCCGCTGCCGGCCGGGTGACGGATTTGGCCGAGGTGGTAAAGGCGACCCTGGCCCGCACCACCGGCGGCGCACCTCTCGAGATCCTGGTGCCCCGGGAGATCCTGCGCCAGCGCGAGGCCACGCAGCGCATCTTCAACGTCGTCACCGGGGCCATCGCCGCCATCAGCCTGCTGGTGGGCGGCATCGGCATCATGAACATCATGCTGGCGAGCGTCGCGGAGCGCACCCGCGAGGTCGGTGTGCGGCGCGCCCTGGGCGCGACGCGACGTGATGTCGCGGCTCAGTTCCTGGTGGAGGCGTCGCTGCTCACCACGTCGGGGGGACTGCTCGGCGCGGCCCTGGGCACGCTGGGTGCGTTCGCGATCCAGGCCTTCGCAGCCTGGCCCACCGCCCTGTCGCCGGTGCTGTTGTGCCTGGCGCTGCTCGTGGCGCTGCTGGTGGGCATCGGCTTCGGCTCCTATCCGGCCTGGGCAGCGGCCCAGCTCCCACCGATGGACGCCTTGCGCCACGAGTGAAGGGGAGGCCCTGAACCGCGACCGGTCAAAAGCAGGTCTGCACGCCTCCAATCACGCGGTAGGCGTCGTCCACCACGAACAGCAGCTTCCAGCGGTCGAAGGTCAGGCACGGGTGCGAGATCCCGAAGCCCAGCTTGTCGCCCGGGCGCAGCGGCGAGTCGGCGGGCACATCGAGCAGGGCGTGCTGGTCGTTGAGGGCGGCGCTGCCCAGCACGGGGAGAGGCTCGGGGACCACGTGTTGTGTGTCCCGGAACCAGAGTTTGGCGGCGGGCAGACCCGCATCGTGGGCCACATCCCGTTTGCCCAGGCCGGCCACCACGCGTGTGGGCTCGGGGCGCGACAGGACGTCGGCCCACAACTCCAGGGCGGGCCGGGGTCCGGGGCGCAATCCGGCGAGGGCCGGGCTGCGCTCGAAGAGTCGGTCGAGGGCGTGGCCGTAGAGGCCGTCGTCGTGTATGAGCAGGCAGCCCGAGCGGAGCAGCATCCGGAACGGACGGCCCAGCTCCGCCCGCGCTAGGCCGGTGGCAGCGAGATCGAAAAACGCTGAGCCGCCCGCGCTGAGCAGGACTTCGCCGGGCGCGAAGGCGCCCTCCCCGGCCAGCGCCCGCGCGGTCTCCGCGATCCGCTCGACGTACCGCCGCACGGCCGCATCCTGGGCGGCGTCGGTATCCGCATGCAGCAGGCCCTCGAAGCCCGCCACACCGCGCAGCTCGAGGCCGGAGGCAGCGCGGACCGCCTGCGCCACCGCAAGTGCGGCCGGCACGGACCGGCAGCCAGCCCGGCCGCCCTCGAAGCCCACCTCGATCAGGACCGGCAGCGGCCGCGACGTCCCGCGCAGCGCCTCCTGCCACAGCCTCACGCCATCCTCCGAATCCACGAAGCTGAGCAGCTCGAAGCCCGGGTCGCGCTCGCGTTCCCGGGCCAGGAAACGCAGGGCGTGAGCGTCCACGACCTGGTTCGCGAGCAAGATGCGCGAGACGCCGAAACGCCGCGCAGCGGCCACTTGAGACACCGTGGCCAGGGTGATGGCCCAGGCCCCGTCGTCGAGTTGCTCGCGGAACAGCTGGGGTGACATCGTGGTTTTGCCGTGGGGCGCGTACCAGGCGCCGGTCTGTTTGAGGAGCCGCCGGATGAAATCGCGGTTGTGGTCGAGGGCGCCGCGCTTCAGCAGCGCGAAGGGCGGCGCGAGGTCCACCAGGGCGCGCCAGCCGCGGCTGGGCAACTCGGACAACGCGAGGGGCGGCAGGCCTGGCGGCACGCCCTTGAGGGCGTCGTGGATCTCGCCGTCGCTGGTCACGCGGTCTCCAGAATCAGCCGCTCGAGCAGCGTGGCCCGGCGCACCAGATCCTCGATGAAGACGCACTCTTCGCGGGCGTGGGCGCCCCGGCCGTTCGGTCCCAGGCCGTCGAGGGTCGGCACGCCGGCAGCCGCGGTCAGGTTGCCGTCGGAGCCGCCGCCCACGCGGGCGGCGTCCAGCTCGAAGCCGAGCTGCGAGGCGATCGCCCGGGCTGTCTCGTAGAGACGCTGCGACGCCGGCGTGGGTTCGAGCGGGGGGCGGTCGAATGCGCCGTCAACCTCCAGCGTCACGCCCGGGACTTCGCTGGCGTAGCCCCGGATCGCCGACTCGACCCGGTGGGCTTCGTCCTGCGACCAGACGCGCACGTCGACCTGGAGCTCGCCCTCCTCGGGCACCACATTGGTCTTGGCGCCCGCCCGGCCGACGGTGGGCGTGACCGTGGTGCCCCGCGTCAGGTCGCCGAGGCCGACGCAGAACAGCGTGGCCCGTGCCAGAGCCAGGAGCGCCGAGCGGCCACGCTCGGGCTCGAGGCCGGCGTGGGACGCCCGGCCTTGGAAACACAGGCGGAACAAGCCCGTGCCCTTGCGCGCAATCTTGGCGGCCCCATCCAGGGGCGGCTCGAGGACGAACACGCGGTCGTGGCGCCGGGCGATCTCGAGCAGAAGGTCGCGTGACGCCGTTGTGCCCAGCTCCTCGTCGGGGGTCAGGAGCAGCGTCACTCCGGGCGGCCCGGGGCGCGACAGCAGCGACGGCAAGACGGCCATGGCGACCGCGATGCCCGCCTTCATGTCGAAGACGCCGGGGCCCGTGGCCCGACCCGCCTCGACGCCGAAAGGCTGCTGCTCGAGGCTGCCTCGCGGCCACACCGTGTCCAGGTGCCCGAGCAGGAGGGCCCCGCCCCGGCCGGCGCCGACCCGGGCCAGGAGGGCGTCTCCGCGCGGGGGACACGGACGTGTCTCGGCGTGCACGCCCCGAGCGCGAAGGGTCTCCGCGACGAAGGCCGCCAGGGACGTGACCGCCGACGCGTCGTCCGAAGGGCTCTCGCGAAGCACGAGCGCCCGCAGGTCCTCGAGCAGCTCGCTCGGGGAGAGGGCCGGCCCCGGCGCCACGCTCAGGCCTCGAAGCGGCGGGCCGCCTCCTCCGCTGCGCGCATCTGGGAGAGCGTCGGGTTGATCGCCGGGCGACGTGCGCGCAGGAAGTCCAGGGCTTCCTCCAGGTTCCGGCCCTTGAGTTCCCCCGCCAGGAGATGCGCCAGAACCAGGGCCGGGGAGCGGCCGACGCCGGCCATGCAGTGCACGAACACGGGCATCCGGACGCGCTCGCATTGGCGGAGAAAGGCGATGCCCATCTGCAGGTGGCCCGGGCTCGGCGCGTCGTGGTCGACGGTGGGCAACCACAGGAAGGCCTCGAAGGTCCAGGGGTCCGCGCCCTCCTGCTTCAGGTCGACGCAGGCGCGGACGCCCTGGGCGCGCAGCCGGTGGTAGTCGTCGAGGCTCGCGATGCGTGAACCCAGCCAGATGAGGTCGGTGACCCTGTCGAAGCTCACCCGCTCAGGGGAGAGGATCATGGAAGCGCTCGCACAGGTCCACGAGGGTCTTGAGGCCGAAGCCGATCGCGCCGGCTTCGTAGTACTTCCAGTCGCGGTCGCGGAACATGGGACCGGCGATGTCGAGGTGGGCCCAGGCCACCTTCTCCGGCACGAACTCGCGCAGGAACAACCCCGCGGTGATGGCTCCCGCCACGCCGCCCTGGGCGATGTTGTTGAGGTCGGCGAAAGGCGACTTCAGGGACTCGCGGTACTCCTCCACCAGGGGCAGCTCCCAGAAGGCCTCGCCGTGGTTCTCACCCGAACGCTGGATGCGGCGGATCAGGTCGTGGTCGTTCCCCATCACCCCGGCCACGCTCGGCCCCAGGGCCCGCACCACGGCACCCGTGAGGGTGGCGGCGTCCACGATGTGGGTGGCGCCTTCCTCGCCCGCGCGCGCCAAGCCGTCGGTGAGCACCAGCCGGCCCTCGGCGTCGGTGTTGTCGACCATGATCGACTTGCCGTTCTTGGCCGTGAAGATGTCGCCGGGGCGTTGGGCGTTGGCATCGGGCAGGTTCTCTGCGCAGCACAGGATCCCCACCACCTTGAGGGCGGGACGCAGGCGACCCAGGGCACGCAAGGCGTACAGGACCGCCGCCGCGCCCGCCATGTCTCCCTTCATCTCCCACATGTGGTCGCCGGGCTTGAGGGAGATACCCCCGGAGTCGAAGGTGATGCCCTTGCCCACCAGTGCCAGCGTCTCAGCCGACGCCTGGCGCGGGACATGGCGCAGGATTACGAGGCGCGGCGGGTGTACGCTGCCCTGACCGACGCGGAGCAGGCCGTTGTAGCCGCGTGCCTCCAGGCCCGCGGGATCGAGGATCTCGACCTCGAGCTCCAGCTCCTTGGCGATCTCGGCCGCACGCGCGGCGATGTACTCGGGGGTCACGACGTTGCCCGGCTCGTTGATCAGATCGCGGCAGCGGTTGGCGTTCTCCGATACCCACGCGTAGCGGGCCTTGCGCGCCTCGGCGTCCGCGCTGTGGTCCGGGTGGCAGATCAACGTGAGCTGGGCTTCCTTCTGGAGGAACTCGTCCTTCTCCTGCTTGTAGCGGTCGAAGCTGTAGGCGCCGAGCAGCGCGCCCTCGACGACCTTGCCCACGAGGGGCGCCGCCTCGGGAGCGTTGACGAGGACGCCCACGCGGGCCAGCCGATAGTCGCGCGCCAGGCGCAGTGCTCGTGCAGTGAAGGTCTTGACGTTCTCCCACAGGTTCCAGCCCTTGAGCTGGGGGCTCCAGTAGACCACCAGCGCTCGGGGATTCTGGCCCTCCCCCAGGGTCGCGAAGTACTCGCGCTTCAGGGTTTTGTCCTTGAAGGCCGCCCGGGCCCGGTCCACATGGGTGGAGAGCGCGGGGTCGTCCAGGACGTGAAGCGTCCGCTCCGCATCCAAGACGACGACCAGCAGATCGAGGGGGTTGCGTGCGGCGGGCGAGAAGGACAACTTCAGGTTCATTTGAAGGAACCCCGCGGAGCGGACCGAGGGAGCGGCGATTATACTTCACGCCGATGTCCGGCCCGCCCAAGATCGCGGTGTTCGGCGTGCCGAGCGCCGCGGGCGCGCGTGGACCGGGCGTCGAGCGTGCGGCCTTTGCCCTGCGCGAGGCGGGTTTGCTGCAGGCGCTGTCCGCCCACGCTCGGGTGGTCAACCTTTCGGACCTCTCGTTGTTCCCGTGGCGCGCCGATCCCGAGAGCCCCCGCGCGCGTAACGTCGCGATCGCGGCCTGCGCGGCCCGGGCCGCCGGCGACGAGATGACCCGGGCCCTCGCCGAGGGCTTCACCATCCTGGTCGGGGGCGACTGCTCGCTGCTCCCAGGCGCCGTGGGCGGCGCCCGGCGTGCCCTCGGGCGCGAGGTCGGCATCGTGCACCTGGATGCCAATGCAGACCTCAACACGCCGGAGACGACGCCCTCCGGACAACTCAACGGCATGGCCCTGGCGTTGGCCCTGGGCCTTGGGATCCCCGAGATGTGCGCGGCGGGAGGGACGGCCCCGGCCGCCCGCGCAGCCCACGCCGCCTTGCTGGGCTTTCGTGAGTTGGACCCCGGGGAGCAGGCGCCTGCAGGCGGTCTGGCCCTGGCCCGCAGCGCCCAGGACGTCCGGCGATGGGGCGCCGCCGCCAGCGCAGAAGAGGCGCTGCGCGCCATCGACAACGATGCGGGGCCCGTGTTCGTTCACTTCGACGTGGACGTGCTGGATCCCGAGATCTTCTCGGCCAAGAACACGCTGACCCCGGGTCGCGGCCTCGGCTGGCGGGAGGTCGAGGCTCTGCTCCTGGCGCTCGTGGTCTCGCCGCGGGTGGTGGCGATCGAGGTCTGCGAGTTCGACCCGTCCCGGGACGAGGCGGGCCGCGACGCCCGGCGGCTGGTGGCACTGCTGGCGCGGCTGGTTGCCGCACGCGCGGCCGC
>Ga0187893_10001049_pt1 | contig 68899 bp, 73 predicted proteins | sample MA1701074metaG_FD_139574 | JGI IMG/M metagenome (GOLD analysis project Ga0187893, IMG submission 139574) | White microbial mat communities from a basaltic lava cave in the Kipuka Kanohina Cave System on the Island of Hawaii, USA - MA170107-4 metaG ...
CTTTTCGGCTTCCGTGTCGGTGAATCCGAGCGCATTGTAAATCCGCTTCGCCACTTCATCGGCTGTAGGAGCATCGCCTTGGCGGACGTACTCACCAAGATCGATGGTGACTGTCTCTCGCGGATCAGCAGCCGGCGCGCCGCGACGGAATTGATTTCTGATCGCTTCTGCGTACTGACCTTTGGGGAACGCTGAGAGGTAAGTCTGAGCGAGTCGGCCCGCATCTTCGACGTTGCCCTCTTTGTGAGCAGCATACCACGCGCCGTACAACTCGCCTTCGACTTCCGGGCCGATCTGATCAGGGAAGCCGCCCGCGCTGATGGTTTCTTCTTCTCTTACAGGCTCTGCCTGCGCGCTGTGCGACAAAACGCCCGCGCGAGGAGGGTAGTCCCGACTAGCGACTCTACGCCCGACCGAAGGCATTGTGACTGGAGCCTGCACCGGCGCGCCCGTCATGGCGGACTCGAACAGATCGCGCGGCGCGGTCGAGACAGTCGGCTCTGATCGCGCCGGGATCATCAGCCCCGGATACTTCCTCTGCCCGTGCTTGCTCGCAAGGAAAGCCCGCGCGAATTCTTCGCCCATCCCCGTCGCCTGCGCGACTTCATCTACTGCCGCGCTGTACGGGTCTGAAGGTGCGGACGTATGTACTGATCGCGGGTCTGGCCGAGGCGGGCCGAACAGATTTCGCATCGCTTCGTCGAGGCTCGCGGTCGGCTTCTGCTGCCTGTCGCTCGTCGCCGTATCGAAGGCGGTCCCGACTAGCGCGCGGTCTATAGGGTCCAGATCGTCGGTTGAGAACTTTCCTTGTGGGCGTCCGCGACGACCATCTGGTTTGTAAGCGACATGCACGTGGTCGGAGTGTTTCCCTATGGCTCCTATATCGGAGCCGCGCTTGTAGCCTCCCTCCGAGTCATAGAAAAGCTCTGCCAGGTCGGGGCCATAGGTGGCCCGCATGTGGCGATAGAATTCGGCCATCTTGTTCGGATCGCCGCTCACATCGGCGGCCTGCCCGGAGAGATGGAAGGAATTCTTCGCGCCGCCCACCGCTCGGTTGCGCGCTGGCGATCTGCGTGTGGAGGTGACTCTAAGTCCGAAGCGCAGCGCCTCGCGCTGAATCGTTCTCATCGGCTCCTCGCCGAGGCTCTCGTAGTCAAGATCGTCGAGTGTGTATTGTCCGTCGCTCATTCGACAGGCTCCGCGTCAAATTTGCCGTTGGGGTAGATTCTGGTGATCCTCATGCGCCGCCCCTTGATCGATCTGACCTCTCCGACTTTCAGCTGCCCGTTGCTCGCGCGCTCCAGTATCTTCACGTAGGGCCATCCCCCATTGCCGATTCCGAACTCGACCAGACCGGGGTAGGCGGATTGAAGCAGCTTCCCCTGGTTTATAATCTTCTTAAAGTCGCTTCCATCCGATTCATCAATCATGGCCTGAAGATTGCCCACCGCTTTGAGCGCCTTATCCGGGACACCGGATTCCGAATCGGCTGCCGTGCGTGACTTGCCAACCCTGCCGAGTCCCATCTGCCCGACCTGCTTGAATGACTTCTTGTCTACGGCGGTGACGGTGACGTTGCCATCGTCGTCGGTGTTCGTGACCAGGTGAAGATCAGGGTTGGCGATCTCATACTGTTTCTTGAGGGCGTTTATCTCGTCTTCGGTCGCCTGATCTTTGCCCAGCATTCGAGCGATCTCCGGCGTGAGCCGCACAAGCGGCTTTGCAGCCCGCCGCGCTCGTTCGTCGGCCTCCTGCTTCTGCTCGTAAGAAGGCAGTCGATAGATGCCCTGTCCGGCAGGACTTTCGACGGCGGGGCCGCGTTCCTTCGAGAAGAAAAAATCGCCGAGGTCGGAATATGCTCCGGCTCCGGCTCCGGTCATCTTGAGCGTTTCTTCGAAGGCATCCTTCTTGCGCGCGTATGTGCGGGCCTCGGCCTGCTCCGCCTGCTCCGCTTCGTATCGCTTCTCGGTCGCCTCGAACTGCCGCTCGCTGAACTGCCGGTTGTACTGCTCGTTTTCTATCTCGCGCCTGCGATCCTCCTCGCCATTCTTCAAGCTCTGGATTATCCGATACATCTCAAGCGCACGAAGACGTGCGCCGGTCATCCCGCCGCCGGGGAAAGGATCATAACCGTATGGCATCTCAAAATCTCTGGGGGACTTCAACCGAGTTATGAGTAGAGCAAGTCTCTGGCCCGCTGCTGGTTCATTATCTGCTGTAGCATGAGCCAGCTTGAGATATCAGACCCCGCGCTGCCTATCGCCTGCCCGAATGCCTGCCCGACTCCCATACCCGGCACAGTGCCTTCAGAGTCGGTCACTGAACGCGTATCGAAGCCAATTGGCCGAGAGAAGCCTGTAGACAGCCCTAACGCCTGCATCTGGCGGTCGAGCGCGTCCTGATAGAGTTTCGATTCGTTCTGCGAGAGCGCGTCGGCGCGGCCTCGCTCCAGTTGCAGCATGTTGAGGTTCGCCTTGCCACTCCCGCCGAATCCGCGCGACGCCAGTATGGAGTCGAGACGGTTTTGCTGCTGATTGAAAATATCTCCAATCTCGCGGCGTCCTTCGAGCCTGAGACCCTCGTTGATGGTCGGGTTTTCGATCAGCCCCAGCAGAGCCTTGCCGGTCTTCCGAAATAACTTTCTCCCCTTCGGCCCATAGATCGGGGTGTTAGTCGTCGTCGTCTCCGAGTGCGATTTTGTATTTTGAGAGCGCGGCCTTCCGAGTATTCCGCCGAGTATCGAAGAGCCTAAGCCGATAAGCGGTCCAGCCATACGTCGCCTTCTTCGTGTGGGGGCTGATCAATCTGATGAGGTGAAGAGGCGATGAGGTGAAGAGGTGATGGTTCTCCTGTCCATTCATCTTTCAGTAAACCGAAAATCACGACATCAAGGGGCTGCCCGTCGCGGCGGGTGTGTCTGCGCAGTAAGCCCTCTTGCTTGCCGCCCAGTTTTTTGATGAGCGAGCGTATTGCGTGGTTATCCGCGAAGGTGGGCATCTGTATCTTTTCAAAGCCCGCGGCGAAAAGCTTGGCAGCGATCTGGTTGAGCGCGGGTATAGTCGTCCTGTGGCCGTAAAAACTTTTCTTAAACAGGCAGTGCGCGGCGACGACTATAGGAGAGACCTGCTCGACCCAGACTATGCCGCCGATTTCCTCATCGCGGTAGATGCCCCATGTATATAGATCATCGCTGCGCTCGATCTGGTTGAGTAGAAACTCTTCGAGCGTCTGCGGCGAGAAGTCGTCTCTCGTCGCGCGCGGCACAGCGAGCGTCCACTCCCACACATCGGGCAAAGACTCTAATGGAAAAGGATTTCGAGCTTCGATCATGGTCAACCAGAAGGGGTCTCTCACGAAAGATGTGGACGGTTCCGATATTATCACCTGGACCGCCGCGACAGAACACTTTCTGGGAGCGGTGGTCGGTGGTCGGAGTAGGGAACAGGTTACAGGTGACAGGTTACAGGCGGGAAATCTCCGGGCCTGTCCCCTGTTCCCTGTCACCTGTAACCTAGGGAACAGGTTACAGGTGACAGGTTACAGGCGGGAAATCTCCGGGCCTGTCCCCTGTTCCCTGTCACCTGTAACCTATGGTATCTCGGTCAGGGTCAGGTTTCCGCCGACCACTGTTACCCGCCAGAGCGCGCCGGTTTCATCCCGAATGACGAGCGCCTCGCCGGAGATGTCTCCTACGACGGTAGCGGAGTTCGCGATCACATCGCCCTTGAGTCGCACATGGCGAGCGCGGATGAGTTCGGCGTCGATCTGCTCTCCGCTCAGGCTGCCCGCGTTGATGTGATGGCAGTTGATGCCGCCGAGAGTGTAGCTGCGAAGCATGCATGTGCCTTCGTCCGGCACGTCGGCAAAGAAGATGCGGCTCCGGGTGAAATCCATCCCGCCCGTCGCGCCGTTTGGAGCTTCAAGGTTGCCCGCGATGCGCAAATCGCTTTCATCCGGCTTGAGCCTGTAGGCTCTCACACGCTCGCCGCTTGTGAAGATCATCCCTCCGCTCGCTCCGACGAACTGTTCCGCGCCTCCCTCTCTGGTAGCGATCAACTCCGGGTTCTCTATGTCGTCAATGCTCACCACATAGACGGTCTCAGCCGCTACGAGGTAGACGATTGAATCGGCGACGATCACATCTTCGGGCGCGGACGGCAACGACAGGCTTGCTACTCCGCTCGGTGCGGTCGGATCCGATACATCGAATATCTTGAGCGAAGAGTCCGCATTGTCGGCAACGAAGAGATATCCGCCGAGGGCGAAACAGGATGCGCCGCCCTCGATGTCGCTCGTAGCAAGGCAGGTCTGAGCGGCATAGATGCGGAAGCTGCTCGAAAAGCCGACGTAGATATACCCCCCTTCTGCATAGATGGCTGGGGTCGGCGTCAGGCCGTAGTAGCCTCCCTCCTCCTCTACGATCTTGCATACAGTCGGCAGCGACTTGTTGGTGATATTCCATATTTCAAGCTGGGATGCCCCGTCGCCTGCGTTATGCAGATAGAGGTTCCCGCCACGAGCGAAGCAGCCTAAAACGGTTCCGATAGAGCCATCTACTTCGGTGATGGATTCGAGGAAAGGCGACGAAGGATTTTGCGCGTTTACTATAGCGAAAGACTTTGCTCCATTGTCTTCGACAGGAATGTAAAGATAGCCGTTTTCGACCGAGACCTGACCGAGATCAGTGATGGGGTCGGGAATGCCGGCTATTTCTGTAACTGCAAGAATGTCGACCCCTGCGCCTAAATCCACATGTCCGAGTTCTGTGATTCCTCCCCCGTCCACACTGTAAATAACTACCGTTCCCTGCGATGTTTCGACATTTTGTCCTATCGTATATAGAACGCCGCTGTCAGGATCGACAGCTATATATACGACGGGATGACAGCTTGTATCGACCAGAGCGTCAGGTGAAGCTCTCCCGGCGCTTCCCCCCTCGGAGGGAAAGCTAGTGAAGTAATGGAATACATCCACATTGTTTCCAGTAAGATCAAAAAAATGATGCCACCACTGAATGAACAACGAACCGCGTCCCGCGTCCTGGGCATGCATCGCCAGTTCGGTCAACGTGTTAATCCGGTTTTCGGTGTGGGTATTGATCGGGGCGGGAGGCGTTGCGGTCGAATCAACAGAATAGATTACGCAGACGGCGTTGCCGGTCACAGGGTGTTCGTGGGTTTCCATAACGAACAGGAGCGAGCCGATATTCGACATGCCGAGCGTGGGGTTGAACGAAAGAGCGAGCGAGCCCAGCAGAGACGGGGCCGATTTGTCGGTAATATCAAACTTATGAATCGAGCCGTTGTTATAGCATAGGTAGTCGCTTTCGTCCGAGACGAAAAACTGACGAACAGGCTCGCCGTCCGGGTCGGGAGTTTCACTGAGCAGCACAGGGTTGCAATCAGGACCGCAGGCCATTTTTTATCTCCTTATGTAAACCTCATCCGGGTGAATGCGCTTTTTCGGTCCGGCCATGTCTAGTGAGTCTTCGTTTCTGCTTTCGAAATATCTAAGCAACTCGGTTTGTATGGAAGGGCGGCGGTCAGTGAGCCGCAAAAGACCTGTCGTCGATCGATACAGATCGACCACGGGGTCAAACTCGTTGCGAATCAGTATCGCCCATCGCTGTCGGTACTGTCTCGACTCATAATTGCCGTGCCAGTAATGCAGTAGCAGCCCCTCGACTACGCCCACCCCGGCTCCAATGGCGTTGGCGGCCTTTTCCTGCCATGCCAGCCAGTAATCGCTATAACCGGTCGACAGTCCTTTCGGCAAACTCGCCCGCACTCTGCCGACCAGAGCATGCGCCATGTGATCGTCGCCGCTCCCGGCAATTCCTATATCCCCGATCTCGCCGATAGCATCGAAAGCGTCTCTGCGGATCGCCCATGCCCCTCCGGGCGGCATCCGCCCCGTAAAACTCCTGCCGGGAATAACACGTCCATCCCGCTTTGCATGAAAAGCGGCCATAAACGATGGGCATATCAGCCCGTCCACCCGGCTCTCAGGATCAAGCGCGATGAATTCGCTAAACATCTGCACGATTTTGCAATCGCCGAGCGACCTGATCGTCTGCTCGACCCAATCCGGTCTGGCAAAATGGACATCGGCATCAACCCATGCCGCATAGCTCCAATCCTGGGGCAATCGCTTGAGAGCTATATTTATAAGGTTTTCCTTATACCAAAGAGCCTGATCAGACCTGAGCCTGATCACATATTCGGAATTAGCTATACGGAAAGGCTGATCGCCTATTGCTAATTCCACAGTCCACAGTGTTGCGCCGCTCGCTGCTATCATCTGACAAAACCGCGCATAGTTCTCGTATCGTGAGCGAAATCCGCATGGGTTGTAAACAACTGTGATTACATGCAACATCAATTCACCTTGACCATTTCTTCCGGGTTCGTGATGTTGACGACAGCAATCTCGTCTCCCACGACGTATAGATATCCGCCCTGCGCATATAAGCCCTGCGCAGCAAACCCGACATCGAGCGAGCCGAGTTCAGCGAGATTCCATGGGTCTCGGACGCTGATCGACAACAGGTTCTGCGAATCTGCCCCGTCGCGGCAGCCGTAGATTATCTGCCCGTGCAGAACGAAGCGGCGTATCTCCTGACTGAGAACCAGCGAGTCGAGCAGCGAGAATCCATCCTCTCTGATGCGGTACGATTGCACTGTCGGGTCAGACGATTCTACGCCCGCGACAAAGACATACTCATTCAAAACTCTGACCTGCTCGACGCTCGTGAGTCCCGTATCTATCTCAAGCCGGTGTTCGAACGTCGCCGGCGCACAGCCGACGCCGCCTCCCCCATCGCCGCCATCGTCGTCGTCATCATCGCCGCCCGCGAAAGCCGCGATCATCTCGTCAAACTCCAGGCAGCCGTCGAGAATTTTCACCAGATTCGAGCATTTGAGAAGCCGCTTCAGCGTGCGGAGGTTTACTATGTCCATGTCGTCTACGGGATCGTCGCAGTCCGCCCCGCGCCCGCCGTCGAGCGAGATTGATGGCATGTTCAGATTGCGAGTGTCGCGCTTCGTCTGCCGCGCGGCGACGACCGTGCCTCTGATTCCAGCCTGAGCGTCGGCCTGCTCGACGATTCGCTTGTTGAACTCATGCTGCTGGCGTAGAAGGCCATTGAACGCCTCCACCATTTCGGCCATAGTAGCCATCTCGCTGAGTCGCATCGGCTCGGTCGAGAATGCCTGTAGTTTTCGTTTGTTGTTCATCGTCAAACCGTAGGATCGACTCCGACCCTGATAGTAATCTCGGCGGTCGCTCCGCATCACTCCTTACCCGACCTCATCCGTCGGGAGTTGCACATCGAACCAGATCGCATCCTGAGTCTTTTCGACCGGAAGATCGACCCATGTCCAGGGCGAAGCGTTCGGCTCGCCCAAAAGTTTTATCCACGCCCGGATAGACTCGATTATGAGATTTGCCGAACTATTCGGCGTCGCCCTGAAGGTGAAGAGTCGCCCCTTCAGCGTGCCATCGTAGCGGAGCTTGAGCGACCTCTCGCCCGTCGTGGTGACGAGATTCTGCGAGTCGCGTTGTGTGAGCGCCCCTCCGGGTTGATCAGACTGCACGACGAAAGTGGCCGCGCCCGCCGCCATGTCGTACACGATCTCGATCTCTTTGATGAGCTTCACTCGCTCGCTTCCGAAATCGATCACGTTGGAAAACCAGAACTCGCCCTCGCCTCCCAGCAAATAAGTCCCGTAAGTTTGAATCAACCATCGCAGGCCGTAGACATGAAAATCCGAACCGCTCATTCGGTTGCGGATGAGATGACCGATGTAGTCGGCGTTGAAGACTACATGCTCTTTGCGTCTTCCCGTGCCGCTCGCTACAGTCGGACTCTGCCGGACGGTCATCTGCGCGCCGGGTTGGTCGGTCAGCAGATCGATAGTCACGGTCGTGGCGTTCTCCAGATCGATCTGGGCCTCGCGAATCTTCTTCATCTTCACCGTGCCGCAATCCTGCTCATCGGTGTCGAATGATTTGCCCTGGCGCGCCTCGAAGTAGTGGTTGAGTACGACATCATTGATTACGACTTCCGCAGAGGCAGCCTCGGCGATCCGCACCGCGGCGTTATAAGCCTGCACCCCGTCCCCGCTGTTTATCTGAAAAACAAACCGCTGTCTGCCGCTCCCTGTGAGATTGCCTAAAGCGATGCTCGATGCGCCGTCGTTGAGATAGAGCGTCACCGCGAGGGTCGCGCCTCCGGGGTCGGCATCGATGGTCACATCCTCGAAGGTCTTTTTCGTGTCGTTTGCGCCGGCGTCGAAATATCTGGAGAAAAAATCGAGATTGATGGCCGCGCTGCCTGCGTCAGTCGTCCCTGTCTCAAGAGCATGCACGGCTCCGGTGGATTTGCCCCCCAGCAGATCGCCGTTCGCGCCTTCGTAGTAGAGCGCCGAGTATCCCAGATCGATTGAGTACCATCTGCCCGTTGCCAGATCGAGCGCCAGCGTCCGGTTCGGCGTCCCTCCGCTCGTCGCATACGAGAAGTAGAGCCTGCCGTTTACGAATTCCAGAACACTTTTGTCTCTCGCCGAGATGGGTGAGATGGTTACGCCGGTTGCGAGCGTGACCGTCTGCCCCTTGAATATAGGATCGATCTTATCTGAGATTTTCCGCGCGCTCTGACCGTCGAACTCGTACACTCCCTCTTTCGAAACGAAGTAATCCACCCCTCCGGCATGAGTGACGGCCTGCGGCCCGACCGCGCCATAGTTGTAGTTGACTATCTCAAGCTCTCCATTGATATCGTCCGGGTCGCCGACGAGCCGCCAGATCGTATTCTCTTTGTAGATGTGGATGAAGCGCGGTCGCATCGTTGCGGCCACCACGTCCTCGCCGCTGTCTCCTACTGGCGCATGGTTGCCCACTTCCGAGTCCGACCCCGGCCAGGCCCATGGCTGGTTGAGCTTCGACCAGTACATTCTCGCGCCGCCGAAGGCGATGAGCCGTCCGAGGTATGGCCCTACAAGTACCTGTGCCGCCGGGGGCGGATCGTTATCGAGCGGCGCTTCGAAGCCGAGCGCGATAGCGTCGGCGTCCGACAGCAGATCGTCATACTCCGTCTCCGAGATATCGATAGGACTTTCGGTCACTCTCCAGATTCTTCCGCCCAGCTTGCCGCCGGTGCGGTAGATGTGCATCTGTGTTACCTGCGCGTCGGGGCTGGATGCAAAGCCGGAAATGCGCGCGCCCGTCCGGTTGAAAGCCGTCTTCGCGCTCAACTCCGACAGCGACGACTCATGCTCATCGTCGTTTAAGAATGTGTAGCCATACTGGATGTCTTCGCCTTCGAGTGTGCCGTCGAGCGAGCCGAACACCTCCCAGTCGTCGAAGCGCACATCCACGTCGCCGCGCGTGTCGAAAATGATCCGGAGAGCAGCCACCGTCGACCAGTCCTTCGTCGAATCCCCTCCTGTTCGTTTGAAGAAGGGCAGCGCATCGTCCGACTTCTCGGATCTTCGAATCTCTATCCGCGCCCATCCCTTGCCGCGTTTTTTGAGGAATGAGTGAGGCAGTATCACCTCGTAGAAGTTTGTTCCGAACTCGCCGTCATCGACATCGACCTGAAGCGTAATCGATTCGAGCCGCTTCCACTTCGATGCATAAATCCAGATGCGGAATTTATCCTCTATGTCCTGCTCTGCGCTGCCCACCATGCTCAGATCAGGAGAAGCCGCCAGGTCGAGTTGATAGCTTTCGTCTGCGATGGCTTCTATCAACAGCGCGTGCGTCCCCTCCTTTTTCTCGGTATCGTCGAAAGATTCCGAACCTGATGGACTTACCGTCCATCCTTCAGAGTCGTCGAAGGTGGCGACATCCGTAGTAAGTTCCGTGATCGATTCGACAGTCGGGGGCGAGTCGGGCGGATCGATGTGCCATTGAAAATTGTCTGAGCCGTTGTCTTTCCGTCGGCGCGACGAATCCATCACCCAGAGGTAATCAAGGAAGTCGGCCAGTCCCATAGGCTCGCCCGAATACCCTGCGTCTACAGCAGCGAAATCCCGGAAGAGAGATGTGCTGCCCTGATAGCGAAGCCCCAGAGCTTTGATCAGCGACCGAATGGCTCCGCTCGCAGTCCCGGCCAGCGTCGAGCCGAAGCGAGAGCGCAGCGCGCCGAGTTGATCGCTTCTAAATCCCGTCAGGTTGAGCGCGTCGCCGTCGGGCAGCAGGTCGCGAGGCGCGAGCCAGTTGATCGAGCCTGCCAGTATCCGCGCTTTTTCCTTCTTGTAAGCCACTATTGAGCCTCTCCGTAAAGTCCCCTCATCGCCTGCTCGACGAGCGCGATCATCTGTTGCAGATTCGCCGCGACCTCCGGGAGCGCGGCGTCCGATTCCTTCGCGTAGGCGCGCATCAACACAGCCATTTCCAGATAGTCGCCGACGGGCGCAGGCACGGGAACCTCATCGACCACGTGCGCCTCGTCGAGTTCTTCCGGCAGTTGATGAATGATCAGTTCAGGCGACAGTCCCCCAGCCGCTGTGTTCGGGACAGGATAGAAGCCGATCTTCAGCCCGCTTCGATCTGCGTACCAGTAAGAAGGCGTTCCCTCGGTCGATTGAAATGTGTCGTCGAGCATTTCCAGTTCGCTCGTCGAGCTTGCGATGAGCGGCGCGCCGGAGAGTGAAACATGCAGCACATCTATCGTGCGCGCTGGCAGCGCGTAGGTAGCTGTCCCCGCAACGAGCGTCACCCCGTTGGTGTTTCTTGCAGCGAACACACCCGCGCGATAGCCGAGCCGCTTTACGGTCTCGTCGAAAAAGCGCGTGAGTTCGCCCTCCGACCACCACACGAGATTCGCGAAAGAATCGGAGTGAAGCGGGCCGAGCAGGTTCGATAGAAGATCATTGATGTCGAGCGGCATGGGCTATCCTTTTTTCTTTTTTCTCCTATTGCAGTGTGAACCTGTCTCCGGTTTTGGTCGCGCCGGTTTGAGCGCGACTTTGAGCAATCTTCCGCGGTCGAAACTCGATAAATCAAACGGCTGCCGGTCGTAGAGTTGGCCCTTCGACCGCGCACGCATAAACTCCGCGTACATCTGCGCGCTATCCAGAAAGCTCTTCAGTCCGTCGGTCGTCTTTGCGAACTCCTGCCCTCCCTCTTTCGCTCTGAGCCACCAGATCGCGTAATCGATCAGGCATGGGTGATGCTCTTCGGGAATCTCCGGCATATCGCCGTTGCCCGTGAGTGTCACAGGCGACGCGGCATAAGTGATCGCGAGGCTTGCGCCCGCGCCCGCCGGCACTGGCGAGATGGCCAGCAGATCGAAGCCGAGTTGGGCGTATCTCGTCGGCGTGCCTGTCGTCGTGCGCCAGACGAGACTCGAAAGATTGAGTTCATGAATTGTGAAAGGGAGAACTCGCGCGCCCGATGCGGTGACGCGCAGCGGCACGAGAAAGTCTTCTATCTGCTCGCTGATCAAATAAAAGGCGGTATTCGCGGTGAGATTGAAGGAAGCCGTGCGCTCGACCGCGAGCGTCAAAAGGCAAAAGGCGCGCTGCGCCTTATTGATCGCCTCTTTGATCTCGGCAGCCGTCCAGTAGACCGGCGTACTCGGCTCGTCGAGTCTTTCCTTGACTCTTGTTTGTAGCTGCGAAAAATCCACCGGCTTAGTCGCCGGGGGCTTTGGGACATTGCGAGCAAGCGCCAGACTCAATCGCTTCTTCTGAGCCAGTTGCGCAGGTCATCGCCATCATTGCCATAAGCTCGTGCGCGCCTGTGGCGAGTGAACCTTGAGGCCATCACCATCTGAGTCGGCACGTCGCGCGTGGTCTCAAGCCTGATCGCGTCCTGGAGCAACGAGTTAAACCGTATCTCGTCGGCCTTATACCCCACGAGGTCGCCGCCAAGCTTTTTAAGGTCGGCTTCGACTCCTGCGAATATGCACTCCTCGTTGACCCACGGAAGAAAGCTCTCAGTCGGTGCAGTCAGCCGCGCGACCGTGCGCTTGTAGCGAATAGTCAACCCTTCAGCGAGTCGAGGTATGGGATACAACTCAACCTGCGGAAGCGGCGACGAATCGTTCTCATCATCATAAGGGGCATACATGCGGGGCCGGTCTACCTGCTCCCGATCCGGGCTGAGACGGTCGAGAGTTTCGCGCTCGATCTGATCGAGGTCGTCTTTCGCTCCCGGCGCTTTGATCGATTCGAGCGCGTCGAGGTCTGAGGGCAGCGCGTAAATATTCTGAAATATTTTATAACCGCCGCCTTCGATGTCGTCCCCCTCGTAGGCTCGATCTATAGTGAAGTCCGTCAGTGAGACGTGAGTGAAGATGTACATCTCGTTTCGGCCCGCGGGTCGAATCCTTCGCCCGGTCATCGCAGAAGTGAAAGCTGTGCCGTTTCCCGTGCCGCTCGTCGCTCCGTTCTCGATTGAGATCGTCCCCGTCTCATAGACTGCGACAGTGTTGAGCGCTCCGGTTTTGATGAGGCGCGACCATGGATACTTATCGAGAAATTCTCTGTAGCGACCATTGACATAGCCGTCGAGTAGCACCTTATCGACTCCGGCTCCTGCAGGAGTCTTCGCGGCTCTGACTCTCATCTCTCCCAGCGTTCCCATAATTAGTTCTCAAAGGGGTAGCTCAACCCGTCCCCGCCGTTCCATAACTGCGACCGTTCGTCGACTGTCAGCACTCTTTTCCAGAATCCCAACTCGTCCACGATTGCGCTTCCTGTTATGAGCGAAGATTGCATTCCGTCCGGATCCCGCATCACGAGAAAACTCGTGCCTGTATTTTGCGTGCCTGCGCCATAGGCCACTGAGACCGTCGCGCCATTGTCTATCTGAATATTCAGCGTGTCTGCGTCTGCGTCGTGCCAGCAAACCAATAAATGAAAGTCTGCGTTGTCAGGATAGGATGCCTGAACAAGTCCGGGGAAGCTTCCGACTCCGAATCGGCACAACGACCCGGTCTTTTGCACCAGGTACTCGCAAAAGACCGGGTCGTTGTTCCCTCCTTTCGCAACTACCCAAAGGTCTTCGCTCATATCTGTGGCTGAGAGCCAGAGAGCAAGCGTGAATGAGGTGTCCGATCCCAGCGACAAGTCCGGATTGTCGTCAATCGAGAGGTACTCATCATTTTCAATAGTAAACTGAGCAGCGCCCTCGATCTTCCCGGCAGCCTGACCCACGCCGTTATTATCCGTCAGGTGAAGGCTTCCGACAGAATCATTGCGCGCGCCGCTCTCTTCGTCCAGTTTCCAGTAGGCCACTAGACCGAGCGCCAGCGTCGGCCCGCCGCCTCCGCCGCCTCCGCCGCCTCCGCCGCCTCCGCCGCCCGCACCGAGTAGAAGAAGGCTTCCCATTTCCACTCCTCACTGCGCCAGGGCGTAGACCAACCATCCGCCTACCTGCACCTCAACGCCGAGCTCTAAGACGAGCGACTCCCCGGGATTGGTTTCGAAGTGGCCCATCTCAGCTTCTCCCGGCGCGAACCCGGAGGCAGTCGTGAGCGTCATCTCTCCCGTCAGAGGGGTCTGGATTTCCTCTTCGCCGACAGTGACGCTGTGTAAGGAAACAGTCGTATCATCTGACGCGATGAGTACGATATTGTGTACTCGAATCCGAAAGCCCTCGACCGCCTCCACCAAAACCATCCCTTCGGTGGTGTCTATCGGCACATACTGCGGCGCGTATTTAGTCGCTCCCCTCATGATCCTATTCTGCTGGCTCGCCGTACTCTTCCTTGTCGGAGTAGTAGTTCGGCCCCCAAATCGACGACGCCGCTTTGACGAAGCGCGCGTTGACCACGGATGCTTCATCCGAAGCGCAGTAGAAGAAATTGCGCGCGACCAGGTTTTCCGCCCCTCCGGTCTCGTCTATCGCTATCGTGTTTGTCACTCCGAGCGAGACGTGATGGAAATGGTTGTCGGTGATCCTCGCGCCTGAAAGCGCGGCATCGATGTCTGTGTGGTTGGCGTGAAAATCGTTTCCTCTGATCCGCCATCCCCAGAGCGTGCCGATCCCGGCGCCGGTGACATTTATAATCGCGTCGTTGTCCGACTCCGAGAAGAGCATGAATTCGTTGTCATCGATGCTTATGCGCGCGCATCCTCCCGAATCCTGAATCCCGTACAACCCTCCCTGAAAGCGGCATCCGGTGATCTGTGAGTGCGAGGCGTCGCGCTCGTCGTCGCCCGATCCGCCATCGCGGAATAACTGGACACAGCCGACGCTATCATCTTCGTCGCCGGTGAAGAGTGTGTTTGTGATGCGCCATCCCTGCTGCTGGATTTTCAAAAGCGGCGTCGAGGCCGTGGGCGAAGCCGGAGCGTTCCAGCGCGCCGAAGAGAAACCGCCGAGGTCTGAGTGTGAGTCCGGGTGACGTGTCACCGGCGACGGGCCGATTATGTGAACGTCGAAGACGCCCGCGGGAGTCGATAGCTGTTCACGAATATTTCCGCGTAGATAGATGGCGTCTCCCGATCGGATGACGGCGAAGGCTTCCTCCATAGTGAGAAACGCGCTCTCAGGAGATTTGCCGCTCCCGCCTCCCTGATTCCCATCAACGTACCAGGCTCGCCCCCATGGGCTTTGCGGTGCCTGTGCGCCGATGAACTGATTTGCTTGAACTATGTCGAATCTTGTTACTCCCATGTCTTCCTCACGCGCGACTGATCTATTTTCCCCGTCTGAAGACGTTGAGCGATTACGCTCGAAGCCTAATCGCTTCGACGGGTCTAAACGGTCGGCGTCGGGGATAGTTTGCGGGCGACGGCTTATTGGCCTGTCCCTGACCACCGTCGCCCCAGGCTGAGTGTAAGCGCCCCCTTTGCTCACCCAGCTTTCCGAAAACCGCTATTGTCCGGGCGATCCGTAAAAGCCCATCCAGCTATGCCAGCCTACCGAAAATCTCATGCGGCCTGCAGTCTTCACCGAATCCGTGTCGAAATCTCGATCCGACATCGTGTCGAATTTCTTTCTCCAGAACAAGGTCAATCCATATCTCGGATGGCTTGTGTCGCCGATGATAAACCATGCGTCAGGGTCGTTGAGATAGTGATAAACCATGTAATCGGTGAAAGGCGATTCCTTCGCGCGATGGCGAAAGGCGTTCACAGTGTTGTTGGCCGTGTCGCTCCTCATCGGTCCTGCGAGTATCTCAGCCATCGTCCATTCCAGCGCAGGGCCCGCAACCAGCTTCTTCGGCCTGCACCGGATTTTCTTCCCTCGGTGATCCGTCCAGGTCGAGAACTGCGTGAGCGCAACTTCTATGGCCGGGATGTTCAGATCGCGATTCGTTGACGGGCGATTTGACTGCACGCCGCCGCCAACGCGCGGGTGCGCGGTCGAGCAGAGCGACACTCCGTCCGGGCCGAGAAATGACGAGTTGAACGCGCGGTCGAAAACGAGCGCGGCTTCGATCTCGACGGTCTCTTTAGCCGAGATACCCAGTTCGCGCGCAAGATTCTTGACGATGCGGAACTTGTCATCGTCGATCATTTCCTGCGAGACCTTGTATCCTCGACCGAATTTGCGGTGGACGTAGGTTTTGTCGAATGCCTGAAGCGGGTCGTCGTAAGTGACCGGCTCGCTTTCTGCGATCTCCGCCATCGTTGCAAAGCCGGTGATTTCTGTGAACTGCTCTATCGCGCGATCCGAATCCTCGACGTTGAACACCTCGCGATACTCGTCTTTGTATCGCTCGTACTCTCCCATCGTCACCACGCGCAGCGCCGGAAGCTGATCCTCAAGAAAAGTGTCCGGGAATTGTGTTCTGGTTATCACTGTCTAATCCTCCTTGTGCTTTCATCCCTAGGGGGACTAGACCCCGGCCACGCCGAATGCGCGACGGTGTTTGTTGATCTGCACTTCAAATCGGCAGTTGGCTCCGAAATCGTTGTTTTGAATCTTCAGCCGCCCGATGATGTGCGCGTCGAGTATGGCGGTCGTATTCTTTGTGCTGCCGTCGAGTTCGTGTCCGCTCACTTGCGTCGAGGCGCTGCCAGCGTTGAATTCGAAGTTGACGTTGAGTCCTTCATCAACCTCATCAATGCCGTCGCCGTTGTCCTGGGCCTCGAATATGGCGAGAGGATCGACGACTATAAGTTGCTGAGTTTCGGTGCTTGCCGCGCCGAAGTCGAGCGACACGCCATCGTAGAGCGTCGCTCCCGGAGTGCCTCCCGGCGCGAGCTTGCCGTCTGCTTCGCGCGCCACCAGATCGCCCCGAAATATCGCGGTCGCCTGCGCGGAGTCTTTCGTCAACTCTTTGACTCCCCACGGGCCGCCGTGTTGGGTGTAAAGCGGCCAGAGGCCATGCGGCCAGTCTGCATTCGCCATCTCTGTTTACTCCGGGGGCTAACCTACGCGGACACGCGAGGGCCGATATCGCGCGCTTTGAGATTTGAGGATTTCCACGCCCCCGTCGCGCTGCGCTTCTGCTTCTGCCTTGGTGTAATTCTCTTCTACGGACTTGAGGGCGGCGTTGCTGGTTTCGGCGAGCTTGCGCTCGCGGTGTTCCTTCTCCTCTTTCGGTATCCAGTGGAGGGTTTGATTTCCTGCTCTCACATCTCCGCCGTCTTTGGCTCTCACTTTCTGGAATCCGCGCGTTGTGCGCTTCTTCGACTGCTCATTGCTGAGGAAGCGAAAATGCTTATCGGGATTTGCTTGCTTGTAAGGTTCTGCGGCGGCGTCGAACGGGTCTGTGCCGGTTTCGACTTGCCCGTGCCATTCGTCGCGTATCACATGCACCAGCGGGCCTGCGGCCTGCTTTCGCGCGATCTCTTCTTCCGAGTACATGACAGGCAACTGATCCGGGCCGATTCCGGCCATCGCTGCCGTGTTTTTGTCTTCTCGCCTGCTCTCACTCTTCTCTGATCGGATAACGTTTCTTCCCATGCTCACCTCCGAAAGGCTTTCATCTCGTCCTTCTGCTTTTTGAACTGCTCCTCGCTCACGCCATAAATGCGACAAGCTTCCTTTTCGCCCTGTGTGAGTTCGCCAGAGGAATTTGACTCGCGACCCCGGTTGCCGCCTGCGCCCTGCTGAAAGCTGATGCTTTCCCGCCGGTCGGCTTCATCAGCCGCCTTGCTCTGCTGCTTTCCGTTAAGCGCGGACTCGGCGCGCATGGCGGCGATCTCGACCTTCCTGATGTCCGGGAGTTTTGAGTAGTGCGGGTCGCGCTCGATCAATTCGAACTGCCGCCGCGCTTCTTTTTTGAAATCCGAATCGACTTCTCCGAGTCCGGGGTATCGTTCGACGAGGTGACCCGTCTCCGATAGCTCGCTCGCTCGCTCGGCAACCATTTGCTCGACATCCCCGCGTGTCGTCACGCCCATGCTTTTGAGCGTCTTGCGAATCGTTGCCTGCATGACCTTCGACAGACCCTCGACGTTATTCCCCGACACGATATCCACCAGATCAACCTCGCCGAGGTCATCGACTTCAGGCTCTTCTTTGCGCGCCGACTCCGGCTTACTTTGGGCCAGCAGGCGATAGGTCTCGCGCTCGCGCTCGGCGACTTCTCTGAGCGTTCGCTCATGCTCGATCTGCCGCTGCAGCTCGGCTTCCGAAGAGACGCCCTGCTTGTTCCCGGTTTGCTCGCCAGTCTTATCGACCGGCTCTTCGCTCGTGATTGTGGTTTGGAAGTGATCGCTTAAATTCGCCATGTGTCCTCATAGCGATTTAAGCTTCGCTCAGGCTGCCGGTGGGTGAATCGGGAGTTGTGTTCTCACTGCGATTCTGAGGAACGCTTCGGCGGGCGTTCTATTGCGATTGTAAGTCAGCCATTCCCTCTTTCAAGACTTTTTTAGACCGGGCCACTCATCTTCGTCATAGGCGAGCGGCTGATGCTCGGCGTCCTGACGGTCGATTACAGGAATTATCTGCTCGTCGCCTTCGGCCTTTGCCCGCTTGATGCACTCATCAACGGACGTAGCAATCACTTTGAAGTAGAGCGACCAGTCAGGATGCCTCCACTCGTCGCGGCGCGCCAGTGTGTTATTCGTCGCGTCGAGTATGACGATTTTGTTCCCTGCGAGAAACAGCGAACGCACCATCAGTTTTGCGATAGCCCAGACGAAAGGCTCCGCCTGTGCAGCGAATCGTTGGCCATGAAGAGCCAGACGGATCGAATCAGGACAGACTATCGGATAGCCCTGCCTTTTTGCCCACGTCGTCTTGCCGCTTTTAGGCAATCCAACCGTGCAGATAAGAATGTTTGTTTTTTCGTCTAATAACTTTTCCCAACCCATATTACTCTCCCTCACCGCTGTACTCGCGCGCAAGGCAGTTCAAGCCCCGCATGCCGCGTCAATTCAAGATGTTCTATGACCGCGACAGCGGCTTCCTGCCAATTGCGCGCGAGTACAGCGGTGAATCCCTGCTTTTCCATGAACTCTTTGTACTCAAGCTGCTCCGGCGTGTACTTCTCGCCGGGAAGCTTCATCTCGATGATCATTCCGGGGCTGATGATCCGCCCGTAAGCGTCGCGTCGCACCCAGTCCACGCGCAGATCGTGGACGCCGGGAGTCAGCCCTTCAGCCTTGAGCTTCGCTTTCTGTTTCGGCGTGGTGTATGCGCCATTCGGAATCGAATGAATCCATCTGAGAGCTTCAGCCTTGAGTGGATCGCCCTGCATCCGGGCCGAGTCGAGACACCACTGAATGAAGCGCACCTGGTGCGAGTGTTCGGATCGACGCTCTCTGAAATAGGTTCGACGCGCGCCTTTGAAAAGAGGCGGCTGTATCGCTATCGATTTTGCCATCGCCCCTCCACCGAGACGCCGACGGCGCGGCGTATGATCGCTCGTATGATCGCTATGATCTTTTTTCTGGCTCGTCTTCTCACTCTTCTTCCTTCGCGACCGCGATGCCATGCATATCGATAATGGTTCGGCCCTCGTCATTATCGTAGGCATGTTGATAGCCTGCCTCTTCGAGCTTCGCTTTGATTTCTTCGAATGCGCCATCGCTCAATTCAAGGATGGCGTAAGTTCGAGTTCGAGTGGTCGTCATTTATAACCCTTCCTGTATCCGTAGAGCGTGCCTTTGTACTGGGGGGCTTTCGGCTCGAATCTATCGGCGCACCTCTTACAGAGAATTTGCAGCACGCCATCTTTTACATGCACGGTCATAGTCGCCGTGGGCTTTCTCTCGACGAGTAGCGCGAAACTCACCCCGCACTCGTTGCAGGCCCGCGGGCCTGAGCGAGACAACCCGCGGAGATTTTCATGGTGCTTGTAGTAACAGGCCGTGCATAAATAACCGCGTTTCTCATTCCCGCTCACCATCTCGTTTGCCGGTTTGTGTCGCTGGCAGACGTTGCACTTTCTTCTTGCCTGAAGCAGCACGCCGGCGTTTGCTATTACCATTGCGAGTGTTCCGGGGGACTAGGGACAATATCTCTCGGAACTTGTCGTGCGTTGCCTGCCCGAACTCGATCACAAGTTCGCGCCCATCGTCGAGGTCGAAGAGGATCGAATAAGATTCTCCCTTTTGACCTTTCTTCGGATGATCTTTCGTTCTCAGTACGACTGGCTCGGTCGTAAGCATCGTTTCACTTGCTCTGCGGCCCGGCAGGGTAGTCCCGACTAGGGTAGTCCCGACTAGGGTAGTCCCGACTAGGGTAGTCCCGACTAGGGTAGTCCCGACTAGGGTAGTCCCGACTATCGCCGCCGACTCGCTCTCATGCGCGCTCTCAACATGCCTTCTTCCTTTTTGTCGAGTTCGGCGCGTCGTTCTTCAATAAGCCTCTCTCTCGTCTGCACCGCCAGTTTCAGCCCTATATGCAGCCCTCTGAGTGAAGCTGTCTTTTTCTCATTGAGGTCATGCTCGACAAGTTCCTTCGCCGTGCGCCTCGCCTCTTCCGTGAGGTGATCGATGATTGCCTTATAGCCCGTATGATTTTTCAACTCTTCCAGACTTTCGATTAGTTCATCCATCAGACCTCCGACTGAGGCGGAATCTGCCATGCCGGTGGAGCCGGTTCTCCGGTCTCTGCTCCCAACCCAAGCGCGTTCGCCAAAGCATTAGCTTGCGCCTGCGCCTGCTGCTTCTGTTGAAGCGATTCCATATGATCGAGTATGTGCGCGGCCATGACCATCTCCGCTTCTGTGTCGCGCTGATCGGCGGGCTTCGCCTGCTCTTCAACGAGCCGCTGCTGGTGCGTCTCGATATGCCGCTGATCATCATCCAGCGGGTGAACCGATATCTCTTCGCCCTGAAGCGCGAGAGTCCATTCATCCGCGGCCTCTATGGGGAGCGGAATCTCCGCGGGCTTGGGCATGAACTTCGACATCCCGGATTTACCTTGGGCCTTGAGATAATCGTCGAGGATGAGCCATTGCGCCTGCGGATTCGTCTGCACTATCGGGGCGGTCATAAGCGCCGTGAGCGTCTGCGCCTCGCGCTCGCGTCTCGCCTCCTTCGAATGCGCGGATGTGGCGAACCTCAGATCGAAGTCGAATCTTGCGCCGCGCTCGCGCTCGGTGAGCTTGCCGAATCCTTCGCTCACATCGAACAGCCCGCGCGCCTGCTCTTCGGTCACGCGGAAGAATATCTCCGGCGCTGCGTACTGACTATCGATGTTCCAGAGATGTTGAAGCACGAGCCTCAAATCCTCTCTCAGCGTTCTTGTGTCGAAAGATACACGCACGCTGCCCTCTTCGAGTAGCGCGATCTGCCCGCGCGCGGTGCGCGGCGCGTTCGGGCGATCTATGGCGCGTCCGATGTTTTGATCAGTTATGCCCGTCACTCGTTCGGCGTAAGCGAGCAACTCCTGCTGGCGCGCGACAGCGCCGCTGAGGTCGGCTTTCAGATAGATGACATTCACATCGTCGCGAGGGTTATCTACGGGAATCATTTTGTGAGGCTCGTAGATCAGCACCTTCGGCGCGAATCCTGTACCCGGACGGTAGAAGATGAGCGGCCCGACGCTGCGCTCTATGGCCTCCGTCGCCAGATTGGAGTTTACCGATAGCTCCATCTCGATCTCCCCCAACAGTTCAGGGAAAGATGGACACCAGTAGGAGCCGTCCTTGACCATCGAGGATTCGACGAACGGGCGACGGTTGCGCTGGCGAGGATAAAGCTCGTCCAGCCGCTGGACGCCGATCACCTTGTCGATTGCCGGCAGATATCGCACGACGAGTTCCGTCTCCCGCATCTCACGGCGGTCGAGGTTATCCTCGCGCGCGTCCATACGGCCTTTAGGCATGCGCCATCTTCCATACCACTCCCATACTTCCAGAACCTCTCGGCACGTCTGGGAGTTGTCGCGGGCGACTCCCTCGAACTCATCGCGAAGCCGAGTTATCTCATCGGTTTCCCAGTTGCGGGTCTCCGACGTGCGCGCAGCCCGGACGATCTGCTCCCAGTCTTCCTCTATGCCGGAGTAGAGCTTCCCATCGCCGTCGAGCAAATCCTCCGGCGTCGCTTTATAGCGGCGAAGCACGAATGAAAAACCATGGATGGTTTTTACGTCCTCGGCGGGAACGACTATATCGTCGGGCCAGAGCGCGCGGAAATCCGGCGCGTCGTAATCTACGACTCTGCCCTCGCCCGGAACCTCATACTCTTCGTATCGATAGGGCGCGTATGCTATCGCGCGCCCGAACATGATTTGATAAAAGAAAAATGTTATTAACTCGATAGCCCACTGCATCGAGACGAAGCAGCGCCACGTCATATAGCGTCCGATCTTATGGACTATTTTCTCGTCGGTCGGAGCCGTGGGAGTAGCGACAATCTCGGCGTCATCACCTAAAAGCGCGTCGCACACTTTCGCCCACTTCGTGAAGACCTGCCAGACGGTGAGCGGCACGGCGAAATTCGATGCGCCATGCTCGCCTCCCGGCCCGCCCACGGGATCGCGCCATACTCGCAGATAGCGAAGGAAGCGATTCATGCGCCGCCTGTGGTCGGCAATGGCTGATGAGAAATCTTCCGTGATTCGCTGGGTGAGCCGTCTGAGTTCGCGCTCAGACAGTTTTAACTGCCTGCCCTTGGGTCTGGGCAGCTTCCCGGCTGTCGGGACGGCTGGGTCGATTGCTTGCATCACCGTGAGCCGGGGGACTCAGGCGTGTGGGACAGTGAAGTGGTCGCAGTCACTCCTGTTGTTATGGGGAGGCTGCGACCGCCCTCCCCCGTTGCATATCAACTCTCGACGGTCGCCGGTACAGACGTTTGTACTTCGTCAGCGACCTTCTCGACGGGCGCGTCCGAAGTCGGAACTACCTCCTGCTTTTCTTCTTCGCGCGATTCGGGCAGTTGATCGTCCGTCTGTTCGCCTTCTTCCGGCGCGGTCTGAGTCAGAGGCGTTGTGTCGAGCGCGCCGTCGTCGGGAGCTTCGTCTGATTGCGACTTCGCATCATCGACCATGCTTATCCCATTGCCGATGATGAAAGGCGTCTTGCCCCAGTCGACTACCGCGACGGACTTGGCGCGTTCGACGACTACCGGCCCGTTCGGGTGGAATGTATCCATCTTCTACCTCTCTCGTTGCTATAGAACACCTGAATAACAGTCTGATTCATATCAGAAAACCCCCGAAAGGGGAACACTTCTTTATCAAAGATAATCCGGGGCCGAATCTCAGTCATCCCATCCATCGTCTTTCCTCTGCTCTCCATATCGGCTGTGGCTTATCCGCTCCCTCATCGTGGGAGCATACCTTCTCGCCGCGCTCGCTCGCGTCTTCGTGTCATCACGGAAGATCGGGGCTTCGATCAGCCCCACCACTGCGAGCGCCGCCGCAAAAACGCAATCATCGTGACAGTCCTTAGCGGCTTCGGGTTTGCCATTCGGTTTATACACGAACGTCCGCAGTTCTTGGAGGGTGGTTTCATCGTAAATGATGATGTCGCCCTCGTTGATAGCGCGGTCGAGGTGACTGATCAACTGCGGGCGTGTGATGGCCGTCGTCTTCCAGCCCACTAAATTCGTCACCGGATTGCCTGTCTCGTCAGTCCTGCGACGTTTGTAGATGCGCTCCGGCGGATATCCTAGAATCTCCAACCTGTCCACAGTGGACAGCCCCTCGGCGTTGACCTCCGGGACGATGAATGCCCAGTTGTACCACTTGCCCAGATCGAAGAGATAATCGCCGAACGCCGCGGGCGCGATCCTCTCACGGAGCATAGCGACCTGCTCGCGCATCTCTCGCTCGAAAACCTGCCCGACGGAAAAGTCCGGGTCGGGAGTGCCTTCGCCCTCGTTGATATCGATTCCTCCCGATGTGTCGGCTCCGATGATGTATTGCCTGAGTCTCGACGGCTTCTTCCAGATCGTTAGCGCGCCCTGTGGTCTCGGCCTGAAGATTAGCTCGACTCTCGTGCCTACTTGTTCCTGATCTAATTCACCGACTGTGCCGGCGACCTCGGTTTGCTTTTCGATGTTAGCTATGGTGAATCGCGGTCGGCCCGTGAGCAAAAACGCAACGCGTGGATTATGCGGATACTCCTGATCGAATATTCCGTCGTCGCCGCCGCACTTGTTCGCTATCGCCCACCTGCGCCAGTTAATGACTTCGAGATGGAGCGAATAGAGTTGCATCAATCGATGCTCGGCGTCCGTCATGCTCTGTTGAAATCTATCGGGCGGGACGTCGAGAGCGCGCCAGCAGTCCGGGTCCATCCAGAAAGGAAAAAACAATGGCTCCCAGATAGATTTCTTCTTCTGCGCGCTGGCCTCCATCCACAACTCATAGAACGGCCCGCCCATGCCGTTAGCCGTCGACTCTACGACGACGAACGTATCCGGGTCGTCCGGCACGGTTTGCATCAGCGCGGTCATGAGCTTCTTCGCATTCGGGTAGAAGGCGAATTCAGAGAGATGTATTCTGCGGAAGCCAAACGAGCGCGACCCTTCGAGGTTTTTTGCTGTCTGGATCAGTATCGACGACTGGTTTTCCCATTCGATCCCGTCTTGCCGGTCGCTTATGAGTTCAGGGAGAGCGATACCGCCGAAGTCGTCGGTTGCGCCGAACGGCCTATAATACTGCTGGAAACGGTCATACATCGGAAAGAGCGATTCTTTGACCGCCTTCGCGTCCTGCGCGACGACTACCGTTTTCTGCCCCGATCTGAATGGGGTCTCGCGGAAGAGACGCGCCGCGACGCCAGTTGAGAAACCCGCGCGGCGAGATTTGAGTATGACGAGTCGGACCGGATTGCCCTTCGCGCGAATCTCTTTGATCTTCTTGCTCAGAACCTTCTGTGCCTGGTTTTGCTCCATCGCGACAAGCTGCCCGTGCTTATCGAGGACACAGAGAGAGTCGCGGCAGAACTCCGCGTCGTCGTTGAAGCGGTCGAGCAGCGCGCGGGTATATCTCATTTGACTGACCCCTGCGCCAACATCTCCTCAAGCTGTTCAAGCGTGATGGTGGCCACTAACGGAATATTCGTCTTAGGCTCGGCCACGTCGAACAGGCGGATTGCATTCTGCACCGAAAGTTGACGCACGCGATGATCGGGCGTGAACGTGCCGTCGGGCTGCTGCATGTAAGTGCCGATCTGAGTTAGAAGCGCGGCAGACAGTCCGGCTTCGACAGCATCGAGAGACTTCTGGATGATGCGGTCGATCTGCTCGCGGTGAGGAGAGAGAAGCTGCTGCAAACGAAAGTAGGTTTCAGGCTGGTGTTTGATGCGCTGAACCTGGCTCCTTGATATGCCGACTTCCTGCGCTATCTCGGAATCGGTCTTTCCGTTGATGATGCCCTCGGCGACCTTCTGCTTTCTCGCTTTGGGGCGGCTCTGAGGTGTCGCGCTTTGTCGCGTTTTCGATTTCGGCAAGTCGTGAGTCCGGGGGACTCATCAGGTGGGACGTGATAAATGATAATACTATATGCAGGTGTTAAGGGAGAGTTTTAGAACGCCTGTCAGGGCGCGGGAGAGCCACTAAGGTATGTCCGACCGCCGCACTTACAACATATAACGCCATCATCGCTACCGAATTCACCGCTGCGGATCGCCGCGCCTCCATTCACAAGACGCTCTTTGCTGCTGATCCAGCGCGCGACTTCGCGGTTGAGCCTACGACGCTCGCGCGCCAGCCGGACGTATGAGACCAACAGACCCACGCCCAGAAAGATATTGAAGATCGACATCGCAAATACGAAGGTTTCCATGCTTCGCCCTCTCAAGCATCGTGTTTCGGATCGAAGCCGAGCATCAACAGTTTATAGATATCGCCTCTGCTCGGATCGATCTCTTCGATCAGGTTCCGGACAATCGCCTCGATCTCCTGCCGCGACAACCCGACGTTTCCGGGATGACGAAAGGCTAATTGCAACTGCCCGATCATCATCAACATCATTTTGATGTCGAGTGTCAGGACGATAGGCCGGTCAAATAATTTAAGTTCCTCGATAGCCCTCGCCGTGAGAGCCTTCTTTTCTGCTTCGCTCAGCTTCATAACTCTCATACCCCCTTTCGGTCGCACAACGCGCCGACATTGCGCGAGTCAAGACCGTGCGCCTGTACTTAATCACCCACATAAGATGGTAAGTAAGTATGTGTTTGCTATGCGCTCCGCTCTGTGCTTTGTATGTCATCTCCTACTCTCCCTCATTCAGACATGCTTCTATCTGCGTTGTCGTGCCGAGCGTTTGCATGTTTCCGCACTTGCACCAAATCGCCCAAAGCAGTTGCCCGTTTTCGTAAAAGCTATTCAGGCGTTTCCGGTTGCCGCAAGCGGGGCAAGTGCCCATGTATCCCGCCCCGCCTCGCGCTGGCTTCGTTCTAGTTATTGCTACTTCCTTCACTTCTTCACCTTCTTTGCAGGCCCGCATGGAAAGAATCGACACGTCCATCACAAGCCCTCCTTCAGAAAATTCATCTGCCGGTTATCATCAACCTTGGCGGCGCGCTCTGTTATCTCGCACGCAAGCTCGGAGAGAGTCACTCGCATCTTCTTCGCCGCCGACATGATCACCTCCCTGCCGCTTTCGCCCGTCCGGGCTTCTTCTCAGCATCAGGCTTTGTTGAAGATTTGCTACATTTCTTGAGTTCAGCGCGCACCTTCGATGCGATCTCGCGCAGATCGAAACCCCATCCCTTAGCGAGCGCGAGGAATCGCTGATTATACTCGTGATAAACATACTCTCCGGCTTTCAGAAAGACGCACTCGATGATTAACGCGATCATCTCAGGCACTGTCATCTTAGGCAGCATCTCCCGTATCCGCTTGTCCGCAGCGTCGAAATCCTCCTTCGCCTCTTTCTCGCTTATCCACTTCCGGCGAATCGCCGCCTTATCGAGTTTCGAAAACACATCCCCGAAGGAACCGGACGCGATCACCTGTTCGAGGAAGAACGACAGCAGAGACACAGGGCCGCTCATCGTCACCCATTGCCTTTGCGCCTTCGCCGCGGCGAGACCCGCGATGCGGGCGACGACCGCTTCTCTGACTTTTCGCTCATCTTCAGCCTTCTTCTGCTCGACTGTCTGCGAGGAGGATTTAGACACCTTCGGAGTCTGCTGTACGCCTGCTTTCTTGAGCAGCTTCGACACCTCTGCCCGTGCCGCGAGTCGATGCGGCGTGCCATGCATGTCTTCGGCGATCACGGGTTTGACCTGATCCTTGACGATCTGGCCGAACGATCTCCCCTTCGAATCCTCCTGGCATCTTGCGTCGAGGTCTACGAACTCCTTGCCTGCATTCCAGGTCAGAGTCGTTCCGTTGAAGAGTTCCTTCGCCTGCTTCACGGGCATGATCTCGGCCCCGTCCGCGCGGTGACGCTCGATGAGCTTCGCGTTATGCGCTGCGAGCTTTCGCTCGTAGCACGACGGCAGAGTACACACGTCCGCACGTGTCCCTTCGAAGAGAGGATTATTTCCGGCCATGTGCGGGCAGGCGTCGCAGGCTCCCGCTTCGGGCAGAAGCTCCGCGTCCTTGCGCGAAAACGGCGCGCGCTTGAGTTCGCGCGAATAATCCCGTTCTATCAACTGCGCCGACGCCCGGACGGGCAATACTCCGCCGTCGCCCGCCTGCCATGCCGGGGGATGAAGTATCTGACCCGTCGCCTTCTCGCGCTGGTCGGGATCGGGGATGCGCGCGATCAGTTCCAGATGCGACTTCGTAAGCTTCCCCGACCTGAAGGCCGCGCGCGCCGATTCGGGAACATCCGCGAGCTTCATCAGCCCGTAGATGTAGCGCGTCTTCTTTCCTACTCTCTCGGCGAGAAGCTCCACCGACCACGATCTGTCCCTGACGAGCCGTCTGTAACCTTCGCCCTGCTCGATCAGATCAACATCCTCGCGCTGGACGTTCTCGACTATTTGCAAATCCTCGACCTCGATATCTGTAAGCTCGCGCACTATCGCAGGCACATGCCCCACCATCGCTATTACCGAGGCTCGCACCCGGCGTTCGCCGACGACGAGTTCGAACCTGTCTCCTGTGGGTCGCACGACGACGGGTGCGAGCACCCCGTGCGCTTTGATCGATTCGGCCAGTTCTTCAAGTCCCTCAGACGAGTAAGTCCGTCTCGGATTGGTGGGCGAAAAACCTATCGCCGAGATTTCGATAAGCTCGATCTCGGATGACTCCAACTGTGGTTTTTGCTTCATACTCTCTTCCTCCTCGAAGCGGCATGGATCGCATCCGTACCGCTGAATGAGTCGCGCCAGCGACTCCTCTTTCACTACGACCGACCGAGCGCATAACGGGCAGACGATTATCACAGCCTCGCGAACTCGTAAATATTCTTCGCGGGACCCGGCCTGATCTCGCCCGATGCGATCAGGCGATTCCTGACGATAGACACGCGCTCTACAGGCATTCTCGTCCGGGCAGCCAGCAGATCCTCACTCGCCCAAAAACTGCCGGTCTCGGTAGCGAGGTCGGCCATCACCATCAACAGCATCCTCTCCTCGCCCTCGGCGTCAGACTCGCGTAAAACTTTTTGAAGGTAAACAACGCTCATCTCTTCCCTCCTTGTGTGGAATTCCATGCGGCGATCTCGCGCCGCACCGCGCGCAGGATAAGACTCCGCTTTTGAGCGAGAGAGCTGCCCGCGACAACTCCCATAGTCGAGCGCGCCGCCCGCGCGCATCTGTCGTGAAGTTCACTAAGCGAAACCTGAAAGTAACGAAACGACCGCACAGGCGAGCCTGTGCGGTCCCGGATTTTTTGCATCAGCGAACACACCGCCGCTGATGAAAACTCGAAAGCCGCGGCCGCTATCTCGATCTGCTCTCTGTCGGCGCGGATCAGTTGTAGTCCGGTGAGTCGTTCATACTCAAGCGCGACCACGAGTTTGTCGAAGCCTCCCGGATCGGAGTCGTCGAGCGTCCAGTAAAATTTCTCCGGAGGAGAAAAATTTTCCTCTGAGGCTGTCTCGTCCGTCTCGTCCGCGCGCGCGCATGACGGATCGACTGACGTTCCTACATGACGTTCTTCATGACGGATAGACATGACGTTCGAAGCCGCTTCCGCTTTCAAATCAAACAGTTCCGGGGAATTTCGTGCCGTGGATATCACCCTTTCTGTGCCGTGGATATCACCCTTTTCGCTCTGGATATCACCCTTTTGCACTCCAGATATCACCCTTTCCGTGCTAACTTCAGCATCGAAAAGGGTGTCGTCATGCATCACCCTTTTCGACTCGGAAAGGGTGATGCCGATATCACCCTTTCTCCTCTTTCGGGGCTTGGAAAAGGGTGATGCCGATATCACCCTTTCTTGCTCTTCCCGCCGGGTGATTATCGCTTCCGCATGCTGGTTTGCTGCGAGCGGCGGAAGCCGGAGATGAGGGTGCTTTTCCAAAATTTCACGTATGGCTTCTCTGTCCAGGCCGCAGGTCACGAAAAAGTAGGTTTTACTTCCTCTGCCCTGCGCGTGTGGGTGAAGGATGAAGAGTTGCCCCGCTTCGACCGATTCCTTGAGCAGAGCTTGCACTCTCCGTTTCGATTTGTGTGTCTTTCGCATCAGGTCTTTAAGTCCCGGCCATCCCAGGCCATCGTCATCACATCGGTCGGCCAGGGCAAGCAGTAATATCCTGCGTGAGTCCGGCCCGAAAGAATGTTCCCAAACGCGACTCGATGTTTTTACGCTCACCCTCTTACCTGTTAGTTGACGCGCGTGCAATTCCCGGTGTGATGATCCAGTTCGCGCTCTATAGCGGCGCGGTCTTCTTCGTCACTGCGCCCAATAGTGGTCTGGGTGAACCTCACCACTTCGCCGCAGTGACGGCACTCGAACGAGCGTACATGTTCGTCAAAGATAGCAAACCATCCCTCCGGCGCAATCGCATCGAAGATCGCCATACATGCTCCCCTCTCGTCACCGGCGGCGAGTCGCTCGACGGTGAGCGTCGCCGTGATCGCCCTTTGCGTCATGTGGAATAGCGCCGCCACTTCCGATTTGTTAGGCTCGTGTCCGTGTAAAAGGTACTTGCTGTAGTGAGTGAAGAACGTGCCAGCTACCTCGAAAAAATGTGCTGCCGTTTGATGCGTTCGGCTCCTGGAGCCGGTTTCAACCGTGTCGTCTTCGATCATGCTCCCTCCATTTGTGTCCTACGTGAAAGCCGGTTTATGTCCTACGTGAAAACCGCCACATCGCTCATGGCGATAGACGTGCAGGTCGGACTCGCCTCTTTCGAGCAGTGACTGCATGGCTCTGACCGCATCGGAGCGGAACCTGAAACCGCGCTTTCGACCACAGCGATAGCGATAAAAATTCGAGCGCCGCTTCCGCCCCTGGAATGCTTGCTTCGTCAGACTCACGCTCATCTGAACGCCTCCTTCAGGTATCCAATAATCGCGATGATCCCCTCGCCGACAATCAGCAGGCATACGAGCGCGAGCAGAACGAGCATGAAAGCGAGCGCGTCCATCCGGTTTCGTTTCATCCTTCCTCCCTCGCCAGCCCCGCAGGCCCCATAGAAAGCTCAGAACCTATATCTTCCGGTCGAAGCTCGCCCTGTTTTATCCTTCTCAGGCAAAGCCTCAAGCAGCCCAGAGAGAACTTCGACCGACTTGGTTGAAAAGGGACTTTGCGCCTCGCTTCGTCTAAATCCGCGAGGTCTTCTTCGCTCGCTGCAACCGGGAGGGTTGAATAGTGTTTGATTGCTTGCATAACCCGGCTTTTCTCCTGTGTGACCCGGCTCACCAAAAACTACCGGCGCAGGCAGGAAAGCCGGGTTATCGGAAACCTGCCTGCGCCCGATCCGGCGCGTGGTTCTGGGGAGCGCGCCGAACCGCTCGAAGGGGCTGTCTTTCAAAGCATCGGAGTATGGGAGTGTGGGCGTGTGGGAGAATTAACCACCCGCATTTCCAACCAACCACACTCCCAAACGGCTATCCCAAGTTCGCTATCCGTCGGGCCGTGATGCTCGTAACGCCTTCCTTATAGTGATTTTCGCGGAAGGCGATTATGTCGCGGGGCAAAAAACGGAGAGGGTGTCTCTTGCCCTTTCCGCCTGACGGATAGCGCACCACCGGGATGCGGTTCAAGCCCGCGCGCCGGTGGCGGACGGTCTCGTAATCGAGTCCCAGAAATGCCGCCACCTCGCGCACGCCCCAGGTGCCTCGAAAAAAATTCAGTTTCTCGCCGCGCTCGCCCGCGAGTTCGGCAAGCGTCGTAAGCTCTTCTCTGTAGGCCGCGAGTGCGTAGCTAACCACTGGCATGAAGAGACTCTTTTGCTCTGGCCGATGAAAAATCAGTCAGCTGGTTGCCCAGTCGGTCGAAACCGGCCTGCTTCTCGGCTTTCACTTCTTTGCATAGCTGCGCGGCGGCTATCGCGCGCAATGCCTCTGTACGTGGGCCGGGTTTGCGAAGGAAGATTCGACTCCTCATGCGGCCTCCTCAAGCCGTTGCAGACCTTCCTTGATAAACTTCTGCACCAGATAACTCACGGGCCGCTCCTGCTGACTCGCTCTTTCCTCAAGTTCTTTTTTGATCAGCGGCGTTACCCGAATCCCAATCGTTTTGGTTTTTACTGTCCTCTTTTTTGGCTTCATCTGAAAAACTCCCGATGTTGTTCGATGTTGTTCAACGACATCGAACAACATTATACAGCAACATTGAACCTTGTCAATAGCAGTTTGACGAGGGGATTGCTTCGGAATACACTGTTCAACAAGGAGCGTGATGGCTAAAGTTAAAAACAACAATCAGGCTAAAAGCATCGGCGTGAGGGTTACAGCAGACGAGCGCAAGCACCTCGAAGAGCTTATTTCTCGTTTGCAAGTACGACATCCATACTTGGATCAATCGAAGTTAATCAAAGAACTACTAGGGCTGTCTGATAGCGGTGTTGTCGCCAGCGAAGGCGTCTTTGGAGCAGACGAAAAGACCTTCACATTCCAAATGCACCCGGTGATGCGCAAAATGATAGAAGATTTCGCCGAGGCAGATGACAGGAGCTTTAACTATCTCTTCAACCAGATTCTTTGGTCTGGTCTTTTTAGCTGCCAGCATGACGAGGATCATTCATGGATGATGACCATGCGTGAAATTGAGGAATATATAGACCGGTTATTGACCGAGGCTAAAGAACAAGAAAAGGGTGAAGCACCTCTCTTGTTACCAGAAACTGTTAGTAACGGACACGCGACAACTGAGCAGAACTACTTGATGTCAACGGGCAGCGAGAAGCCTTCCCGTAAGAAGCCGCCTGCCACTGTAATAAAAGACTTGGCCGACGCGCGGAAAGATTTCGAGGAGAGAAGGAAGAAAAGGAAATAAGTGTCCCCGCATTTAACCTGTTCGCACTTCGATAGATTTATCCGGTGATGGTTTCTGTTGGTTCTCAGTTGATCGATAGATTCTCGCGACTGGTTCCCGGCTTCAATCGCCGGTCGCTCGCGTTGGATGACCTTTATGGTTTGTGCGACATTCACAATATCGATGTCGTTCACCTTCCCTTGCGACGTGTCCACGGGATCGCGTTTGAAGAGGATAGCTATCGATGTATGTACATTAACCGGCTGCTCCGCATCCCGTTTCAAATCATCGCCGGATTTCATGAGTTTTGCCATTTCGACTACCACACGGTCGATTCGCGCGTCTGCCTGTCAATGGGAGGACTTGCGAATCTGTCGAAGCGCGAACGTCAGGCTCAGGCGGTCGGCGTTGTCGCGCTAATGCCTGCCCCTTTAATCGTTGATATGACCGTCGATGACCTCATGCGAGAGTTCGAGGTCTCGCGGCAGATCGCGGAGTTTCGCGCTTCGCTGTGTTTGTAGGGGGTACTATTGTATGAAGCGGATATTGACTTGTCTTGTTGCTTTGATCTTCGCGTCGTCTTTAGTAATCGCTCAGTCCAAGTCTCCGGTTAAAAAACCGAACAAGAGGAAGACTATAACTGTTTCAGCCGACGAGCTAGAGCCGGTCGAACCAAATGGTAAAAAGAACGAATTGAAAAACGGACAGCAACGGCAAGGGATGTATTCCCTCAAAGACCTTGACCCACCTGAGATTCAAGACGAACTTGATGCGGCAGTTTCAGAATTTATCGATGAGCGCAGTCATGGACATTGGAAGTTTATTACTGCCGATCCTGATATGAATTATTTCTGGGACTCTGACCGATTTACTATCGAGACGAATGGCAACGCCAAAGCTTGGATCAAGACCGGGTTGAAAGATTCTAGCCCGTTTGGTGCTGCAAAATACGTTCACTCCAGAAAGAAAGAGGCGTTGAGTACTAAGGGTTTTGAAAAGTTTTCCCACTCGATGAACCTACTCGAATTTGATTGCAAGAGGAGACAGATGAGAACTCTGGTCCAGATCAGCTATGACACCGATGGCTATGCGATTTCCAGCTATGAAAATCCAACTGCACCTTGGTCATCTGTAATCCCGGAATCAACCGGCGAGGATATGCTGACGCGAGTTTGCAAACACGTCGCATTCAAACGGTCGAAGAAATAATAGGGCAGTTATTCACCTTTAAGTATGAACAAAAAAGCGGGACCAAAAAGCTTCCTGTCGTTTTCTGTTCTCGGACGAATCGTCGTCGCGGGCCTGCTCGTTTATGCGCTCAGACGCCATCCCTACTCTTACTACACGATCTTGAGATGGGCCACCTCCGGCGTTTCAGCCTTCAACGCCTATATTGCCCACCAAAACGAAGCTAAGTTCTGGCTAGGTTTCTTTATCGCAATAGCTGTTCTGTTCAATCCAATCGTGCCTATCTACATGGCCCGCCAAACTTGGGCTACTGTGGACATTATTACTGCTGTCATCATGCTGGTATCGATCTTTTTCGTTCGAGAGCTAAAGGAGAACTGATGGCAAAAGGGAAAGAAGCAGCAACGCTTGATGATGTGCTAAAGACACTCAAACAGATACTCGCGCAGTTGAAGTATCTTCGAGCGGATTTGAACATCCGACAGGGAGTCGGACCCGACAGGCAAGAGGACAGGGACTCTAATCAGGAGTGAGACCCATAGCGTTAGCTATCCTCAGAGCGTTTTCGAAGTGGTCATACTCCCGGAAATTCGCTCTAATGTATTCCCCAAGCCGAACTGCCTGTTCGATCTTCTCGGCTCTCTCTCTACTTAGAGTGATCGTCTTATTTGCTGTCTCGTCGCTCATGTTGCGCAGTATATCACAGATTGAACTCGCGCGGCTTATGTGTTAAAACCGACTCCGGCTGTGGCAAGCCGAATGGCAGCGCGGAGATAGTCTCAACAACGAGTCGCTCCGGAGCATGCTTCGCCGACCCTGCGCTGCGGGGAATTGTCACCGGCTGGCATGCTCCGAAGCGGCTCGTTCGTTTTTGCTCCTATGATAAAGAAAGTCGAAAGGATCATCGACGGCAAGCCCCGCGATGTGTGGGTGTATGACATCCGGCTCGGAGGCCGCAGGCTCAGAACGCCGAGGGACTCCTACTTCACCACACGAGACGAGTGCAGGGACGCGGTCGACGCTATCCGCGCCGATTACAGACGGGGCATCTATCGCTTCCCTGCGGATGAGGTGATTGTTAGCCTGAAAGAAGTCCGCGATGAGTGGATGAAAAAACTGAAGCGAAACAACAGTCACCCTTCGACGATTCGGAGAGCGGAGAGGAGCTTCTGCTGCCTGTCGCTCGTCATCCCGCTGTCGTCGTCGGTTATGAAACTCACTGATAAGCACCTTGAGCGGCTGGTCGGATTACGCGAGGCTGCCAATATCAAAACACAGACGATCTTCGCCGACCTCACCCCGATACTTGCAGCCCTCAAGCAGGCGGTGAAGAAATACCCGGAACTCAAAGGCTGGCAGCCACCAGAAAGACCGACACATATCGCAGGCAAGAAGTCGCGCCGCAACCGGGTGATCACCCTCGACGAAGAGCGCGCGATTCTCTCCGAACTGAGACGACCGCCGGAGGGAGTAGAAGCCAGATACAAAACCGTGCGCGAGCAGACCGCAGACGTTTTCGAGACCGCTCTAAGGACAGCCATGCGCGTCGGTGAAATCTTCGCGCTCCGCTGGTCGGATGTGTACTTTGATCGCAGTCCCGGTCATCCGCACGGGTGGATACTTGTCCGGGCCACGAAGACCGGAGACAGATCCACCGACAGCACGGATGATCGCGTCGTGCCGATCTCGCCCGCGCTACATGCATTACTCTTGCGGCGCAAGGCTGTATCAACCTCCGAATGGGTTTTCCCCGCGCATGGCACAAGAAAAGCGGAAGCCGGACATCAGACACAGATGTTTTGGGCGTTTAAGAAAGCCTGTGAGCGAGCGCGTGTTCTGCACGGGAGATTCACACCGGGAGGACTGGTCTTTCACGACACGCGACACACCGCCGTCACAAGGATGCTTCAGGCCGGCCACGATCTGCGCACGGTCATGGATATAGCCGGTCACAAGAGCGTAACGACGGCGATGATCTACGCGCATTCAACCGCCGGGTCAAGGTATGCCGCCGTCGAGTCGGCTGATTTCTCCGAGTCCAGTTTAAGTCCGTCGAACATGCACAAAAAGCCCATTGAAGCCATAGAGACCAAAACAGCGCCAGACGATAAACACAGTATCAAAAGCTAATTATTGGCAGGACTGCAAATCTGAAAACAATAGCAAGAGTCGACTTGAGGCTCTTTCAACTCGATGCCATGCGGCGGCGTCATTTTTGAAACGCAGAAAGGACAACGCGCGTTGCAGGCTTCGCTTCCCGCGAGGATGCTGAAGGTTTGTATTTTCATAGTACGGAGAATATAACCTCGCGGAAGAGGTCGCGGAAGAGAAAGCAATTTAGCGCGACAACTTGGAAGTGAGTTTTACGATCCCCTCGGAGTTGATCGCGGAAAGTATTTTCTCGTCACGCGATTCAGTCGCGCAGTACAAACGATTTGGCGTGGCGTGAACGACTTTCGCTCTGTGAATTCCGGGTTCGAGGTCGCCTTCGATTACGGTGACGTGATTGCCGCGCGTGTGGCCTTGCGAGAAGCCCGCTTCTTCAGTCGGGCCGTTGACCAGCACTTCGACTTCGCGCCCGATCCATTCGCGATTCCGCTCAAGCGAAATCTCTTTTGAAACTTCGAGTAAGCGACTGAGCCGCTCGGTCTTCGCCGCACGATCCATATCGGGGAAATGCCGATGGGCGGGCGTACCTTCGCGTTCGGAATAAATGAACATATATGCCGCGTCGTAGCGCACCTTTCGGTAAAGCGAGAGCGTTTCCTCGAAGTCCGCTTCCGTCTCGTCGGGAAAGCCCGCGATGATATCGGTCGAGATGGTCGCGTCGGGCAGCATCTCGCGAATCTTTCGCACGCGGTCGAGATAAAACTCGCGCGTGTACTCTCTCGCCATGCGTTTGAGCACGCGATTCGATCCCGACTGCACAGGCAGGTGAATGTATCGACAAACGGCGGGAGTGTCGGCTATGGCTTCGATTATCTCGTCGTCGAAATTTACGGGGTGCGATGTGACGAATCTGACGCGAGGAATCCCCACGCGCCCGACCATTCTGAGAAGCTCGGCGAAAGACGGATAGCCATCGATCAATGCGCGACGCGCGCCCGTCCCTTCGGTCATTCCGTAAGAGTTCACATTCTGGCCGAGCAGTGTGACTTCGACGACGCCTGCTTCTTTCAAAGCTCGTGCTTCACGGATTATGTCCGCGGCGGGGCGCGAGATTTCCGCGCCGCGAGTCATCGGCACTATGCAGTAGGTGCAGCGATGATTGCAGCCGCGCATGATGGTGAGATTAGCTGTCACTGCGCCCGCGGGCGGTGGGGGCGAATAGAATTGAAGTTCATCTTTGAACTCGAACGACTGGAATTTTCCACGCTCGATTGCCGGCACGATTTCGGTTATGGCTCCGGGGCCGAGCATAATATCGACGCCGAATTTTTTTCCCATGCGTCGACCTTCGGGGAGTTGTGCGAGGCATCCCATAAGACCGAGCGTTACGGGGCGGCGGCGTTTTTCTTTTCTCAATTCGCCCAGCAGCGATTGAACTTTTTCGACCGGCTTGCCGCGGACGGCGCAGGTGTTGACCAAAATGAGATCGGCCTGACGATAGTCTTGCGTGAACGAGTATCCGATGCCCGCAAGCTCTGACTGAATGGCATGCGTGTCATACTCGTTCATCTGACAGCCGAATGTTATAACGTGCGCTCTCATAGTCAGTCGACAAAGTCGAATAGTAACACTGAAGAGGTGACAGGGAACAGGTGAGAGGTGACAGGGAACAGGTGACAGGTGACAGGTGACAGCAAACTGTTTCACCCCCTATTCTCTGTTCCCTGTCACCTGTTCCCTGTCACCTCTTCAGGTAGGCCGGAGCGGAAGTTCGATGATGAACCGCGCGCCCTGTCCCGGCTTGCTCTCGGCGCGGATCGAGCCGCCGTGTTCCTTGATTATGCCGTAGCTGATCGAGAGTCCCAGCCCTGTTCCTTTGCCTACAGGCTTGGTTGTGAAGAATGGATCGAACAGGCGATCCAGATTGTCAGCCGTGATGCCCGGCCCGTCATCCTCGATTATGATCTTTATGATATTGCCCGTTGCGCTCTTCTCCAATCCGGTCGTCAGGGTCAACGTGCCGCCGAGGTGGTGCGAGTGCATGGCGTGTTCGGCGTTGATGATTATGTTCAAAAAGACCTGCTGCATCTGATGCTCATCGGCCATCACGCGCGGCAGCAGTCCGTAGTTTCTATGCACGGAAATATTATTGACGCTCATTTCATAAGCGCGCATGTCGAGCGTGTTGTTGAGAAGATCGTTTACATCGACTTCCGTCCGCGACGGCTTGTGCTGTCGGGAAAATGAAAGCAGGTTTTGAACGATCTTTCGTGTGCGCTCGGCTTCGCGGCGCACAATTTCCAAGTTCTCGCGTATCTGCTCGTCGAGCGACAAATCCATCAGTATCAACTGAGTGAACCCGATGACGGAGGTGAGCGGGTTGTTGAGTTCGTGGGCGACGCCCGCGATCATCTGCCCGAGCGCGGCCAGCTTGTCGGCCTGAATAAGCTGCTGCTGCAATTTCTTCACGTCCGTAATATCGCGCGCTACGGCCATAACGGCAGGTCTGCCGCGATACTCTATCAGCGAGCCGCCTCCGAGGATGTTCACGGGCGTTCCGTCTTTGCGAAAATGTATTGTCTCGAAGTTCTTCGTGTATCCGGTTTCGAGCAACTCGTGAATCTGTTGCTCGCCCCTCTTCACATCCTTAGTGATCAGCTTCAGGCTCATGCCGATGAACTCATCGCGCTCAAAGCCATAGGTTTCGCAGGCTTTCTTATTGGCTTCGAGTATGACTTCCGATTCGGTTTCGAAGATGAGAATCGCATCGTTTGCATTCTCGAACAGATTGCGATAATCGCGTTCCGACTGGCGAAGCGCTGCTTCCATGCGCTTTCGCTCCGATATATCGCGCGAGAAGCCGCACACATACTGCATGCCTCTGAATTCGAGAAAGATGACTATGCTCTCGGTCGGCAGCACGCGCCCGTCCTTAGTCCGCTGTCGCGATTCAATCGTAAGCGACCCCTTTTCTCTTATCTCTTCCCAGGCGCGGGGCCAGTTCTCGCGTGAAGCGGTCAGGTCGATATCCCACGCCTTCATCACGAGCATCTCTTTGCGCGAATAGCCAAGCGCGCGACAGGCTGAATCATTGACGAAGAGTACGCGCCCGTCTCTCGCTATATAAGAAACCATGTCGGGCGCATTGTTGATGGTGAATTGAGCCAGTCTGAGAGCCTCTTCCGTCTGCTTGCGCTCGGTGATGTCGCGGGCGAAGGCGCAACCGAATTCCCTGCCGCCGAATTCGAGATGGCTCATCGTGATTTCAACTGGAAACTCGCGCCCGCCCCTGTCGCGGTGGCGTGTTTCAAGAGTGACGGAGCCTTTGGCTTTGACTTCCCGCCAGTGATGGGGCCACGTCTCTTTCGGATATTTCGGGTCGATGTCGTATATGCCCCGATTCAGCAATTCGTCGCGCGAATAGCCGAGTGAGCGGCAGGCCGCCTCATTGACGTAGAAGAATCGCGCGTCCGCGTCTATCCAGAAAACCGAATCGGCGGCCTGATCCAGGCAAAACTGCGTGATCCTCAAGGCTTCTTCCGCCTGTTTGCGCTCAGTGATGTCGCGCGAGTTGACGACTATTCCGGCGATGACCGGATCATCTATGAGATTCGTGCCGACTGCCTCTACCATTCTCCACGTGCCGTCTTTGTGCAAGGCTCTCAACTCGACTGACCACGTGGAACGGCCCTCTTTGATGTTCGTAGTAATAGCATCAACGACTTTTTGAACATCATCGGGATGGGCGAGGGCGACGGCGCTCTTTTCGATCAACTCTTCCGGCTTGTATCCAAGCACTCGCTCGATGGAAGGGCTTTCATAGCGGATCACTCCGTCGCCGGTTATTATCATGATGATATCGGAAGAGCCTTCGATCAGCAGACGGAACCTCCGCTCGCTGTCGCGCAAGGCGTCTTCCATCTGTCGGCTCTCTGTTATGTTGCGCTGCAATCCCCACGCGCGAGCCACATAGCCGTCTTCGATGACGCCTACCAGATTGTTGAGGAAGTATCTTATCTGGCCGTCCTTGTCCGCTTCGCGCGTTTCGGCATTGAGCAGCCGATAGCCCGAACGAATGAACGCGCGCAGGTATTCTATATTCTGAGGGTCTGACGATATAAGCATATCGCCGAGCCTCGCCCCGATTATTTCATCCGCGCACGTCATCCCGTACATTCGCGCCATCGCGTCATTGCACTCGGCAAGATAACTGTATCGGTATGCATGCTCGATCTGCTCGTCTTCGGAGAGTCTGGTCGAAAGCGGTTTTTCATACTCGAAGCACCATATCGCTTCCGAGCTTTGCTCGACGAAAGCGCGATAGCGTTCTTCGCTGCGGCGCAATTTTTCTTCCGCTTTTTTGCGCTCGGTGATGTCGGCAAGCAGCCCCTGCCAGCAGACCGCTTCTCCCGCTTCGTCCAGAAGGAGCGATCTGCGGTCATAAATCCACAGCACCGATCCGTCCCGCGCCACCACGCGGTATTCCATTTCGAATCGGTCTTTTCTTTCCTGCGCCGATTGTATTTCGCTCATCACCCGTTGGCGGTCTTCGGGATGAATGATATCGCTCCACAGATTCGGCTCTTCTTGCCAGTCATCAGACGAATAGCCCAGCGTGCGCGCCTGCGGGCTGAGGTAGATGGCCCGATAGGGAGGGCGCGCTTCGGTCACATAAACTATTTCGGGCAGAAATTCGATAAGGGTCTGGAAGCGAGATTCCACCTGGCGGCGGCGGCGACGGTCGCGCGACTGAATCAGGAGCCGTTCGATTCTTCTGCGGGCCAGTTGGGCCGGAGCGTTTATGCGGAAGTAATCGTCCGCGCCCGCCTCTATAACTTCGAGGACTTCCGGCTCATCTATGTTGAGCAGGCTGATGACTAAAACAGGGATGTCAGAGGTTTCCTCATCCGATTTGATGCGACGACACAGCCCCGAACAGGTGATGTCGGATAGAGCGAGATCGCTGATGATGAGATCGGGCATCGAGCGACGGATGGCTTCGATTGTCGAAACCATCCCATCAGCCACAGCGCATCGGTCGGTCGAGAGCAGCGATTGAATCTGCGCGATCCAGTCCGCGCGCACGCTCACAATCAGCACGGATGCGATCTGTTCGCTTTCAGGATGTAAAACTTCTACATCGGGAAAAGAAGCCATAACTTGGTCTCAAGCCTGACGGTTGAGCTAAAAAAGAAGCGCAGGCTTGGATAATCGTACCTCGCGGCTCTCTGCTCACCAAGAGAAAAATCGAAAATTTGACAAACTCCGCGGGCCGGTGGACAATCCTTCAAAGTTATTTTTTCGCTGGAAGGTCTTTGCGATGCCGAGAAAAATCACAATCCTTGTTTCGCTCTTCCTTGCGCTCGCGCTCATCGCCGCAGGTCAAGCGCCGAAACCCGAAGCCGCGCTACACGCTACGGACGAAGTTCTCCAGAGCGTGAGCCGGATTCGCGGGCTTGAAGTCAAACAACCGATCAAACGCGGCCTCAAGACCCGTGACGAAATAGAAAGCGCCGTCATACGCGACCTCGATGAAAGCAACACACCTGAAGAATTCGAGGCGTCGAGAAAAGTTCTGGTCAAGCTGGGATTGATAGCCACGGATTTCGCCCTGCGTGATCATTATGTCCGTTTGCTTCGCGAGCAGGTGGCCGGATTTTATCAGCCCAAAACGCAGGAGTTTTATCTCGCGGCGTGGCTGCCCCTAGCGGAGCAGAAGATAGTCATAGCTCACGAGCTAGTTCACGCATTGCAGGATCAGCATTTCAATCTGCGAAGATTTGAGAAATGGCCCAAAGGTGATTCCGATGCGGAACTGGCCGCGCACGCGCTCATAGAAGGCGACGCGACGGTGGTGATGTATCAGTATGTTTTCGATCAGCAGGGCCGCCCGGTCGATATGAGAGTCTTAGGCGCGCTCATCGATTTGCTCAAGACCGATTCCGAAGTCGATGAGTCGAAGTATCCTGCGCTTGCCGGAGCGCCTTCAGTCCTTCGCGAAAGCCTTCAGTTCCCGTATTCGTATGGCGCAGGCTTCGTGCATGCCATAATGAAGAATCGCACGATTGCCGATCTCAACCTCGCATACACGCGCCTGCCCGCATCCTCCGAGCAGATTCTACACCCTGACCGCTATCTCAATTTCGACCGCCCGGTGAAGATCGAGATGCCTTCTCTTTCGGAACGAGACTGGAAGCAAATAGATGTTGATGTGAACGGCGAGTTCGGCTATCGCGTGTTGCTTGCGGAATTCATCGCCAAAGATCGCGCCGCGTCTGCCGCCGCAGGATGGGGCGGAGACCGTTACGCGCTTTATGAAAATACGCGCACAGGCGCATTGATGATGGCGATCTACACGGCTTGGGACAGCGAGCAGGATGCAAAAGAATTTTTCAATGCTTACTCCGAGCGAACCGAGAAGCGATACAAAACAGGCGCGGCGGAATCAAACGCGAGCCGTGTCACATTCAACACAGCGGAAGGGCTTGTTGCGATAGAGATGCGCGCAGCGGATGTCGTCATACTCGAAGGGGCGGCAAGCCGCGCCGATCTTGCGCGGACGATGGAAAAATTGTGGCAGAGCAAAAAGCAGTGATCAGCAAAGTCCTGTAGGGGCGGCTCCTCTGTGGCCGCCCCGGTTCAGCATTCAACAATTTCAAAATCACTCCCGGAGGCCGATTGTGCATTCTCTCAAATCATTTCGCCGCTGCCTGCTCATACTCTTCACGCTTTCGACGATGCTTGCCGCCCGTGCGGTTGACAACGCAAATCGACCCGATATTATCCGTTTCGTGTCTGAAAATTTCTCAGAAGAATCTTCGCAAACCGCGCGTGCTGACCTCGCATTGATCAACGGCAGAGTGTGGACGGGCAATAAAGCTGAGCCGTGGGCCGAAGCTGTCGCTTCGAGCGGCGAACGAATAATCGCCGTCGGATCGAATGACGAAATCAAAAAGCTGATCTCGTCGAAGACTCGCGTAATCGACCTTCAGGGCCGCCTCGCGCTGCCCGGTTTCATAGACGATCACACGCACTTCATCGACGGCGGATCGCATCTGCTCTCGGTCGAATTGCGCGACGCCGCCTCTCAGGAAGAATTCGCGCGACGGATCAAAGAGCATGCCGCGAAACTTCCGGCGGGGCGTTGGATCACGGGCGGCGACTGGGATCACGAGCTATGGCCCGGCGGCCCGCTGCCTGTGAAAGAACTCATCGACCGCCACACACCGAATAATCCGGTCTTCGTCACGCGACTCGACGGACACATGGGATTGGCTAACAGCGTCGCGTTGAAGATGGCCAATATCACAAAAGAAACCAAAGACCCGCCCGGAGGCACGATAGTCCGCGACGGGCGAACGGGCGAGCCTACGGGCGTGTTGAAAGACAATGCCATGGGGCTGGTCTATGCGGTCATACCCGATGCGACCGATGCCGAGTACGATGAAGCGTTGCAGGCCGCGTTGAAAGAAGCGGCTCGCGTAGGAATAACTTCGATTCACGACATAACATCGTGGCGCGATTATGAAATCTATAAGCGATGGCGCGATGCTGACAGATTGACGGTTCGAATCTATGCCCGCACGCCGATGAGCGAGTGGCAACGTCAGGCTGAACACGTCCGGCGATACGGCGCGGGCGACAGATGGTTGAGGTTGGGCGGACTCAAAGCGTTTATGGACGGCTCGCTCGGCTCGACGACGGCGTTATTCTTCGAGCCTTTCACTGACGCGCCTGAGACGGCGGGGCTGATGGTCGATGACAACATCCCCGAAGGCAAGCTCAAACAAAACATCAAAGGCGCTGATAAAGCAGGGTTGCAATGTTCGATTCACGCCATCGGGGACAAAGCAAATAACATGCTGTTGAATTATTTCGAAGAAGCGGCGAAAGCAAACGGCGCGCGGGATCGTCGCTTTCGCATAGAACACGCGCAGCACCTCACGCGGTCGGACATCGAACGGTTTGCGCGGCTGGGCGTGATAGCTTCGATGCAGCCGTATCACGCGATTGATGACGGGCGATGGGCAGAAAAGCGAATAGGCCCTGTGCGAATCAAGACGACATACGCATTTCGATCATTGATCGATGCGGGCGCGACATTGGTGTTCGGATCGGATTGGTTCGTCGCTCCGCTATCGCCCCTATTAGGGATTCACGCGGCGGTCACACGGCAGACGATTGATGGTCGTAATCCTGCGGGCTGGGTTCCAGAGCAGAAGATAAGAGTAGAAGAAGCGGTACGGGCATACACCGTGTCGTGTGCGTATGCGGAGTTTGCCGAGAAGGAAAAAGGCGCGATTGAAAAAGACAAGCTGATGGACGTGGCGGTGCTGTCACAGGACATTTTCAGAATCAGCGCGAACGAGATTCAAAAAACGAAAGTGATTTACACGATAGTCGGCGGGCGCGTGGTGTTCGGGAATTGATAGCGGTAAAATTGGCCGAGTTCACCACATCAAGGCACAAAGGCATTTCAAGGAGCCTATAATGATCGACTTGCTCACCCCCGAATGGCTTATACCCAAAGCGATCATAGGATTAATTGTTGGTTATATGCTCCGAATACTTGAACACTACGCTTGGGCAAAAGAGACAAGCTATGAAATGTCGAACAAGCAATTTGCGCTTTTCTCTTTTAGGCTGCTTGCCGAAGCAATTACGGTTGGCTTACCGATAGCCTATTTTATATTGTTGCTTATCGCTAAGAACCTGCCCGACCAGAGCATAATCGAAGTTTCCGCTTATTTGTTGTCTGTTTTCTGGTGTTTTATGGCCGGAGAGTTTCGCGGCTTAACAAGACGCATTTCAAAAATCTAATCTTGGCAGTGATTATTGCAACGCAGCCCGCGGTCTGAAGAATAAGTGCAGCGCGGCGCGGGAGTTTTGCATGATTGAAGTTCCGCACCATACTAACATCAGGCGTCACACACCGTTCTCCAAAGCTCCGCCGAATGCCTCCGACGATCGCCGGAACTTTGTGCGAAGTTCGGAAAAGTAGATCATCCCCACGATAGCGCCGCCTGTGAGAGCCATCATCATCTGAACCATGTAACTCGCGGATGGGCTGACGACCGGGCCTCGGAGCAAAAGCAGAATCAGAGATCGCCAGATAAAGCTGCAATCATCCAAGCAAATCTTCAAGCGCCGGGGCAAGGTTCGGAAACTGAAAATTGTAGCCCGTATCGAGCGCGACCTTCGGCGAGACGCGGTTGCTCATCAAAAGAACATCAGCCCTTTCGCCAAAAACCATACGCAGCGCGAACTCAGGCGTCGGCATAAAAGCCGGTCGATGAAGTGCGCGTCCGAGCGCGCGGCTGAACTCGGCATTGGTCACGCACTCAGGAGCCGTGGCGTTGATCGCGCCGCTTACGGAACCAAAGAGCGCGTGGCGAAGAATGCCCGCGATGTCATCGATGTGAATCCACGGAAACCACTGACGCCCGCTCGCCAGCGGCCCGCCCGCAAACAACTTGAACGGAGTGAGCATCTTCTTCAAGGCTCCTCCTTCGGGACTCAGCACGACGCCTATCCTCACGATGGCCGCTCTCACCTCAAGCTCCGTTGCGGCTGCGGCTTCCCGCTCCCACTCCTGACACACCTCGCTCAAAAATCCCCGACCCGCCGAAGAATTTTCATCCAGAGTTTCGTCTCCCCTGTCTCCATAAAAGCCGACTGCCGATGCGCTCACCAAAACGGCGGGCCTCGGCGAAGCATCGCGAATACCGGCGATGATGTTTCTGGTGCTGGTGACGCGCGATGCGCGAATGCGATTTTTTTGCTCGTCAGTCCATTTGTGATCTGCGACCGGCTCGCCCGCTAGATGCACAATCGCTTCCACCTGACTGAGCGATTCAGACGGAGGCGGGCCTGACATCGAATCCCATTTGAGAATTTCATCTGCGGCAAGCCCCTCGGCTTTTTCCGGCGCGCGTGAAAGAGCGATTACCGAGTGTCCTTCGCCTTTGAGAGACTTGCAAAGCTGACGGCCTATCAAACCAGTCGCCCCTGTGACGAGTATCTTCATGGCTTTCTCCCTTGTGGGTGAAAGATAGCGCAAGCCGACTGCCAGCGCCATAACTATTCTCATCCGAAGTCTGGAGCCGAGAGTCTGGAGTCCGTTATTTGGAGTCATCACCCGTTTTTCATCATTATCAGGGCTTTATTGGAAACAAAGTCAATGGCCTCTCAATATCAAATGATCCTCTTCGGGTCAGAATGACCACAGTAAAACTACTCTGAGCGGCTATGAGTCATTTCGCAGCGCGCTATTTTTTGACTTCTTTATTCATATGTGTCAAAAGCTGATGGAAAGGGAGAGGCGATCATTTCGGGTCGCTTCCTTGATCCGGGTATTTGTTGAAATATTTGGACTTAATTTATCTTTCGATAATTGCCTTCAGAGGCATATCAGTTGCTCAGTGAAGAGGTCGGACCTATTGGCTGGAAGTCGCAGGCTTTAAGGGGCAGTTCAGTAAATCCCAACAGAAAAATCGAATAAATGAAGATAAAAAAGAGACTGACGAGTTTCTACAGGGAGTTTAAGTTTCTGGCGAAGGGTCTGGTTTCGACTCGCCACCCCGTTCTGGCCCAGATCATCCCCATGCGGCGGTGCAATCTGGCATGTGGTTACTGCAATGAATACGATGACGTTTCCTCTCCGGTCCCGACCGAAGAGATGTTCAACCGTATAGATAAACTGGCCGACCTCGGCACCTGCGTCGTCACCTTGAGCGGAGGCGAGCCGCTGCTTCATCCCGATCTGGAGAGGATCATAGCCCGCATTCGTCAGCGCGGTATGATGGCCACGTTGATCTCGAACGGCTATCTGATGACCCGCGAGCGAATCGTCAAACTCAACCGGGCGGGCCTCGATCATCTTCAGATCAGCATCGATAATGTCGCGCCGGATGAGATTTCAAAAAAGAGCCTCAAGGTTCTGGATAAAAAACTTGAGTGGCTTGCCGAGCTTGCCGAGTTCAAGGTCAACATCAACACAGTGCTGGGCGGAGGTACGGCGAATCCTGAAGACGCTTTGGTGATCGCCCGCCGCGCTGTCAGGTTAGGATTTACCACTTCAGTCGGAATCATTCACGAAGGGACAGGCACTCTCAAGCCGCTTGCCGGGAGAGCGCGGGAAGTTTTTTTCAAAGTCCGCAGTCTCGGCAAAAAAGGCTATACGAAAATAAACGGATTTCAGAAGAACCTCGCCGACGGCAAGCCCAACAAGTGGCGATGCCGCGCGGGCGCTCGCTATCTGTACATATGCGAAGACGGACTGGTTCATTACTGCTCACAGCAGCGAGGCTATCCCGGCACTCCGCTCCTTGAATACACGAGCGAAGATGTCCGCCGCGAATACCTGACGAAGAAAGCCTGCGCGCCTTATTGCACCGTGGCGTGCGTGCATCAGGTTTCGGCTCTCGACAACCGACGCCACCCTCAAACGCTCGGCGTCAAGGGAGAGGTAGGCAAGGAAGCTATCAAAGCCATTCGCGTTTATCAGATAGGAAGCGCCAAGTGAATTACAAAAAGTAAGAAATAGCGAAGCTCGGCTTCGCTCAGGGGAAAAGGAGAAAAAAATGCACAAACCGATCAAGTATGTGGAGAAGGGACTCACCCTTGCGGCGAGGGCCGCGTGGTTCTTCTTCGAGCGAGCCAATCGCATCAAGCCGAATCCCGGCTTTACCCCAAGGTGGTCAGACAAACCTATTCTCAAGTCTTATCAGAAGGTCAAACCGCCTCTCGGATGGCCTCGCACGACCGACAGCCTCTGCCCGAAATGCGTGCCTGAAATCCGTCAGCAGATACTCGACGGAAAACTGCCCGTAGAGATTTTGAAGAATGAGCGCATAGGCGAAATCAAAGCTCAGATCATCGAGCGCGACGGCCAGATACTTATGGTCAAGGATTGCCCGACGCACGGCCACTTCGAAGACGTGATGGCGATAGATTCCGAGTTCTTCAAACATCTCGAAGATGTCTTTCCGGGAAGCGACATCTCAGCGCACAACGACGAGACGCTTCACAATCACGGAAGCTCTACGATCAAATACGGTCGCGGTTCGGTGCTGACGATTGACCTTACGAATCGCTGCAATATGATGTGCGATCCGTGCTTTATGGACGCCAATCAGGTCGGCTTCGTTCACGAGCTTTCGTGGGAAGACATCAAGACGATGCTCGACAACGCCATCTCGATCAAGCCGCGCCGTCAGATGTCGGTTCAGTTTTCGGGCGGCGAGCCGACGCTCTCTCCTTACTTCATCGAAGCAGTCCGCTATGCCAGAAAGGTCGGCTATAACAGCGTTCAGGCAGCTACCAACGGCATCGAGTTCGCCAAGAGCCTCGATTTCGCGCGTCAGGCTGCTGAAGCCGGTTTGAGGTATGCTTATCTGCAATTCGACGGCATAGGCAACGCGGCCAACGAGCATCGCAAGGTCGGCAATCTCTTCGATGTGAAACTGCGCGCCATAGAAAATCTTCACACGGCAGGCGTCGAAATCGTACCTGTGACGACCATCGTCAACGGAATAAACAACGAGCAGGTCGGTCGCATCATTCAATTCGCGCTCGACAATCCGAAGAAGATCGCCTTCCTTTCGTTCCAACCCGTTTCCTTCACGGGCCGCGACGAAGAAATCACGGACGAGCGGCGTCAGGCGCAGCGTTACACGCTCTCGCATCTGGCGCATGACGTGAAGAATCAAACCGGCTTGGGCGAGCCTGTGCGCGACTGGTATCCGATCTCGTTTATGGGGACGTTTTCGGACTGGGCCGACATGGTTCACGGGCCTGAGAATGACTGGGGCAGCCTCAACTGCGGATGCCACCCGAACTGCGGCGTCGGCATGGCCGTTATGATCGATAAGGAAACCAAAGAAGCTGTTCCTGTAACGGCTTTCTTAAACGGCGACCGGCTGGCCGAAGATATCAAGAAGGTCAACGACGCTGCGCGCACCAGATGGCCTTCGGTCATCGGCATGGCGTTGACCTTGATGCGCAACTACGATCCGTTCAAAGCGCCGAAGCATTTCCGCCTGATCGATCTTCTTCAGAAGTTCGACAAGACGTGGGGCGCTACGGGGAAAGACTACGGAAAAGTTTCCGGCGACCGCACGGCTGAAGATATAGCGAAACGCAGGCGTGACCGCTGGAACTTTTTGTTCATCGCGGGAATGTGGTTTCAGGATTTGTTCAATTATGATTTCCGCCGGACGGAGCGTTGCATCATTCCCTATGCGACTCAGGAAGGCGAGATATCATTTTGCGCTTACAACACCGGAGTGGGCTGGCGCAATATCGTAGAGAAGATGCACATGACGGCGACCCTGACGAAGTGGTACGAAGAGCATGGCCGACACGAGATATTTGCAGGAGGCCATTCGGTCGGTCTTCAAAATGCGGATCATTCGCTTCTGCTCCGTGACGATATAGTCACCACCGAGATTCAGCACGATTTAGACAATCTCGGCATAGCGAAGACCGCACGCGAAGAAAAACTCCGCGCGCAGCGTCAGAAGTTGAGCCAGCAGGACAACGAACGAATGGCCAAGCTTTATCGCCAGCACATCCTCAAAGAGGAAGTTGCAGGGGAAGAGCCTAAGCTTGTTCAGATCAAACTGAACTCGCTGAAGAAATCAGGGTCGCAGGATGTGACTCCGGCTGGATTCGGAGACTGATCCTAATCTATAACGCTGATGTATTGAAAGGCCGTCGGATAGTCCGGCGGCCTTTTTTAATTGCCAGCCCTTATCGCTTCGGGTCGAAGCGATAAGCTGACAGAAAACTTGTCGGGAATTTACGCGCGGGAGTATGATAAACCCGCTTTTTGATTTCATAGAAGGCGGGGCTGGCGATTACGAAGATGGAATATGTTATTGCGTAGAGGCTGAAAACTTTCCAACGTCGGGCAGTTATACAGAAACGGCTGAATCACTCGTTAGATATCAGGAAACATAATGCCCAAAATGCCAAGGTTCTTAAAATCAATAAGCAAGATGCGAGTTCGGATAAATCTGCCGTCGGTTGTTCGACGCGGATAATGACGCTGCTATAATCCCGGCGAGGTATAAAGATATGGACTGGCAAAAACGCATCAGTGTAGACCCTTCGATCTGCCATGGCAAAGCCTGCATAAGCGGCACTCGTGTTATGGTTTCAGTCATTCTGGACAATCTGGCTGCCAATATCACTGCGGATGAGTTATTGAAAAGCTATCCATCACTCAGCCGGGAGGATATTCAGGCTGCTGTCTCTTATGCCGCCGAGTTAGCGCGCGAAAGAGTGATATTGCTGCCGGAAAAAGCAACCGTGTGAAATTCAAAATAGATGAAAATCTACCTATCGACGTGGCTGACTTGCTTCGATCAGTCGAATACGACGCATTAACCGTTTTCGACCAGAGACTAATCGGCGAAGATGACAGCCGCATCCTGGATATTTGCAAAGAAGAAAAGCGAGCCTTGCTTACGCTTGATTTGGATTTCAGCGATGTGCGCTCATACCCGCCGCAGGAATATTTCGGCATCATCGTGCTGCGATTGCGTCGACAGGACAAACCTTTTGTGATGGAGACGATCAAACGAATAATTCCATTATTTGAAAAGGAGCAGGTCGAAGGCTTGCTTTGGATTGTGGAAGAGAATCGAATCCGAGTTCGAGGGGAAGACAGTTAATGCGCGCAACCGCGTCTGACAGTCGCATCCCGCAGAGCGTGCGGCGCGGATTTCTTATAGTTTCTTCGAGTACGGTTCGCGCACCCGGTCATCTCGGCGTTAGAATGGTCTTCGAAAGTTTGACATAAAAGAAATGGCGATTGGTATAACCGGACGTGCTGCGATCAAGGCGCTGAGATTGATATGAAGAATCTGCCATTCATAAGATATCGCCATGCATTTCTGTTGCTGCGAGCGATTGTCGGGTTGATCTTCGTAACTCACGGCGTGAAAAGAATTCAAGTCGGCACGGTCGGAGGATTCGGCGGCTTTCTCGGCGAAGCCGGTTTCCCCTTGCCAAATGCTCTTGCCTGGGGCATCACTATACTTGAGATCGCAGGCGGGCTGGCATTGGTTTTCGGTTTGCTCGTCGCTGCCACTGGGATATGGTTCATCGTTCATCAGATGATGGGAATAATACTTGTTCATTGGAAGAATGGATGGTTCGTAGTCGGGCCGAGCGAGGGAGGAATGGAATACAGCGTTCTTCTGATCGCCGCTCTCATAGCAATCGTCTCCGCTCGCGTGGACAAAACTCAAGTGAGCGCGCCTGAAACGTCACAGTAGGTTCAAAAGATGAGGCAGAGAAATTCACATCGCTGGCTTGCGATATTCTTTATCGCTTTCGCGCTCGCGGATTGCTGGTTTTCAGATTATTGCTGCGAAGAAAAAAGGATCGGTTCGCTTTCCGGCGCGCGAGGCGCGACCAACATAAACATAGATTCAAGCGATTCGACAAACGAGCAGCCAGCCGACTCTGCCCCGATTGAAGAAGAATGCTTCTGCTGTTGCACTCATATTCTGCCCGGTATTCACTTCGAAGCCGTTTCACTAGAGGCGCGTCTTCCTGAAAATGATCTGACGAACCCGCATCTGCCTTCGCCTCCGCCTCAAAACGCTTTTCACCCTCCACGCTTTTCCTGATCCCTCTTCACTCTTCACCGATTCGATGCTTGGCAAAATCGCTTGAGCGCGATTAACGCGCCTGAGAATTCACGTCGATTCACGGCAGAACCTCTGCGTGCTGTGTACCCTCTGCGGTGAGATCGCTCTCGAAAGCGCAGATTGAAAACACGCCTGCGCGCTCAAGCCGAAAACTTTAAGAGAGGATCATAACCATGAAGTTTCACTCATCAGTTCACACCGCAATGATTCTGCTCATCGCCATCCCCGTCTTCGCGCAGGAGGGCGCAGGCATAGTCTCTCGCAGCAGTTCGCCTGCTCGCGTTGCAAATCATCCGACGGATGTTTCCATTATCTCTGCCTTGAGTCGCTACAAAGACGCTGAGGGCGCGACATGCGAAGACATAATTCGCCGCGCGCTCGTTTCAAATATTGAACTTGCAGCCGCCCGCCTCGATACGGAGCGCGCACGCGCTCGATTGCGTCAGTCGCAACTCAGGCCCAATCCCACAATCGAATTCGAACAAACCTCCGGCAATCTCACAGGCTCGAAGGGCGAGCGCGAAACCAGCATCGGCTTTTCGCTTCCGCTCGAAATCAACGGCCAGCGCCGGAGTCGCATCAATCTTGCCCGCGTCGAAGTGGAAGCCGCCACTGCTGAAATAGCCGACCGCGAACGTCGCCTCGCGGCAGAAGTGCGCGCCGCTTACGCGGAAACGCTCGCCCTCATTCGTGAAATCGAAATCACCGAAGGCGTGAACTCTCTCGACACCGAGATGGCTCGCATCGTCGAAGCCCGCGTCGAGGAAGGCGACTCAGCGCCGATAGAATTGAACCTGTTGCGGGTCGAAGTTGAACGATTGAAATCGCGCCGCACGCTCGTCGAGGGACGTTTGCAAGCCGCGATGCTCAGATTGAAAACTCTCGCGGGCATCCCTGTAAGCGAGCCGCTTCGAGTCAGAGAAGACCTCGCCGCGTCGCTCTCCCCTGCGCCTCCCCCATCGCTTGAAGCGGCTCTCGATATCGCCTTGCAAAGTCGCCCCGATCTGCGACTCGCGCGACTCGGCGAAAAGCTGGCCGAAGCGGGATTGCAACTCGCCCGCGCTCAATCAAAGCCGGACCTGACCGCGTTTACGAAATACTCATCTGTTCGCTCCGCGTTCGACGATACGCCAGTCGGAGTCCTTCGAGATAGCGACAAACTGCTCACCTTCGGCGTCTCTATCAGCCTTCCATTTTTCAATCGCAATCAGGGCGCGAAGGCCGAAGCCGCTGCTGCAATCATTCAGGCGCAACGCCGCCGCGAGTTCGTCGAGCAACTCATTCGCGCAGAAGTCGCAGGCGCGTTCGCTCGCCTCGAAGCGGCGCAATCAGCAATCGACACGTTCGAGCGCGGCGTTCTGGCGCGCTCGTCTCAAAACGTCCAATCGATTCGCGCAGCCTATCAGTTGGGCGCGTTTCGCCTCACCGAACTTTTGGTCGAACAGCGCAGGCTTTTGGATTCCGAGCGCGAGTTCATAGAAGCTCTGGCCGAACGCTCGCGCGCGATGGCTGACCTTCTGTCGGCCATCGCCGCTCCGATTGAAAAGTAACATCGGCTTCAGGTGGAGGAATGATTATGGAAAACGAATATATGAAAAAATCGAACCGCAACACAATCATCATCGTCGTCGCGATGATCGCCATCGCCGCGCTCGCTTTCGTGATCTGGTCGCGCAGTGAAAGCACGAAGTCCGGCAACAAAGCTGCGACATCGCACAATGACGAGCATAAAGAAGGAGGAAAAGAAGTCGAGCTTTCACCCCAGGCCCTCGAAGCCGCAAGGCTAGAAATCGTCACAGCCTCCAGTCAGCAAGTAGCGTCTCTTCTGCGCGTCACGGGCAGCGTCGAGGTAGATCAACAGCAGACGCAACAGGTGACTCCGCTTGTCAGCGGGCGAGTCGAGCGCGTAAACGTCGCGCTCGGCGACGAGGTCGAGGCGGGCCAGACGCTTGCCGTAATCGCAAGCCCTGAGATTGCGGAAATGCACGGCAAACTTCACGAAGCGGAAACGCGCCTCGCCCTCGCCGAACAGAATTACCAGAGGGTGCAGCGCGCAGAAAATCGCGCGTCCGTGATTCAGTCAAAAGCGCGCCTCGAAGAAGCCGAGGCTACGCTCCGCCGCACACAGAAACTTATGGAAACAGGCGCGGGAGCGGGCAAGGATTTGATCGCAGCCGAAGCCGCTTACAAATCCGCGAAAGCCGAATACGATTATCAAAGCAACATCTCCGTCAACAGAGATGTGCAACAGGCAAGAGCCGAAGTGGAAACCTCGAAGGTTGAAGCCCTGCATCTTCGCAACAGCCTGCGCGCGCTCGGCATGGATGTCCCTGAAAACGAAAGCGCCAGCATCAATCACAACACTTCATCCATCGCTCTGACGGCTCCGATACGGGGCAGCATCACGGAAAGAATGGTCAACGCGGGCGCAGGCATCCAATCGGGCAGTCCGATGTTTACGGTCTCGAATCTTTCAACTGTCTGGGTCATAGCCAATGTGCCGGAATCGCAGGTCAGACTGCTCGGCGTCGGCCTTTCAGCCGAGGTGCGCTCGGCTGCGCTCGGCTCCGAGTCGATTGCGGGCCGCATCACTTATATCAACCCGCTGCTTAATGAAGAAACCCGCACCGCGCTCGTGCGCGTTGAGATAAAAAATCCCGCGCAGAGGCTCAAGATCGGAATGTTCGTCGAGGTGATTTTTGATACCGCGGATGAGAGCGCCGCGCGTGGCGATGAAATAGTCGTGCCTGAAGAAGCAGTTCAGCGCATAAGCGACCGCGCTGTCGTCTTCATCCCTAAAGAAAATGAGGCGGGGCATTTCGAAGTCAGAGAAGTGGAGTTGGGCGGCGCGCGTGACGGATTGAGAAAAATCACGAGCGGGTTGAAAGCCGGAGAGCGAGTCGTCACGAAAGGAAGCTTCACGCTCAAGACTCAACTGATGAAAGGCGAAATGGGGGACGCGCACTGATGATAAACTCGCTTATAAAATTCGCTATCTCGCAACGCCTCATGGTTATGCTGATGGTCGTCATCCTGATCGCCGCAGGCATTTACAGTTTTCAACGCCTTCCCATAGATGCGGTGCCTGACGTGACCAACATTCAGGTGCAGGTTCTAACCGCCGCGCCTTCGCTCGCGCCGCTTGAAATAGAACGACAGATAACTTTTCCCGTCGAAGTCGCTATGTCCGGTCTGCCCGATCTCGAAGAGATTCGATCAGTTTCGAAGTTCGGGCTTTCGGCGGTCACGATAGTTTTTCACGACTCGGTCGATACTTACTTTGCGCGTCAACTCGTGCTTGAACGCCTCGCTCAGGCGCGCGAGCAGATACCTGCCTCGATAGGCTCGCCCGAAATGGGGCCGATATCTACGGGGCTTGGCGAGATTTATCAATACGAATTGAAAGCCGCGCCGGGAAGCGATCACGATGCGACTTCGCTTCGCACCATTCAGGACTGGAGCGTGAGGCGGCAATTGCTCGGCGTTCCGGGAGCGACGGAAGTCAACAGCTTCGGCGGGCTGGAAAAACAACATCAGGTGCGACTCGATCCGACTCGTTTGCAGGCTTATGGCCTGAGCCTGCGCGATGTCTTCGAATCTGTGTCGCGCAACAATGCCAATGTCGGCGGCGCGTACATAGAGAAAGGCCCTGAGCAATATCTGCTTCGCGGCATCGGTCTCGTAGAATCAGCCGAAGACATCGCGAACATCGTCGTCAAAACCGGCAAAGAAGGCGTACCGATTTACGTGCGCGATGTAGGAGAGGTGGTCGAGGGCGCGACCGTCCGTCAGGGCGCGGTGACGGCTGACGGCACGGGCGAGATAGTCGCGGGAATAGTTCTCATGCTCAAAGGCGAAAACTCGCGCGCCGTCGTCGAGAAAACTAAAGAGCGAGTCGAGCAGATAAAGAAGACCCTGCCGGAAGGCGTCGAGATGATTCCTTTTTACGACCGCGCGGAACTCGTCAACAGAACCATTTCCACTGTCGTAAAGAATCTCGTCGAAGGGGCGGCTCTGGTCATCCTCGTTTTGATACTGCTGCTCGGCAACTGGCGCGGCGCGTTGTTAGTATCGGCGATCATTCCGCTCTCGATGCTCTTTGCCGCGATTTGTATGGTCATCTTCAAAGTGTCGGGCAACCTGATGAGCCTCGGCGCGCTGGACTTCGGACTCATAGTCGACGGCGCTGTCGTGATGGTGGAAAACGCGGTGCGCCGACGGGCTGAGGCTCAACGCGACGGCGCGGATCAAAAGCCTGAGCAAACCGTTTTGGAAGCCTGCAAGGAAGTCGGGCGTCCCGTAGTGTTCGCCGTCGCGATCATCATGATCGTTTATCTTCCTGTGCTGAGCCTCACCGGAATCGAAGGCAAGATGTTCAAGCCCATGGCGATGACCGTCGTATTCGCGCTTGCAGGCTCGCTCCTGCTTTCGCTCACATTCATTCCGGCGGCGTTGACTTATCTGCTTCGCGGAAAAGTTTCTGAAAAGGAGAGCTTCATCATACGTCACATGAAAGGGTGGTATCCGACGGCGCTCGAATTTGTGAGCCGCAATCGACTCAAAGCCCTATCAGGCGCGGCGGCGCTGGTCGTCTTGTGCGGCGTGATTTTCCCCTTACTCGGTTCCGAGTTCATACCGCGACTCGATGAAGGTTCGCTCGCGGTTCAGGTTCAGCAGTTGCCAAGCGTTTCGCTCAATCAATCGATCCGCACGACGACCGATGTTGAGCGCATACTGATGAATTTTCCCGAAGTGACGAAGGTCGTTTCGAAGACGGGGCGGGCCGAAGTCGCAACTGATCCGATGAGCGTCGACGTAAGCGATCTCTATATAGGATTGAAACCGCCTTCCGAATGGACGAGCGCGGAGACAAAAGAAGAGCTTGTCGAGAAGATGTCCGAGGCATTGGAGGGCGGCGTACCCAATGGCGTTTTCAGTTTTTCGCAACCCATCGAATTGCGAGTGGCGGAACTCATATCGGGAGTTCGCTCGGACGTGGCGATAAAATTATTCGGCGACGATCTGAATACGCTCAGGAAGACCGCCGAGGAAATCGCCCGCGTCGTGCGCGAAGTGAGAGGCGCGGAAGATGTGAAAATTGAAGCGATATCCGGATTGCCGCAGCTTCAGGTCAAGCCCGACCGCGCCGCGCTCGCCCGCTATGGCATAAACGTCGAAGACATAAACGATCTGGTCGAATCCCTCGTCGCGGGCAAAAGCGCAGGGTTAGTTTATGAAGGCGAGAAGCGTTTCAATCTGGTCATCCGCTTGAGCGAAGCCACGAGCCGAAACGTGGAGGCGATCAGGGAATTGCTCGTCTCCGCGCCGAACGGGGCGCGCATCCCCCTCGAACAGATTGCCGACGTAGCGATAGTCGAAGGCCCCGCTCAAATATCGCGCGAGGATACGCGCCGTCGCATAGTCGTAGAACTAAACGTGCGCGGGCGAGACATCGGCAGCTTCGTCAGCGAAGCGCAGGAGCAGATAGAAAATCGTGTGAGCATACCGGCGGGATACTACGCGACGTGGGGGGGACAGTTTGAAAATCTCCAGCGCGCATCAGATCGACTTTTGATCGTCGTGCCGGTGGCATTGTTTCTGATATTCGTCCTGCTGTTTACGACCTTCGGCACGATCAGGCACGCGCTGTTGATTTATACAGGAATCCCGTTTGCGATCGTAGGCGGGGTGCTTGCGCTTGCGTTGCGCGGAATGCCTTTTTCGATTTCGGCGGGCGTCGGCTTCATAGCCCTGTTCGGCGTGGCCGTACTCAATGGCGTCGTGATGGTGAGCTATATAAATCGACTGGTCGAAGACGGCAAACCTTTGGAGCAGGCAGTGGGCGAAGGCGCGCAGACGCGATTGCGGCCCGTGTTGATGACTGCGCTCGTGGCGAGTCTCGGATTCGTTCCGATGGCTGTCGCTACATCGGCGGGCGCGGAAGTACAGCGCCCTCTTGCCACTGTCGTCATAGGCGGCATCATTACGTCAACGCTTCTGACTCTTCTCATCCTGCCGATGCTTTACATATGGTTTGAGCGCGGGCGTGAAATGAAATAATCAGGTCTGCGTTCTTGCAATGCGAACGCAGACCTGGCTTAGAGTGCGTTAAGAAATTCAGCCATTGCGCCGAAGGTGCATCAAGAAGGTAGCCAGACTGCCGCGTCTCCAAAGCGGGATCGTCTGTTTGATGATTCCAGATGTTTCACATCTGGCTACTCTCTTTGAGCCGCTTCACGGCAAAAGACAATTACTAAACACGCTCTTAAAACGATATGCTGTAGCTTATGCCGGGATTGCGTCCGCGCTCGAACAGGAGGCTGAACTGATGCCGCCCGCGCCCGTAGCTTACGAGCGGATGCACTCGCACGCCGTCGAAAATAATCGTCGAACTCCAACGCTCGCTGAAAGTAATATTCAGGCCGCCGATTGGTCGAAAGCGATCTTCGAATGTGCCATAAGAGACTCCCGCGTATGGCGCTATGGGCAAGCCTGTTTCGTGCTGAAGGTTCTTGCTCAACGTAGCGTAGTAGGATTGACCGAAAGGCGTGCCGATACGATCAGAGCTTGTGCCTAAGATCAAAGCCGGTCGCTTATGCGTTTCCGTCAACGCCACGACATTTGCGAGCAGCGATACTTTTCCGGCAAGCGGATTATATTCGACTCCGGCTGTGAAGCGCGGATGAAACCTGTAAGTGAGAGTATTGCGCCAGCGTGCGCGGTCTATCTGATTGGCGATCAGGCGCACGCCGAAAGTCCATTTGTCTCTGTCTTGATTTCCCGTCCCGCCCACGGCGCGACCTTCGCCCGGTCAGAGCGGTCAACTCGGCACACTCGAAGCGCGCCGGTCTTTAGCCGCGGCGATTTGCGTTTTGGCTTCCCGCTTCGCTTTCTCTTCGACCGCGGCGAGCATCTGATCGATCTGTTTTTTGAGGTCTGCCTGATTGACGATGCCGGAAATAACTTTCGCTACGCGCCCGTCTCTATCGATGATGATCGTTCCGGGCAACGCTCCGCCCAGCCCGAAGCGCATCATGTCATCGGTCGTCGCGCCTATCCAGATGGGAAAGTTGATTTTCGTCTCCTTGATGAATTGCAAAACTCGCGCGCGCTCACTCGGCTCATCGACCGAAGCTCCGATGACTTGCAGGCCGAGGGCCGCATATTCGTTTTGAATCGCGGCGAGATCGGGCATCTCCTTTCGGCACGGGACGCACCACGTAGCCCAGAAATTCAGTATGACGATGCGCCCTTTCAACTGGCTCAATCGCTGCTCCGCGCCGAATAAATCCTTGAGCGTGAGATCGACTTGAGTACCCAAGGCGTTGGCCGATTCGCGTTCGGCAAGGCTCGGCGCAAGCACTTCGAAAGTATCGACGCGAATGATGCTCGTCTTTTTAGCTTTGCGCACGGTTCCCGTCACGGCGACTTTTTTCCCTACGAATTCGAGCCAGTTCTTTCCCGGCAAACGATATTTGCCTTGTTCGAGTTCATAAAGCGTGAACGTGTCGCCTTCGCGCACGGCGATGAGCGTAGGGTCGCCGCCTTCGACGCACGACCGGGCTTTGAGCAGATTTTCCGCCGTGCCATATTCGACTTTCGTGCGGTCAGCTTCCGCCCAGCATTCGGCGCAACAAACGACCTGACCTTCGAGTTTGACGGACGAGTTTTGCGCCAGACCCGCGAAGGCAAAGGCCAACAGCAAAGATAAAGCGAGAAACAGTCTATTCATGACCAACCTCCCAATGAATTTGAGTAAGATACTCCCGCGCTTTCGCAAAAGAAAGCGTGCAAAAAGCGATGCGCGCCGTTGGAGGTTGCTAGATTCGAAGGGTCGGCAATCGTTCTAAAGGCGGGGATGAAAACGATGATTCATCAGGCCGTGAGCTAAAAGCATTGATGAGCGACAAAGGCTCGACCGCGTGAACCGAACGCTGAACGACAGGAGTTGTTTGTAAATCCAGCGCCTTCCGCTCCGGTATCGTCGCTTTGAGAGCTTGCGTAATCGGGCAAGTATCCGAATCCGGCGCGCCTGTAATCTCGAATGATGAAAGATCGGTGTGACATTCGTGTTCGTCCGCGCATTCGGATGAGCAGTGCGAGACACAGGCGACGAACAGCCACAGAAAAGTTACGGGCAGCCAGACAGCCGTCAATCTTTTGAGTGGAAAGCGCGTCGTCAACATCGCCGTCATTATACATATTCAGGTTGCTTCAGGCCATTCGACGCGGTGTTCTGATTCAGTGTCGAGAGGAGGATTGATGCTTTATGAACAAACAGGCCGTCGGATTGCTCTGACGGCCTTTTCGTTTCATCTTCGACCTGCTAAAAGAGCGAGAAGGTTGTTGTGCTGACGATCTGAAAACTTTCTTCTTTTACTTGACCGCCTGCGCTCCGGCTGCCTGGAGAATATTTTTTGCCTGCTCTATTCGATCATCGTGTGTATAGACTCCGAGCAGAATACCGCCGCGCCCGATTTCCTGGTCGTAGAATTTGGCTTCGTGCTCCGGTATGCCGAGACCTATCAAAGCCCCGGTCAATCCTCCGGCTGCCGCGCCCGCGCCCAGACCTGCAAGCGCAGCCAGCACCGGCCCGGCGGCAACCAGTCCTATTCCCGGCACAGCGACAACTCCGAGTGCAACCAGCCCTGCGGCTATTGCTCCCAACGCTCCTCCAATCGTAGCTCCCGCCGCAGTTCCTTCAGGAGCTTTGGTAGCGGCGGCAAGGCGAAACTCCCTGCCCCGCGTAGCGTCAGACATAAGCAGGCTGATGTCCTCTCGCATGAATCCGAAGTCGACCAGATTCTCAACAGCACGCTCGGCATCCGACCGGCTCTTGAACAATCCCGAAACCAACTTTGCCATAATCGTTCTCCTTTCCTGTCGGTACGGGAGCAAAAGCGATGCCAGCGTTGCGGCTCTCCCCTCCGATCACATATTTCGTCAAATCAGGCTTTCATACTGATTAGCTTCGTCAAATTTCAATACATGACAAAGACGCCCCGCATTAAACCGGTACACAGCATTGAGGAATGAAGTGCCGTCCGAATAAATTTGCGCTACAATACCTCAGCGCATCAGACCGAACTGCTCTTGCTATGAACAAAAAATCATGCGCGCTCACCTGCTCACTTTCCTCGATGACTGCAAACGACGAAGCCGCGAGATCGCCTTCGTTCATCGTCGCAATCTGCGATCCGCTCGATGGTCTTACGGCAAACTTCGATCCTTCGCTTTTCAATTCGCCCGCGAACTCGAACTGCGCAACATAACAAAAGGCGACCGCGTGTTGTTCTGGGGCGAAAACAGCCCGGAGTGGATCGGCGCTTTTTTCGGCTGTCTGATCCGCGGAGCCATAGTCGTTCCGCTCGACCGCCACTCCGCGCCCGCATTCGTCCGCCGCGTTCACTCTCAGGTCGCAGCGCGGCTCTTATTGAAAGGCGATGTCGAGGTGAGGGGTTTCGATGTCGATCTTCCGACAATCAATCTCGATGATTTGCCTTCGATCATCTCTCATCACTCTGATGCAACGATTGAAATTGAAAATATAGCGACCGATGATATTGCTGAAATCATTTTCACATCGGGGACGACCGCAGAGCCTAAAGGCGTTTGCATATCGCATCGAAACCTGGTCGCGAACCTCGAACCCATCGAACGCGAAGTTCAAAAATATCTCAAGTGGGAGCGCCCGTTTCATCCTGTCCGTTTTCTCAACCTCGTCCCGCTCTCTCACGTCTTCGGTCAGTTCATGGGCATATTCGTTCCGCAACTTATCGGCGGCGAAGTATTCTTTCTCGACTCGCTCAACCCTTCGGAGATAATTTCTCTCACTCGCCGCGAGCGCGTATCGGTCATCGTCGCCGTGCCGCGTCAGATCGATTCACTGCGAGAAAAAATCGAACGCGATTACAAAATGGAGGGCCGCGAGTCGGAGTTTCATCGAAAGATCGGGGAAGCCGATCATCATCATTTTCTTCGTCGATGGTGGGATTTTCGCCGCGCGCATCAATTGTTCGGATGGAGGTTCTGGGCCTTCGTTTCAGGCGGCGCGACGCTCGACGCAGAAACCGAAACCTTCTGGCGAAGACTGGGCTACGGAGTCGTGCAAGGTTACGGGATGACGGAGACGGCTTCGATCATCACGGTCAATCATCCTTTCAAACTGAGTCGAGGCTCGATTGGAAAAACGATTCCCGGTCAGGAAGTCCGCCTCGATGAAAACGGCGAGATATTGGTGCGCGGGCAGGGCGTATCGCCCGGTTACTGGAACGGAGGTGTGAAGCCTCTGACCGATGAAGAGGGATGGCTGAGAACGGGAGATGTGGGCGAGCGCGACGAAGCGGGCAATCTCTATTTTCGCGGTCGCAAAAAAGATTGCATAGTCACTGCCGCGGGACTCAATATCTACCCGGAAGACCTCGAAGCGGCATTGAACCATCAACCTGAAGTCAAAGAAGTGTGCGTCATCGGAGTCGAAGGCGCGCGCGGGCCTGAGCCGATGGCGGCGATAATGCTCATTGATGATCGCGCTGATCCTGCCGAGATAATCAATCGCGCGAATGAGAGCCTCGCTGATTTTCAGCGCATCCGTCGCTGGGTGGTCTGGGAGGAAGAAGATTTTCCGAGAACCGCAACGACTCATAAGATCATCAAGCGCAAAGTCGCCGAAGCGATCATGGATCACACTGAAGGAAAGAAAGCGCGCACAGGCGCGTCCGCGCTTCATGAGATGATCGCCGAAGTAAGCGGCTCCGCTCCTGCGCGCCTCGATCCGACGGCCAGCCTCGCGACGGATTTGAAACTCGATTCTTTGGGCCGTGTCGAGTTGATGAGCGCGATAGAGGACCGTTTCCAGATCGACATCGACGAAGCCGTTTTCACTGCGGCGACGACGCTCGGCGATATTGAAAAGATGATTCGCACGGGTACGCCTTCGACGGTCGAGTATCCTTATCCGGCGTGGTCTCAGCGAGCGATTGTCAGATGGATTCGCCTGATTTTTTATTACCTCGTGATTTTGCCGATCACTCGATTGATGTGCTGGCCGCGAGCGGAAGGCATTGATCGATTGAGCGATGCGCGCGGCCCGGTGCTTTTCGTTTCGAATCACATCTCGATGGTCGATCACGGATTGATTCTTGCGGCCTTGCCTCGGAGGTTTCGTCATCGACTAGCCATCGCGATGGAAGGCGAACGCTTGCGCGACTGGCGACGCCCGCCCGCTTCGATGAACGGGTTCGTGCGGCTCCGGCTGCGCCTTCAATACCTGCTTGTAGTCACGTTGTTCAATGTTTTTCCTCTTCCGCAGCGTAGCGGATTTCGCCGCAGTTTCGCTTACGCGGGCGAGAGGGTTGATCGCGGATCGAGCGTGCTGGTTTTTCCCGAAGGCCGGACGACTGAGGACGGAAGGATGAATCGATTCATGGGCGGGACAGGATTGCTCGCCTCGAACCTCGATATCGCGGTCGTACCGATAAAGATCGAAGGGTTGTTTGAATTGAAGCAGCGACGAAAATACTTTTCGCGAAGCGGAGCAGTGAAGATAATATTCGGCGAGCCTGTACGTTTCGACCGCGACCGAGACCCGGCAGACATAACCGTAGAGCTTCAATCGCGCGTCGATGGTCTTTCATCCTGAGCGGCATAATGGCTCTGTTTTGAGAGGAAAGAATCAGACAGGATTAACAGGATTTCATTTCGAATAATCCTGTTAATCCTGTCTGATGTTCTTCTGGTCGCTCCCAACAACCAAGCGATTACTCAGCGGCGCGAATAATCGTTTCGAAGATCGGTTTGAATATGAGAGAGTTTCTCTCAACGAGGCGACGAGTATGCGCCAACTTCAACCGGGGAGTGCGAACATGAAATCTTCCGTCAAAGAAATCATCGATAGTTACAACGCCAATGCGCCGCTGGCCGAAGCGCGGACTATCCCTGCGCAGTGGTACACCGATCCGCGGATCATGGATTTAGAGAGGCGAGCGGTCTTTACTCGCTCGTGGCAAATGGTGGGACGCACGGATCAGGTTCGCGAGCCGGGTCAGTTCATCACTCACGATCTTGCGGGAGAGCCGATTCTAGTCGTCAGAGGAAGCGACAAAATTCTGCGCGGGTTCTTCAACGTCTGCCGTCACCATGCCGCTGCTGTTGTGACCGAATGCGAAGGCAGGGCTAATAATCTGCGTTGTCCGTATCACGGCTGGACGTACTCGCTCGAAGGAGAGTTGAAAGGGACGCCAGATTTTGCTGGCGTCTGCCAGTTCGACCGCGCGGCAAACGGGCTTGCGCAAATTGAAACGGCAGTGTGGGAAAACTGGGTGTTCGTCAAACTTGAGAGCGACGAGCTTTCACTCGATGATTTTCTCGGCGCGAATCTCACTGCGCAGATGCGAAGTCTGAACATTGGAAAACTTCACTGGATGGAGCGGCGGCGCTACACGCTGGACTGCAACTGGAAAGTGTTCGTCGATAATTATCTCGACGGCGGCTATCACGTGCCTCATCTTCACAAGGGGCTCGCAAGCGTTTTGGATTACAGCCAGTACACAATCTCGAATGGCGAGCGATTTTGTCTGCAATCAAGCCCTGTGGGCGCGGCGGGGGCTGAGGCTGAGACGGGCGCGGTGCGCGTGGGCGAGAGCGCGCTTTATTACTGGATATATCCGAACCTCATGATCAACTGGTACGAGGGAGTGATGGACACTAATCTCGTGTGTCCGCGCGGGGTTGATCGGACTGAAGTGATTTTCGATTTTTACTTCGCCGATATCTCTGAGCAGGCCCGCGAGTATAACCTTGCAAGCATCAATATTGGCGAGCGGATTCAGAGCGAGGATGTAGCGATATGCCATTCAGTTCAGCGAGGTCTCGCGTCACGCGGTTACGAGGCGGGACGGCTCTCTGTTCGACGCGAAGCGGGAGAACATCTCTTCCACAGGCTTCTTTACAAGGATTTGAAAGCGGGACTCGACGGCGAGATGTCGTGATGCGAGCGGTCGGCTTCGCGCGCAGGAAGGCAAAAGGATTTTGAAAGCTCCGACGAGCAGCATATTTTAAAAGGCTGTCGCCATTGTCCGTACACGAAAATTGTAAGGAGAAATTGAACAGAGGGCATTGAATCAAGGGCATCTCCCTTTATGCCGCGTTCTGTTGTAGAATGGTTTTATGCAAAACACAGGTAAATCCAGCCGCGCTGTAGATTTCGATATTCGGGAGAGGGCGATGATTGGTTATGAAAACTGAGCTAATAGAAACAAAAGACGGAGAATTTACAATGATGCGGTTTGGCAAAAACCTTGCTGAAATGGATCGGTCTTTTGATATTGAATTTTGGCAACGTCAAGGTGACGCCGCGATTTTTCAAGCGGCCTGGGAATTAGTTGAATTCTATTTAAGGGATAGAGGGGCAAGTCCCGATGAATACAGACTTCAAAGAACTATTGAAAATTTTCAACGAACACGAAGTTAAATATCTGATCGTTGGCGGCTATGCGGTAATGAAATATTCTGAGCCGCGCTATACGAAAGACCTTGATATTTGGGTCGAAGCCTCACAGGAAAATGCCAGGAAAGTTTTTCAAGCCTTAAAAGCCTTTGGTTCTCCGCTGGCCAACCTGACGGAAGCTGATTTTGCCTCTGATGGTTTTTTTCAGATGGGCAGGCCGCCTGTCAGAGTCGATATCCTGATGACCCTTGATGGGGTAATCTTTCAAAACGCCTGGGCAAATCGAGTTGCTGCTTTTTTTGATGAAGTCTCGGTTCATATCATCGGGCTTTCCGATTTGATTGAAAATAAAAAAGCGGCTGGTCGTCCACAAGATTTAGAGGATATTGAGAGAATGAAATTGAGCCAAAACATCTGTCAAAAATTAGAGCAGGAAAAAGAACGGAAACCCGAACACAAACAGAACAAAAAGAGCTAGGCGATGCGTGGCGACCCTCGGTCCGACGCGAAGCGGGAGAGCATCTCTTCCACAGACTCCTCCACTCGGATTTGAAAGCGGGACTCGACAGCGAGATGTCGTGACGCGAGCGACAGGCTTCGCGTCGCTGCATTTTCATCGCGGGCGGCTCATTTTTCAGTGTTACGAAAATAAAAAATGTGGCACAATAGCCATCCGATTGATGAAGCGGCTGCGTATTATGATCTTCCGAGGGAGTTATTGATGTGGCGCAACCTGTTAGGTTGCGCTTTGCCCCGTAGCGCGGGAATCGGGGAACGCGCAGGCCGACAGCTTGCGCCACTTTTTCTGAGGAAAACAGGGTGGGACGAAAGCAGAAACCGGAAAGCAATGAACTGATGAGATTCGGCGTTTCGATGGAGAGCGAACTACTTGAGAGGTTCGACCAGTTGATCGCGCGCAAGGGATATGAAACCCGTTCGGAAGCCATACGCGATATGGCGCGCAATGCTCTGGCCGAAGACACGCTCGCTGATGACAGGGCTGAAGCGGTCGCTACGATTTCGCTCGTTTACAATCATCATGTGCGCGACCTGACGGCAAGGCTCACCGAGATTCAACATCACGCGCTCGACCTGATAACCTCGGCTCTTCACGTTCATCTCGACGAAGGCAACTGCCTCGAAGTGCTAGTAGTTCGCGGCCCGTTCGGGCGCGTGCGCGAGCTTGCCGAACAACTCATCAGCGTCAAGGGAGTCCGCAACGGCAAGTTCGTCACGACTACGGGCGAGTTGAAAAAACAAAAACGCCGTCCGTCCGCTCACACTCACAAGCATTGAGGAATGATGAATTTCAAAACCATTCATTCACTGAAAGCCGCGATTTGCGCCCTGCTCATTCTCGTGCTGCTCGCTGCGCACGTATCCGTCCTCGCTCAGTCGAAAACGGATCGAACCATACGGGGCGTCGTCATCACCGCGAAGCGCGAATCGGTCGAAGGCGCGATCATCACTGCGCGATTCTCTTCCGGCGAACAAAAAACCACGAGCGACAGGGAAGGGCGATTCACGATGACTGTCCCAAATGAACAGGTGACTTTGAGAATCGAAGGCAAATACGTCATCCCCCGCGAGCGCATTGTCGAAGCAAACGAGCGAACGGACAATCTCGAAATAGAAGTCGAATACACAATCCCTCCCGTTCACGAAACCGTCGTCATCGTAGCCAATCCGCTCGATCCCATAATCGACCGGCGCAATGAAGCCGTCTATAACAACACGTTATTTTCCCGTGACGATCAGGTCTTCCACACGCTCGACGCGGGCATCAACGCCGGACAGCACGAAGGCGGAGGCAAATCGCTTGAGATTCGCCGCTTCGGTTTCAATCTCGATCACGGCGGCGTGAGCGGCGGATTGAAAGTTTTGGTCGATAACTTCCAACAAAATCAAGGCACGCAGGGACACGGGCAGGGGTATCTCGGCCAACTCAAGAACCTCACCCCTGAGCTTGTCGAGGAAGTCGATATTCTCAACGGCCCGTTCAGCGCCGAGTACGGAGATTTTTCCGGGCTTGGCGTCGTCCACATTCGATTGAAAGAATCTCTCGCAGATCAACTCACTCTTCGGCTTCAAGGCGGCTCGTTCGATACCTTCAGAGGTTTCGTCGCCTATAGCCCGCATCTTGAAAACGGCTCGGCGCTCATCGCTTACGAAGCGTCGCGAACGGACGGGCCTTTCACCAACCCCCTCGATTATAAGCGAGACAATCTGACGGCCAGCTACACGCGAAGGCTCGATCAATTGCAGGCTCTCGGAGTGAAATTAAATTTCGGCAGAAACGATTTCACTTCATCGGGCCAGATTCCTCTCGATGTAGTGGCGAGCGGAGAGATTGATCGCTTCGGCTTCATCGACCCCGACGGCGGCGGAAGAGTCAGAAGCGGCACGGGCGGCATTTATTACAAACGAGAGGCTGCGAGCGGAGGCATATTCAAGCTCGACGGGTTCGTGTCGCGCTCGCTGTTCGATCTTTATTCCAATTTCACTTTCTTTCTCAACGACGCCATAAACGGCGATGAAATCCGGCAGCACGATTCCCGTCTTCAGGAAGGCATCAACGCTCAATATCTTCGACCGTACAAACTGTTCGGCCAGCGATTATTGCTCGTCGCGGGCGCGAATCTTCATGCCAATCAGATCAATGTCGGGCTTGATAACTCGGTCGCTCGAAATCCGATTCAGGTTTCGACTCGCGCTCACGCCAACGTCACGAATGCGGCGGGATATTTTCAACAGGGAATCGATCTGATCGGCGGCAGGCTGCACCTCGATGGCGGATTGCGCTACGACTATTTCAGATTCGATGTCGAAGATCGTGTCGTTCCCGCGTTTTCCGGCGCACAGGGCGCATCGCGTTTTCAACCTAAGGCCAATGTCTCTTACACGCCTTTAGTGAAGTTGCCGCTGACGTTTTATTTCAACTACGGTCGCGGAATATCGAGTCAGGACGCTCGCGGAGTGGCGCAGAGTCCTACGGGGCCGAAAATCTCGACGACCGATTTCTATCAGCTAGGCGCGTCGCACAATCTCAAACGAATTTCTATCAGCACGGATTTGTTTTTGATTGATCGTTCGAACGAGCAGGTTTATATCCCCGACGATGGCAGCTTCGAATTCCTTGGGCCGAGCCGCGCTTACGGATTCGAGGTGAAGACATCGGTGAAAGTGACTCGCCATCTCGCCTTCAACGGAGGAGTGACGCGCGTGGGCAATGCGTTCTTTCGAGGAACCTTTCCGCGAGTTTACATCGATAGCGCGCCGCATTTCGTATCGAACGCCGCGTTGACTCTCAGCGAGTGGCGAGGCTTCAACGCTTCCATACGTTATCGTCACACGAGCAGCTATCGACTTGACGGCGAAGATGCGCGCATACGCGCCGCGGGGCTTGACGTGATCGATCTGAGCCTCAGCAAGCGAATACGACGGTGGATGGATTTCAATATTTCGATAGACAATCTCACAGACAAGCGATACTTCGAGACGCAGAACTTTTTCTCGTCGCGCATCAGCCCCGGCGACGTTGTCCGCGAGCGAATTCACGCCACGCCCGGTTATCCCATCGGAGTGACAGCCGGATTGACGTTTCACCTGTTCGGGAAGTGAATAGAAGTATAACCTGAGAGTGATTCTTTGAGAGGCGTTACAGCATCATTCAGGTGCCTGAACAAGAAACCCTATCATTAACACCGCGTTAGATACCTTTACGCGATCTGCTATACTTGGTGACTCTGGATTTGAAGACTCGTTGGGGAAGCAGAGCATCCATATGCCGATTTACAGAAATGACCTAAAAGGTTTCAGGGCATTTGGTGAAGGGGCGCTCGAAGATTTTTTTGGTAGACTAGACATTTCAATTCAATGTCGTGTAAATGATGAGACTGAAAACTATATTCTTAATGTGAATGAGACGGAATATGTTAATCACTTGACCAATGAATTTACGATAGAACCTGTACACCTTGATTTTGATAGTATGTCGATCTTCAGCCAAGAAGAGCTAATACCTGCTGAACGTTTTCCTAAATTCGATTTTGACGTTGATCCTGGGCAAAGTTATCCCAAAGATGTTTTCGTCTTCCACATTCCTATTTCGGGAGATTCAGAAATGATCCGACTCGGATCAAATGTTCATTATGATACCCATTTCAAAGGCTATTTTGAGGATGGTCACCTGTGTTTTGAGGTCATAGATTTTTATCGAGATACAGAAAGAATCAAACGGGCAGGCGAAGAATTGAAAACCAAACTAAGCTCTCAATATCAGCGATATTGTCAAGCCATCGAGAAATATAATTCTTCTCTGAATGAAAAGATCAAAGGTATATTTAGTACTCGAAAACAGAAAATTTTAGACAAATACGGCAGGCTTGCTTCAATTGGAGTTCCGCTCAAAAAGAAGGAGAACTTGCCTCAAACATATTCTATTCCAACCCCACAGGCCCGAAGGTGTATTTATCCGAAACCACAGGTCACAGAAACCGGATATATTCCTCACCCAACTCTTGAACTGGCTCGATACACAGAGATTCTGCAAACGAGGAAACTTGGTTTAACTACCGATTTCACATAAACGACGATCCGAATCGTGAAGTAAAAGTTGCAGTGCTGTTGTTTCATATTCCATCAATTCAGAGCAATGTTTCTGGCGCAAATGATTTAGGAACTTGACCGGAGGCATCTAACAATGGCGTGAACCGGAGCCGCCGAAGCGGATTTCGCATGGTTGTGCGCCACGAAGCGCGAGTATGGAATGGATGGAAAATCCCATTGCCTGTACAGGCAGGCGATGAGTCTTTGGAGCGTAGCTTCCGGGGATGCTCACCGGAGGTGAAATA